>Ga0066793_10000377_pt1 | contig 17045 bp, 12 predicted proteins | sample PersoiDNA2013189_FD_83876 | JGI IMG/M metagenome (GOLD analysis project Ga0066793, IMG submission 83876) | Permafrost soil microbial communities from the Arctic, to analyse light accelerated degradation of dissolved organic matter (DOM) -... | ecosystem: Environmental > Terrestrial > Soil >... | reverse complement strand
TGACGAAAAAGGGACGGCGGATTGCGTGCGACCTCGCGATCGTGGCGGTTGGGATCGAACCGAATGTAGAAATCGTCAAAGGCTCGGGAGTCGCAACCAGGGACGGGATTCTCGTCGATGCAACGTGCCGCACGAATGTGGCCGGCATCTTCGCCGCCGGTGACGTGGCCAATCACCTTCATCCGATATTCGGGCGGGCGAGGGTCGAGCACTACAACAACGCTGAAAAGATGGGCGCAGCGGCCGCAAGGTCGATGCTGGGTTCACGGACGGCATACCGCTACATGCACAGTTTTTGGAGCGATCAGTTTGAGCACAAGCTCGAATACATCGGACATGCGCGCAAGTGGGATCGCCTAGTAATCAGGGGCTCCCTTGCCGAGCGCAAGTTCGTTGGCTTTTATCTGCAGGCCGGTAAGCTGCGGGCGGCCGTGGGACTAAACCGCGGTGGCGACCCGGAGCTGGACAAGAACGGCGAACTGGCGAAGGCGGGTCGCCTGATCGCGAAAGGCGCACGGCCGGCACCGAGGCTGCTCGCAGACGAAGATGCAGATCTCGAGTCTCTTTAGTCCGCTGTCGGCCTAGCGTTCCTCCTCGCTACCAATTCGTGGGGGGGGATCAAGAGGGCCGAAGAAGGCGTCGATCCAGTCGTCGTGTGAGGGGACTGGCAGCGGGTCAAGCGACAGGCGCTGCCAACCATTGGCCGTGAACCATTCAGGCTGCTCGGGGCTAATGAGCACGATCTCCCCGCCGTTCGCGGTCACGCGTTCGAGCTCGTGCAGCGCCGTCGTATCTAGCCCCAGCAATCCGCAAGCCGCGGTGAGCTTCGCAGACTCCGCGCTCGCCCGGAATGATGTGTTCCGCATCGAAAATGCGGGCCTCAAGAGGCGTGCTGGCGAGCGAGGCGACTGCACCACGGTCCGCCTGACAAAGGTCACGATCGCTCATCGCCCCTAACAAAAAGCAGCAGCTGGTTTTGCCCCGGCGGACCGGGCCCAGTTTCGTCCAGGAACCCGTGCTCGCCCTGCATCCTCATGGCTGGCGCCAGGGTGATCGCAAAGACAATGCGTTGGCGTGTGGAAATGGTCTGCACGCCACGTGCAAGCGCACGCGGCCCGGGACGAAGGTGCCTTGCTCCAGAATGCCTCGGCGCGAAGCTGCTGATTAGAGGCGATTCTCAAACGTGCTCTCCTTGAGTCGCCTTTTACGGCCGCGTGGGCAGCGGCTTCCCGTTATTTGATGATCAGCGGTATCAGGAACGAGGCCAACCACAGCGCCAGCCCGACACCGATCAGGCCGACCTTCTTGTAACTCCATCCGATCGCGGCAAGCACGAAGGCGATGAAGGCCAGGATCACGAGGACTACGCTCACGGTCAGGTGCCCGAGATTACCGATGATGCTTGAAAGCGCCCACACGCCCAGGCCGATAGCGATCAGGTCGATCTTCTTGTAGCCCCAGCCGATCGCGGCGAGTACGAACGCTATGAAAGCAATGATCAGGAGAATCGTGCTAATGCTCATGGGCGCATTATCCACGAGCCCTCAGCCATCTTCAATTGGGGACATAACTTCGTGACCGAATTCAGAAACCGCTCGCTTGAGAATCCAAGTCGCATCCGGAAGTCGGACTGACAGCCGGGGATTCGTAGCACCACTTCCGCACGCGTTAAGACAGCCCCTTTGACCTCCGGCAGGTGCTCCTGATCACACGATCCGGAATCGAACTCGACGGAGCTCTGCTCGAGACGCAAGGTGTTTCTCCTCGCTCGCCCGCCGCCCGCCGGCCAGTGAAACCGTGGCCATCCCTTCCTCTTAACGAAATTGCGCGGGAGCCTGACCTAGCGGATGCCCTCCCACAGCCGGCGCTCCTCGCCGTCGGGGTCGTCGACAACGCCAGAGGACGAATCGAAGCGCATCACGGTCCTCCGTTTGGCGTCGTAGGTCTCCCATCCCGGGTCGCCCGTACGGGCAAAGGCCACCCACGCGCGATGCATCTCATCGGCGATGGACTGAGGCGCGTTGGGGCCCGCGAGCCTGTCGGTCCACTCGGCGTCAAGGGTGTCGAAGACGAACCCGATCTCGAGCGCGTGACAGGCGCCGAGTCGTCCGCCGTAAAGGGGCGACCGCCAGGCCATCTCGTAAACATGGGCCGACCCGCCGTTCTTGGAGTGGGCCTCGGCGAGCCGGACCGCCGGGATCCGGAAGAACCAATCGGTGCTGATCGCCGCCAGCAGGTCGCCCGGCGTCGCGCCCGGGCGGGCTCCCGAATACAGCTCGATCGCGTTTGCGGGTAGGCGGTAGGCGGCGACGGCCATTCCCAGGGCGTTCTGGTCGATGAGGTCGATAGCGCCGCTGGGCACCATGAAAAGTCGCTGCTCCTCGCGATTGGTGCCGACCATCACGTCGACCCCGGCGCTCGCACCCGCGGCGATTCCTTCGATCGGCAGCGCAGGAACCGTGATGCCATCGATCACGGGCTCGAATGGCATCAGGTTGCCTGCGACCTCGCCCCACTTGACCGGGTCGGGCATCATGAAAGCCTCGGCGCTGAGCGCGACCTGGGCCTCATAGGCCTTCGGCACGAGCACCTCGGCGATGGCGGCGCGGTCCGCCGGCACGCCGAGCTTCTCGGCCAGGTAGCCGCCTACCCGTGTCGCCGTCGCCGCCGAGATGGCGTGGTGGCCGGCGCCGCTCTCGGCGATGGCGCGCTTGAAAAGACCCTTGGCGCGGGGCATGCAGAGGAGCGTCGCCACGCTCATGGCGCCGGCCGACTCGCCGAAGATGGTGACGCTCGCTTTGTCGCCACCGAAAGCCGCGATGTTGTTGCGCACCCATTCGAGCGCCGCCACCTGGTCGAGCAGACCGAGGTTGGCGACTCCGTCGCCCAGGAACAGGAAGCCGTCGACACCGAGTCGGTAGTTGATGGTGACCAGGACGACACCGTCGCGGGCGAAGCGGCGGCCGTCATAGTTGGGCACGGCGCCAGTTCCGTTGGCGAAGGCGCCGCCGTGAATCCAGACCATCACGGGCAGCCCGGTCGCCGCAGGGTCGGGTGTCCAGACGTTGAGGTTGAGGCACTCCTCGCCCTCGATCACCGGCTCCGGGAGGATGGCGTCGAAGGGTGGGAAATAGGGCGGCTTGGGCACCGTCGGGCCGTAGGCGAGCGCGTCCCGAATCCCCTCCCAGGACGGGGCCGGCTGCGGCGGTTTGAACCGGTTGGCGCCGAATGGCGCCGCGGCGTACGGGATGCCTTTGAAAGACGCGACGCCGTCGGTGAGCGCGCCGCGCAGGCGGCCCTGGGGGATGTCGATTACGACATCGGTGATGCTCAAGCTCATGGCTGATGCCTCCACTCCGTGCCGACCGTGACGGGCTCGATTCTGCCATGGACAGCGAGTCTTCGAAAGCTTGAATTCGGCGGCATACTGGTGAGGCATGGTCTGACCCCGCCCCACCTACGGATTCTGGGAAGTTGATCAGGCGGTCGGAAAGAGAGAGCCAGAACGTGACCACGATCTGATCAGTGGACGAGACTCATGGATTTCGGGACCTTGAAGCCTGGGTTCAAATGCCGGACCACCAGGACCCCTAATGGGCGCGACCGGAAACGATGCCCTGCGGCGGCGGGGTGGGCTGGTAGGGCGAAGTTCCGGGCAGGAACCACTGCAGCTTCCCGGCCACGTACAGCTGGGTCAGCCCGGCAGGCTGCGCGAACCACTCACCGCCGGGCCGCTTCAGATCCTGGCTCAGCGACCACTCCATGAAGTCGTGCCACACCGGCGCGGCAATCACGCTCGCCTCGAGGTACTGCGCCATGGGACTGAAGTCGGCATTTCCCATCCAGAAGGCGGTGGCGATCGCCGGCGTATAACCCACCGTCCAGCCGTCGCGATAGTCCTCCGTGGTCCCAGTCTTGGAGGCGACCGTGTGGTCGGGCAGGGTGAGGTTGGAGCCGCGTCCGAAGACCAGAGCCCTGTTGCTGTCGTCGGACATCATCTGCTCCACGATGTAGGCGACCCGGGGGTCGATCACCTGCTTGGCGCCCGCGTTGGGGTCGAGCTTGTAGACGAGCTTCCCGTCGGGGTTTGTGATCGACAGCAGCGAGGTCGGCGGATGAAGAACCCCCTGCGCGGCCAGTACGGAGGCTCCCGTCGCCATCTGCAGCGGCGTCTCGCCCCAGCCGCCGAGCGTCAGCGACGCGCCGTAGCTGGAGAGCGGGTCGTTGTTGGTGAATCGCGTGCAGGCCGGCGGGTCGTCGCAGTGCCAGGGCGGAGCTCCCATGTTGCGGGCCATCTGGGCGACGTCCGCGGGACCATTGGGCAAGCCCAGCTCGACGCGCACGGCGGGGATGTTGAAAGAGTTGAGAAAGCACGCCTGGAGCTGGCAGGTGCCATGCAGCCTGCCGTCGTAGTTTTTCGGCGTATAGAGCGGCTGGCCCGGTCCCTGGGAGATCGAGACCGGCTGGTCGGGGATGCGCGAGACCATTGTGAACTTGCCGCTCGCGATGGCCTCCGTGTAGGTATAGATCTTCATCGATGAGCCGGGGTTGCGCGGCGGCCACACAGCGAAGTTGTACTGCCCCCCGAACGCACTTGGATTGGCCGAGCCAACCATGGCGAGGATGGCGCCTGAGTGGGGATCGATGGCCACCATTGCGCCTTGGTGAACGTTCCCCCAGGCGTAGCGGCTCACCTGGGCCTGGATCAGCTGCTGCGCCTTCTGGGTCATGCCCCAATCAAGGGTGGTGACGACGTGAAGGCCACCGCCATAGGTCACCGCGGTTCCATACCGCGACACGAGCTCACTGGTGACGTAGCTCACGAAGCCGGGGGCAAGGATCGTGTTCTGGGGCATGAAGATGTGGTTGGGCTGGCTCAGGTCCTCGGCCGACGCCGCAGCCGCTTGCGCCGGGCTGACCAGCTTGGCGTGCACCATTGCATCCAGCACCTGCCCCTGCCGAGCCTTGGCGTATTGCGCGTTGACGAACGGGTTGGTGTAGGTGGGATCGCGCAGCAAGCCCGCCAACATTGCGGCCTGGGCAAGGTCCAGGTTGCCGGGAGTTGTATGAAAGTAGATCTTGGCCGCGGCGGCGCCGCCGTACGCGTCGTTGCCAAAAAAGACCGTGTTCAGGTACATCTCCAGGATCTGCTGCTTGGTGTAGGTTCGCTCCACGTCAAGAGCGAGGAGCGCCTCCTCGATTTTGCGGCTGAGCGTTGGCTGGCTTCCGACGAGCGTGATCTTGACCAGCTGCTGGGTGATCGTGGACGCACCCTCCACAGCCACACCCGCCCGAAGGTCGATCTCGGCCGCTCGCAGGATGGCGCCAGGGTCGATTCCAGGCTCGGAATAGAAATTGTGGTCCTCGATCGCCACCGCGGCCATCGGAAGGTATTTGCCCATGGCGGCCAGCGGCTGGAAGTACTGCTGGTGACCCGCGGGATGAAGGTCGGCGAGGATCGTCGTTCCGTCTGACGCGTAGATCACTGTGTCTTCCGTGGCCGGCATGGACGCGATCAGGTGGACGTCTGGCAAGCCATTGATGTATGCGGTGAACCCCGGCGAGGTCCCGAAGTACGTGGCTCCGAAAAGCACCGCGATGGCGGCGATCTTCGCCAAGGCGGGCACCACCCAGAGGTCGGCCAGCGGTGACGGATTCCAGGGCCCTCGCTTCCTGTAGATGCTGGCTCGCAGCAGCTGGCCGTTGTCGGCCCTGGGCCTGGTCCGATCACGGCGGCCACCGCGACGTACTGCGGCCGTCATCGAGGGACGCTCGATCTTATGCATGCTGCTTCTCCCTGGCATGCGTCTCGCGCAAGGCGGCCAGGTCGCCCGAGCTGAAACGAAGTTGTCTGCCCGCGCGATCAGAGCGCAGCTGGCCCGCACGTGCCCACCGGTACACGGTGGTCCGCGAAACCCCAAGGTACATTGCCGCGGCTTGCGCGTCGACGAGGGCAGCCGCCGGTGCCACAACAAAGGGTGCTGGGCGAACCTTGATGCGCGGTCTAGCTCTCGGGCCGGGTTTCACGACCCACCAGTCGTTCAGGTGCGGGCGAGGCTCGAGCGCCCGGCGAAAGACTGAGGCGGCACGCGCAGCGACTACAACCCAACCAACTCCCGCCACTCCCACAGTCACAAGTGCAACCCCCGGCTCGTGCAAGGCCACCCAATGGGTCGCCGGCCCCAACCATGCATCGAGGGACTGCCCACTGACCTCGACTGCCGCGCGCGCAACCGCTTTGCCCAGCTCAGTCGACCGGCTGGTCCGGACGCTGGCGAGCGCAGCCAGGCAAAGCGACACGAATGCCACCCAGAGCAGCAGATCGAGTCCTGCTGGGAGGCGGCGGAGCCCCGGCAGCCTTCGCCGTAGGGGCGTGATGCTCAGCAGCACCAGAAGGCAAGCAAGACAGGCGATAGCCAGCCGGAGGTTGCCCATCCCTACGCGACCTGAGCCTCCGCGTACTCCCTGCGCCGACCCTTTGACAACCCTGTTTCCCTTGGACCGGCGTTTGTTGAACCCCATTGATCAACGGCTGATCGCGATGACAGTTTGGCACGCGCCGGTAACAATCTCAGTAACACTGGCGGGGAAAAAAGGTTATGCGCCGGTCAGCTTTCTCCCTCGCCGAGCATCAGCACCGAAGTCATCACGTCGATTTTCTCGAACGCCTGTACGGGCGCCTGAGACCAAAAGGAGGGGCCGGCCGAAACCCGGCCCCTCACCCGGTCGTCAGGGGATCACTACGTCCGTGATCGTTACGGGGTTGTGCAGCGTGTAGTCGAGCTCGTTGCTCTGTATCACGCCAGCTGGGGTGAGCACGTCCACTGCCTTGGGCACCGTCCCTGGATCGACCGTGCAGTGCGGATCGGTGCTCGCCGTGGCGCAAACGCCGAAGCTGAATGAGCCCGGGGTGGCGCTGAACCCTCGCGCTTGATCCTGGCTGAAGCCATCCTGTCCCGTCAGCACGACGCTGAAGCCCCAGCCGCTGCCCGGGTGGCCGAGACTCGAGGCCGGGACGCTGAATGTGATGTAGCGCGAGATCTGGTTGGCCCGAATCGCCACCGTACCCAGGGTTGTCCCGTGGGCATCGATATAGCGCTGGCCGAAGCCCTGGACCTCGATCAGCCGGTTCCACGCGGCCGGAGCCGCAATCTGGTAGTTGCGCTGCGTGAACGAGGCGGCCGTGGACGTATCGCCGGCGGCCGCGGTCGGGTCGTGAACATAGACATCCGCCAGCTGCGCGCCGAGCGGGCTGCCGAAGGTGGGTGACAGGTCACGGGTCTGCAGCCGGAAGATGATGTTTCCGCTGCCGGCGCTGTCGTCGTAAACCTGAAAGTCCGTGATGTCGAATGCGCCGGCGTGGAAGTCGCCCGAAGTGGGATACGCGTAGTTGCCTGGTCCGTTGTCGTCGCCGGTCGGATCCGTCACGTCGAGAATCTTGGTTCCGGGCACGAAGTCCCAGACCACCGTCCGGGTGGTGTGTGCCGTGCCGCCATTGGCTGCCGTGGCCACCACCGTGATCACGCTGGTGCCAGGCGTCACCGCGACGGAAACGCTGAATGACCCGTCGGCGGCTGCGGTTGTTTCCGCTGTCGCGGTGGTGAACCCGGTATCGGTGTTGGTCGCCGACACCGACACGCTGTTTCCGGCCATCGTCGTGCCGGTCACGGTCACCGGAGATCCGCTGATCGACGACTCGTTGGCCGGGGCCGTCACCGTCAGGCTGGTCGTCCCCTGCTGGTGCGTGATGTAGCGGGCTGTGGTGTTGGCGGGTTGATCGAGCACCCGCCCGGCGCCGATGTCGGCGGACAGGCGAACAAACGACGCCGCCGACCAGGTCAGCGGCGCGGCCGATCCAGCCGGCCCTCCATCCTGGAACCCGATCGAGGCGACGGTCGGATCGGTGCCATAAGGCGAAGCTGCAAGGTTTGGCAGCTCCCAGTCCTGCTCCGGGATCAGGCCGACCCCGGAGGCAAAGCTACTCATCGAGTCGAGCAGCGTCACGGCCTGCGCGACACCACCGGTCTGGAGCCCGTTCTCGCCGCGCTCGGCGCTCAACACGGGCCAGAGATGCCCGGTCCCCTGGCCGCTGGGCGCCCACGGGTGTCCGTTGGACGATCCGTCGCCATAACCGTCGCCGTTGTAACGGTGCCAGCCGGGACCGCTCGGCGTGGTTGCCCCTATCGTCGCGTCGACCACCGGCAGTGACTCCTGAATCGCAGGATCCGAGGCGGCCAGCTCACCCAGCCGCGACAGCTCGAGGAAGCCGGCGTCGATGACGGATCTCTGGTCGAGCGTCGGGCCGCCATTGCCCACGTTGTAGAAGATCGCGGCGTTGGGGTCGCCGGTCTTCGAGAGCCGGATGAAATACGGATGCGTGGCGAGGGGTCCGTTGGTTGTCACCGTCCAGCCTTCGATCGACCGCTGCCAGTCATCCGCGGTGCCGCGGAAGACACGCGCGGAGACGTGGTCGCCGTTGACATCGGCTATGTCGGCGGCAGAGATCAGCCCGGCGATCTCCGCGGCGATCGTTGAGGGCGAGTAGCCACCCTGCTCCTCCCACCGTTCAGGTCCGAAGCTCGGACCGTGAGATACCACGAAGTAGGCGGCGGGCCGGATGTGCTGCTGATACAGGGTGCTGTCCGTCATGCCAAGCGTCCAGGCCATAAGGATGGGGTACGAGCACTCATCGAGCTGGGTGTTGAATGAATCCGGCGCCAACTTTCCATTGACCAGGCTGTTGCGGGGCATCGAGCCATCCGCCTGCTGCTGCCGGTCGAAGAGGAAGGTCACCGTGTCTCGCGCGGTGGCCAGGTCGCCATCGGCAACCAGGCCGGTCCACGCCTCGTACAGATCGCGTGCGAAGACCTCCCGATACGAGCCGAAGTACGTGTTGTTGGGATCACCGGCCGAGATCGCCTGTCCCCACGGCGAGGCGAGGCTGGCGACGATGGCACCGGGGAAGGTCTTGTCCTCCGAGGCCTTGATCACGTTCGCACTCAGGTAGTACTCGGCGGAGAGTTGATGAACCTCGGCAGGCGCCAAGCCCGTCAACTTGTGGGGCGGCGGGGCAAGCGTGGCGTCGTAGTTGGTCCAGCCGCTGCGATACGTGTCTCGAATCGCGCCCAGATCGGAATGAAGCGAGCCCTCCGCGCTGCCCACGGCCGGGGCTGGATCGGCGCCGAAGCCGAGCGCGATGGTCACGTTGCCGTCACCACGTCCCGCAACAGCGATCCGCGCGGTCTGAACGACGTTGCCGGCTGACGCGTCGTTGTACTCCTGCGTCAGCGCATGTGAGGAATCGAGCTGGATCAGGCCGTCACTCGCCGTTCCGGCGAAGCCGCTGGTGGTCTCGTTGAAAGGCCCATCCAGAGCCGCGAAGACCGGTTGCGCGTAGTCACGATTGACCGCATTGGTTGCTGTCTTGGTGTCGTAGGCGACCATGACCGCGTGGCCTGTCGACGTATCGACGGTCGCCGAGTCGGCGCCGCCGTTTCCAGCTCCACCGCCGCCGTTGCCGTTGATGCTGGGGTCGAATCGCGCGAAAAGTTGCAGGGGAGTGTGAGTGGAATTGTGCATGTGCACGCGCATCAGCAGAGTGTTCCGGCCTGGATCGGTGAAGTAGTCGGTGACGATGCTGTACGCGCCACTCTTGGCGGTCGCGGTCACCTGACACTCCATTCCGCCGGGATCCAGCGCCTGCGCCGTGTACGTCATGTCACGCGATTGCAAGTTGGTGAAGGTGGACCCATCCGTGACGATGTACTGGAGGGTCTCGACGTTCGTGGTGTCGATGGTCGGGTAGTACACGTCGCTGAGCACCCCGCCCGCGATGGTGTACCAGACTTTCGAGGTGGTGTTGCGGGCGGTGCCGAGGCAGTCTTTGCGGGCCAGGTCAAAGTGGGAGAGGGCCCCCGGGCCGCCCGGCGCAAGTGTCGGCGGATTCGCAGCCTGGCCGGAGACCGGGACCAGCGCGGCGAGGGCCAGGCAGGCTCCGACGACGATCGGTGCAAGAACGCGTCTGCGGTGCGGGCTGTCGAATCTACGCATTGCTCATCCCCCTGCACGAAAGGCGCGGTTTCGTTGACCGCATCTGAGGTCCGGTCCAGGTCAGCCGCCTGGAGACAACAATCATGCCTCAAGGCGGGTGCGCGTCGTGATTGTGGTCGTCGAGTCCGGCCAGGTCACCACACACGACGCGAGTTGCCAGATCACAACGTACGGCCCCCACCAGTCGTTCGTCGAGAGTGGGACTGAACCCTTCATGGTCAGCAATGAGAGCGCCACGGACAAAGCAGTCGTGTATGCGACTCTCGTCGTCCCGGCCGGAAGCCCGTTCAGGATCGAAGTCACGCCGCCCGCCTGCGCGTAGCCAGAGCTCGCTGGGCCGGGTTCCCCCGGCCCAGCCCCTTCACAACATCTACACATCGGCTGTCCACAGTGAGGACGCGATGAAGCTTGGCCTGCACATCCCGGCGACAACCTGGGAAGGCGGTGCGCCTCGACTCGGTTCGATGCTGGCCGAGGTCGTTCAGGCCGCCGAATCTGCCGGCTTCGAAACGATCGACGTGGCCGATCACCTCTGGCAGCACCCCATCATGGGCGGGCCCGAGGTCAGCCAGATCGAGGCGTACACGACGCTTGGCTTCATCGCCGCCCACACGCGTCGGGTGCGTCTGTTCGCGCTGGCCACGGCGGTTTCGTACCGGCATGCGGGCTTGCTGGCCAAGATGGTGACGACCCTCGACGTGCTTTCAGGAGGTCGCGCGATGCTCGGCATCGGGGCGGGCGACTATCCCGAAGAGGCCCAGGGCCTCGGGCTGCCCTTCCCGCCCCTGAGTGAGCGGTTCGATCTCCTCGAAGAGACGGTCCAGGCCTGCCTGCGGATGTGGGAGGGCGAGCGCGGTGGGGACCAGCCTTTCGTGGGCGCGCACGTGCGAATCGAACGTCCCTTGAATCTTCCGCAGAGCCTCAGCCGGCCGCATCCCCCGATCCTTATCGCCGGCAGCGGGGAGCGCCGCACTTTGCCCCTGGTCGCCCGCTACGCCGACGCGTGCAATCTTCGCCCCTCGCCTGAGATCCCGCGGCAGCTCGAATTGCTGCGCCGGCTCTGCGAGCAGGAGGGCCGTGATTACGACGCGATCGAGAAAACAGTCCCCTTCGGCTTCGATGTCGGGGTGAACGGGTCAAAGGTCGGCGAGGTGATAGACAAGCTTCGCTGGCTGGCGGGCATGGGCATCCAGTCGGTCTTCGGTTGGGTGGTTGGCGTCGACCAGATCAAGCCACTCGAGATCATGGGACGCGAGGTGATCCCAATCGCTGCCCAGCTGGGAGTGGCTGCCTAACTGCAACGAACGCCGCACGCGGCCCCGCCGCGGACTACCTCGCTCTCCACGAACAGCATTTGTCGCGCGGACTTTGGCATCGAGGCATCTTGCTTACAAGTTCGCGACGTTTTCCACGCAGTCGAGATGGGATTGGCCGGCTCGTGCGAGCGCTCGATGCGCTGCTGAAGAGCCGGCCGGGTGACAATTCGCTCCGGGCGGACCTACTGCGGCTGTAACCCGTCACATCGATACGTGGTCTGAGAAGGCCTTTATAGTCGCCTGACATGTCGGCGGGGACGGCTACGGCAACATCGACCCGAAAGGCGTCGGGGTGGATCGCGCTGCTTGTGCTCTTCGGGATGGCCTCAACCATCGAGGCGTCCACGGTCTCCCACGTGTTCCGCTTCATGCCCCTGTACCTCCCGACGGTGCACGTTCCGCCGGCGGAGGTGCCGGCATGGACCGGCTACCTGAACGCGGCCTTCTTCCTCTTCGGCCTGCCGCTGGTCCCGTTCTGGGGGGTCTGGGCCGAGCGTTACGGGCGCGTCCCGATCATCGCCCGCAGCGCCTTCGTCGAGATGGTGGTCTTCGCCGGGCTCTGGCTTGCGCAGAACCGATGGGAAGCCGCGTTCGCGCTGCTCCTGGTCGGGTTCCAGCTCGGGAACACCGGAGTCATGCTCACCGCCCTTCGAGCGGTCACGCCGCGGGGCCGGGTCGGATTTGCAATCTCGCTATTTGGCGTCACGCCGTCGCTCGGCTTCGCGCTTGGCCCCGCCGCCGGCGGCTGGCTCGTGGACCGGGGCGTCCTGGACCTCCACAGCTTGTTCGCCCTCGACGCCGCGATGTCGCTGGCGGCCGGCGTCATCCTCCTGGCCTTCGCCCGGGAGGGGACACGCCCGCCGGCGCCGCCCGGATCGGCGACGCGGCTCGCGTTCAACGCTCTGCGGCTGGCCCTGACCGGACGTGTGACCCTGATCGTCTTTGGTGTTTTCGGCCTGGCGTACTTCGCCCAGCAGATCGCGAACCCTTTCCTTCCGCTGCTCGTGATCAGGCTGAACGGCGGCACAGTCGGGGCCGCCGGCCAGATCGGGATCGTCTTCGGGGCGTCGGCCCTGCTGGGCGCGCTTCTATCGCCGCTGGCAGGTGCCGCTGGCGATCGCTACGGCTTCCGGCCGCTCCTGGCCGGCGCCTGCGTGCTGGCGGCAGCCAGCCTGGCCGGTCTGGCGGTGGCGCCGAACCTGGTCTGGTTGACGGTGGGCGCGGTCGGCCTCGGGGCCGCGACCGCCACCGCCATTTCGATGGTCTTCGCGCTTCTCGCCACCGCCGTCCCGGAGGAACGTCGCGCCACCACGCTCAACCTGGTCCTCCTGCCGATCTACTTCGCATCGGTTGCGGGCGGCGTTGTCGGGGGGCTGCTGGTGCACGAGGGGCTCAACACCGTGTTGTGGACCGGGGCCGCGATCTCACTGATCGCGGCGCTGCTGACCACGAGGCTGCCTTCGGCCGGCCGAGCCGCGACCTAGCGTCCGGCTGTGTTCGTGGTGCCTCTCCGGAGCATCCAATAGCCGGCGAAAACGACGACGATCGCGACGATCGGCGTGCGTCCTGACCTTCGAAACAGAAGGACTAGCGCGACGATGCTCAGCGCAAGCCCGACGAAAAGCAGGGCCAGCGCGACTATGCCGATGACGGTCACGCGCGCTGGATCCCGGGTTTCGAGGTGTGCCGGCGGAGTCAGCAGAACGTCGCAGACGACGTATCCAGCAACGTCACCACGAGGATTTGTTCCGCGGTCGAGAGCTTCATTTGGGCCTGATTCCCTTCTTGCTGCGTGCGAACCCGAACTGCGGGTAAGCCTATCCGCTGCATCGCAACCTGGCACCATTGCCTCGATCACATGGGTCTGACGCGACTGGGCAACATCAAGCCACGCAGGCTGGGCATCTTCTCTGGTTCGCTGTCTGCTCAGCACGCGACTGTGCAGCGAGATGTCGCCGTCGAGATCGAGAAGCTTGGCTACGCCACGCTGTGGTACGGGGAGGCGGTGGGCCGCGAGGCGTTCGTTCAAGCCTCCATCTTCCTGGGCGCAACTTCGAGCCTGGTCGTCGCCAGCGGGATCGCCAACATCTGGGCGCGCGATCCGATGGCCATGGCGGCCGGCGGCCGCGCCTTGGCCGAGGCGTGGCCCGATCGATTCATCCTGGGTTTGGGCGTGAGCCATGCCCCGATGGTTGCCGCCCGCGGGCACGACTATGCCCGGCCGGTTTCCGCCATGCGCGACTATCTCGATCGGATGGGCCAAGCCCCATGGCGCGGTCCCGAAGCGCCGCTGCCCCCGATTGTCCTCGCCGCCCTCGGCCCCCGCATGGTTGGGCTGGCGGGGGAACGCACCGCCGGCGCCTACCCCTACTTCACGACCGCAGAGCACATCCGGCTGGTCCGTGAGCAGCTCGGTCCGGAGCCCTTCCTCGCGGCTGATCTACCGGTGGTGCTGGCGGCCGACCGGGCCACGGCCCGGACGATCGGAGACGCGCACACGACCCTTTACCTCCGTACCGAGAACTACCGAAACAATCTTCTCCGGCTGGGCTGGCGCCCCGAGGCACTCGAGCCCCCCGGATCAGACGAGCTCTTCGATGCGATCGTGGCCTGGGGCGATGTCGCAACAGTTCAAGAGCGTGTCAGCGGTCTGGTCAGCGCCGGCGCGGACCAGGTGGTCCTCAACCTGGTCACAAGAGATAGATCGGTCCCCTATCTCCCGGAGCTCAGAACCCTTGCCTCCCTGACCTCCGCCACGACCAAGTAATCGGGACCGAGCAGCTCACGCTAGGGGTCATCTCCATCGGGCCTCACACATCCTCACGAACACCAGGAGCTCGTGGAGCTGGTCGTGCAATGGCCGGGAGGCCGCGCGGTAGACGCGGAGCTCGGCCATCTTTGCCGAATAGAACCTGTAGTTTTCGCTCACCTTTCGTTGTCCTCCTTCTGGATTTCTGACCTTGCACCAAGGTAGGAAGGGGACCCTGTGGCTCATAAGGTGGGAAACACCTGAAGACTGGCCGGTGGTACCTAAATCCGGTACCTGTTTATTGCTTCAGGCACGTGCTCCGAACTCAAGCGTCGCTGGTGTGACCCTGTTGATCTTGGATCGATGCGGCGGTCGCGGATTTCCTCCGTAGGCGCCGGCCGATGGGTTCGGCCAGGCGCACGACCACATAGGTCGCGAAGGCGATCGACGTGATGAAGAAGCTCACCGGGTGTGGGGAGTAGTAGGCGCTCGTCAGACCGGCCCACGTGAAGGCGAGGGCCAGCACGACGCCGGTGGCGATGGCCACAAACGGCCGGCTCGTGAAACGCACCGCGATGGCGGCGGGCGTGACGATCAGCGCGAAGATCAGGAGGACGCCCACCACCTGCACGGCCTCGGTGACGGCAACGGCGAGGATGGCCATGAAACCGATCGACAACGCGGTCACCGGAACGCCTTTCGCGCCGGCGAGCTCCTCGTCGACTGATGCGAACAGCAGCGGCCTGTAGATGGCGATCAGGGCGGCGATTGTCACGATGCCCGCGACCAGCGTGAAGATCACGTCGTTGGCGCTGATGCCAAGGATGAGTCCGAAAAGGATCGCGTAAGCCTCGGTCGCGTAGCCCGTATACAGCGAGATGAACAGCACGCCGAGCCCGAGCGTCCACGCCAGCACGATGCCGATGGTCACGTCGCGACCTCGCAGCCGGTTGCCGAGCGCGCCGATCGCGATGCCGCTGCCGACCGTGAAGACGAGCAGGCCGAAGATCGGGTTCACCGCCAGCACCACCGCACCCGTGGCACCCGCGAAGCCGATGTGGGAGAGCGCATGCGCCGCAAAGGCCGAGCTGCGCAGCACGACGAAGTAGCCGATCGCGCCTGCGACGATCGCCACGATGGTGCCCGCTTCGAAGGCATGAACCATGAAGTCGTAGTGGAAAAGCGCCGCAATGTCGTCGAACAGGTTCCAGCTGACCTGCGGTGAGGTGTTGGTAATGGTGGTGAAGATCGATTGCTCAACCATGCGGGTGGCTGACCTCCTCCTCGAGGCCGACCACGAACACTCGCCCGCGGCTGTCTTTGAGCACCTCAACCGGGGTCGAGTAGATCCGCGTGAGCGATTCGGAGGTGATGATCTCCTCCGGCGTTCCCATCGCGACGTTGCCCTGGGCGACGTAGAGGACGTGGTCGATGTGGGGGAGAAGCGGGTTGACGTCGTGCGCGATGAGCAGGACCGTGAGCTCACGCGCGCGCTTGAGATCTCCGATCAGCTGGACGATCAGGCTCTGGTTTCGCACGTCGAGCTGCGAGAGCGGCTCGTCCATGAGCAGGAGGCGCGGGTTGCCGACCAATGCCTGCGCGAGAAGAAGCCGCTGCTGCTCGCCTCCCGACAGCTGCCCGATCGGGCGGTCCGCGTACGACTCGGCGTTCACCGAGCGGATCGACGCGTCCGCCGCGGCGGCGGTGGCCGCACCGAGAAGTCTCATCCCCCAGCGGTGGCCGTCCACGCCGAGGCTGACGAAGTCACGCCCGCGGATCGAAAGTTCCGGATCGAACGTGGACCGCTGCGGGATGTAACCGATCAGCGGGTTGCCACGGCGGGGCTTCTCGCCCAGCACCTGGAGCTGGCCATCGGCGGGTGGCAGCAGCCCGAGGATCGTCCGGATCAGCGTCGACTTGCCGCCGCCGTTGGGTCCAAGGATTGCCGTGAACGATCCCGCTGCGATGGAAAAGTCGGCATGCGCCCATACTCGATGAGCTCCATAGCCGGCCGCGAGGTTCCGCGCAACGATCGCCGGCGGCTGCATTTTCATCACGCTCCCGATCCGGCATTCAGCGCGCTCTGCAGGGCGATGAGCTGGGAGAGCTGCCAATCCTGGAATGTCGCGGACTCGGGCTGCAGCGTCTCGGATACGCCCACCACCGGGATGTGCGCGAGCGACGCGAGCTGTTTGACGTTGGTCGTGACGGCGGTCGCCGTCTGGACGTTGTAAACCAGCACCCTGGCCTGCCTCGCGGTGATCTGGTCCTGGAATTCGATGACCGCCGCGACCGGCGGGTCATTGCCCTCGCTGACGGCGTTCATGAACGCGGTTGGGGAGATGAGATTCAAGCCGAGGGCGGTCGCCATGTACACGAAGATGCTCTCGGTCGAGGCGACCGGCACGCCGCTGAACTTCGCCTTGATCTCGGCAATGCGCTGCGTGTATGGCTCGAGCGAGGCGGTGAATGCGGCGCGCTGCTGGTCGAAGTAAGCGGAGTCGGCGGCGCCGATGGACTTGTAGTCCGCGGTGATCTGGTCGGCGATCCGCGCGACGTAGTCGGGGTTGTACCAGAAATGAGGGTTGTCGCCGGCCTTCTTGCCGAGGAGGCCGGCCGCGATGAGGACGGTGCGATGGCTGCTGGGATTCGCCGCCAGGAGCTTGTTGCCCCAATCGTCGTAGCCGGCTCCGTTGAGGATCACCAGGTTGGCGTCGGCGAATGCGCGGGCGTCATTGGTGTTGGTCTCGTATTCGTGAGGATCGGCGTTCGGATCTGACACCACGCTCTGGACGCTGGCCTTCGATCCGCCCAGCTGGGCGGCGATGCTGCCCCAGAAGTTCTGCCCCGCGACGACTTTGATCCAGCCGTTCGACGCGACGGGGGTCGGGCCTCCGCACGCGCTGATGGCCAGCGCCAAGACCAGCAAC
>Ga0066793_10000376_pt1 | contig 17147 bp, 15 predicted proteins | sample PersoiDNA2013189_FD_83876 | JGI IMG/M metagenome (GOLD analysis project Ga0066793, IMG submission 83876) | Permafrost soil microbial communities from the Arctic, to analyse light accelerated degradation of dissolved organic matter (DOM) -... | ecosystem: Environmental > Terrestrial > Soil >... | reverse complement strand
TCGAAAAAGCGCATGCAGTGGCCTCCAGTCAGCCGCTAGCGGTAGATGATGAACCCCAGGATCGCGCCACCGATGACCAGAAAGACGGGGTTGATCTTGGTGAAGGTGAGCAGAAGGAAGGCCGCCAGCGCGATGAGCAACTTATCCCAGCTTTGGCCCAACGCATGCAAGGCTTGCGCGCTGCCGCGCGTGCCGAAGACGGTGATCGACATGTCGTAGGCGGTCCACACTAGCAGACCCACCACCACCGGGCGGACGGCGCCGAGCATCGAGCGGATGGCCGGGCTGTCTTTGATGCTGAAGAAGAACACGATCATCACCAGCATGAGCGCCGTGGTGGGGATGACGGTGCCCACCGCGGCGATGATCGCGCCGGCCACGCCGGCGATCTTGTAGCCGACAAACGCCGACACCTGTGGGGCAATCGGCCCCGGCAGCGCATTACCCCAGGCCACACCGTCGGCAAACTCGCCTGGGGTCACCCAGCCGGCCGCCGTTGTCTCGCGCTGCATGAGGGCCAGCGAGGCCGGCCCACCGCCCCAGGAGAAGATCGCGACACGTGTAAAGAGCCAGAAAATCTGCCAGAGGAGCATAGGCGCCTTTCAGGTTGTTTGGTGGCCGGTCAGCCAGGCCCAGCCTTCATCTGAGCCGCGTGCCGATGCCTGCCCGCTCCGGCACATGCACGCAGGCAGCCTCATCATAGCGCAGACCGTCAAACGGGTCGTTGCTGACCAGGAGCGGCGCATCCAGGTCGAGCCAGTCGGCCAGCCCGGCCAGGTGAGCCATCGCCGTTGTGCCCAGCGACGTTTCGATCATGCAGCCCAACATCACGCGCAGACCCAGGGCGCGGGCACGGCGCAACATCGCCAGGCCGGGCGCCAGCCCGCCGACTTTCATCAACTTCAGATTGATCCCACGCACTCCGGCCGCCGCCAGTCGCTCAAGGTCAGCCGGGCTTTGCAGCGATTCGTCGGCGACCACGGGCAGATCCGTGTGCGCCTGCACGTAGCCCAGCCCGTCGATGTCATCCCTGGCAACCGGCTGCTCGATCATCTCCAAATCAAAACGCTCCAGGGTGCGCAGCCGTCGCAGCGCCTCCTCACCCGTCCAGCCGCTGTTAGCGTCCACCCGCAGGCGAGCGTCGGGCCGGGCGGCGCGCACCGCGGCCAGGCGGGCTTCGTCGTCGTCGCTGCCCAGCTTTATCTTCAGCACCGGGTAGCGGCCGGCCTCGCGCGCCAGGCGTGCCATCTCCTCGGGCTCGGCAATCGCGATCGTAAAGGATGTCGGCAGAGGGGCCGGCACGGGCAGGCCCAGCAAGCGATAGAGCGGCACACCCCGGCGGCGGGCCAGCCGGTCGTGGAGAGCCAGGTCTAGCGCGCTGCGGGCGGGGGCCGGTCCGTCCGCGCCGACCCAGGCAGCGATGACGTCCGGGTCAGCCGGAAACGGGTCGCGCCGCCGGGCCATTGCATCCCAGAAAGCGCACATCTCGGCTTCAGGAATATGATAGTAGGCTGGGATAGTCCCCTCGCCCCACCCGGCATCGCCGTCACCCAAACCTTCGCGCGCGCGAGAGTCCGCGGCGGGTCCCGCGCTCGCCGCGGCTTCCTTAAGGCGCAGCCAGAAGGCGCGCCGCGTCTCGCTGACGCCATAGGAGAGGCGAAAGGGATTGCGCAGTTGCAGGGTGATCGCTTCGTAGGTGAGGCAGGGAGCCGGCATGGGTACTCCGTCTTGGGCAAGGGATGGCGCGTGCTGCGCTCCGCAGGATACCACAAGAGAAAGGACCGGCTCAAATCACAGACGAGCACAAGCAAGGCCTATTTGACATGCCACTATTGCCCCCCGCTTCTCCAGATGTGGTAAGATTCCGGCGCACAGACGTTTTTGTGCCAGCGGAGCGCGCTGTGCGGCAACGTGCAAGGGAGATAAGAGGTGGGTCTCGTGGGTCTGAAAGACAAAACGCTCTATATGATCGGCAACGCACACATCGACCCGGTCTGGTTGTGGCGTTGGGACGAGGGCTTCCAGGAGGTCAGGGCAACCTTCCGTTCGGCTCTCGACCGGATGAACGAGTTTGACGATTTTGTTTTCACCGCCAGCTCGGCGGCGCTCTACGAATGGGTAGAACACAGCGACCCGGCGATGTTCGCCGAGATCCGGCAACGCGTGGCCGAGGGACGCTGGCAGATCATCGGTGGCTGGTGGATGGAACCGGACTGCAATATCCCCAGCGGCGAGTCCTTCGTCCGCCAGGGGTTGTACGGGCAGCGCTACTTCAAAGAGAAGTTCGGCGTCACGGCCAGGATCGGCTATAACCCGGACAGCTTCGGCCACAACGGCGCCCTGCCACAGATCCTCAAAAAGAGCGGGTTGGACAGTTACATCTTCATGCGTCCCGGACCGCACGAGAAGGCGCTGCCCGCGCACCTGTTCTGGTGGGAAGCGGACGACGGCTCCCGCGTGCTGGCTTTCCGTATCCACTCCGCCTACTGCGCCTGTCCGGCGGACATCTCGCAGCATGTGCTGATCTGCGCTGATGCCATCAAGGCTCCCTTCGACAGCACGCTCTGCTTCTACGGCGTCGGCAACCACGGGGGCGGCCCCACGGTCGCCAACCTGGAGTGCATCAGGAGGATGGACGCCAATCCCGAGTTCCCCCACCTGGTGTTGGGGGGCGCGGAGAAGCTGCTCGACCCCAAGGCCGCGCGAGCCTGGGCGCTGACTGTGGTGCACGACGAGCTCCAGCACCACGCCAGCGGCTGCTACAGCGCGCATTCGGGCATCAAGCGCTGGAACCGGCAGGCCGAGAACCTGCTGCTGGCGGCCGAGAAGTGGGCGGTGATCGCGCAGCGCGTGACCGGCCAGCCCTACCCGACCGGCCTGGACCGCGCCTGGAAGAACGTCCTCTTCAACCAGTTCCACGACACCCTGGCCGGCACCGCCATCGAGGCCGCCTATGAGGACGCACGCGACCTTTATGGCGAGGCGCAAGCCATCGGCGGGCGCGCGCTGAACTACGCGCTCCAGGCGCTGGCCTGGAACGTACGCGTCGAGCCGCAGGAGGGGATGAAGCCGATCGTCGTCTTCAACCCGCATGCCTGGCCCGTCAGGACCAACGTGGAGCTGGAATACGGCGACTTGCACGACGGCGATGGGCTGCAGGAAGAGAGCGGCCGGCCCGTGGCCCTGCAGACCGTCCAGTCCTGGGCCGCCGCCAACGGCCGCTCTCGTCTCAGCTTTCTAGCTGAGCTGCCGCCGCTCGGCTACCGCACCTATCGGGTGGCGCCGGGGACCGCCGCCGGCAAGGCACATGAGGCCGATGGCAGCAGTACGGCAGGGCGGGAGACGGCGGAAGCCGCGGAGCATGTGCTGGAGAACGGGCGCTTCCGCCTGGAGATCGACCCGCTGACGGGCTACATCGCCAGCCTGCGCGACAAGCAGGCCGGCTGCGAGGTTTTCACGAGCGAGGCCGCGGTCCCGCTGGTGATCGATGACCCGTCGGACACGTGGAGCCACAACGTCTTCAAGTTCGACCACGTCTGCGGCGCTTTCCGGGCCAGCCGCGTCCAACTGGTCGAGTGCGGACCGGTTAAGTCCGTGCTGCGCGTGACGAGCGAATACGCGGCTTCGCGGCTGGTGCAGGACTTCACCCTGTACAGGGACCTGGAGCAGATCGACGTGCACGTGACGGTCGACTGGCACGAGCACTTTAAGATGCTCAAGCTACGCTTCCCGGCGCACCTGCACAGCATGAAAGCCACCTACGAGGTACCATACGGCCACATGCAGCGCTTCGCAAGCGGCGAGGAAGAGGCAGGCCAGGGGTGGGTGGACCTGTCAGGGCTCTCGCGTGACACGGGTGACCTGTACGGGGTGAGCATCCTGAACGACGGCAAGTACAGCTTCGACGTCAACATCCGCGACATCGGCCTGACGGTCCTGCGCAGCCCGGTCTACGCCAACCACATGCCGGCCGTGCCCGTGCCCGGCAAAGAGTATTCGTTCATCGACCAGGGGATCCAACGTTTCACCTACAGCATCCTGCCGCATACGGACGGTTGGGAGGAAGCCGGCACCGTGCGCCGCGCAGCCGAGCTGAACCAGCGACCGCTGACATTGCCCGGCGCCACGCAGCCCGGCGGCAAATTGCCGCAGAGCGCGTCCTTCCTGAGCGTCGACCGCGAGAACGTCGACGTCTCGGTGCTGAAGCAGGCGGAAGAAAACGACGACCTGATCCTGCGCGCCTATGAAACGGCGGGTGTGGCCGGTCGTGCGACCCTCTGCCTCGGCGCGCCGCTGGGCGACCGGACCGTCGTGGTCGATTTCGGCGCCTGCGAGATCAAAACGCTGCGCATCCCGCGCGACCCGGCCCAGCCGGTACTGGAAACTAACCTGCTTGAGTGGCAAGAATGAAGTTTGAGCTTGATGGCGACGACTGGACCTTCAAGGGTTTTATCAGCGAGGACTGGCGCTGGCGCCGCGCGCACCTGCCGGATTCGCCTGATCTGCGCTGGTACTGGCCGGAGAGCGTGCCGGGCAGCGTGACGAATGACCTGTGGCGGGCCGGACAGATCCGGGACCCTTATTACGAACGCAACGGCTACACATTCGTCGTCAACGGGCGCAAGGTCTATGCGAAGGGCTGGAATTGGGTGCCCATCGACGTGCTTTACGGCGTTCCGCGGCCGGAGAAACGCGCACGCCTGCTGGAACTGGCCCGGCGCGCGCACGTCAATCTGCTGCGCGTCTGGGGCGGCGGGTTGATCGAGACGGAAGCCTTCTACAAGCTGTGCGATCGCTACGGCATCCTGGTCTGGCAGGAACTCATCCAATCCAGCTCAGTAGTGGACAACCATCCGCCGGAAGATGCGGAGTTTGCGGCCATGTTGATCACCGAGGCCGAGCAGATCATCCCGCGCCGGCGCAACCACCCCTCGCTGGCCGTCTGGTGCGGCGGGAACGAGCTGATGGACTGGGACTCAAAGCCTGCCGGCGACGGCATCCCGCTCCTTGCCGCCCTACGCGACGCAGTGGAGCGGCTGGACCCCGGCCGCGCCTGGCGGCCCACCTCCCCCTCCGGCCCGTTGTTCGAGAACTCGCTGGAAAACATCGCGCGCTCTCCGGACGCGTTGCACGACGTGCGCGGCCCCTGGGAGTACCAGGGGCTGACGGAGCAATACACGCTTTACAACCGGGGCAGCTCGCTGTTCCATAGCGAGTTCGGCGTTGATGGCTACACGAACGAACGCACCATCGAGGCGCACATCACCCCCGCCAACCCCTGGCCGGCCACGCGTGACAATCCGGTCTACCTCCAGACCGCCTCCTGGTGGATCAAAGAGGCCACTCTGCAAGCAGCCTTCGGCGACCTGCTGCTGTTGCCCGGCGAGAGCCGGACGATCGCCGCCGAGTGGCACAACGTTCCAGAACCAGACCGGCACCTGCAGGTTCAGGGCTGGAATACCCCAACCGTCGTCTTTTCGTAATAGCATAGTCAGGAGCACTTATGGCAATCGAGTTTCCGAAAGATTTCCTGTGGGGCGCAGCCACCTCTTCCTACCAGATCGAAGGCGCCTGGAACGAGGATGGCAAGAGCGAGAGCAACTGGGACCGTTTCAGCCATACGTCCGGCCATATCATAGACAAGAGCACGGGCGATGTAGCCGTCGACCACTACCACCGCTGGCGCGAGGACGTGGCGTTGATGGCGGAACTCGGGCTGAAGGCCTATCGCTTCTCAATCGCCTGGCCGCGCGTTCTGCCCTCCGGTTGGGGCAAGGTGAATCCGGCCGGCCTGGGCTTCTACAGCCGCCTGGTGGACGAGCTGCTGAGCCACGGCATCCAGCCGCTCGTGACGTTGTATCACTGGGATCATCCGCAAGTCCTGGAAGACAGAGGCGGCTGGACGGTGCGCACCACGGCCGAGGCATTTGCCGAGTACGCCGAGGTGCTGGCCCGGCAGCTAGGCGACCGGGTGACGATGTGGGCCACCTTCAACGAGCCCTGGGTCAGCGCCTTCCTGGGCTATATGCAGGGCGTGCATGCGCCCGGGCATCACGACCTGGGCGAAGCGGTCGCGGCCACCCATCACCTGTTGCTGGCGCATGGTTGGGCAGTGCCGATCATCCGCCGGGATAGCCCCGGATCACAGGTGGGCATCGTGCTCAACATGGCGCCTATTGTGCCGGCCTCCTCCAGCCAGGCCGATGAGCAGGCAGCCCGCCTGTCTGACGCCAGCCTCAACCGCATGTTCGCCGACCCCCTGAGCGGCCGCGGCTACCCGGACGAGCTACACGAGCGCTACACACTGCCGGCGAGTCTGGTACAGCCGGGGGACATGCAGGTCATCAAGGCCCCGCTTGACTTCGTCGGCATCAACTATTACTTCCGCAACATCGTGCGCAACAATGAGATAGCGGAGGAACGCAACAAGCCGCGCGAGGTCTTCCCTAACCAGGAGCACACCGAGATGGGCTGGGAGGTCTACCCGGAGGGGCTATATGAGCTTCTGACGCGTCTGAAGCACGATTATGACTTCCCCGCCTACTACATCACCGAGAACGGAGCCGCGTTTCCCGACCACGTCGCAGCCGACGGCAGTGTGGACGACCCGCGGCGTCTGGCGTACTTCAAGGCGCACCTCAAGCAGGCCGCGCGGGCCATCGCCGAGGGCGTGCCGCTGCGCGGCTACTTCGTCTGGTCGCTGATGGATAACTTCGAGTGGGCGCAGGGGTATACCAAGCGCTTTGGCATCGTTTACGTCGATTGTGCCACCCAACGGCGCATCCCGAAGAGCAGCGCGCGTTGGTTCCAGCGAGTGATTGCGGATAATGCCATCGTGGGGTGAGCCGGCGTTCGGCCCTGTCAGCCGAAATAGGCCTGCTTCAGCTCGCCCAGGTCTCTGAAGACCCAATCCGGCGGCGGCTGCATGGCGGCGAGGGACTCAGGCGTGCCCACCCCGGTGAGCACGCCGATAGTGCGCATGCCCGCCCGCTGGCCGCCCAAGATGTCCGTCTCAGGCCGGTCGCCGACGGCAGCAGTCACGTCAGCCGGGACGCCCAGGCGCGGCAGGGCGTAGAGATAAATGCCGGGAGAGGGCTTGCCAAACACGCGCGGCTCGCGGTCGGTCGCCGCCTGGAGCGCGGCAACCAGCGAGCCGGCGCCGGGCACTAGCCCCAGCGGCGTGGGCAAGGTGCGGTCGGTGTTCGTGGCAATGAACGGCGCGCCCCGGCGGATTGCCAGCCCGGCCTCCTGCAGCCTGGCGTACGTCAACTGGCGGTCCATGCCCACCACCACCACGTCAGCCTGCCGGTGGTCTTCGGTGAAACGGAAGCCGGCGGCGGCCAAAGCCTGCCGAATGCCCTCTTCGCCGACCAGCAACACCCGTGCGCCGGGCATTTCTCCGGCCAGGGTGGTCGCGGTGACCTCCGCCGAGGTGAGGACCTCCTCAGCCCGGCAGGGTATGCCCATACCGTTCATCCGCTCGGCGACCTTGTCGGGTGGGGTGGTCGAGTTGTTGGTCAGGAAGACAAACGGGACGCCTGCCTCACGCAGGGCCGCGATGAAGGCGGCCGCGCCGGGCACAGCCACGTTGCCCCGGTACATGACGCCGTCCATGTCAAAGACAAAGGCCTGCAGGGCGCGCAGGGCGCGCACACCTGCCCCCGCTCCATCGCCGGCGTCATTCATCGGCTTCGGCCTCGCTGACTTCCTGCTCCACGTCGACGGCCGCGGTGGCGACCGCCCAACTGACCACGCCCCAGCTACCGCCTGAGATCAACAGCGCCAGGAAGATGGAGAGCGGGTTGAGCGGCACGTTACCGCGGAAAATGCCCACCAGCGCCAGGATGATCCCGGCCGCGGCGCAGACCAGCCCGATGCGCAGCGGCAGACCAAGACGGGCGAACCAGGAGCGCGCTTCCCGTGCGCCGGGTTGAGTGGTTGGTTGGTTCAAAGGCGCAACCTCACTTCGCCAGCACCTGCGCCAGCTCGAGCAGGCTCAGGTCCAGCGCCTTTTTGTTGGCGACCACATCGGCCAAGAGTGTGGCGACGATCTCGCCCCGGATCAGGCCCATCAGCACCCCGCTCACGCCACGCTCCAATTCCTCCACCGCGGCCGCTGCCAGGCGGGTAGCCAGCAGGCGATCAAATGCGCCAGGCGCCCCGCCGCGTTGGATATGGCCCAACGTGCTGACGCGCAGCTCGAAGCCCAGGCGTTCCTTGTGTTCCTCAAAGTAGCGTGCCAGCCCGGCGGCGTTGTACTCGGCGCCCTCGGCGACCACCACCAGGGCGTGCGGTTTGCCGCGCTCGTAGCCGCAGCGCAGCGCGACCGCGATCTCCTCGGGATCGGTATCGACCTCAGGGATCACCACTGCTTCCGCGCCGCCGGCAATCGCGGCCATGAGCGCCAGGTAGCCGCAGTTACGCCCCATCACCTCGATCAGGAAGGCCCGCTGGTGCGATGAGGCCGTAACTTTGAGCCGGTCTATTGCCTCCAGGGCGATGTTGAGCGCCGTATCCACCCCAATACACGTCTCTGAGCCGTACAGATCGTTATCGATGGTAGAGGCCACGCCAACCACCGGAAAGCCCATCTGGCACAGGGCCTGCGAGCCGGTCTGCGAGCCATTGCCGCCGATGACCACCACGGCCTCGACGCCGCGTTCGCTCAGGCTGCGGATCGCTTTACGCCGCCCCTCTTCGGTCTTGAATTCGAGCGAGCGCGCGCTGCCCAGCATGGTGCCGCCCAACTGGATAACGCCGCTGACGTCCCGTGCGCTCAGCGGGAGCAAGTCACCCGAGATGAGGCCGGCGTAGCCGTGCCGGACGCCGAACACTTCCCAGCCCTTGTCGACGCCGGTGCGCACGACCGCCCGGATGGCCGCGTTCATGCCTGGGGCATCGCCCCCGCTGGTCAGGACTGCGATTCGTTTCATGAGACCTCCGCCGGTCTAATATCCTTCACGTTCAATTGCAGACGCCGCGCGCCGGTGAACTCGTTACACTCCAAAGTATAAGCCAGGTCGACGGTCCGCGGCAACCGGCCGTACCAATGCCCGTGCCGAAAAGCGATCGCTTCCCACTCTTGCCCGCTCCCCGGACCAAACGCGCGCGGGTCGCGCACAGTGAGCTTCAGATGCTGGGCCTCCAGCCCGACTTGCGACTTTGAGATGACTTCCAGGCCCAGGCTGGCCAGCACCGGCTGCGGGTTAGCGCTGCCGCAAGGTTCCAACTGCGCGAGAAGCGCTTGTGTCGCCCAATCGAGCTCTCCCAGCTCGATCACTACGTCTATATCCAGCACCGGCCGCAAGTCTCGCCCGGCCAGTTGGGCCTCGGCGAGCGCCTCCAGGCGGGCGCGCAGCTCGGGCAGGCGGTCGTTGGCGACGGTGAAACCCGCCGCCGCGGCGTGTCCGCCGTGTCGCAGCAACAAGTCCCGGCACTCATCCAGGGCAGCGATTATGTCAAACTCCGGGATACTGCGCGCCGAGCCGCGTGTGCTTTCGCCGTCAACGCGCGCCACCAGCGACGGCCGGTACAACTCCTCGGCCAGACGGCCCGCCACCAACCCCACCACGCCGTGCTCGAACTGGGCATCGTCGATCAGGTAGAGGTAGCGCTTCGTGCGCTCCTGTTCGATGCGCTGCCTGGCCACTGCCACGAAGCGCTGGGTGAGCGCCTGCCGCTTGCGATTCAACTCGCCCAACTTTATGGCGATCGAGCGCGCCGCGATGGCATCGGGTGCTGTGAGCAGCCGGTAGGCGATGCTCGCCGACGCCAGGCGCCCAGCAGCATTGAGGCGCGGTCCGAGCACGAAGCCTATTGCGGTGGCGTCCACCCGCCCAGGCGACAACCTGGCCTCGTCGAGCATCGCCAGCACGCCGGGCCGCCGCGCCCGGTTGATCTCAACCAGGCCGCGCTGCACCAGGGAGCGGTTCTCGCCCAGCAGAGAGGCGAGGTCGGCCACCGTCCCCAGCGCCACCAGGTCCAGCAGATCGGCCTCTCCCAGGCTCAACGGAGCCGCGGCGACGGGGTCCTCTCTCTCGGCCTGAAACAGGGCCTGGGCAAGTTTGAAAGCCAGCCCTACGCCGGCCAGGTCCTTGAACGGGTAACGATCGCCCGCTTGCTTGGGGTTGATGACCGCCAGCGCCGGAGGCAATTCCTGGCCTCGCTCCGGGCTGTGCACGATGGAGTGGTGATCAGTGACGATGACGTCCATTCCCAGGCCCTGGGCATAAGCCACCTCTTCCAGGGAGCGAACGCCGCAGTCAACCGTGATCACCAGCCGGGCGCCCCAGGCAGCGACCTTGTCCATCGCGCCGAAGTTGAGGCCGTAACCCTCGTCAACGCGGTGTGGGATGTACGGCGTCACGCGCAGGCCAAGCGCCCGCAGGGCCTGCACGAGCAAGACCGTCGAGGTCACACCGTCGGCGTCAAAATCGCCGTAAACCGCCACCGGCTCGTCCTCACGCACCGCGCGCCGGATACGCTCGACGGCGACCGCCATGCCGCTCAGGCGCAGGGGATCGTCCACCCGCACGCGGCCGGTGAGAAAAGCATCCACGTCGTCAGGATCGATCACGCCACGGTTGTGGAGGATCTGCACCAACAGCGGGTGCAGGTGAGGGAAACGAGCGCGGAAGTCAGGCGGCACGAGCGGCCTGATATTCCAGCGCTTGAGCGTCGGCGGCATAAGCCCTCAGTACATATCCGGATCGGCGGCCCGGCCTACCGGCCCCTCAGGCAGCCAGGCAGACCAGCGGGCGGCAAACTCCCGGCATTATAGCTTCAGCAAGAGAAAACTGCAACGCGCTGGACAGGCCCTTGGACGCGCAGACCCCTCCTTGCAGAGGGGTCCGGCCTTGGCGGCGGAGCGGGCTTACTGGCCCCAACTCTGCCGTTTTACGAAGTCCGTCAGGAAGGGGATCTTCACGTACTTTCCGTTGTAGGCCTGCAATCCCCAGTAGATCAGGGCCACCCAACAGACGATGGCAGCGATGCCGCCCAGGCAGCCGAAAGACACGGCCCCGAGCACGGCGATGAGCACCCAGGCAACCACGCCGGCAGCCAGCGCTTGCATGGTATGGGCCTTCAAGAAGGGCCGGCCCTTCTTGTCTTCCATGAGCATTATGACGATCGGAACCACAGGGGTGAGGACATAGTCCAGCAACGCCCAAAGCTTATCGTCGCTGGTGATCTCCTCTCCAGGTGGCACGATTCCCTGCCCGGCCGGTTCATAAGGACTTGTCATGTGACCCTCCGTGAGAAGCGAGCTGTTGAGAAGGCGTGAGAATTGCGCTCTATTAGGGCGCTGATTGTGACCGATATTATAAGGTAGTCAAGCACGGTCTGTCAATATCTGTCAATAGGTGAATTGACTGCTGTTTGGCCGGGCCGTCGCGCATATGTTAGAATTGTCGTCGCGTTAGTTGCTTTATCCGCCGGAAAGTTGGGCGCTCTGCCAGAGGAGGCTGCCGTGACGCGTATCGTTTTTATGGGCACACCCGAGTTTGCCGTGCCGTCGCTGGCAGCCCTGCTTGCCGGGGACTACGACGTGGTCGGGGTGCTAACCCGCGAAGACCAGCCGGTGGGGCGCGGGCAGCACGTCGAGGAATCGCCGGTCAAGAAGCTGGCCCGTGCCAACGGCTTGCCGGTCCAGCAGCCGCGCACACTGCGTGACGAGGAATCTCAGGCGGCGCTGGCCGCACTGCAGCCCGATTTGATCGTCGTCGCCGCTTACGGGCTGCTGCTCCCGCAAGCCGTGCTCGATCTGCCGCGCTTCGGCTGTCTCAACGTGCACGGCTCCTTGCTGCCTCGCCACCGCGGCGCCGCCCCGATCGCCGCGGCGATCCTGGCGGGCGATACGCAGACCGGCATCAGCCTGATGCGCATGGACGCCGGGCTGGACACGGGCCCGGTGCTGGACAGAGCCGCGCTGCCCATTGCGCCTGACGATACGACCGGCACTCTCACGCAGAAACTGGCCGCGCTGGGGGCCGAACTGCTCCTGAACACCTTGCCCCGCCGGCTGGACAGCGCCATCAGCGCGCAAGTGCAGCCCGAAGAAGGGGTCACTTACGCCCCAAGGATGAGCAAGGAAGCCGGGGAGATCGACTGGAACTCGCCGGCGGTCGCGATCGAGCGTGCTGTGCGCGCCTATCAACCCTGGCCATCCGCTTTCACCTCCTGGAAAGGCCAGCGCCTCAAGATCTTGCGGGCCCGGCTGGGGAATGCCCCTCCGGAAACAGGTGTGCCCGGCCAGGTGATCGGTGCGCCGCACGAAGCCGGTATGGTGACGGGCGAGGGTGTGCTCTGGCTGGAAGAGCTGCAGTTGGCGGGTAAGCGGGTGCTGCCCAGCGTGGCCTTTCTCAGGGGCGCGCCTGGGTTCGTGGGAAGCATACTCCCCTCCTGATCGCCCGAGGAGCATCCTGCGCCCTGCCTCGGCGCGTGGAGAATTAACCGGCGGAGCGCCGCGCTGCCTAGAGACGCTTGACGACCGTCCACCTCAGCAGCGCGCGCGGCCCGCTGGTCGTCAAGACGACGGAGCTGAGGATGATCGCCGCCGCCAGCACCGTGCGCAGGCTCAAGGGCTCGCCTGCCAGGGCGCTGCCAAGCAGGATGGCGACTACCGGGTTGACGTAGGCATAGGTCGAGACCAACGGGGTGGGCGCGGCGCGCAACAGCCACACGTAAGCGCTGAAAGCCACCCACGAACCGAATACGACCAGGTAGGCGAAGGCCAGCAGCGACTTGGGCGAGATGTGCGACAGATTGAGGCGTCCCCAATCGCCGGCCAGCGTTGCCAGAACCAGCAGCCCGGCCGCGCCGGCGAGCATCTCGATGCCGGCGCCGAGCAAGGGCGACGAAGGCAGCTTGGCCCCTCGTCCATAAAGCGAGCCGGCGGCCCACAGAAAAGCGCCGCTCACAATCACCAGCGCGCCCAACGGGTCAACCTGTCGCCCTCCTCCCAGGCCTTCTCGCCCCACCAACAAGGCGATGCCCAGGAAGCCGACCAACAAGCCGGCCAGCGGCAGCAGGCGCGGAAAGCGCCCGCCGGGACGCAGCCAGTCGATCAGTACCATCCAGAGCGGCACGGTGGCGATCAGCACCGCCGTCAGTCCGGAGGGTACCCGCTGTTCGGCCCAGACCACGCTGCCGTTTCCGCCGGCCAGCAAGAAGAGCCCGACGATCGAGGCTGAGCGCCATTCAAGCGGGGCCGCCCTCTCGCCGCGCGCCCGCCGCCAGAGAAACAGCGCCGAGCCGGCGATGAGAAAGCGCAGGGACGCGAACAAGAATGGCGGCAGGGTTTCGATCGCAAAACGGATGGCAAGGTAGGTGGAACCCCAGATGAGATAGACGGCGAGCAGCGCAGCGGCAACGTATAGGGCGGGAGCACGCAGTTTGGTTGCAGGTGTCATGTCTCCGATGCTAAGCCAGCAGCGGTCGAAAAGTCAAATCGCTTTAACTGCGTTCTTCACGCCTGCGAACGGCAACGCTCTCCCCGCGGCTATTTGCCAAAAGAACTACCCTTGGGTATACTCCTGGTCGACGGGGCGTAGCGCAGCCAGGTAGCGCACTTGAATGGGGTTCAAGTGGTCGGAGGTTCAAATCCTCTCGCCCCGACTGCAGGAGGGGGGTGGCGTTCAGTTGTCCACCCCTCCCCTTTTGTAAGAGTCCCATGTCATTTTGAGGTGGGCTCGAAGTCGGAGCGCACCATGAGTGAGTTGCCTACGGTCTACTCCGGGCTGGCCGGGCCAGACCTGGAGTTATTGCGGAGGATCGGGCAAGGGATGCCCATCACGGCTGACTTAAGCCGCTCCGACATCCTGCTCCTCTTTCCCCGCAGCGCGGAACGGGTCGTCGTCGCCGAGCAGGCCCAGCCGCATTCCATCGCATCCCTGTATGATAACCGGCTGATCGGCAATAAGCTGACGCCTGATGAGGCCCCGGCGGTATTCGAAGCCTGGCGTGGCAGGCGTCACGTGCGCACCCAACATCAGATGCACCCGTCTCGGGCGCCGGTGATGCAGGACGTCTACCCGATCTACGGAGCCAACCGCGAGATTATCGCCTTGATGAGCTTCGAGATCAGCCTGATCCAACTCGAACGGCACCGCAGCCGGCACCGTTCCTTTCGGCAAGCCATCGAGTTGTTGAAATCCGTGTGCATGCGCGGCGAATTGGCCGATACGGCCACCCTCTCGCCATTTAGCGAGTGGGACGGGGTGCTGCTCGTCGATCCGATGCGCCGGATCACCTATTTGAGCGGGATCGCCAACAACCTCTATCGCCGCCTGGGATACCTGGAAGATCTGCGCGGCCAGCGCCTATCTTTTCTGAACACCACCGATGACGATATGGTGCGTAAGGCGCTGGAGAGCCGCACTCCTTACGAGGCCGAGGTCCAGGAAGGGTCGCGCATCTGGGTACGCAAGGTGCTGCCCGTCTGGGCGCCGCCGAATGTGTCCTCATGGATGCGCCGGCTGGTCTCCCCGCAGGGACGTGAGGACATTGGCGGCGTGCTGATCATGGTACACGACGCGACCGACGAGCGCCTGAAGAAACAGGAGCTTAAGGTCAAGACGACCATGATCCAGGAAGTGCACCACCGGGTCAAGAACAACCTGCAGACCATCGCGGCCATGTTAAGGATGCAGGCGCGCCGGACGCAAGACGGGGACGCGCTGCTGGCCATCAACGAGGCGATTTCGCGCATTCTGAGCGTCGCGGTGATCCACGAGTTTCTGTCTCGCCACGAGGCCCAGGCGATCAACGTGCGGGATGTCGGCCAGCGCATCATCACGCAGAGCCGCCAGGTCGCGGTGACGCCCGGGCTGCAGATCAGCTTCTCGGTGGAAGGGCCGAATATATACCTGCCCAGCCAACAGGCGACTGCGGTGGCGCTGGTAATCAACGAGCTGATCCAAAACGCCGTGGAGCATGGCTTCGAAGGTGAGAAGTCGGGACAGGTACGGCTGGTGCTGATCGACGGCGGCGACCAGGTTAAACTGGAAATATGGGATGACGGCGACCGGCTGCCGGCGGATTTCGACCTGACGACGACGCCGAGCCTGGGCCTGCAGATCGTGCGCTCTCTCGTACAGGACGATCTTCACGGCAAGCTTACGCTGGCTAACCATGAGGCAGGCGTCTTGGCGGCGGTGCAGTTCCCCAAGTTGGTCGTTGCGCCCGACGCGGGGTAGAGCCTCAGGGGTGTTGTGGATGGTTTTCGCCTCACTTCAAGGAGGGTAATGCGATGGAGCGAACACGAGTTATTGTGGCCGACGACGAGTCTTTGATCCGCATGGACTTGCGGGAGATGCTCACCAATCTGGGCTACCTGGTAGTGGGCGAAGTGGCGGATGGCCGCAGCGCGGTCAACCAGGCGCGCGAGCTGCGCCCCGACATCGTCATCATGGACATCAAGATGCCGGACATGGACGGCATCGAAGCAGCCAAGATCCTGACCGAAGAGCGCATCGCGCCGGTGGTGCTGCTCAGCGCGTACAGCCAGCGCGACCTGGTTGACCGTGCACGCGAGGCCGGGGTGACGGCTTACCTTGTCAAACCCTACCGCGAGGAAGATCTCACGCCGGCCATCGAGGTGGCGTTGGCCCGTTTCCGAGAGTTTCAGGAACTCCAACAGCAGGTTCTGGATCTTCAGACAGCGCTGGAGACTCGCAAGCTGGTCGACCGGGCCAAGGGCATCCTGATGGACAAGCAAGGGCTCAGCGAGGCCGAAGCCTTCCGCAAGATCCAGAAAATGAGTATGGACAATCGCAAGCCGATGAAAGACGTGGCCGAGGCCATCATTTTGGCCCACCAGGTCGGAGCCGGCTGAGCCGAGTGCCCATGTAACAAGATACAGCCGTCCGGCGCCACTGCCGGGCGGCTGTTCGCTTAGAGGAGGAGGAGTGAAGCTCTCAGTACTCATTCCCTGTTACAACGAGCAGGACACAATCCGCGAGATTGTCGAGCGCGTGCGAGACGTGGAGGTGTGCCTGGCTGTGCGGGATGGCCACCGCATGCACCCCGATCTCAGCCGCGGGCAAGACGGTCTCCCCTCGCGCCACGACGGCACCGTCGAAGTGGTGCTGGACAAAGAGATCATCATCGTCGACGACGGATCGCAAGACGGCACGCGCTCGATCCTTGCCGAGCTGTCCTGCCTGCCGGACGTTTTCATTTACTATCACGAACACAACACCGGCAAGGGCGGCGCCGTCCGCACCGCCATCGAGAAGGCCAGCGGCGACCTTATGCTCGTGCAGGACGCCGACCTGGAATACGATCCGCGCGATTACCCGGCATTGCTGCAGCCGATCCTGGAGGGCCGGTCGAAGGTGGTCTACGGCAGCCGTTTTCTGGGCGGCCCGCGCAAGACCATGTTCTTCAGCCACATGCTGGGGAACCGCTTGTTGACCTTCTCGGCCAATATCCTGTTCGACACCATTCTCAGCGACATGGAGACCTGCTATAAGGTCTTCACGCGCGAAGTAGCCTGCCAGTTACACCTGAACTCGCGCGGCTGGGGTTTCGACCCGGAGATCACGGCCAAGATCCTCAGGCGTGGCTACCGTATCTACGAGGTGCCGATCTCCTACACTGGCCGCGAATTCAGCGAGGGCAAGAAAATCCGCTGGCGAGATGGGCTGACGATATTGTGGACACTGCTCAAGTATCGCATCGTCAAGTGAGCGTTGGACCTGGGAATGTGACGCTGGATCTTCCAGGCCGTATAGGCCGTAATCGCCTGCCCGCCGGACGTGCCGGGGTGCGCCCCAGAATCCGGGCCCTCACATCCAGCGGTGCGCTTGCCCGCGCTCTGCCGCTCGCCCCGCTCGCGTTGGGGGCCGCGCTGCGGCTCGTTCCCTGGCTGGCAGCCTATCCCCTGCACCGTGACGAAGCTTTGTACGGCGCCTGGGCGCGGCTGATCGCCAGCGGCCAGGATCCCTTGCTCCTCACGCCCTGGGTGGACAAGCCTCCCCTCGTGCCGTACCTCATCGCCGGCAGCCTCAAGCTATTTGGCGTCTCGGCATTGGCGCTGCGCCTGCCGGGCATGCTGGCCAGTCTGCTCGCGCTGCTCGCCTGCTACGGGCTCGCCCGGCGCGCCTATGGCGGCGAGGAGGCGAGCAGAGGCGGCAGGACGGCGG
>Ga0066793_10000375_pt1 | contig 17154 bp, 10 predicted proteins | sample PersoiDNA2013189_FD_83876 | JGI IMG/M metagenome (GOLD analysis project Ga0066793, IMG submission 83876) | Permafrost soil microbial communities from the Arctic, to analyse light accelerated degradation of dissolved organic matter (DOM) -... | ecosystem: Environmental > Terrestrial > Soil >... | reverse complement strand
GGCGAGTTCATCGCCCATCCCGATATCGACGGTGCCCTGGTTGGCGGTGCCAGCCTCAAGCCCGATTTCGTAGAGATCGCGCGCAAGACCGTCGAGACAATGAGCCAGGCGGTCCGCTAACGCTTTAGAGCCTGACTGGAAGAGATGGGTGGCCCTCACGGGTCGCTTATCTCTTCTTCCTGTTCTGCAACTTCTTCTATTACTACTTCTTCTGCTTGCCTCTTCAGTGCTCTTGCCAGTTCTAACTTCGTCTGTAAAAATTCGGCCACGTGCGGCGGCAGCATCTGCCAGATATTCCGCTCATCTTCCTCCAGCCTGGCTCTGCTTGACGGCTGATGAAATGGTCGGTAGCGGGGCCGTAGCGAGCGTATTGCTGGCGTCTGTTCCTCATAGAACCGCTTCCCGCCTGTCTGAACTTTCCTGGGCCGAAATGGAATTATCGTCTGCCTCTCTATCATCACATATCCTCCCTTTCAGTAGGGATGGGGCTGGCCCCCATCCACTTCCCCGAGAATGCTACTCCCTGGCATCATCCTTACTAGAAGAGGCGCTGCAAACCTTTTCCTCTTCCGTCTTTTGCCTGCGTCAGCAGGGCGTCCTATCATCATCATTCACGTTCTGTCTGCCCGCAGGCGTAGAGGGTCTGTGAGAGCCATCCATACGCGGTTTATCAAAATAGAACCTTCCATCGTCATCGGCCAGCTTACCGACCGCTACAGACAACGAGGAGAGGTTACGGTTCTTCAGAGCCGGATCGAGGGATGAGCAGGTCGGCTTCACATGTACGAGCTGATCGCGATCACGCCAGAGCCACACGCCATTGGTGCCCGGCGGAAAGGCCCGCTCGATATGGGGCACATCCAGGCGCTCGTAGGCTATAAAATAGCGCGTCGCTGTATCACCGCCGAGCAGCTTCTTCTGCATAAAATCTCGCAGCAAGGGAACAATTGCCGGATAGATCGCGCCCGCAACGCCCCCATGCACTAGCTCCCGCGACCCATAACTAAACACCGACGAAAGGGCTACAGCATTCAACCTCTCAGTCTCTCTATCATCGCGTGCTTCCTTGTTCGCAGTCCGACCCGGCACGCCATCGTAACTCTCGACAGGCGTCATCTCAGGTTGCGCATTATGCTCTTGCGGCTCATCCTCTTCTGGTTCGCTAGAGAGCACGCGCATGACTACCTCATCCCCTTCAGGCGGCTCAGGCGAAGAAAACCCAGGCGCGGCACCGCCAGTCTCGGAATCAAACAGGCGTCGTATCTCAGGTTCAAACTCGGTCATAGCAAGAATGCTCTCGCTCACGCCTGCCTGGGGCAAGGCAGGCGGAGCAGGGAGCTCTAAATTGATGCTTCTGGTCATACCTCCCTGGTAAGCAGCGGGTAGGATTGAAGCATCGGAGTTAGTATGCTGGAAATGCTGGCAGGTGCAGGTGGTGCGCGCCGGATATGGCTCTGGGTGGCCTGACTTGACCTTTGGGCCGGGCTTCTTCTTAGCCAGTACTTTTCGGTAGTCCTCGAACTGGAGCAGATACTGCCTCAGATCTGCACTGATCTCGATGCGCTCAAAGTACTGGCGCTCGGGTGGAATATAGTCCGACGAGCGCTCCCATTCGAGATATTCGTGAACCAGCCTGTAGAGCACATCGAAATGCATCTCCATCACCCAGTGGCCTTCGCGCTGCGTGGGTTGCAGGTGCAGGAGTCGCTTCTCCCTCATCTCCTGTAGATCGATCTCGATTGTGCGCCTGTGGCGGCCAACGCGCTCGGCAATCTCCTTTGCCGCTAAGCACGGGGCGGGACTATTCACCAGTTCGCCATTGGCAGCGGCCCAGGTGCGATAATGGGCGGGTCGCAGGATCTTCTTGAGCACCCTGCACAGCGCCTCGTAGCGTGGACCCTCGCACTTGAAAATGGCATCATAGCCCGCGAAACGTCCAGTATCATCGGGATCATACTCAGGCAGGTTGCGCAGTGGCAACTTTTGCGCGGCCTCTTTCTCTCTGGCCAACCGGCCCTGCTGCTGAGCCAGCTTACGGCGCACAAATGCGCGCATAGCTCGCACATGATGGTGTCCCACTACTTTTACCATCCCACGTACCCTCCACTGAGAGATTACTGCATAGCGACTGCTAGTTACTAACAAACACAAGAGCCGATAATCAGACAAAAGACGTGTAAGCTAAATTTACTGCCCTCTACAATACATTGTATGAATCTCTCCAAAACAAGCGAGCGCTGTAAAAATGTGATCAATCGCTTTGCGGCAGAAAGGGAGGCGCAAAAATGCTGTAGGGCGGTCAAGGGACGGGGTGGCAGCTCAATAGTAATCTTATAGGTCTCATTGACGACAGGACTTTTGTCGTGGGATAGACGCGTTCTAAAGGGGTTGTGCGACTGTTCAGACCGTATGTTCACCAGCAATAAAAAATGGAGTGCAACAAAAGTTGCACCCCATAGCGAGCATACGCTGTTATCTACACAAAACGATCAGTCGAGGTAGTCCTTCAGCTTGCGGCTGCGGCTCGGATGGCGCAGTTTGCGCAGCGCCTTCGCCTCGATCTGGCGGATGCGCTCGCGGGTCACGTGGAACTCCTTGCCCACTTCCTCCAGAGTGCGACTGCGGCCATCATCGAGGCCGAAGCGCAGCTGAAGCACCTTGCGCTCGCGTTCCGTCAGGCTATCCAGGACATCCTCCACCTGCTCTTTGAGCAGCTGGTGACTGGCGGCATCGGCTGGAGCGAGCGCCGTATGGTCTTCGAGGAAATCGCCGAGGTGGCTATCATCCTCTTCACCGATAGGCGTCTCCAGGCTCACCGGTTCCTGGCTCACCTTGATAATCTCGCGCACCTTCTCCGCGCTAATCTCCATCTGCTCAGCGATCTCCTCGGACGTAGGTTCGCGTCCAAGGTCCTGCAGCAGGCGGCGGCTAATGCGGATCAAGCGATTGATCGTCTCCACCATATGGACCGGAATACGGATAGTACGTGCCTGGTCGGCGATCGCGCGGGTGATAGCCTGACGAATCCACCAGGTGGCATAGGTACTAAACTTGTAGCCCTTAGTGTAGTCGAACTTCTCGACCGCGCGGATCAAGCCGATATTGCCCTCCTGGATCAGATCCAGCAGGTTCATGCCGCGTCCAATGTACTTTTTGGCCACGCTCACCACGAGGCGCAGGTTGGCCTCGGTCAGGCGGCGCTGGGCCTCCTCGCCATCGAGAATATAGCGGCGCAGAGGAGCAGGCTTGAGCAGCTCATTTTTGCCGCGCTCCATAATTTGAGCAAGGCGAACCTCTTCTTCCGCTGTGAGCAGAGGCACGCGCCCGATCTCGCGCAGGTACATACGCACGGGATCATCCAGACTGCTTTCCAGGTCTGCAACAACGATACCTAAACCGTCTTGCAGCTCATCCCATTTGTGATCGGCCATAACCTCAGTATCAACCACCTCGTCAGGTCCGGGTTCCCAGTCTGCTGGCGGCTCCTTGGTAGGGTCCAGGGCATCCATAGGCTCTTCGTCCTGTAGCTTAAACAGGCCAAATGACTCAACCTCATCGATAGGAGTCGCTAGACTCCCAGCGGCAACGATATGAGCGTGATGACCAACGGTATCCATAGTAAAGACTTCATCCGCATGATTCCGCATAGATTCTTCAAAGGGATCAATTGAGAAAACGTCGCGCAGCGGCTCCGTACGGGCGGTGCCGCGTTCGCTGTGTTGTACTCGATCCATTACTTCTTGTTCCCGATTCACCATTCTGGCATCCCCCTTCAGAAAACAGGCCAATAGGATAAACGTATAAAAAGGATGAAACTCCTGTTTCCCGATCCGATTTGGTAAAAATGATTTCGTTTCTTGTCGTCAGTGTCACTCAGTTATACATTTCTGCCCTTACCAGCCCACTACCCATGGAGGTGCATTGCTGAGTTCAAAGTCCGCAACTGTTGACATATCTCCAGTTGGCGGAGTTGAAGCTGCCCTATACTTGCTTTATCGCTCGCCTGATCAGCTTCACGTATTAGATAACTTAGTTCTGTATTCAATTGTAACAGTCGTGTTCGCTTAAGCCGGGTGGCGCACTGGACTGCTTCTTTCACCAGTCCTGCTCCATCGCGTGAAGTCTCCGACTCAACACACTTTTGAACTCTGGCTACCGTTGTCAGTAACTCAGAGGGTACAAATTGCTCAAAGGGTTGATTAGAGGGGGAAGAAGCACGTTGATAAACAGAGTTGAGAATGTGGTACAACTCTCGTGTGTCTGTCCCGGCGAAGTCACTATCATTTAGTATACCACAAACGTGTGGATTCAGCCCAGGATTCTGCACGAGTAGCCCAATCAGGTAGTCCTCCCATTGTAGCTTATTCCCCCTGTTCCTGTCAAGCGCTCGCGCGCGTGTCTGTGCAGCGCTTTGCGAGCCTGTGGAGCTTTCCCCGTTATCGCTGATCCAATCAGGTTCGGCATCCTCCTGACGCGGCTGTCCGGCTGTCTCTCGCAGTACTTTTGGGCGTGTGTTTGAGAATTCGACGCTCTGCGTCTTCTGACTTCTCAACACCCGTTGCAGTTCTTCGTGTAGGCTGCGTTCATCGCTGCGGATCATAGTGGCCAGCTTGCGCATGTAATCATCGCGTTTGATGCGGTCGTTAATCATCCCGATGACCGGGAGCAAGCGTTTTGCCGCCTCGGCCTTGCCCTCTGGCTCGCGTAGATCGAGGTCCGCGGTCTTCACGACGAAGTAGTAGTCGATGAGCGGCTGCGGATGCGCAACCGCGTAGAGCCAGCTCGGGAGATCGCGTTGTATCACCTCGTCTGGATCTTCGCCGTCTGGCAACTTCAACACATTGATCTCAGCGTCTACCTGCTCCTCAAGGCGTATGATGCCGTGTGGATCGGACGCTTTGCGCGAGCCGTACTGGCCGTTCCGTTTTTGCCCTTCCGTTCTACCAGAGGGCAAGGGAACTGGTACCACGATGCGATCAAACGTTCTGAGCGCTTCCTGAATGCCGTGCTCAGTAGCTGCGCTACCGGCGGCATCAGGATCGAGCGCCAGCGTCACCTGTCTGGTCAGCTTTTTTAGTTGTTGAATGTGCTTCTCCGTGATAGCACTGCCGATGCAAGCTACCGTCTGCTTTGTTCCATATTGATGAGCGATAACCGCGTCTACATACCCTTCTACAATAACAACTTGATGAGCCTGTTTTATTGCATCCCTCGCCATATCTATAGCATAGAGTACACTATTTTTTTCAAACAACAGCGTTTGTGGCGAATTCAAGTACTTTGGTTTACCTTCGCCCAGGGCGCGTCCCCCAAAGCCAATCACGCGACCACGGATATCCCGAATAGGGAAGATCAATCGATCTCTAAAGTAATCATATACCCCACCACCATATTCCCCCTTCTGATCGTCCATGCGTTCCCTTGCCAGGCCGCCCATCACCAGCTCGCGCTCGCTATAGCCCTGGCCGAGCAGGTAGTGTGAAAGAGCTTCCCACTGATCGGGCGCATAGCCGAGAGCAAAGGACAGCACTGAGTCGGAGGAGATGCCGCGCTTCTTTGCGTACGCGCGCGCCCCCGCCGCCTCTTGCGAGCGCAAAAACATCTGATGAAACCAGAGCAAGGCATCCTCGTTCAGCTTGCGCATGCGTTCCCGAGTGGCGCTGGCCTCGCGTTCAGCCTCGGGATCGCGGCTGCCCTGATCCTCAACGGGCACGCTAGCCTTCTCGGCCAGGTAGTACAGAGCCTCGCGAAACTCCAGCCCCTGCTGCTTCTGCACAAATGCGAAGATATCGCCACCCTCGTTGCAGCCAAAACAGCGCCAGGTCTGACTTTCAGCAAACACGTAGAACGAAGCTGTACGCTCGTTGTGAAACGGGCAAAGCCCCTTCAATGCCTTTCCTGACTTCTGGAGGGCGACCACGAGGCCGATCTCCTCCGCTACATCCACTTTTGCTTTGATTGTCTCGATGATAGATGTCATACGCTTGCCTCAACGAAGCCTGGAAGATAGTCGCTTTAGAGGTTACATTTGTCTCACATCACATATAACGATCAATATGCCAGAAAGTCGCGTTACAAGAAAAAAACAAACGATCTGAGAGCCAGGAATAAACCTATCGTACTACCAGCAACAATAAGCAGGCATGACTGTGGTCGCATTAGAGGTCAAAAAAGAGAAATGCACCAATTTATTAAACGTTATTCCTTGCCTGCTGGTGACAAAAAAGTTATCCACATTTTTGCACAAGCGTAATAACTACTATTATATATATTTATTAAGAGATATATAAAACAGTAGTAGTAGGGGCTGTGGATAAGTGGATAACTCTGCCTCGCAATTATTTTCTCGCACCCCTTTTAGCACCCCTCAGCCTGCTCCTGGAGCCAGTTTGCAGCATAATAGAAATACCTCTTCAAATGTGTGTACAATTGTTTCTTCGGTGGACAGACGGTGGATAAAACCGCTCTGGACGGTGGATAACTTTGACGAAGAAATAAATGGAAAACGATATGTGGATAAGTTATCCACCGCCATTGTGGATAAGTAGGGGTAGTTATCCACCGAGGAAATAAATGAGAGTTGATTGGGAGGGAACTGGAAAATAATGGGGATAGATCTGTATAAGTAACAGGTCGTTAGAGCGCGAAAAAATCCCCATATGTGGAAGAAAAAGTCCCATTGATACATCATCACGATATACGAGGAACAAATTGTGGAAAATCTATCCACAGCCCTGTGGAAAACTCAATCCCTCGCAACTTCCTCGCCGCCTGCCTGTGTGGAGAATGTGGAAAAGTTGTCCACAAAAAAAGTGGATAAGTGCTGCCTGTATGGTTCACATCTATCGCAATGATAGATAATCGCCGGAAAATGTGGAGAATGTGGACAACTTATCCACATTCTGTGTGGATAAGTGAATGATTGTGCCTGGCTGCATAAGCTGATATAGTGTTACCATGCTATCACATGGAGGATGTGGAAAAGTTATCCACATCCTGTGTGGATAACTCGGCTAAAGTGATCGTTAACGGAGGGCTGATATATCGTAAAGATATGTTATGGGCACAATAGGTAGCGCATGTGGACAAGTTATCCACATATGGGGATAAGCTCCTGGCGACGTTGCAAACTCTTCCGCATCGGGAAATTGCTATGCATCTTTATGCTATATGCAGGGGAAGCTGGATGGAGAATGTGGAAAAGTTATCCACATGCAATGTGGATAACTCTCTGGGATCGTGCAAAAGAGAGAGGACGGAAAAGATACGCGCTGAGTCTCTAGAACTGCTTAACAAGATACACATCATAAGAAGAAGCAAAGCTGTGTAGAGAGAAAAGCTGAAGAGAGAGTCAGGAAAAGAAGAAACGCCAGCATCGCATAGTAAAGGGTTATCCACAAAAGCTGTGGATAACCCTTCTACAAAATGTGCAGAAGTCAAGATCCTGACCAAAATTGCTATCCCACCGGGCAAAAAGGCGTATAGCTTAGTGGGAAAGGACACGATTGTCATAGAGCACGCGGATATGAGTCAGCGTGTCGTAGATGCGTAAGAGTTCGCCGGTACTCAGAAGCGAGGCGCAACTCTTGCCAGGCGTGTAGGGTGCATCGCCAGCGAACACATCTTCACACATACCCAGCAAGCCCTGACTGAAACGATCCTGAAAGGGTTCCAACAGGAGCAGGCTCTTACGCCATAGATATTCACGGACCGGGTACTCTTCGTGTAACGAAATCTTCTTCTCGGAGTAATTGCGCATCGCAAGCATCACGTCGATATATGGCCCCAGCAGCCAACTCCACGCGCTTCCCTGATGAAGTGACCTTTGTTGATCCACGTGGGACTGGCCCAGCTTGCCATGATACGCGGCATCCCGAGGGGCCAGGGTGCGCAGTCCAAAGGGAGTCAGCAGCTGTTGGCTGATGGTATCGAATATGCTCTGTCGATATTCCGTATTCAGAACAGAATAGCGCAGCGAGAGCGCGAGCAATTGATTGGGACGTAAAGCGGCATCGTTCCCATCTGGCCCATCGATGACATCATAAAGATAGCCACCTTCGGAGTACCAGAAGCGCTGCTGAAAGCTATGGCGGCATTGCGTAAGTAGCGCTTGATAGTGAGACGGAACACGGCTGAGGCGGCTCGTGTGCGCGAGATGGTGCGACCACTCCAACAGCAACGAAAGCGCGTGGTACCATAATGCATTGACTTCGACAGCCTTGCCGGAGCGAGGCGTAACGGCTACCCCATCCACGCTTGCATTCATCCAGGTGAGCGCTTTGCCTGGCTGGGACGCCACGAGCAGCCCGTCATTTGAATCGACGCAGATGCCAAGAGAAGTACCCTGAATATAGCTATCGATAGCCTCGGCCAGGTGTGGAAAAAAATCCTCCAGAAACGCATCGTTACGCGTGGCGCGCAGGTAGGCATCAAGCGCGTAGAAGAACCAGAGCGTTGTATCGACGCTGCCATAATCGCTCTCCGCGAGGGATTGACCGTGAAGCGGCAAGCGATCCGGCAGTAGCCCATTCTTGAAGTAGCGCGCAAGCACACGTAACGTTCCCAACGCCTCGTCGTAGCGCTTCGTGGCAAGCATCAAGCCAGGGAGCGCGATAAGGGTATCGCGCGTCTTATTTTCCATGCCAAAGTAGTCGGCAAGCGCGACCGGTACGCCACCCTGGTCGGCAGGAAAGGTGCTCGTATGCGGCCTCTGCCCATCGAGAGTCGCGCGGACAAGGAAGCGATCCGCCCCCTGTATTAGAAGCTGGAGATATGCCTCTCCGCCAGCATATGGATCGGAGCTGCTTGTCAGTGGAAGCACGTTCAGGTGATGGGCCCGCGCCGCTTCTCCACCTTCACCGAAGAAACGTCTGGGCTCTATTATCTCTTGCGCGAGTTGTTGTTGGCGCTCTACACTGCGTTTATACGAAAGGTTGAGCTGGTTCAGGCGAAATGTCTGTGAAGATAAATCCTCGCTACTGACGATAATAGTCAACGTCGCGTTTTCATCGGGCCAGAGCGTAGAGCGGATGACGCCTGGTAGATAGAGATCATCCGTCGCGGGCTGGCCGTTTTCCGTATCGTGCCTGTGCAAAAAGTTCCAATACCAGACGCCGGTCGGGATAAACGCTGTCTGGCTCTCTGCATGCCCAATCGCCATGATATGAAACGGGTACCCCGACTCCCCATCACGAATAGTGCAGCCGGCCACGCCTCGCGGCAGGGATAGAGCCGCGTCCCATTCGTCATGCTCTATATCGTCTGCATGGAGATGGGTACGGACCTGGAAGTGGTAGCCATTATCGCCGTGGCGCAGGTGATTGCAGGGGCGCGACGTAACAAAAGGTAGGAGCGTGAGAGACAGCGCGGTTGCCTCCGTGTACTCAGAACTGGACGTATTACTATTGCTAAGTGCTCCTGTGATGCCGCTTCTACGGTGTCCAGAGCTATCGGTGCTCGTCGTACGCAAGAGGCGATACTGGATATACGTTGTATTCTGACCCTGTGGCATCCAGATGCGCTTCTCCAGCATCATCCCATTGATACCACCCAGGCGATAAGTAAAGATAGGGAAGCCTTCTTCGAGGCGAAACGCTTCCAGATGTACAAAACCGGATGGGCTTAACGTACCGTCACGGTACTCGTTTGTCCCAAGATTATATATGCGTTGATCAAAAACGACCTCTTCGTCGATCTTTGTGAGCAGAAGTTGTGGGAATTTTGCGTCAGGTGGCTGTGCTACAAGCAAGCCGTGTTGTCTGCGGGTAAGTACGCCCGCGACCGTTCCTGCCGCGTATCCTCCCAATCCGTTCGTCATGAGCCACTCGCGCGAGATCGTCTCATCGAGGTTACAGCAAGTGCTGCGATTCAAGGTGATGGTCATGGCAAGGCCCTCCAAGCCCCTAGAAAATATTATGCCGCTACTGTAGCAGCATATTTTGTGCTGGACACATCCTTATGTCCTCTTCCCTTCATAGTGTAGCACACCATTTTTATAAGCAATAGGAGTTTCATAGTTATTTTTATCGCGTTTAACAAATCTGTGACTTTGCAAGAAGGCAGCGTTTTCGGATTACTGCACATGGACCTCTACCCGTGATAGTGGGCTAAAATAATGCGTATATATGGATACATGTAATGCGCTTTGTAGCTTAGATGGGCTTGTAAAGCGGAGCCTGTGCACCTATTTGCTTCTCAGGTAATAATAGCATGTAGTAGTAGAGGAGGGTGTCCTTTGTTGTTGCACCAATCCAAAATCAAAACGTGGCTCCGCGTATCCTCCCTTTTGTGTATTATGAGCGTAGCGGCTCTGTTGTGCTTTTCTGCTTGCGGTAGTATGCCCCCACAGGTCAACCAGAAGCTGGTACAGCCGACAGTCTCTAACGATCTGGTGTCACCCGGCTTTTTGACAGTGGGAAGTTATACTACCTATCCTCCACAGGAAAATATCGACCCGCATACCGGTAACGCTGTCGGCTTCGATATCGATCTCATCAGCGCAGTTGCTTCGCGTATGAACTTAAAAATAAAGATCGTCAGCGCGGACTATCGGGACATCATTAATGATCTGCTGGCCAGGAACTTCGATGTCGTTATTTCTGCCATCAGCATTACTTCTGATCTGCAAGAGAAGGTCGCTTTCGTGCCCTATTTTAACGGTGGAGAGTCTTTGCTCGTCGCGAAGGGCAATCCTCGCGGTATCAAGAAGTTGATGGACCTCTGCGGACAAAAGGTTGCGGTACAAGATGAGACGCTAGAACAGAAAGACCTGGGCATGCTGAGCAGCACCTGTCAGCAGGCGAAAAAACTTCCTTTACAGCTTATTGTCGTGCAGGACCAGGGAACTATGTTACAATTATTGACAGCGAAGAAAGTTGTAGCTACTTATCAGGATTCTCCATTGACCGATTCTTTTATCAAACAGTATCCGCAGCGCTTCGAGGTGGGAGGCGCGGTCGTGAATGCAAATCTTGAGGGTATAGCTATACGTAAAAATGATACCAGGATGTTCAAGTCGGTACAGGCCGCTTTCAATACGCTAACGACGAATGGAACGTACTGTTCGCTTATCAATAAGTGGGGGCTAACCAGTGGCGTACTGATGCAAGACAACCGACGTATCTGTTAACATAATCAGGAGTATACTATCCGCCATGCGTCTGTCTATTGCTACTATTACTGCCAACACTGCTATTGGAAATAAGGATAACGACGTTCACCTGATCGAGTTCTACGCGCCACAGCTTACTCAAGCGGTACAGGCGGGCCAATATTGCATGATCCGCTGTTGTGATGCCGGGGCGAGTGACCCGCTTTTGCGACGCCCTTTCTTTATTCATAGCAGGCAACGAGAGCAAGGACTCTGCACCCTGTTTGTGCATGTGGGCGGACGTGGGACAGCCTGGTTGGCGCGCCAGCCAGTGGGCGCGCCGCTCGACGTGCTGGGACCCCTCGGGCACGGCTGGAGCATCAATCCCAATGCGCGCAACCTGCTCCTGGTCAGTGATGTACACTTGATCGCGCCCCTTCCATTCTTAATGCAGACCGCGCTTGAACAGCAGCTCGCCGTGACGCTTCTCTGCCAGAGCCGCACGCTTGAAGGTGCCTACCCGGCGGCCCTGTTGCCGCCGGAAGTAGAGTACCATATCATAACGCAGAATGAGCAGGGGGATCTGCAACCCGTTCTGGGCGAGTATTTAAGCTGGGCGGATGCCGCCTATTGTTGCGTTTCACGTGAAACAGCGACCTCGCTGTATAACCAATTTGAGCGGCTACGCGGCAAACACTTCGCGCAAGGAGTCGTTTGCGGCCCTTCGTCTGTGGCAGCGGTGCCTGCTTTGCCTGTAGTATACAGGCGCGTACCGGCCCGAAGCTGGTCTGCCGGGATGGCCCGGTCTTCGCATTGCGCGAGATCGTGCGCTAGTATATTAAGAGCCTGTCGTAAGAGAGCCGGGTGGAGGGAGTTGCCCGGTCTTGCGGGGGGCAACCGGCGAAATGGCGTAGAGTCGTTGCGAGAGAGTAAAATTGGGCGTAACATCTAAAAGCTGAAGGAAGACCTGCACGATCAGCGGATCGAAGCTGCTGCCCGCGCCCTGCAGAAGGCGTTCGCGCGCGGCATCTTTCGACAACGGCGCTTTATACGGGCGCTGAGAAGTCAATACATCGTAGACATCGGCCACCGTGAGTATGCGTGCACTCATAGGAATCTCCTCCCCTTGTAGTCCCGCTGGATAGCCACGCCCATTCCACGCCTCGTGGTGATGGAGGACTGTTTCGACGTAGAAGGAGTGGACATCGCAGCCAATCAGGATGCGAGCGCCGATCACAGGATGCCGCTCCATTTTGCGCCGCTCCTCGTCTGAAAGTGCGGCGGATTTATTCAAGATATCGTTCGCGATCCACGTTTTGCCGAGATCGTGAACCAATGCTGCTAGTGCAAGATCGCGCGCATCACGTCGGCTCCAGCCCAGGCTGCGGGCCAGACGATGGGCATAGGTAGCCACCCGGCGCGAGTGTTCATAGGTAAGAATATCGCGTTCTTGAATGCTTTTTGCAAAGGCGAGCAGAACTTTCCTTGTCTCGCTGCCTCTTTCCATAGTTTTCATTACCACCACTCTGCTGCTCCCACTTCACAAATGTAACATGTAACTTTTAAAGCTACTATAAACGAAATACAAATGGACATACATAAAACGCAAGGTGCGCACGTATTCTGCTTTAGAAGTAGATATGAAGCGCTATCTTCCAGGCATGGACTCCGGACCTTCTTAAGAGAGCAAAGTCTCTGTGTACCCATACCATCTTAATATTTGCTTCTATCCACGTCTATGCTAGCGCTTTAAAAAGTACTTTTGTGTCATAGCATCTTTATAGAAGGAGATTGTATAACTCCCTTCATAATCCTTTACGGATTACAAACGTAGAGGTTCAACCATCCCCCAAATAGTCCCTCTTTTTATCCCAATTCGTATTGAATTACCATTTTTTGTGATAGACTCACCTTGATACTTAAGAAAAGAGTACTATCCCGGCCGTTATCTTAGAGGATGTATTGAATAATGGGATACTTATCTTTGCTAGCTTAAAATGGAAGTAACGAACGATGGTAGAGAATATTGAAGAGCAGATTTTGGATCAAGAAACTATAGAGGCTACACCAGAGCAACAAAACGAGCGCGTCGTTACCGTGGTGCTGACAGCCGATAATCACCTCGGTTACACGGCATTCGGGCAGAGTTCGCGCAAGCGCGAAGAGCGTCAGCAACGCCTGCGCCGCGCTTTTCAGCAGGCAACCGATTTTGCGATAGCCCAGGGCGTTGACCTGTTTATCCAGGCCGGTGATCTCTTCGACACCACCGCGCCCGATGAGCGAGATCGCAGCTTCGTGGCAGCGCGGCTGGCCGATTTGAAGCAGGCTGGCGTGCATACTTTTGCGCTCGGCGGTGTCCACGACACACCAGGTGCTGAGCAAGCGGGAGAAGAGACGCCTGCGCCGCAACTCAGCTACGCGCGCCTGGGAGCACTGCATTATTTTCCTCCGCAAAGCGACACGCCGGAATTGGAGCCGGTTCACCTCGATATCCACGGTGTAGGCGTTGCTATCTGTGGAGTAGGGGTGCTGGCCGGGCAGGAGGGAGACCCTCTTAAACGCCTGCGCGTTCATCCTGATATCGAGCGCGCTACGATCCCCCTTCTGGTGCTGCACGCGCCTATAGAGGATCTCGCAGCTGGTTCAGCGTTGCTGGATACGCGCGCTCAGGTAAGCCATAGCAGCATCGAGAAACAGTCCGCCTTCCGGTATATTCTGGCCGGTTATCAACATAATTATACTCATATGCGTATTGGTCAAACGGATGTTATCGTAGCTGGAGCCACGCAACATGTTGATTTCAGTACGCCAGACTATGCGCCCGGCTTTGTCTTCCTGGGACTCGCGGCTGATGGCATTCGCTGGTGTACTCACATTAAAGTCGATGCTCCGCTCCTGCAACGTCTAGAGATACAGGTGCAAGAACTATGGCCCTCATCCGAGACGAACGAGACGCCAGGTTCTCCTACCGAGATCATTCTAGAGCGGCTGCGTCCTCTCTGTGATGCCGCGGCGATGGTGCAACTACGTCTGGTGGGCACGCTGACACGTAAACAGTACCACCAGCTAGACCTGAATCAGATACGCCGCTATGGCGAGGAGAATAGCTTTGCCCTGGCCATCGACGATAGCGCGCTCTCCCTGCTGCCAGAACAAGACGAGGCAGAAGCGGGCGAACGGCTCTCGCCACGTGAAGAACTGATCTTCCTGGCGGATGAGTGGATCGCTGCAGCTAGTGGGGAGCAAGAAAAGCAGGCGTTACGCATCACGAAGGAAGAACTATTGCTCGCGATGGATGGTATAACGGGGAAAAGATGAATATTTCCTTTATATTAGGAAGAACTATAGGATGAATGCATTGCCTGGTTCGCGCAACCTGAGCGTTGAGATGATTAACGAGCAAGCATTGCCAGATCAGCGAAGAACTATTTAACGGTGATAGTATAATGGCGATAGTATACAGCACAGGCATTGGCGAACGGAGTACAGATCCATGATAATTCTCAAACATGTAACTATAGAGCGTTTCAGATTACTGCGCGAAATGAATCTACATTTCCCTCAGCGCGGTAGTATTCTGATTCAAGGTCCTAATGAATCTGGTAAATCTGCGCTTCTCGAAAGTATTTATTTTGCACTCTACGGTGAAGCATTATCAACAGAGCGAGGAAAGCGTTCGCTCAACGATTTGATATCATATGGCGCATCTAATGCAGTCGTCACCCTCATTCTCGCGGTTGGCGCGAAGGAGATAGCCATAACGCGCACAATTGAGCGGGGCAAGGGACAGACGGTCGCGCTCTCTATTCGTCGCCTGGGCATGCCTGAAGAGGAGCCAATCACAGACCTCGAAGTCGCGAACGAGAGCATCACTGCGGAACTTGGGCACATGGATGGCCCTGCCCTGCGCAACTCCTGTTTGCTTGAGCAAAAGGGCCTGGATCGGCTGGAGATCCTTGATGGGGCCGAGCGCGAAGCCGCGCTACGCAAGCTGCTTGGTCTTGAAAAGCTCACGCGCCTGACCGAACAGTTCAAGATTGAGCAGCAGGACGAGGAGCTTCTACTGGATGGACGGAAGCGTCTACATCTGGCAGAGATGCAAGCGCATATTCCAGAGCTAAGTCAACGCCTTGACGATATCGAGGCCGCGCTGGACGCGGTTACTGTTTTAGAGGATCTGGACGAGATAGATCTGCAGAACGCGGATATCGACGAGCAGGAGCAACAGTTCGAGCAGGTACAAAGCAAGCGTAACGAGATCAAAGGGCGTCAGGCGCGTATCCAGCAGCTCAGAAGGGCCGATGCGACCCTGGATGAGCTTATCACGACCTACGACGAGATGACCGAGGCACGGCGTCAACTTCCCGAATTAGAAAAACAAATTTTGGACCTGGAGAGGCGCGAACGCGAAGATCTGCCGAAGATGGAGCGACGCGTGAATGAACTGGGCGAATTGATGCGCTCGTTTGGGACGCTACAACGCATGTCGAACGACCTGCTCTCGGCGGTAGATACCATCAAAGACCTGGAACAGGAGCTGAAGCAGCACGATGAAGTGAAGGATGATCTCAAGAGTTTAGATGAGCAGGTAGAGCACGCGCAAATGCGGCTCACCCAGGCTCAACAGGCTCTGCATGATCTCGAAGAGCGACGACGAGCCGGGCGTCCACAGCTAGAGGCGCGCCTGCAGCGCATGCAGACACTATCCGAGCGGCTCGCTGTACTGCGCCAGTTAGAAGATAGCTACGCGCGTCGTCTAAGCAACCGGGGACGGGCTGAAGAGAACGACGCGCAGCTCAGGAAGGTACAGAGAGACCTGAGCGATACCGAGCAAGAGCTGGAACTGGTTGAGGCTGAAGCAAAGCAGGCGCAGAGCCAGGCTGAGAGCATAGAGAAGCGCTGGCGTCAGTTGAGTGCGCGACGCCAGATAGAAGAATGGCAACGGCTGAAAGGACTCTCCCAGGGCCTGACGGACGCGGAGCAGCATGTGCGCGTGGCGCATCAGCAACAGGAAAAGCTTACTCAGTCGCTCCTGGCCACGCGCGCGTCCAGCAGCAAGTATCTGGCCTTGCTCTGCATCGGTATCGTCCTGTTCCTGGTGGGCGTGATCGTCGCGTTTTTGACGCTGCAAACCCCCATTATCGCGGTGGTCGCCGTCATTATCGCTCTTGTCGCCGCCGGCGGAGCCGCCTATGGTTTTCAGAAATATAGCAAGGCGCGTGCAGAGGAACAGGTTATCAACAAGCAGGTGCAGGATGCTATCAACAGGGTTGGGATGATGGTTGCGGCTCGCGAAACAGCCGTGAGGATGGGCGGCAACAATGAAGCGCTTATCCAGATTGAGCATGAAATACACGCCCTGGGCGGAAATGTGCCACGCTCCCTCGACGAGGCCCAGTATATGCTCCAACAATGGAGCGACGACGGGGAGAGTCTCGCCGATATCCAGCAGAGGATGAGAGAGAAGAGCGAGGAGGCCAATGCAGCCCGCAACCAGGTCAATGTAACGATGGAGGCGGTTGCCAGCCTGCGTAAGGAACGCGCGCGCCTGGAGGAACAGCTTGCTCAGGAGGGCTGGAAGAATATCGAGCAAGACATCCAGGATGAGCAAGCGGCGGTCGAACGCATGCAACAGGAGATCACGATGCTGGCCGGTCAGGAGGGTTTACCGCTTCCTAGCATCAATGCCCGCTTGCAGAATACATCGCCCTTCGGCGCGCTTTCGCCTATTCTCCCGCAGGAAGAGGACATGACCGGCGTACCAGAGCTGGGCGCGCTCGTCGAGAGCACAATCAAGGCTACCGAGCGCGAACTGGCGGCCCTGGAGGGAAAGCTGGACCTCGCCGCTGACCTGGCCTCGCAGGTGAAAATTCACCAGGACGCCCTCGATGTGCTCCTGGCGCGACAGAAGGTAATCGAAGAGCGCAATGCCCGCTATCAAACAAACAGTCCGGCGCAGCAGATCGAGCGCGCAAGGGAGCAACAATCCGTGCTACGCCAGGCTCTGCAGGGACTCCAGGACTCCCTGCGCCAGCGCGTCAAGCCGATGGGCATTGCTTTTGGGC
>Ga0066793_10000374_pt1 | contig 17174 bp, 16 predicted proteins | sample PersoiDNA2013189_FD_83876 | JGI IMG/M metagenome (GOLD analysis project Ga0066793, IMG submission 83876) | Permafrost soil microbial communities from the Arctic, to analyse light accelerated degradation of dissolved organic matter (DOM) -... | ecosystem: Environmental > Terrestrial > Soil >... | reverse complement strand
GCCGCTCCCCACCACCCCCAGCATGGGCTTGGCCGCATTCTCCTACTCCAGCCCGCAGATGCAGCACTTGATATCGGCGGCCGACGAGGCTCTCTACCAAGCCAAGGAATCCGGGCGCGACAGGGTCGTGGCGCACGCGTCGCGCTCCAAGGACAATGATCTCGCGGAGGGCACTCCCACCGCATAGTACCCAGCTCCATGAATACGGTGTCGTACCGAGAGAGAGGTACTACTAGCGGATCGCCAGGGTCTCCTCGACGGGTAGACCCATCTGCTTCGCCATCAGGATGAAATCGTGCGGCTGGTTGGAGGCCTTGAGCGCGGTCTGGAAGTCGACCAGCCCGTCGGCATAGAGCGACACCAGCGACTGGTTGAAGGTCTGCATCCCGTAGAACTCCCCGTCGGCGATTATCTCGCGCATCACAGAAGTGGGCTCCTCGTTCAGCAGGCACTCCGCCAGCCGGCCGTTCATCACCATCACCTCGACGGCCGGGACGCGCCCGCCTCCGTCGCACCTGGGCAGCAGCAGCTGGCTGATGACGCCCGCCAGTGTGCTCGTCATCGTTATGCGCACCTGCTTCTGCTGGGTGGGCGGGAAGAAGGCGATCATCCTGTTGGCCGTCTCGGTGGTGTCCTGGGTGGGGAAAGTCGAGATCACCAGGTGGCCGGTCATGGCGATGTTCATGGCCGAGGTGACCGTCTCCACGTCCCTCATCTCTCCGATGACGATGATGTCGGGGTCCTGCCGGGTCACGTGCCGCAGGGCCTCGCGGTAGGAGTCGGTGTCGGAGCCGATCTCACGCTGATGGATGATACACTTCTTGTCTACGTGCAGGATCTCGATCGGGTCCTCGATGGTGACGATGTTGAGCCTCTGGGTCTCGTTGACGAAATCGATCATCGAAGCCGTGGTGGTGGTCTTGCCGCTGCCGGTCGGCCCGGTGATCAGCACCAGGCCGCGGGCCTCTTCCGCGATACGCTTCAGGACGGGCGGCAGTCCCAGCTCCTCGAATGTCGGGATCTTCTTGGTCAGCACGCGGCGGATCGATATGCCGATGGTGCCCCTCTGCTTGAATATGTTGGCCCTGAAGCGGCCGAGGCCCGCCACGCTGTAGGCGAAGTCGGACTCGTTGGTATCGTGGAACTCGCGCGCCTGCTTCTCGTCCATGAGCGAGAACGCTATCTCGACCACGTCGGTGGGCGAGAGCCGCGGGAAGTCAGCCTCGAAGAGCGTGCCGTCGACGCGCAGGTACGGGGGGCTGCCCGCCTTGATGTGTATGTCGGACGCATGGTTCTCGACCGACAGAGCCAGAAGGGCATGAAGGTCCAATGCTACCGCCTTTCAACTCCGCTTGGTTACTGGCACCCCGGCGCCAATGAGTCCCGGCCGGTTCAGTCCAACCCCTGCTGATTCGCCGCCTGCTCCACGACGTCCCGAGCCCTGTCAGGGTATGCCGTGGGCTGCGGCGGCTCGTCCTTGCCGGGAATGTCCACCCCGGCGAGTCCCGCCACCGTCTGGACAATGGAACGGGCCTCAGCATTGAGGTTGTAACCGCCTTCCAGGGTCACTATGAGTCTACCATTACAGCAACGCCGGGCAAATGACACAAGTTCATCGGTCATCTTGCGGTAAGAGGAGTCAGTCAGGCGCATCGAGCACAGCAGGTCTCCGACGTGGCTGTCGTACCCGGCGGACACCATGACCAGGCCGGGCTGGAACCTTTCGGCGGCCGGGATGATCACTCGCCGGAACGCCTCCAGGTAGTCCGCCTCGCCGGTGCCGGACGGGAAGGGTAAGTTCAGGGTGTAGCCCTCGCCCTTGCCCTTGCCTGTCTCGTCTATCCAGCCGGTGCCGGGGTAGTGGGGGTACTGGTGCAGCGAGATGTAGAGCACGTCGGAGTCCTCGTAGAAGGTCTCCTGGGTCCCGTTGCCGTGATGCGCGTCCCAGTCGACGATAAGGACGCGCTCGACGCCCTTGCGTTTGATGGCGTAGCGCGCCGCGATGGCGACGTTGTTGAAGATGCAGAAGCCCATGCCCCTGCTCGGCAGCGCGTGATGTCCGGGGGGCCTCACCATGCAGAAGGAGCCCCTGTCCTCGCCCTCCAGGCACCAGTCCACGCTATCCAGCAGCGCGCCCGCAGCCCTCAACGCGGCCCTGTAGCTGTCGGGTGAGACCGCGGTGTCCATGTCGAGGTTGCCTCCGCCGGAGTCGGCCAGCCTCTTTACCTGCTCGATGTACTTCTCGCCGTGCACCAGCTCGATGTCGGCGACGGTGGCGTCTCTGGGCGAGACGATCTTGACTTTCTCGAGCAGGCCGGACTCCTGCAGAGCTTTCATCGCGACGGGGAGTCGTTCCGGCCTCTCCGGATGCCCGTAGCCGGTCTTGTGCTCCTCGTAGAGGGGGTCGAAGTAGATGACCGCTTCCGACATCATCATTTCCTTCCCATCGATAAGAAAGGCCCCTTGCCGGGGCCTTCCCTGTTTACTTATCTACTGCTTATCTCTACGGCCGGACAGCGCCGCAGAAGTTTGTTCGTGCAGAGAGCGAAGATACCTTCACGACGTCTCCCGTCTGCGGCGCGTGGATGAAACTGTCGCCGCCCACGAAGAGGCCCACGTGGCCCCAGCCGCGGAATCCGAGGATATCGCCCGGCTGCAGCTCGCCGATGCTCACCGGCGTGCCCGCATTCGCCTGGTCGTAAGAGCTGTGGCTGATGCTTATGCCCGCCCCGACCTCGTAGCAGTACATGGTAAGACCTGAGCAGTCAAAGCAGTCGGGACCGGCCGCGCCCCACACATAGGGCTTACCCAGCTGGTCGTACGCGACCCCCACCACTCCACCGTGCGGTGCGCCAGGCGGCCTGGTGCGCGCGATCGGACCGGGGGTTGCCCGCCTTGCGGTGGTCGTACTGGTCGTCGTGCTCCTGGGTGAGGCGGATGTGGCCTCGGCCGCGCGCTGGGCCATCGCCGCCTGAATCTGACCCTGGACGCCGGCCAGCTGGCCCTTGGCGCCTGACAGGTCAGTCTCGACGGCGGCCTTCGCGTCGGACATCTCCTTGCGGGCCGACTCCTGGTCGGCCTTCTGCTGCTGCAGGGAGGAGCGGACCGACTCGAGCTGCGCCTTCGCGTCCTTGACCTGCTTTACCAGCTCGGCGTCCTTCTGCCCGATCTTCTTGGCCAGGTCGAGCCCAACCAGGAACTCGTCGAAGTTGCCGGCGCTGACCACGACGTCCACGAACCTGTACTGGCGCGTCACGTACATCGCGCGGACACGGTTGTTGAGGCGAGTCCTGTCGGAGGCGAGCTTCTGCTCCGCCCCGGTCAGCTGGGTCTTGTTGTCTGAGATCAGGCCCCCGGTCTGCTCGAGCTTCACGCACGCGTAGTTGTAGCGCTCAACGGAACTCTCGAGCTTGTTCTGAAGCTGATCCACTTGTTTCTGCGCGTCAGCCTTCTGCTGATCGAGTGACTGCGCAGCAACAAACGGAGTCATCATCAGGGAAAGAATAACGATCAGAGCCGACAAGAGGATAAACCCTGTTCTTGGCCTTTTCGCTAAGATGCTATCAAACCTCCCAACCTAGACAGCGCTGCCGTTCCGCCCTTTGCCGGAACCCGTGTATTATATTCACGTCCCGGCCGCCATGCAAATCCTTGCTCGGCTGACTGGGCAAAATCGAGTGAGATTCTACCACGGGCCGTCCACCCAGGCAAACCGTACGGCATCCGCCGGAGCCCCCGGGCGACCTCCAATGAGATACTTCGACCGGCCTGTCTCGCGCTCCTCCTGCCGCCCGTTTTCCGCCTCAACAGGCGCGTTGGAAGGACAGCGCGAAAGGTTGGGTGAATCTATATATTGAGATACCGCCGGATTCCCGCAACTAGATGTGCGGTCCGTTCCCAGACAGAGGTGGTCCTTGAACAGAGAGGAAAGCGTTTTTCCCTTCACGGCCGCAGTGGGCCAGCAGCAGGTCAAGCTCGCCCTGCTGCTGAACGCGGTGAGCCACCAGGTCGGGGGGGTCCTCATACGCGGCAGGCGAGGAACGGCCAAATCGACGCTTGCCCGCGCGCTTGCGCACCTCCTGCCGGAGATAGACGTCGTGAACGACTGCCCGTTCTGCTGCGACCCCAGGGACATCGAATCGCTGTGCGGTTACTGCGCGGGAAACCTGGCGCTGGAGGGCTCGCTCTCCGCCGGCCGGTCCAGGATGAGGATCGTCACCCTGCCGCTGAACGCTACCGAGGAGATGGTGGTCGGGACGCTCGACATCGAGAAGGCGCTGCGCCGCGGGGAAAAGGCTTTCGAGCCCGGCATCCTGGCGCGGGCGAACCGCTCCATACTCTACGTCGACGAGGTCAACCTGCTCGAGGACCACATAGTCGACATCCTGCTCGACTCCGCCGCGATGGGAGTGAACGTGGTCGAGCGCGAAGGGATATCTTTCCGGCACGGCGCCCGCTTCATTCTGGTGGGCACCATGAACCCCGAGGAGGGCGACCTGCGCCCACAGCTCGAGGACCGGTTCGGGCTCTGCGCCGAGGTGGACCGCGAGGTGACCTCCGCCGACCGGGCCGAGATACTGAGGCGCAACCTGCAGTTCAGCCGCAACCCGCTGGAGCTCGAGTCCAGGTTCCACGCGGATCAGGAGGCGCTCCGCGCGAAGATCGTGACGGCACGCGACCGCTACCCGTCGGTGGAGATCGCCGATGACCTGCTCGAAGCGGTCGCCCTCATAGTCGAACGCGCCGGCGCCGACGGCCACCGTGCGGACATCGCCATGCTGCACTCAGCGCGCGCGCTCGCCGCGCTCGAGGAACGCGACTCCATGGACATCAGCGACCTGGCGCGTGTCGCCAACCTGGCCCTCAACCACCGGGTGCGAAAAGGACCGCTGGGGACCGACGATGGAAAGCAGCTCGATATACCGGCCCTGATGACAGGCCTGACCGAGATAGAGCCGGATGCGCTGCCCGGGCTGGCGGAGCCGCTCGCCGGCCGCCAGGCTGGAGGGGATCCCGTCGCAGCCGGCGGCGCGCGCGAACCGGCGGCACAGGAAGCGGCACGGGCGGGCTTCGAGGAGATCACGCTGGGCGAGCCGCCCAGACAGGCCGCCACGCCCGGAAAGAGAGGAAGCCCGCAGGCGACCGGCGACACCCGCGGGCGATACTACCGGAGCGCTTCACCCTCCGGCCCCCGGCAGCTGACGAAATCGGACATCGCCATCGACGCGACCATCAGGGCTTCAGCGGCGAGGGGCGCATCCGAGGATGGGGGCACCGAGGTCCTTCCCGAAGACATCAAGGTGAAGTTGCGCAAGAGAAAGGTCGGCGCGACAATCCTGTTCGTCGTCGACGCGAGCGCCTCGATGGGCGCCAAGAAGAGGCTCGACGCGTCCAGGGAAGCAATCATCTCTCTGCTGGTGGAGGCCTATCAGAAACGCGACCGCGTGGGACTGGTGGTCTTCAAGGACAACGCCGCCCAGCTCGTCATGAGCCCGACGTCCAGCCCGGCGCTGGCGGGACGCCTGCTGGCCGAGCTCGCTCCCGGGGGAACGACCCCGCTCTCACACGGACTCGCCCTGGCCCGGCAGGTCCTGGACCGCGAGCTCTCCCGGAACCCCGCGCCGGCGCCCGTGCTGGTGCTGATATCGGACGGGGGCGGGAACGTGACCATGGGCTCGTCCGACCCCATGCGCGAGGCGCTGGACGTGGCGGCGCAGATCAGGGACCGTGGCATAAAGGCCATCGTGCTCGACAGCGCGCCGCGGCACGACGGTGCGCCGCTGGCCTCGAGGCCCACCGCCGCCAGGAGGATAGCGGAGGCCATGGGCGGCACATACTTCCCGGCGCGGAACATCTCGGGCGAATCCATCCTCGACAAGGTCAGCCGGAGCAGGAGCGAGACCGCGGACGCGGAGAAGGTAAGGTAGCCTGAGCGCCGCCGCCCTTGGAGTTTGCCACCGAATTGCTATTCCAATAAAATGTGTACCACTGTCCGCAAGGTTGAAGGGACCACGATGGAATTCGCAAGCAAGCTCGTCAAGATAATAGAAAAGAACTCGTCCACCATCGCCGACAGGTGGGTCGATGACGTGACCACCCTCCCGTACACCCGCTCCTACGCGAAAGAGTCGCCGGAGGAGCTGCACGAGAGGGCCGAGAACGTCTGCAGCAGGATGGGTTACTTCCTGGGCAGGAGGCTGCCGCGCGAGCGCCTGGCGTCCTTCTATAAGCGCGTCGGGCAGAACAGGCGCGAGGCGGGGTACGGTGTCGAGGAAGTCGTCATGGCTCTGATGCTGCTGAAGCGCCACGTCTGGCTCTACATAGTCCAGGAAGGCTTCCTGAAGACCAACCTCGAGCTCTACCAGGCGCTCGAGCTCAACAACCGTGTCGTCCTCTACTTCGACCGGGCGATCTACTACGTTACGGAAGCCTTCTCGGAAGAGGACGAGAAAGAGGGCATCAAGTAGTCGGCGGGCGTCCCCCGACCGCCCTCAGTGCCTACTGTTGCTGAAGCTGCTGCGCCGCGTTCGCCTGTCCGACCCTGACGGCCAACGCCTGAGGCTTGCCGTCTGCGCCCTTCTGCGTGACCACCCAGACGCTTGCGCCCGGATGCAGGCTCCCAACCCCGCCCGCGCCGCCCGCGCCTGCCGCGCCCGGCCCGAGGAACGTGGTGCTTTGAGTCAGCGCGACGGTCTGTTTGCCCTGGGGCGTGTCGACGGTCAGGCTGCCCGTGTCGACCGCCGATACGGTCCCGCGCAGGAGGCTGGCACCGTTGTTCTGCAGGTACTGCTGCAGCCGCTGGCCGGCCTGCCCCTGCGCGCCCGGCAGCTGACCGGTCGAACCCTGGTCCGCCTGCGCCGGCGCGTTGGTCGCGACGCGTTGGGCGGGCCGGTTCCTGCCGAGGAAGAAACCGAGGCCAAAGCCTGCAACGGCTACGAGCACGATCAGGACTGCGGCACCGATAGCGAGCAGCGCCCACTGCAGGTTGGCCGAGGAGCGTTGTCCAGCTTTGCGGCCGGGCGGGAGTGTGGTCGGAGGCTGCGCCGGCCAGTCTGCCCGCGGGACCGCGGCCGGATCCCGGGTGCTCTCCGACGTCAGCATCGTCCTGTCGTCATCAGTCGACATCGTCGGACCTCCTGTTTGGAGTCATCGTCTGTCTTCCTGCAGTATCGCCCGGCCTCGTTAATCCGCCTTTACTCGCGCGTTAATTTTCTGTTAATCTCGCACCATCAATGGCACAAAAGGCGCGCGACTCCGTGAACACCGATACCCGAAACTTCCAGGCCGCCAGAGACCTTCAATGGGTCTTTCTCGCGGTCGCGGCGGCCGCCCTCCTGTTCGGGACCTCTTTCGTCAGGACGATTCCTTACGGGATCGTGCTGGCCGTCGGCGCGCTGTTGAACGCCACCAGCTACCTGATGCCGCTAAAGCGCCTCGAGGAGAGAAATCTCTCCTACGCGCTTGCGGGGCAGCTGGTAGTGAGCATCACGGTCATCGCCCTCGCGGCCGCCTACTCGGGAGGCGCGGCAAGCCCGCTTTACGCGTTCCTGCTCGTCACGCTGGTGGTGCCCGCGGTCACCGCGGACACGCTCTTCACAGCCTCGATCACAGCTTACGCCGTGCTCGCATTCCTGCTCGCCGGGGTGCTGCTGGGCAACCCTTTCGGCCCCGCCTCGCAGGCCTTCGTGAAGATCGCCCTGCTGGTGGTGTTCCCGCTCGCGATCAACGTCGCCATGTCGACGTACAGGCGCAAGCTGCGCGACAGGGAGACGTTCTCGACGCTCTACCGGGTCGGCCGCTCGCTCGGTGAGTCTCTCGACCTCAAGCAGGTGCTGCACAGGCTGCTGGGCGACGTCGACACCATCTTCCGCACCGATATCAGCTCGGTTCGGCTGGTCGACCCGGGCACGAACACACTGGTGGTGAAGGCCTCAGGCGGCGAGACCGAGGAGGTAGAGCAGAAGCAGATCGAGATCAAGATGGGCGAGGGGTTCATCGGCTGGGTCGGCAAGACCGGAGAGCCCTTCATCGCGAGGGACATCAGCAAGAACCCGCGCTTCGCGACCTTCCCCAAGGCGAAGAAGAAGGTCGCCTCGGCCATTGCCGCGCCGATAAAGATAGACGGGCGCACGGTGGGTGTAATATCCTGCGCATCCAGCACTCGAAAGCGCTTTTCGGCCGACGACCTTGACCTTCTCATCTCGGTGGCGAGCCTCTCGGCGGAAGCGATCGAGCGCGCCGAGCTCTACCAGCAGCTCCTCTCCAGGGGACAGGCCGTGCTGGAGAGCATGGTGGACGGCCTGGTGGTGGTCGACCGCGACAGCAGGATAGTGCTGACGAACCACACCTTCCGCGATGTGCTGGACCTGCGGCCCGGCGGCGGCGAGCCGCTCGAGGACCTTCTAAAAGGCAAGGTCGCCGAGTGGAAGCCGCTTTGCCGCGACGTCACCAACCGCATCCTCGATAGCCCGGGCGCCCAGCCGGTCTCCTTCAGTCTCGACCTCAACATCGTGGCGGGGGAAGGCGCCGGCAGAGTCATGAACACGCGGGTCTCGCCGATCATGAGCCAGTGGAGCAAGGTCATAGGCGCCGTCCTGGTGCTCGAGGACATCACCGACGTGATGCGGCTCGCGCGCGAGCTCGCCCTGGAGAAATCGAAGCTCGAGGCCGTCCTGGAGAACGTGGCCGTCGGCGTGCTCGCCATGAACGAAGCGGGCGAGCTAATGATAGCCAACTCCAGCGTCTTCAACATGCTCTCCATCGCCCGCCCCTGGTGGTGGCTCGGCTCCACGCTCGAGGACGCCATCCCGGAGCCGGCGGTCGTCAGGCTGGTGAGGCGCGCCATGGAGCAGGACGAGCCCATCATCAACGAGATGGTGGCGCTCGCATCCGGCAGGCGCATCGAGGTATCCTGCGCCCCCATCGAGGAGCTCGCCTCGACGGTGGGCGGCACCGTCGCGGTGCTGCACGACGTCACCGGCCTTCACGAGGTGGAACAGGCAAAGAGCGATTTCGTCTCGATGGTATCGCACGAGCTGCGCACCCCCCTTACGTCGATCAAGGCATACGTCGACACGCTGCAGAGGCAGGACGTGCAGTTCGATGACGAGACCCGCACGAGTTTTGTGGCGGTCATCGCCCGCGAGACCGAGCGGATGACCCGGCTCATCAACGACATCCTGGACCTCTCGCGGATAGAGGCCGGAAGGCTGGACCTCAAGCCGACCTTCGTCGACCTCCCCGAGCTGATACGCAAGGTGGAGGGGCGGATCGAGCAGCAGGCCGCGGGTCGGCGGCTGCTCCTGGACATCCCGTGGTCATGGAACCCGTGCTCGCCGAGCAGGCCAAGCTGGAGCAGGTGATGCTGAACATCATCGGCAACGCGTTGAAGTACTCGCCCGAGGGCGGCGACATCGAGATCTCGGTGCGCCGGCTCAAGGAGAAAGCCATGGTCTCAGTCACTGACCACGGGATAGGCATACCGGAGGAGCAGCTCCCGTTCATCTTCGAGAAGTACCACCGGGGCGGCAAATCCGAGGGCGGAGGGATCAGGGGCGCCGGCCTCGGCCTCTTCGTCACCAAGTCCATAGTAGAAGCGCACGGCGGCCGCATCTGGGCGGAGAGCACCGAGGGAAAGGGCACCAGCATGATCTTCACGATCCCGCTGCTTGGAGAGGCGGGTCAGTCGCCGGAGGCCCGAGCGATCGGAGAGGACAGTGTCTGATCGCATCCTGATCATCGAGGACGAGCAGACCGTCGCGGACATCATCGCGATCAACCTGCGGATCGAGACGTTCGAGGTGGACGTAGCGCTGAACGGCACCAGCGGGCTCGCCCGCGCCCGCGAGGGTGACATCGACCTCATCATCTGCGACATCATGATGCCCGACGTGGACGGCTACCAGATATGCAGGGAGCTCAAGGGCGACCCCGCCACGCGGGGAATACCGATCATATTGCTGACCGCCAGGACCGAGGTCGAGAACAAGGTGGCCGGCCTGGAGGCCGGAGCGGACGACTTCATCACCAAGCCTTTTAACTTCAACGAGCTCGTCGACCATATCAACATGAACCTCGACCGCGCCGCCAACAAGTACATCACCGACTCGCTCACCGGTCTGCCCGGCAACATCGACTCCGACGACATGCTCAAGGCGAAGGCCGTCTCGGGCGAGCCGTTCGCCTACATGCTCGTCTCGATCAACGACCTGCGCCCCTACAGAGAGGTCTACGGCGACAAGAGGTTCGAGGGCGTGCTCCGCTTCGCCTCCCGGGTGATAAGCTCGGTGATCAACGGGCACAACTCCTCCGGCAACACCGCCTATTACCTCGGTGGAGGCACCTTCAGCGTGCTCGCCGACCCCCAGGCCGTAGAGCACTTCGCCCGCGATATCCTCGATGAATTCGACATCGGCATACGCGATTTTTACAGCAGGGAAGACGTGATCAAGGGATGTGTTTCGTCCTTTGACAGGCGTGGGGCCTTGGTAGATAATCCTTTGATGACGATCTCGATAGGCATCGCCTCCAACGGCCACCGCGAGATCAGGTCCCACTGGGAAGCGGCAGAAATTGCAAGAGAAGTGCTCGAGTACGCCGTCACGTTCCCAGCCAGCAAGTACGTCATGGACCGGCGTGCAGAATCCGGTCCCGGAAAGAAGTGAGATGAACGGCGAGAAGCTCAAGGTGCTGGTCGTCGAAGACGAGCCCCTCATCAGCGAGATGATCGCAAAGAGCTTGAAGCTCGAGGGATACCAGGTCGACTCCGCCAAAACGGGGGAAGAGGGCCTTCAGAAAGTCAAAGAGGTCAGCCCCGACCTGGTGCTGCTCGACGTGCTGCTGCCCAAGATCGACGGCTGGGAAGTGCTCACGCGGATGCGCGACGACTCGCGCACCAAGTCCATACCGATCATCATGCTCACCGCTCTCTCCGACGAGAAGTCGAAGGTGCAGGGCCTTCGTGGCGGGGCCGACGACTACGTCACCAAACCTTTCAGCTCTCTCGAGCTGATGGCTCGCGTGGAGGCTGTGCTGAAACGTGCCGACCGGGTGGGCCACAGGGAAGGCGCCCGCTCTCAGATACCGGCGCGCAAGGGCGACAAGATCTACCTGGTCAACGTGGATGACATAAACTTCATCAACATCCAGCGCGAGTACACCTACCTGCACACGGACAACGACCGGTTCCTCACCAACCACACGCTGGCGGAGCTCGAAAAGATGCTCGACCCGGCGAAATTCTTCAGGGCGCACCGTGGCTACATCGTGAACCTGCAGAAGGTCAAGGAGATAACCAAGGTCGGAACATCATCATACGAGCTCACGATGAACGACCCCTCCAAGAGCAAGATCCCGATGAGCAGGCGGCAGAGCTCGGAGCTCAAGAAGATCCTGAACATGTAGCCAGCTCTTTGTCCTTTTTTTCCGCTCATGAGCCGATTTTGCGGTTCACCGTCCATTTTTGCCCGCAGGCTGGAATTCTCTTGAATGCGGTTTGACAAAACGCAAGAATAGTACCCAGAGGTACCGCTTCTCATCCGACAGGCAGCCGGAATGCCGGCATCAGTCCGGATTGAATCGGTTGCCAGTACCAAGTTCGGACAACCGGGTACAGCTCAGGGTTAAAGTATTTGGACCATCCAAATATCCCCAAGAGTTGCCGCATTAAGGTCTGATACGCCGGTCTTGACCGGGACCCGGTTCCAAGGCCCGGTTGTCCTCTCCCCATAAAATGCGCTGCCAGGCGCTTTTTTTTGTGCCCTTTAGGCTTCCCTACTTCACCGTGATGTTGAAAGTCGCCGTCTGGGCGGGCTTGGCGGCCTTGTCGAACGGCTGCGTGTAGGTCATCGCCAGTGTTGCCGTGCCGGCGCCAACTGCCTTGAACGTCCACTTCTCGACACCCCCGACGCCCTCCAGGCCCTTGGGGTTGGCTCCCGCCACGGACTTGGAGCTGACTTTCTTCACCATCGCGGGATTGAGCGATCCCGCGATGCCCCGCTGGAACCCGGTGGTAGCGTTCGATTCCAGCTGGATGACGAACACGTCGCCGACCTTAGCGCTGATCTTGGTGTTGGTGATGGTGTAGGTCTTGCCGTTCGCTGACGTTCCACTGCTCCCGCACCCCGCGAGGGCGGACAGCGCCAGTGCCGCAGCCAGCATGATCACCGTTGCCGACGCATATTTCTTCATAGCCTCTCCTTTCGTTTGCTTGCTGCCGCCCATTGGACGCAGGCGGGACGCGTTCGAGTTCCTACGGTTTTCACGCAAAGAAGAAAGCCCCCGGGCTGGCCGGAGGCCTTCCGTTTTCGCTGTTGAGGTTACTGCCGGTCACTTCCTGATGACGATGCGGTGATCGAGGAACGTGACCTCCTCGAGCAGGCCCTCGAACTCCATGGATTCTCCCAGTATGTCGGTCACAGTCACGCGCCCGCCCTCGTTCTTCACCAGGACGGCGTCCTCCATGACCAGCCGGTCTCCCTCGTCGTCCCTCAGGTAAATGTTAGATTCGCACAAGGTTTATCGCCTCCATCAAGCAGATTACACAGTACTATTCTACCCGATGTCGGGCACTTGGAACCATGGGGGGATTGCTCACTGTCTAATATGCCAGAGTGTTGTCCCATGCGAATTCTCAAGTGCATGCAGGGTGCGCACCACTTATAATAATGCTAGATTACCTGTACCTGCGGCAGGCTGTACCTGAGGAGACAATTGGAAGACCTCGCCGTTGAACTCGACAGCATAAAGAAGACTTACCGGATCGCCGGGACCCGCAAGAAGAAGACGGCCGTGGCCGACCTGTCGCTGTCCGTGCCGGGCGGCGAGATATTCGGCCTTCTGGGGCCGAACGGCGCGGGCAAGACCACCACACTCAAGATACTGCTCGGCCTGGTGTATGCGGACTCCGGCTCGGGGACTCTGCTGGGGCGGCCCCTGGGAGACCGCTCCGCGCATAAATCCCTGGGATTCCTCCCCGAGCAGCCGTACTTCTACACCTTCCTGACCGCCGAGAAGGGCCTGGCTCTCTACGGCAAGTTCTTCGGGATGGACAAGGCCGAGCTCACCAAGCGCTCGAAATACCTGCTCGACTTGGTGGGGCTCGCCCACGACTCGCACCTTACCTTGGACAAGTTCTCCAAGGGCATGCTGCAGCGCTTCGGGATAGCGCAGGCGCTGCTCAACGACCCCGACCTGGTGATCCTGGACGAGCCCTCGAGCGGCCTGGACCCCGTGGGACAGAAAGAGGTGCGCGATATACTGCTGCACGTGCGCGACGAGGGCAAGACCATCTTCCTTTCCAGCCACCAGCTCTCCGAGGTCGAGAACATCTGTAACAGCGTCTGCATCGTGAGCGCCGGCCGCTCGGTCACCGAAGGCGAGCTTGCCGACCTGCTGAAGGTCGAGGGGCTGACCAGGATAGTGCTCTCCGGCGAAGTGGACACCGCGACAGGGCCGCTCGGCTTCGCCCTCAACGCGCGGGCCGCAGACGGCGTGACCAGGTTCGAGGTAGAGAGCGGTGACACCTACCGCGCGCTGGAGGCGGCCCGTGGCATGGGGCTCGACCTGGTGTCGGTCGAGCCGTACCACCGTTCGCTCGAGGACCTTTTCCTGGAGACCATCAAGGAGACGGCGTCATGAGGAACGTCCTCTCCATCGCTCTGAACGTCGTAAAGGACGCCAGCCGCCGTAAGATCTTCTACGTGGTCTTCCTGTTCGGCCTGGTGGTGCTGGCGGTCTCGCCGCTGCTGCCGAGCTTCGAGCTGGGCGCGACGGCCGCATTCCTCAAGGACATCTCGATCAGCCTCACGTCGCTGTTCGGGGTGGTGCTCGCCGTGATACTGGCTGTCACGCAGATCCCCGGCGAGATCGAGAAAAGGACCATCTACAACATCCTCTCCAAGCCGGTGGGGCGGGCCCAGTACCTGCTGGGCAAGTACCTGGGGATACTGGTCTCGCTGTTCGGGATTATGTTCGTGATGTCCATCGAGATACTGATCCTGCTGGGGGCCAAGGCCAGCATGTTCTCTCCCGTGATCCTGCAGGGCGTGTTCGCCGTCTTCCTGGAGGCGGCGATCATCTCGGCCTTCTGCCTGATGCTTACCACCGTTACCAGCATCCCCGTCACGGCGTTCGCGGCGATCCTGTTCTACTTCCTGTGCCACATCAAGACCGGGTTCCTGCACCAGAAGCTGGTCACGGGCACCACCGGCATCGTCAAGGTGCTCGCCGGGGGCGTCTACTACGCCATCCCGAACCTGGAGAACTTCAACATCTCGCAGCAGGTCGCCTACGGCGGCGGGGCCTCGGCCACCTACATGTTGCGCATCACCGGATACGCGATCCTTTTCGCCGCCGTCTTCATTGTCATCGGGTACGCCGCGTTCAGGAGGAAGGACCTTTGAGACGGGCCTGGAGATGGTGCAAGCGAAAGAAGTTCACGCTGGGCGTCATCGCCCTGATCATACTGCTGGTGGCCGGAGGCGGGCTGCTGCAGGCCTCGCTCGACAACTCGTCCGGCTCGGCCGCCGGGACCGGCCAGAGCGCCCCCGCCAGCGCGGGGCACTCCCTGCTGAATATCCTGGGAGGGGTGCGCGAGTCGCTCGCCGCCTACTTCTGGACCAAGACGGACACCGTGTTCCACGACTACTTCGGGGGCAGCCTCGCCAAGGAGAAGCCTCTGTTCCCCTACTACTGGATGATAACCCGCCTGGACCCGCACTTCGTCATGCCCTACTACTACGCGAGCTGGATGCTCTGCGAGTTCGGGCACCCCGCCGAAGGCCTGGCGCTGGGGATCGAGGCTGCCCGGTACAACCCCGACTCCGCCGACCTGCAAGAGAACCTCGCCCAGATCTACCTCTTCTTCATGACGGACCCGCAGAAGGCGAACTACCACTCGCAGAAGGCGCTCACGCTGGCGATAAGCCAGCATGATATAACGAAGCCGTTCGAGTCGTTCCAGAAGTTGGTGGACCTGGTGCTCAGCGGCCAGAGGAAGATACGGCGTGTGCCCTTCGAGCAGATTGACCGGATAAACCGGGACACAGACTGACCCTCGGCTTCAGGCCCCGACCGAGCTCCTCATGAACCCGTCCATCTGATCAGCCGCGACCTTGCCCGCCCCCATCGCCTCGATGACGGTCGCCGACCCCGTGACAATGTCGCCGCCGGCGTAGACGCCTTCAACGCTGGTCGCAAACGTATCCGGTGAGACATCGATGTAGCCGCGCTTGTTGAGCTCGAGTGCGGGAGCGGTGGAGGTCAGAAGAGGGTTCGCACGGGTGCCGATCGCCATGACCAGCGTGTCGGTATCGACAGTGAAGAAGTCGCCCGCAATCGGCACGGGCCTGCGCCTGCCCGACTCGTCGGGCTCTCCCAGTTCCATGCGCTGGCACACCACCGCCCGGCAGGCGCCGTTCTCGCCCAGCACCTCGACGGGGTTGGTGAGCATGTGGAAGACAATGCCCTCCTCGGCCCCGTGGTCGACCTCTTCCTTGCGGGCAGGCATCTCCACGCGGGAGCGCCTGTAGACAATGTTGACATCGGCCCCCATCCGCAGCGCCGTTCGCGCCGAGTCCATCGCCACGTTGCCTCCGCCGACCACTACCGCCCTTCCGCCCCGCTTGACCGGTGTGTCGTACTCGGGGAAGCTCCGTGCGCGCATCAGGTTTGCCCTGGTGAGGAACTCGTTGGCGGAGTAGACCCCGTTGAGGTTCTCGCCCGGTATTCCCATGAACATCGGCAGCCCCGCGCCGATCCCGATGAACACCGAGTCGAAGTCCCTTGCCAGGTCCTCGAGAGTGGCTGTCCGCCCCACCACAAAATCCAGCTGGAGGCGGACGCCCATCTTCTGAAGGAAGCCCACCTCGCGGTCGACCACCCACTGCGGCAGTCTGAACTCCGGTATCCCGTAGGTGAGCACGCCGCCGGCGACGTGCAGCGCCTCGAACATCGTCACCGCATGGCCTCGCTTGGCGAGCTCGCCCGCCGCGGTCAGCCCGGCAGGCCCCGAGCCCACCACCGCCACCCGCAGCCCTGTGCTCTTCGCGCTCACGGCCGGCGCCGCCTCATCCAGGCCCGCCTCCCAGTCGGCCAGGAACCTCTCGAGCTTTCCGATCGAGAGCGGGTCGCCTTTCTTGCCCAGCACGCACTCGGCCTCGCACTGGCGCTCCTGCGGACAGACCCGGCCGCAGACGCCGGGCAGCAGGTTCTCCTCTTTGATCTTCGCGAGCGCCGACGCCGGGCCGGCCCCTTTGATCTCAGCGATGAAAGCCGGGATGTCGATGCCCACCGGGCAGCCTTTGACGCAGCGCGGCTTCTTGCAGGCGAGGCAGCGCTCCGCCTCGGCCGTGGCCTCGGCGGCGTCGTAGCCGAGCGCGACCTCACCGAAGTCTCTCGTCCTCTCCTCCGGCGGCCTGCGCCTGACCGGTATTTTGTCGGGCTTGAGCCTGTCAGCCATCAACTATCCCGTCTCGTCCAGGAGCACCGAGGCGATCGCCATGATGCCCTCCCCGCGCCCGGTGAACCCCATCCCTTCCGTGGTGGTCCCTTTGACCGCCACGGCCCCGTCGTCGACCCCCAGGCCCGAGGCTATGCGCGCCGCCATGGCCCGCGAGAGCGGAGCGATGCGCGGCTCCTCGCATATGATTGCTATATCGGCGTTGAGGACCCCGTAGCCACGCCTGCGCACGGTCTCCATCACCCGCCCCACGAGCTCGAGGCTGGAGATGCCTTCGTAAGCCGGGTCGTTGTCGGGGAACATCTCGCCGATGTCGCCCCCGCCTGACGCACCGAGCAGTGCGTCCATCAGGGCGTGGAGCACCACGTCGGCGTCCGAGTGGCCGGCCAGCCCCATCGGGTGGGGCACCTCCAGGCCACCTAGGAAGAGAGCCCTGCCCGCGGCGAACCTGTGGGCATCTATACCGATTCCTGTCCTCATAGCCGCCTCCCTCCCAGCACCGCCTCCGCCATCAGCAGGTCGGCGGGGTAGGTCACCTTCATGTTCTCACGGCTCCCTGGCACGACCCCCACCCGGCCGCCGCGCCACTCTACCAGAGCGGAGTCGTCCGTAGCCTCGAATCCCGCGCCGGCCGCCTCACTGTGGGCATCGAGCAGAGCGCCCAGCGAGAAGCCCTGTGGCGTCTGCACCGAGAACAGCCCCGCGCGCTCGACCG
>Ga0066793_10000373_pt1 | contig 17200 bp, 13 predicted proteins | sample PersoiDNA2013189_FD_83876 | JGI IMG/M metagenome (GOLD analysis project Ga0066793, IMG submission 83876) | Permafrost soil microbial communities from the Arctic, to analyse light accelerated degradation of dissolved organic matter (DOM) -... | ecosystem: Environmental > Terrestrial > Soil >... | reverse complement strand
GCCCACTCTTGCGCGATCCAATCTGATGCACATCAGCAATCTGTAGGAGCTCAATTTCGACTTTTACCTGTACTATACGGCTCTCCCTCACTTTTGGGGATTGCTGAGTTTATAGTTCCGACTGGCTCCTTTTTTCGGTTCTCCCTCGGATTTGGGGAACAATGCCTGCTTACTGCTTCGATCGATGCTCGGTGATATACTCCTGGAAAAGATGCAAGCAAAGCGCTCTCGTTTTTCAGGAGGATGATGGCGATGGAAAGGTCCCCGTTTCTACCCTTACCCCAGGGGATGGGCATTGGTCAGATTGAGATGACCCCAACTCAGCTCACCGTAGAAGTGATCTCCACGCAACCTTCTGCATGCTGTCCTGGATGTGGAATCCACTCAGAGTCTGTCCATTGCCAGTATCAGCGAACGGTTCACGATGTGCCATGCGGGGGCCGCAAGATGGTTCTTCGGCTCTGCGTGCGCAAGTTTTTTTGCCGGAATGCCCCCTGCCCATGCAAGGTCTTTGCCGAGCGCCTTCCGGATCTCGTTCAGCCCTGGGCACGGGTGAGTAATCGCCTGCTGGAGGAACTCAAAGCGATTGGACTCGCCGCCTCTGCTGAGGTCAGTGAGCGGCTGACTCCCCGACTCGGGATGAAGGTGAAAGCTCCCACGCTCCTGCGCTACCTGCGCACTATCCCTCCTCCTGCCAAGACCAACGTCACGGTGTTGGGGATCGATGATTTTGCGCTGAGGCGTGGAGATACGTATGCAACGATTCTGATTAACATCGAGACGGGCAAGCCCCTTGATCTCTTGCCAGATCGTACTGCTGAGGCGGTCATGCCCTGGCTTTCCACGCACCCGGAAATCCAGGTGGTCAGTCGGGATCGGGCCAGTGCTTTTGCCGAGGCCGTGAGCAGAGTCTTACCTCATGCGACTCAGGTTGCCGATCGCTACCATCTCGTCCAAAATCTGCGAGACCATCTCCAACAATTCCTGGATCGCAAGCGCACCTGTTTACCAGAGGTTGAGGATATCCCACTCACAGAAAGGTCCAGCAACACCCAGGGCCTGGGAGATTCTCATGGTGATCAGACAAGCACCGTGCTGAGCCGTGCCGAAGCAGTCGACCCGCAGACAGAGGAAACGAGTCAGTCCGAGGCCCTGGGTGGAGCAGAAGCGCCCAAGACAACCATGAAGCCAGAGCCAGAGCTTGCTTGCTTGACCTACGCGGAACGCAAGAAGAAGATCAGTCGAGACAAGCGGTATGCGCGCTATGAGCACGTTCTGGCGTTGCACCAGGCGGGAATAGGACAACGGGCCATCGCCCGAGAGATACACATGAGTCGGCGCATCGTCCATCGATATCTTTCCGCCGAAATCTTCCCGGAACGCGCCCCTGGCTCGGGGGTGCGTTCCAGAGGCAGGAGCAAGTTAGCCCCTCATCTTGCCTATCTACAGGAACGTTGGAACGCTGGGGAGCATATATGTTCGCATTTGTTTCGTGAGATCAAACAACATGGCTACAGCGGCTCAGAATCCTTACTCAGACATGTGCTTGGTGAGTGGCGAACAGAACTGCCGCCAAAACCCAGGCAAGGACCCCCGCGCAAACAGCGTCTCGCCCCCAAGCCCAGGAAACGCCGTCTTTCCTCGCGCGGCGCATCCTTCCTCATGATCTTACCACCCTCGAAACTGACGAAAGTGCAGCAGCAGCAGGTTGCGCAAATGAACCGCAACGAGGAACTCCGCGCCGTTTACACCTTGAGCCAGGAGTTTGTTCGCATGCTCAAAGAACGCCATGCGGAGGCTTTGGACTCCTGGCTCAAGCGAGCTAAAGACTGTCATGTAACCGAACTCACCAGTTTTGTCAACGGGATTCGTCGAGATTATGCCGCTGTTCGCGCCGCTTGCTCTTCCGAGTGGAGCAATGGGATGACCGAGGGACATGTCAATCGGCTCAAATTTCTCAAGCGCCAAATGTTTGGCCGTGCGCATCTCGACCTGTTACGTGTGAAAGTTCTCCATGCTGTGTAGTCGTCGTTGGTCTCTACGCAGAACGAGCCACCAGTTGCTCAGTCACTTCCCACAGACGCGATCCGACGGTTTGATCGTAGGAGCCGTTGGAAGATTTTGTCTCTTGGCTCTTCACAAAGTATTTGCCAGTCACCCCTTCCACTTCGGGCGAAGTCGCCAGGTAGAGCGTGGTCTGAGCGCCCTTCTCAGGTGTGAGCAAGAACGGCTTGGACAGCCTCATCACCCAGGCAGCCGCGCCGGTCATCCCCGACGGAAAATTCGTAGCAGTGATACCAGGATGCAGCGCGTTCACGGTAACCCCTGTTCCCTCAAGTCGACGCGCCAGTTCATACGTCCACAGCAGCAGCGCCAGCTTCGCCTGATTATAACTTCTCAGATTGGCATACTTCTTCTCGCTTTGTAGGTTGTCAAATTCAATGCTGGCATTGGTGTGCTGCGCGGAACTGACATTGACAATGCGGGCTGGTGCGCTCGCCTTCAGTGTATCGAGCAGCAGCTCGGTGAGCAGAAAAGGAGCCAGGTAATTGACCGCCAGTGTGGCTTCCAAGCCCTCGGAGGTGAGCGTACGCCTCGGATACGCACAACCAGCATTGTTCACCAGCAGGTGCAAGTGGGGATATGTTTGTTGAAATTCGGTCGCCAGGCGGCGCACGTCTTCCAACAGACTCAGATCCGCGACTAGCAGATCCACGTGTTGATTGCCAGTCGCCTGCTTGATTTCGGCCTGCGTCGCCTCGCCTTTCGCACGGTTGCGGCTCACAAGCACCACAGTTGCGCCTCGGTCGGCCAGTTCTCTAGCCGTGACTTTGCCAATGCCCGAAGTGCTTCCTGTCACGAAGCAAATCTTTCCTTCTAGATGGTTCTCTGTCATGTTTGCTCACGCTTCTCCTTATTCACTACGTACTGAGGCCTTCTTTTCAACCTGCTCCCGTGCTCTCTGACGAAGACGTTTCTTTGCAAGATGAGGAGGGTCGGCGCATGCATTCGCGTGTATCCTCGCTTCTCATCGCCTCCTGTTCGCCTTCCGAGAGGACCTGACACTCATTAAACTCAAGAGTATCACGAAAACAGGGCAAAGAGCAAGGTTTTCGGGCCTCTCACTTAGAGTGATTGCTGAGTTTCTCGTTCCGGCTGGCTTTTTTCATGCTTAATCACATGCCCCATTTCACGCTATGGAAGAGCTCTCCCCAAATATGAGGATGATCCACTTTTCGATTATCAGAAACACCCAAAGCAAAAAGAACTCGGCAGCGCCATGCTACCAAGTTCCTGGCTTGCCAGATGGAATGTGCTCCACGGCGCGCCCTCAGCTCACCGCTTTCTTCACGAGCTCGCCTATCCTTGCCTCTTCAGCGGCAGTCAACTCCTTCAGCGCGAAGGCGACCGGCCACAGGGCGCCTTCGTCGAGGTTCGCGCTGTCGTTGAAGCCGAACGTCGCGTACCTCGTCTTGAACTTGTGCGCGGGTTGGAAGAAGCAGACGACCTTGCCGTCCCTGGCATACGCGGGCATCCCGTACCAGAGCTTCGGCGAGAGGGCTGGCGCGCTGGCTTTGATGATCGCATGGAGCCGCTCGCCGAGGGCGCGATCCGGTGCCGGCATCTCGCCGATCTTCGCGAGCACGGCGCTTTCCCCGTCCGCCTTGTCCGCTTTCAGTTCTTGGACGCGCTCCCTCATCGCGCCTCGTTCCTCGTTCGTAAAGCCCTTGATCGCCTTCGCGGGCTTCTTCGTTGCCTTCTTGTCGACGTTGTCTTCGGTGGACATACGATGGTCTCCTTTCTGTCGTGTCGGTCAGGGGAAGCGTGTCTTCCCCCTGTCAAACAAACGGTGAAAAGACTTCCGTGGATCAGTATATCATGCTTGAGCATACAGGGTGGGTATCAAGTGGTCTATTTTTCGGACTCATCCTGAAAAAAAGGAGCCTGCATGCTTGTGATCGAAGGGAATAAACCCTGACTCATCTAAAATCATCAGATCAAGCTTGCCAGGCTTCGCCATGACTACCATATTAACGAAAACAGACCCCTAAAAGTAAAAATGCTATAATAACTCACAAAGACCTGTTATGCCTGACTTTGAAAGGGTGGTATGCCAATGCGTATCGTTATCGCTCCACAAGCGCTTAAGGGCAGCCTGACCGCCGCTGAGGCAGGACGCGCTATTGCACACGGCGCGCGGGCGGTGTATCCCGACGCTGAGATCGCTATCGTGCCCATCGCCGATGGCGGCGAAGGGACCGTGCAGGCGCTGGTTGATGCAACGGGTGGCACGTTGAAACGGCGCAAGGTGATGGGACCGTTAGGGGAGCCGGTGGAAGCGTTCTATGGCATTCTGGGTGATGGTCATACGGCGGTGATTGAGATGGCCGCCAGTTCTGGCCTGCCCCTGGTTCCGGTAGAGCAACGCAATCCGCTCGTTGCGACAACGTATGGCGTGGGTGAACTGATACTGGCAGGATTGGACGACGGATGCCAACACTTTATCATCGGCATCGGCGGTAGCGCGACGAACGATGGCGGCGCGGGGATGGCGCAGGCGTTGGGCGCGCAGCTCACCGGTGCGCATGGTGAGCTTGAACGCGGGGGTGCAGCGCTCGCCACGCTCACCCATATTTCAAGCGAGACGATGGATACGCGCCTGCGCGAATGCACATTCGAGATTGCCAGCGATGTTACCAATCCGCTCTGCGGACCCGAAGGTGCCTCGGCGGTCTACGGCCCTCAGAAGGGCGCGACGCCGGAGATGGTGGCGGAGCTGGATGCGGCGCTGGCCCACTACGCGCAGATCATTGAACAGGATCTGCATATCGCCGTCGAAGATATTCCCGGCGCGGGCGCAGCCGGAGGGCTGGGAGTTGGCCTGATCGCTTTCCTGGGGGCCGAGCTGCGTCCCGGTGCCCAGATCGTGCTTGATGCGGTCCACCTCGAAGAACAACTGCGCACTGCCGATCTCGTCATTACCGCCGAGGGCCAGCTTGACGAGCAGACAGCATATGGCAAGAGCGTCAGCGCCGTAGCAGGCATGGCGAAACGCTACGCCATCCCCGTCCTGGCGCTCGCTGGAAGCCTGGGCAAGGGCTATCAGGCGGTCTACGATCTAGGCGTCGACGCGGTAATGGCCCTGCCGCCCGGTCCCCTGACATTGGAGCACGCCATGGCACACGCCGCCGAACTGGTCAGCGATGCCAGTGAGCGCGCACTGAGGATATTCCGCATGGGACGCACTACGGGGTAAACGTTTGCGCAACCTTATCAGTAGGGATGGGGCTTGCCTCCATCCGGCCCGTGAACTCCGTTGTGGGGAAGCGGATGGAGGCAAGCCCCATCCCTACTGATAAGGTCCAGGTTGGCTGGATTGGACGAAGAAGTTTCGTTGTGCTATTATATTGTCAGAGATCGTTCTCCCCGGTAGCCCCCTGATGGGTATCAGAAAACCACGCGTGTTTTAGCGCTAAAACTCTTTGCCCAATTTTCACCTGCGCCAGACATCTCCCAATGAAGTGAAGCCGTTCTGGAAGCACTATGAACGACGGCCAACGATTTGACCGCCGATTGGAAATATCGTTTAAATGGAATATGTTGTATCTAGTGAAAGGGTTCAGACGTATATCAACAAGTAGACCTTTCGGGGTCTGAGACGTGCTTACACCCGTAGTCCGTTTGTCTTTAGCAGCGAGGGAGTATCACTACAATGTCCGAACATCCGTATACAACAAATAACAGCACAGACTTTCAGCGTCTACTGTCGATGGGATTTTCCGAAAACGAAGCTGAGAGGCTTGTTCATATGAAGGATCATGTGAGCGAGCAGACCGAATATCGCGAGATGCTTGCGGAAAGCCGCCGTCTCGATTTTATTCGCTGGCTCATTGACCATGATCGCATGAGCGAGTAGTAGCGAAACTTCCTCATGTTCACAATAAATTTCCGTTGCCCACACAAAGAGGGACCGAAGGCGCAATACCTTCGGTCCCTCTTTGTGTGATGGAGTTGAGGGAGCCGTAAGCCGAATTCTGTACCTGCGTGGCCTCTCAACCACACAGGCGGCAATCATCTATCTAGGGTGCCGGTTGCCCGACACCTCGTGCGACCAACCCGAAGGTTAACAGACGAGCAGCCTGCAAGTACGCCTGCATTGCAGATGTACTACCCCTTCTATCTGGTCTTGCTCCGGATGGGGTTTACCCAGCCAGACGGTCTCCCGCCTGCTGGTGAGCTCTTACCTCACCATTTCGCCCTTACCCGGAATAGCTTTCAGCGTCTGTCACTATTCCGGGCGGTATGTTTCTGTGGCACTTTCCTTAAGATCACTCTCACTGGCCGTTAGCCAGCATCCCGCTCTATGGAGTTCGGACTTTCCTCGGACCTTGCGTTCCGCGATTGCCTGTCTCCCTCAAATCCATCCCCGCGAGTGTAACATATCTCACTCAAAGCGTCTAGCGTCAACGCGGATCACTAATCCGCGACGGCGTCAACGCGGGAACGGCTGCTCACGCGGTAGAGCGCCTCAAGGTACCCCAGCACCATCGCGGGGAAGAGGAAGTTCTTGCGCATGCTCTTGTGGGCATGCGTGCCCATCTTGCGCCACAGGGCCCGATCCTGCAAGAGCTTGAGTGTATAATCAGCACACCCTTCAGTATCGTCGACGAGATAGCCATTGTAGCCATGCTGGACCTGCACACGCAGACCCGTCGCCGTGGTCCCAACAACTGGCTGATACTTCCACAGCGCCTCCGTGACAGTGAAGCCGAAGCCCTCGCGCAGTGAACGCTGCAGGATGACGCTGGAGTAGCGCTGGAAGGCGTTTACCTCCCTATGCGTGATCTGCCGGGCGTCGGAGAAGAGGTGAATGTCTGGATCGCCAGCCGCGTACTTCTCCATCTCAGCCAGCACTCCGCGCGCGCTGATGTCGTCAGCCGCCTCCATGGCACCAAGCAAGGCGACCTGAACCTCCGGTATCTCCTGCTTCACCAGACGGTAGGTATCGATCACCTGCCAGGGATTCTTCCAGTGACCGAAGCGCGAGATCTGCGAGATGAGTGGCCTGTCTGGATCGATGCCGCAGCGAACAAAAATCTCGCGTCCCTTCTGCGGCGTGAGGAACCTGTTTTTCACCCTGAACGGATCTATGCCTAGCGTAACGACCTGCACCAGTTCGGGCGACAGACCATTGAGCACTGATGCGTGCGAGTTGAAGCAGCAGAGCTCGTAAGGGCTCAGAAAATGCCGGATATAGTCAGCAGCGTGCGGACCAGGATTGGCGGTATCTACATGGCAGAACCAGATCGCTGGCTGCATCCACGAATATAAATTCGCCAATGGAACGAGCTGGAAATCATGAATGAAATAGATATCCGCCGGCGAGGGATGCGCGAGTTCGGGCGCGTGGCTTAATACGTCTAACAACCTGTTCTGATCTTTTGTGGATAGTTCTTCAGTGCCGCCTCCTTGCAGCAGATCGACAAGACCATCTGTAAAATGGTTTGACTCGTCATCCAGGCCCACGACCTTCCAGGTATGCTTGATGCCGAGCTCTTCCATGAGCGGTATCAGAACTTTAAGGATCTCCGCCACGCCCCCACCCTCGTAGGTCGTGTTGATATGGAGAATGTGTAAACCGGCCAGTTCATTGGCCAGATGGTAGATGCGCGAGATCATTTCCTCGCCTGCGAAACGTATGTAACGATCGAGCTGAAGCGACGTTTTCATGACGAACTCTCCTTTGTAATTCATCCTAACAATGCCAATATAAGCAAATTGATGAGCCCAAAAACGCGCCAATGCGTGTGGGTGTTTCCTTCAGATACGTACGATCTACAATTTAACTTTATGCTAAGTTTGAAATATTTCGCTCACGACGCTATCACAGCAGTATTTCTTCTGTCACAACTATATCACGTTCCTCATTCTAATGCTGCTTCATTCACGACAGGGAAGCACGAACTAGTAAAAGGCGGGCGTTGCGGACTTGCCAAAAACGCGCTACAATGTCGACGAAGTAGTAGTAGAAAACGAGGTATCACCGAGAATGGGCGCAGGCAGTTCTCATCGCATAGAAGGTAGAGTGATGGACGAACAATTAGAAACGATCCTGGGGGTACATTTTCAAGATCAGAGGCTTCTGGAACTGGCCCTGACGCATCGTTCGTATATTTATGAGACAGCGGGCGAGGGGCGCACCTCCAACGAACGCCTGGAGTTTCTGGGCGATTCGATCCTGGCCCTGATCAGCGCGGATTTTCTTTATCGCACGTTCCCTGACCTGAGCGAGGGGGAGCTTACTGATGTACGCGCCGTTCTGGTGCGCACGGAGACGTTGGCGAAGTTTGCCAGCGAGATCGACCTGGGCCGTTTCCTGCTAATGGGCAAGGGGGAGCAACACAGCGGCGGCGGCCAACGTGTACTCGCCTCCGCCTTCGAGGCCATTCTGGGCGCGCTCTATCTCGATCAGGGTCTGGTTGCTGTGCAGCACTTCTTGATGCCACGCCTGGAGCCGCTCGCACAGACGATTGTTACCAAAGGGTTATTTAAAGATAACAAGTCGCGCTTTCAAGAGATGGCCCAGGCGCAGGAGGGGATCACGCCCGCGTACCGGCTGGTCGGTCAGGAGGGACCTTCGCATAATCGCGAATTTACCGTCGAGGTCCTGCTAGGGAGCCAGGTCGCCGGGAAGGGCCAGGGGCGCAACAAACAAACCGCTGAACAGGAAGCCGCGCGCGTCGCCCTGCTCAGTCGAGGATGGGTCTGACGGCGCGCGACTCTATGTAGGGGATGAGAGGCTATGAGGTTAGAACCAACACCGCGGCCAGAACAGGTTCTGCGCGTCAGCGCGAGACTTATTACGTCCAGTACGATCCTGCATCTTTCGGCAGACGAATTGGAGCGCGCCGTCAATCAGGAACAGACGGAAAATCCCGCTCTCGATGTAAGCGAGCAGCGCATTTGTCTTTTCTGTGGCACACGCATCTATGGCAGCACATGCACCGCCTGTGGACACGTCGTAGACCATTTCACAAACCCACTTACCTCCGATGGCGAAACACCTGCACTCTATGAACCGATAGGGGATGCGCAGTGGACACAGCAGGGACCCTACGATATGGATAACTACGGCTTCGTCGAGATCGATGGCGATGACGCGTACGATCCAATGGCACGCATCCCGACAAACGAGACACTGGCAGAGACGCTTCTGCTGCAACTGGAGGCGCTTATCCCCCCGGATGACGCGCCCATTGCGGAGCAGCTTGTGGGCAGCCTCAACGAGCGCGGCTACCTGGAAGCCAATATACAAGAGATCGCGGAACAGCTGGATGTCCCGTCTGAACGCGTCGAGTATGTTCTAAAGCAGTTGCAGACGCTGGAGCCGCTGGGTATTGGCGCGCGCGACCTGCGCGAATGCCTGCTCATTCAACTGGAGGCGCTGAGCGAACAGAGCACTCCGCAGCCCCTGGTCCACACCTTGATCGATCATTACCTCGATCAACTCGGGCACAACCAGTTCCATGAAATTGCGCGTCAGCTCAAGCTACCCGAGCAGGAGATACGCCAGGCCAGTCAATATATTCGCGGCATGCTCCACCCATTTCCAGCGCTCATCTATCAGCACAACAGTGGTGGTTCCATCAGCGGCACGACATACATTCGCCCCGATGTAATTATCCGCAAGGGTGAAACAGGCTTTGAGGTCGAACTCATCGAAGAGAAGCGCTATCGCTTTACCGTCAATACACGCTACGGCGACTCAGCAGAAGCCATTGCATTAGCCAATCGCGAGGTTCAGCACTACCTGCACCAGAACAGCGATCGTGCAAAATTCTTTGTCGACTGCGTACAACGACGCTGGCGCACGCTCAAGCGCGTTGCAGAGCTAGTTGTCGACTATCAGCGCGGCTTCCTCGAAAAGGGCATCCGCTTTCTGCGACCACTCACGCGCGCCAAAGTCGCCAGCCGCCTCAATCTGGATGAGGGCACCGTCAGCCGGGCCACGGCCAACAAATACGCGCTGCTACCCAACGGGCGACTGATGCCCTTCTCGGACTTCTTCGACGGCTCGCTTAGCATTAAAGATGTCCTGCGCGAGCTTATTCAGTCCGAAGATTCCAGGCACCGTTTGAGCGATGACGAACTGGCACGCCTGCTGAGCAACCAGGGACTCCCTATGGCGCGGCGCACCGTGACCAAGTATCGCGAGGAGATGGGCATCGGATCATCGCGAGAACGTTGAGAATGCCCTTCTCGGACGTTGGTACTATTAAGATGATTGAGATGTCAATTGCACGCGATAAATGCTGGCCCAATCATCGGGCGGAATCAGACCCTGCGCGTTGTCGACCATGCCAACGATGTTGGGAGAACGCAGGAAATTGGCGGTGATCTGCTCTATAGGCAACCAGGCAACATCGTTGACCAGTTGCTGCTCCGCCTGCTGATAACTCTGGATACGCGCATCGGCCTTGAAGTTTATATCGGCGTTGTCCAGTACCTGCTGCGTTGCTTGTTGCTTTGCCGCATCTTTCGTCACATTCTGGCCGTAATTCATATTATTGTTCACTGTGCCCCTGCCGAACTGGAAGCTGAGCCAGTCCTGGGGATCGGGATATTCAGCGATCCAGGCCAGACCCCACATCTGCAGCCCTGCCGCGTTCCCGGTGGAGGCCGTCACCTTGTCGAGCAACGTATTATAGTCAAACGTGCTCGTGGCGACTTTGACATTGAGCACCTGCTGCCACATCTGCACCAGGGCGGCGACCTCCTGATCAGCGCCGGAGACGCCTGAAGCATAGGTGAGAGTGATGGCGGGCATCTGCGCGACGTTCTTCCAGCCCTCCTCCTTGAGTCCTTGCTGCAGCAGCGCCTGGGCCTGTGTTGGATTGCCACCCAGGCTCTGAGTACCATCTGGACCATTCAGGTTCGGGTTATAGCCGCTCATCCCCTGCGGCACGATATGGTTTGTCGGCAGGACCGTTCCCTTCCAGACGTTGGTGGCGATGTCCTGCTTGTTGATCGCGAGCGCGAACGCCTGACGGATATGGATATTGTCGAAAGGTTTTGCCAGATAATTCATTGCGTAATAGTTGATCCACAACTGGGGCACCTGAACAAAATCTTTACGCTTCTTATCGCTTGCAAAGGTGGAAACGGGTACGCCTGTCGTATCGACGCGGTTGGCCTGATATGCATGATACGCGGCGTCGTCGGATGGGTAGAAGGCCATGACGACCTGTTGGAGCTGCGGTTTCGCCTTATAGTAGTTCGGGTTGGGTACAAACGTGATGGCTTTGCTGTGAGTATATTGCGCAACCTTGAACGGGCCTGCGCCACCACCATCGGCAAGATGATCGGTGAAGGCCGCGCCGTACTTCGTGACCAGACTTTTTTCGACAACATAAGAGCAAGGTACGGTCAGCATAGAAAGAAAATACGCTGCTTTCTTCCTGGTACTGATGATCAAGGTATTGGCGTTGGGCGTCTGGAGGCTATCGCCGATGAGCGTCTGAACCCTGCCCGCCTGCATCTGGTCCGCGTCTCGAATAAGGCTAAGGTAGAGCGGTGCCACCGTCGAGCGCGTGGCGGGCTGCAGCGCGCGATCAATGCTGTAGGCAACATCCGCCGAGGTGAGCGGAGTCCCATCACTGAACTCAAGATGTGGACGCAGGTGGAACGTCCAGGTCATGCCATCCTGGCTCCACGACTGGGCAAGCTGAGGCTGGATCTGCTGCTTATCGTCAAGCTGCACCAGACCTGTATAGATCATCTGAATGGCCGAGTTCGAGGTGGCGTCGTGCGCCAGGGCGGGATCGAGGGAGGAAAAGTCTGTAACTCCAGTTACTGGTATAGTATAGATCTGCTTTTTGGCCGGTGCCTTCACCAGCACTTGCTTTGGAGGCGTAGTTCCACCAAAAAGATCGCAAGAGGCCAGGAGAAAAGAAATAAGGCAGAGTGGTAGAAGTATTGCAGTATATTTCTTCTTAGAAAGAAACATGATGACTTCTCCTTCAATATTTTTTATAGCAGTGTTTATTTTATTTTCCGGGCAAATTGGCAAAACACCCGCGTTCGGCCTGGGGAGCGCGGTTGGCAAGCCCGCCGCGCTCCTGTAGCCGTTAAAGTTTTTCGGTCAGGGGATCGCGCTCACCGAAGGCAGCCGCGCGCAGGGCGACCTGCAGCAGGATCTCGTGGTTGGTGCTGGCGAGAGAAGCGGGCCAGGTCAGATATTCCTCGGAGGCCGCCTGTACGATCTGCAGCGTGTGACCCTGGTCGGAGGTGGCATCAACGCGACCGGCGACGAGGCCAATGACCGCGAAGAGGGCGCGCGCGTCATGCCCAAGTGTCAGGTAGCGACGCGCCGTGGCAAGCGCGCCGGGCAGATCGCGCGCCCGTAGCTGCTCATCGAAGGTCTCCAACTGGGAGGCCGCGATCAGGCCACCACCGATGATCGACGAAGCAGCGGCTACGGCGGATGCGCGCTCGTTCGCCTCCTGCTGCGTGGTGATCTCCTTCTGCAGCGTGTTGATGAAGGCGGCGGACGTGAAGAGCAGCGCCAGCACCTCTACATCCTGAACCTCGCGGAACACCGTGCGCACGGCGGCGGCATAGAGCAGGCCGTGTGCTACGCGAATAAAATTCTCGCGATCGCCATCACCGATCCTGTTCATGACATCGGCGGCAGCGAGCGCAATAACGGAACCGATCGCGCGCGGCGAGGCTTCTCCCTTCATCAGCGCGTCGTAGACGCCCTGGCAGACCTGAGTTGTATAGGCATCGCTGAGGATGAGCGCGTGGAGGGGCAGCGCGTTCTCGTCCTTCGGAATCGAGAGGCGCGTGCGGATACCCTTCACATCATGGGCAGGGTCGCTTGTATAGGCGCGCACGGTCTCCACCCACTCCGGCTGCTCGTTGGCGGGGCGCAGTGGTAGGTGAGGCGCGAGCCAGTGGATTATGGGTGGTACACGATCTCCCCACTCCACCGCGTCGAGCAACTGGAAGCCACGCACGGCGAACATCAGGGGGTGGCCGAAATCTTGAAACGTCGTCGCGATCCCCTCATAGGCGCGTGCCTGCAGTGCGCGATAGTCGGCACCGGTACCATAGAGGCCCAGCAGGAGGCGTTCGGCCATCTGTACATCATTATTGTACACAGCATCATGCATTGCCTCGTTGACGGTATGGCCTTCATCCAGGCCACTAGGAAAGAGCGGGGCGGGGTAGGCAACGGAGGCAGTGTTGCTGGCGCGCACAGCAGAGGCGGCGAGCAGGAGCGGCTCTACAAAAAGCGGCAAGGCGCGGCCCTTTGCCCGTCCCTGTGCCTGCGGCTCAACCGTATCTGGAATAGTATGTAAGAGGCGGCACAACATTGCAGCAGCGGCCAGCGTGATGCTGGGATGCCCATCGGGATCTCCCTTCACCGCGAGCATACCTACACGTCCCAGCAAGACCTCGGGATTGTCACCATGCTGTAAATAGTTCTGGGCCAGCGTCAGAATCTGCGCTTTATCGCCCGCAATCAGTGCATCGATCAATGCTGAGAGGTCGAAACTCAATTCAACAGCAGCCATAAATAAGAACTCCTATAATGCTATATTTCTTCTGTACGAGCGTCGGCGTGCCATCGCTCATATTTGTGTATCTGCACGCCGGCGCTCGTACAGAAAAGTATTCATCATAACTTTATCGCGAGCTACCGTCTTGTAGCTCGCGGATAGAGCGCTCGATGCCCGGAATATCCGCGTATTCCTCGTCGAGCAACTTGAAGGCGCGACTCAGATAGAGTTCGGCCAGCCGGGCTCCCTGCTCTTTAGGGTTGACGGCGCTGGCAACCAGCTCTGATCCACGATATTTTTCTGCCAACCGGCCCGTAATGCGCTGCATCTTGCGCTTCGTATCCTGTACAAGCGTTGTATCATGCCCTTCGAGGGCGTAGCGCACCATGCCCACAAGCTTGCCCAGCTCTGTCAGTTTCTGGCGATCAGGCATGGTCTGGATGAGCAGATCTTCGGCATCCAACTCATCCAGGGGAGTTGGTGCCTCAATGGCGGGCGAAGAAGATAGAGAGGACAGAGGAGTCTGCCCTGCCGCAGCGATATAGGAGGCATAGAGTTGACTATACTCCTGACTGCCGAGAATCGCCATCTGCACGCGCGCGCTATCGTCTCTGGGACTGACCGTGCCGATATCACAGAGGTCATCGCCACGTCGCTCCGCCAGCGATTGCAGGTATTCCAGGCTGCTCACTTCCTCTAACATAGGGGGGATAGGCATGCCATTGACATTCTGGCTTTCACGCAGTTCTTCGGCGGGGATCTGCGCCGCGAAGAGGGGAGGAAGGTACTTCGTGAGCGACATGGGTATCGGCGGGACAATGCAGTACGTGCCATAAACGACGCGTGGATTCACCGTACTGCGCGCAACAAATAATGCATGTCCCTTAGGAGCCTGTGCGCTACCACGCAGAAAATTTATACCCATAGATGAGAAATCCCTTCGATATCTGTGAGGAGTGAACGATGCGCGTCCACTCCCTGGCTACGCTTTTATCTAGCAATATGTACTTTTCAACGATCAGAATGCTCTTCATTTTCTCACGACTGACGCGCGCTGACAAGCCCTCTGCGACGCCTGCTTCCACTCAGTAGGGATGGGGCTGGCCCCCATCCGCTTCCCCCCCATGCTTCCTGGGCCGGATGGGGGCCAGCCCCATCCCTACTGGTATAGAGGCCATTAGCAAGACGCAAACCAGATATAGGCATTATACGCTTTTGCTCAGCTGTTTGATACGTCTGAGCAGGTCTGTATTCGCGCGTATCTCCTCCTCGCTCAACTCTTCTCCTTCGGTAGGCAGGTCGTTTTCGTATGCATTAAGGCTCTGCAACAGCTCGGCTGTACCGGCGATGCGCGCAAAATTCTTCAGCAATGCGCGAGCCTGTTCGTCGCGATTGAGACGGATATCGGTGACTGCCGTCTGGGCGTAGAGTTCGGCGTACTGGCGCAGGAACAGGGTCCACTGCTGCGCCGAGGCGATACTATTCATGACGTGCTCGACCTGGGCAATAGCTTTCGTCTGTTCATCGCGGGCGCGTTCAAGATCGCCACGCTGGAAGAAGATACCGGCGCGCGCGTAACGCGTATCGGCGACACCCAGCGGGCGGCGTTGCTGGTGATAGAGCTTGAGCGCCTGCTCGAAATCGGCAAGGGCCGCGTCATTTTCATCCATACCACGCTGCGCCAGGCCGCGTGTGAGCAGCGCGTCCGCCTGTCCAGGCGTGTCGTTCGCCTGATTGAAGCGGAGCAGCGCCGCCTCGCAGCCTTCCAGGGCATCGTTCCATCGCTGTTGCGCCAGTTGGACCTGCGCCACCCCTAAAGCGGCTGAGCCATCACCGCTTGTACTCTCAACAAGCTGATAGGCGCGGCCAACGGCCAGAAAGGTCTCCAGAGCGGCTTCCAGCTCGTGGCGGGCCAGGTACGACTGGGCCATCCCTAGTATGGCGTCGGCGGCGACCAGCGGCTCCTGCTGCGCCTCGGCGCGGTTATGCGTATCGCTATAGTACTTCGCGGACTGCGCGAAATCGCCCTGTATAAGGTAGATCTGTGCGCGCGCCGCCACGATCTGGAGCTGGAACTGTGCCGCGAGCGGATTGCGCTCCGTGGCAGCGTTTGCGGAGGCGAGATGAGACTCCGCGTCCTTGAGATCGCCCGCGTAGATGGCGAGCCGCGCCAGGCGCACTTCAGCGGCGGCGACAACGCGGGCAACTGGCCCATCTCCCAGTGTCTCTACATGCGTGCGCGCATCTTCGTAGGCGCTCCTGGCCTGACCCGGTTGGCCCTCCTGCAGGTAGAGATCGCCTGCTGTCAGCAGCGCCCGGCTCGCGGCCTGCACATTGCCGATGCGCTGCGCGAGCTGGCGCGCCTCCTGCAACGTCTTGCCTGCACGCTCAAACGAGTTACGCCGAAACTGGATCTCGCCGAGTCCGGCAGCTGTCTCCGCCTGCCCCAACTTGAACGCGATCGACTGGAAGGTGCGTAGGGCGCGCTCCATCTGCGCATTGGCATAGGAGAGCTGACCACGGCGCAGGTTGATCTCACCCAGCAGACGACCGGATTGGGCGGTACCGAGGGCGTTGTGCTGCGCGGTGTAAAGGTCCATGGCGGATTGAGCGCCGATCAGCGCCTGGTCAACGCTACCTTGCAGAAGGGCCACTTCGGCCAGACCCAGATTCGCATCGGCCTGCCCTAACTCGTATTCAAGCGCGTTTGCCTGAGAGAGCGCATCGACGAATGTATCGGCGGCCTGCTCAAGACGCTCCTGGTCGAGATAGATGCGACCCAGACCCAGCAGCGCGTCGATCGTGCCGAACTGGTCGCGTGTATTGCGATAGATCTCCAGGGCGAGCTGATAGCCATCCAGGGCGGCGGAGAAGTGGCGCGCCAGGCGTTCCACATCGGCGAGGCTGCGGCTGGCATCGGCCTCGTGTATGCTATCGCCAGCCTCATTAAAATAGCGCATAGCCTCCTGGTAATGTTCGGTCGCGTACTGCGTATTCCCGCGCTGCAGCTCTATATGTCCTAGCGCCAACGCGGCGTTTCCCAGACCCTGCGCGTTACGCTGCTGCGCACGATACATCTGCTGCGCGGCCTGATAGGCGTCCTGCGCGCGATCCAGGTGCGATAACTGGCGCTCGATATGGCCCATAGAGAGCGTGCTATTGGCCTCCAGCAGCGGATAGCCAGCATCGCGGTACATCTTCGCCGCACGCTGGTAACTGTTGATCGCCGGTTCAAGGGCGCTATTTTCGCGCTGCACATCGGCGATCAGCGCCCGGCTATCAGCCGCACGCTTAAAGTCACTCGCCAGGCGGAAGCGGATCTCGGCATCGCTCAAAGCCTCGATCGCGCTATCCAGTTTGCCATCGTTATAGGCAGTAATACCGTCCTGGTAGCGTTTCTCGGCACGCTGGCGGTCGTTTTCCTTTTTTGCCTGGTCATTTGCATCTATCGACATCTGTTTAAAACCTCAAACGGGTGGTGATAAGCTCTATGTACTTTGTTGCTATGTCCATTGTAGTGTGTATGCAGGGGAAAGTCAAAAAGAGACGGAAACACGAAAGGGCACGCGGATGGAGGCGACCTCCATCCGCGCAAGAAAGGTTCATGGGGATTAGAGCTGGCCTTCCATGCGACT
>Ga0066793_10000369_pt1 | contig 17284 bp, 19 predicted proteins | sample PersoiDNA2013189_FD_83876 | JGI IMG/M metagenome (GOLD analysis project Ga0066793, IMG submission 83876) | Permafrost soil microbial communities from the Arctic, to analyse light accelerated degradation of dissolved organic matter (DOM) -... | ecosystem: Environmental > Terrestrial > Soil >... | reverse complement strand
TTCCTGGAGCTGGGAGAGAATCGGCGCGGCCCTGCTCGGTGCGGGCCTGTCAAGCGGCGATGCCGATCTACTCACGGCAGCCTTCCACGATCGCCTGCACGAGCCGTACCGCTCGCTGGCCGCGCCGATTCTCTCCCAGCTCCAGGAAAAGCCGGCGCGTGGGTCGGTTGGGGTAACTCTCTCGGGCTCGGGCCCGACGGTCATCGTCTGGGGAAGGCACGAAGAAACGAGCGCCTGTGCCGAGGAGCTGGCGCGGCGTTTCCCGGACTGCAGGGTGCTGGCCATGCCCGTCGCCGCCGTCGGCGCCGGCGTTTTCTAAATCCTTCTGAAAAACCGTTCGGGAAATACACGGGTCGGGAGCTCGCTACTGACTCGTTGCAAGCGGCAGCAACCAGGGGCTACGATCAAAGGCATGAGCAGCCTCTACGACCTCCCGTCCGATCCCGCCAAGAGGCGCAGCCGACTCCTCACCGACGGCCCCGACCGCGCGCCTGCGCGCTCCTACTTCAAGGCGATCGGCTTCACCGACGACGATCTCGCCAAGCCGCTGGTGGGAATTGCGTCGACGTGGATCGAGACGATGCCCTGCAACTACAACCAGCGCGAGCTGGCCGAGCACGTTCGTCAGGGTATTCGCAACGCCGGCGGCATGCCCGTCGAGTTCAACACGATCGCCGTCTCGGACGGGGTCACCATGGGCACGCCGGGCATGCGTGGATCGCTCGTCTCGCGCGAGGTGATCGCCGACTCGATCGAGCTCGTCGCCTACAGCCACATGTTCGACGGGCTGGTCTGCCTGGTTGGCTGCGACAAGACGATTCCGGCGGCCGTGATGGCTCTTCTTCGGCTCGATATCCCGGGGCTCGTGCTCTACAACGGCTCGATTGCGCCCGGCAAGTGGCACGGCAGGGACGTGACCATCCAGGACGTGTTCGAGGCGGTCGGAACGCACGCCGTCGGGAAGATGACGGGCGACGACCTGCACGAGCTGGAGACGCTTGCCTGCCCGGGCGCCGGTGCCTGTGGCGGTCCGTTCACGGCTAACACGATGTCGATGGCGCTCGATTTCCTCGGTATCAGCCCGGCCGGGCTGAACGAAGTGCCGGCGGCCGAGCGGGGCAAGGACACAGCCGCCTACAAGGCCGGTGAGCTGGTGATGAGGCTCGTGCGCGAGAACATCACTCCCAAGCAGATCGTGACCCGCGAGGCGCTCGAGAACGCGATCACCTCGGTGGCCGCCAGCGGCGGTTCCACCAACGGCGTCTTGCACCTGCTCGCGATCGCGCGCGAGGCCGGCGTTCCGCTCCAGATCGATGAATTCGAAGAGATCGCCGCGCGGACGCCTGTGATCGCCAGTCTCACTCCGGGCGGCCACTACGTCGCGACCGACCTCTACGCTGCGGGCGGCTGCGCTCTGGTGGCCCGCGAGCTCGCCAAGCGCGACCTCCTTCACCTGAACACCCGCAACGTGGACGGGCGGACGCTGGGCGAGATTGTTCTCTCGGCCAGCGAGTCCGAGGGCCAGAAGGTCGTCGCCAAGATCGACGAGCCGTTTCAGAAACGCGGCGGCTTCGCAATCCTGCGCGGCAATCTCGCGCCCGAGGGCTGCGTCGTCAAGTTGGCCGGCCACGAGCGCACTTTTCATCGCGGCCCGGCGCGTGTTTTCGACTGCGAGGAGGAGTGTTTTACAGCCGTCAAGGCCGGCAAGGTGAGTGCCGGCGACGTGGTCGTGATCCGTTACGAAGGCCCGGTCGGCGGTCCCGGGATGCGCGAGATGCTGGCGGTCACGGCCGCTCTCGCCGGCGAGGGGCTGGGTGACTCGGTCGCGCTTCTCACCGACGGGCGCTTCTCGGGCGCTACGCACGGGTTCATGGCCGCTCACGTCTCCCCCGAAGCCGCTCGCCGCGGCCCGATCGCCGCCGTGCGCGAAGACGACACGATCGTTCTCGATGTCGAGGCGCGCGAACTGAGAGTAGAGCTTTCCGACGAGGAGATCGAGTCACGACTCTCTTCTTGGGAGGCGCCTGCGCCGCGTTACGCGAGCGGCGTCTTTGCCAAGTACGCGGCACTCGTCAGCTCGGCCTCCGAGGGCGCGATCACGCGCCCTGGCGCCTGAGGCGCACTCGCTCGAAGATTTCTTCAAGCTTCGGCGCCCGCGAGCCGAAAAGAAAGTGACGGCCTATGCAGTCGATTGGTTCTGCACGCTTCGCTTGGCGCTCGGAGAAGGGACAAGACCTCTCCGGCGATCTGCACGATGCCGCCCGCGCGGCATCCGGTGTGGGGCAGGAAGAAGGGCAAGATGAGCAGGAAAAGGAGGAGGATTCTCCGGCGCCGGACGCGGCCGTAGCCGAAGCAACCCCGCCCATGAACAGCCCTGGTACGAACGGCTCTCCTTCGCCGGCTCTGATCGATCAGATGCCGGCCATGCTCTGGTCGATCGACGGCAATCTGCGCTTCACGAGCTGCCGGGGCGGGGCGCTGGCCGAGCTCGGGCTCGTACCCGACAGCCTTGTCGGCCTGACCCTATTCGAGTTCTTCCAGACCGAGGACACTGCTTTCACGCCGATCGCTGCGACCATCCGCGCCCTGCGCGGCGAGACCGTCAGTTACGAGCTCGACTGGGGCGCGCGGGTGTACCGCGTTCGCGTCGGGCCGGGCAGGAACGGCTTGGGCCAGATCGGCGGCGCCATTGCCGTCGTCTTCGACATCAGCGACGTCCGCCGCGAAGAAGCGCAGCTGCTGAATGAAGGCGAATTCCTGCGCAAGATCGCCGAGAACATGCCCGATGCCGTCGTGCTCGTGGACGGCGAGGGGCGCTTCCTCTATGCCTCACCCTCCTGCGCCGAAGAGCTCGGATACGACTTCCAGGCGCTGACCGGAGTCAACTTCCTCTCTCTGATCGAGCCCGACGATCTGGCGATTGCCCAGGACGCGATCGGCGACGTCTACCGCGGCGACTCCTATCCCTTCGCGGTGCGGATGAGGCGCGCGGACGGTAGCTGGGCGCTGATGGAGACGATGGCGACCGCTCTGACCACCGCCGACGGCACTCGGCTGCTGCTCATCAGCATGCGCGACGTCGGCGAGGAGAAGCGCTCCGGTGAATACGTCCACCTCAACCGGCGCATGGCCGAGTTCAGGCACAAGGCGCAGGAGACGGCCGAGAATCTGCGCCAGCTCCTGGTCACGATCGAGCGCGGTGACACCCCTAACGCCGCCGAGGCCCAGCTCGCTCAGGCGCTCACCAGCGTCGAGCAGCCGCCCGCCGCCGAGGCCCAGCTCGCGCAGGCGCTCACCAGCGTCGAGCAGCCGCCCGCCGCCGAGGCCCAGCTCGCTCAGGCGCTCACCAGCGTCGAGCAGCCGCCACTTCCCGACGAGCGCGTCGGCTGAGCTCAGCTCGATCCGCGGGCGCAGAGTCTTGGCGACGGCTTTACCGTCGCCGCTAGGCTGTAGGTGCGATGGGCTACACGGTCGCCGAGAAGATCCTGCTCGCTCACTCCGACGCCGATCAGGTCGAGCCGGGGCAGGTCATCATGGTGCGCTGCGACGTGGTGCTGGCGAACGACGTCTCGGGGCCGGTGGCCTTCCGGCAGATGGAGAAGATGGGCGCGAGCAAGGTCTTCGACCCTGCGAAGATCGTGATGGTCGCCGACCACTTCGCGCCGGCCAAGGATGAGCGCTCGGCGATCCTGATCAAGCGCCTGAAGGACTGGTCGCTCGAGCACGGCGTCGCCTTCTACGACCAGGGGCGCGGCGGCATCGAGCACACCCTGATCGTCCAGGAAGGCTGGGTCGTGCCCGGATCGGTGATCGCCGGCGGCGACTCGCACACCTGCACGCACGGGGCGATCGGCGCCTTCTCGTCCGGACTCGGCTCGACCGACATCGCGTACTGCCTCGCCCTCGGCGAGTTCTGGCAAGCGGTGCCGGGGACGATCCAGGTGACCGTGCACGGCGAGAAGGGACGCTTCGTCACCGGCAAGGACGTGATCCTGGCCGTCATCGGCCAGATCGGCGCCGGCGGAGGCACCGGTAACGTGCTCGAGTTCGTCGGTCCGGGTGCCGAGGCGCTCTCGATCGACGAGCGCCTGGCTGTCTCCAATCTCGCCGTCGAGGCCGGCTCCGAGACGGGGATCTTCCCTGCCGACGAGAAGACGGCCGCCTACCTCGATGGGCGCACCGATAAGCCCTGGGAAGCGATTCACTCCGATCCCGATGCGAGCTATGCGCAGCAGATCGAGGTCGACTTTGGTCGGCTCGGGCCGCTGGTCGCCAAGCCGCACAACCCCGAGAACGTCGTCTCGGTGAGCGAGGTCGCTGGAACTCCGATCCACCAGGTGGTGGTCGGGAACTGCTCCAACGGGACGATGACCGACCTACGCCAGGCGGCGCAGATGGTGAAGGGCAAGCGTGTGCACGAGCGCACGCGCATGATCGTCGTGCCGGCGACGCAGAAGATCTACCGCGAAGCGATCGCAGAGGGACTTATCGACATCCTCGTAGAGGCCGGCGCTTCGGTCTCGACACCGACCTGCGGACCGTGCTTCGGCGGGCACACCGGCGCCCTGGCGCCGGGCGAGAACTCACTTGCGACCACCAATCGCAACTTCAAGGGCCGCGCCGGCTCTCCGGAGGCGAACGTCTACCTCGGCAACGCCTACGTCGCCGCCGCGGCGGCCGTCGCAGGCGAGATCGTCGACCCGGCGGAGGTGGCCTAGTGCCCCTTCAAGCAATACCCTCCGGCTTCTGGACGCTGCAAAGCGGCGCGAGGCGTTGTCCTCAGTCGCACCCGTATCTCGCTCGATACGAGTGCTTCCTGCGTCCTAGTCGCACTTGCTTTTCACGCCCAGAAGCTCGGAAGCATCACCTGAAGGGGCACAAGTGATCGTCTCGGGCAAAGCGGTCCCTGTTCCCGGGACGAACATCGACACCGACGTTCTCTATCCCGGTATCTATCTCAACATCGACGATCCGGAGCTGATGAAGCCCTACCTGTTCGAAGGGCTTGATCCGTCGTTGCGTGACCAGCTCGTGGGCGACACGGTGCTCGTCGTGGGCGAGAACTTCGGTATGGGCTCCTCCAGGGAGCACGTGCCGCTGGCGATGAAAGCCTCGGGCGTGCGCTGCGTCGTCGGCTCGAGCTTCGCGCGCATCTTCTACCGCAACTGCATCAACCTGGCGTTGCCGGCGATCACCTGTCCGCAGGCGGCACAGGCGGCCAAGCCGGGCTCGGAGATTTCGGTCGACGCGGCCGCCGGCAAGGTGACCGTGGACGGTCGGGAGTTTGTTGCCGCGCCGGTGCCGCCGTTCATGCTCGAGATGCTCGAGCGCGGCGGTCTCATTCCCTGGGCCCAACACAATCTCTCGCGATCGTGAAAGTCGTTTGCCTACCAGGTGACGGGATTGGCCCCGAGGTGATGGAGGCCGCGATGCGGGTGCTCGAGCCGCTTCCGCTCGAGCTGGAGGCGCACCCGTTTGGTGGCGAGGCGATCGCCAAGTTCGGCACCCCACTCCCGGCCGCGACGCTTGAAGCCTGCAAGCAGGCAGAAGCAGTCTTGCTGGGCGCGATCGGCCTGCCGAAGTACGACGGAGCGGCGGTGCGACCCGAGCTGGGCCTGATCGAGCTGCGCGGCGCACTCGACGTCTACGCGAATCTGCGCCCCTCCAGCGACGGCGACAAGGTCGATCTGCTCATCGTGCGTGAGCTCGTGGGTGGCATCTACTACGGCCGCCGCGGGCGCACCGAGGACGGGATGGTCTTCGATACCTGCGAGTACAGCGAGCCCCAGATCGAGCGGATCGCTCGGCGCGGCTTCGAGCTGGCGCAGAAACGGCGCAAGAAGCTGACCTGTGTCGACAAGGCGAACGTGCTTGCCACCTCACGCCTCTGGCGCCAGGTGGTCGAGCGCGTCAAGAGTGGCTTCCTCGACGTCGAGCTGCAGTACATGCTCGTCGACAACGCGGCCATGCAGATCGCTCGTTCTCCCGAGCAGTTCGACGTGATCGTGACCGAGAACATGTTCGGCGACATCCTCTCCGACCTCGCCGCGGCCGTCACCGGCGGGCTCGGGGTTGCCGCCTCGGCCTCGCTCGCGGACGGCGGCCCAGGGATCTTCGAGCCCGTGCATGGTTCGGCGCCAGATATCGCCGGCAAAGGGATCGCCAACCCGACCGCCATGCTGCGTTCGGTCGCGATGATGCTCGAGTACGCCTTCGACGAGGAGGTGGCCGCACGCGAGCTCAGGGAGGCGGTCGAGGTTGCCATACGCGAGACTCCAACGCCCGATCTCGGCGGCAAGGCGACCACGCGCGAGTTCACCGACAAAGTCGTCGAAGCTCTCGGCGCTTAGGGCCTATCCCGCCAGGTCTACACATTCGAGCACGGCCGTCCCGCGGCGCCAGTGGCCAGTGCCCGCCCAGGCCGTTCGACGCACTACCAGTGCCCCTTAACGGCCCGTCCGACCCCTGGCATCCACGGCTCAACCCCTTCGACCGCGCATCTCTAACGGGATAGGCCCTTAGTCGGCGAGCCCGGCGTTCTCGCTTTTTCGTTGAGCCCTTCCTTCGGCCGCTAGGCTTCGTTCGTGGCACAGCGAGTCGCATATCCCGGGCGCGAAGGTGCGCACAGCGCCGCGGCCTGCGATCGCCTCTTTCCGCAGGGCGCCGAGCTGGTGCCGCTTCCCAACTTCTCGGCAGTCGCCGAAGCGGTGGCCCAGAACGAGGTCGACTTCGGAGTCTTGCCGATCGAGAGCTCGCTGGCCGGGCCCGTAGCCGAGACGCACGATCTGCTCTACGACTCGCCGCTTTCGATTGTGGCTCAGACGGTGATTTCCATTCACCACTGCCTGGTCGGAGTCGAGAAGATCCCACTCGAGCAGGTGCGGGTCGTTCGCTCACGTCCGATCGCGCTCGACCAGTGCCGGCAATTCTTGGCATCCATCCCTTGGGCAACCGCGGTTGCGGCTGCGACCACTGTTGGCGCCGCTCAGGAGATTGCCGAGAAAGGAGATCCGAGCGAGGTTGCGATCGCCAGCGAGCGCGCCGCTCACTCGCTCGGTCTCGAGATCCTCGCGCGCGACGTCGGCGATCATCCGGAGGCCTACACCCGCTTCGTCTCGTTGGCCACCTACACGCGCCTGGACTGTAACGGCGAGGACTGGCGGCTCGCCTTCTCGTTCCTCACCGATCACAGGCCTGGCGCTCTCTACCGCGCGCTCGAGCCGTTCTCGCGCCACGCGATCGATCTGGTGCAGCTCGTCTCGCGCCCGATTCCGCGCGCGCCCTGGCGCTACCGCTTCGACGCCGTGCTGGCCGGTTTCCCGCTCGACCCGCTCGTGAGCGAGACGCTCGAGGAGATGTGCACTCTCACTCGCGAGCTGCGCGTGTTCGGGTCCTACCCGGCCCACGTCGATCCCATCGACTGACAGTCGTCGCTTCGGCGCCGGGGCTCGGCCGATGGCCAGGATGGCGCGCTTGTGGTGACCATTGTTCAGTCGCGAGCGAGGGCAATCTGTAAGACTGCCGCCCGGTGAGCGAGCCCGTCCTTCGTTGCGAGAACCTGCGTGAGCGCTTCGGAGAGATCGAGGCGGTTCGCGGTGTCAGCTTCGAGATCGCGCCCGGCGAGAGTTACGGGCTGCTCGGGCCCAACGGCGCCGGCAAGACGACGGCCATCTCGATCGTCGCCGGTCTGCTCGAGGCGGATGCGGGTGAAGTGACCGTCGCCGGCCAGCGCCTGACAACCAAGAGCGTGGCGGCGAAGTCGGCAATCGGCTTCGTTCCTCAAGATCTAGCGATCTACCCCGATCTGACGGCGCGCGAGAACCTCACCTTTTTCTCACGGCTATATGGGCTTTCGGGCAAGAAGATTCGCGGGCGCGTCGCCGAGGTGCTCGAGATCATCGGTCTGAGCGAGCGTGCCAACGACCAAGCCAAGACGTACTCCGGCGGCATCAAGCGCCGTCTCAACATCGGTATTGGGCTACTGCACTCGCCGCGCCTGCTCATCCTCGACGAGCCCACCGTCGGCGTCGATCCACAGAGCCGGAACGCCATCCTCGAGTCGGTCGAGCAGCTGAGCGGTCAGGGTATGGCCGTCCTCTACACGACCCATTACATGGAGGAGGCCGAGCGGCTCTGCGACCGGGTCGGGATCATCGACCACGGTGAGCTCAAGGCGGAAGGCACGCGCGAGGAGCTGGTGGCGCTGCTCGGAGAGTACGACAAGGTGCAACTCACCGGCAGCGGCGCGCTGGAGGCCGCGGCGAAAGCTTGCGCGGGCATAGCGGCGGTTCAGACTGTCTCGGTGGCCGATGGCGCGGTGGAGCTTCTGGTCGAAAGCGCGAGTGCCGCTTTGGCCGAGATCCTCGCCACGGCGAGCGAAGCCGGCGTCTCCGTGCACAGCGTCGAGGTAGACGAGCCGAATCTCGAGGCCGTCTTTTTGCATCTGACCGGCCGGGCGCTACGCGACTGATGCACTGAACCGAGCCGGTGCGCGCAGCTTCCCTGATAACCGCCAAGGACCTGCGCCAGCGCCTGCGCGACCGCTCAGCCTTCCTGGTGGCGGTCGTGGCCCCACTCGCGCTCGCCTTTGCCCTCAGCGTCACCATCTCCGGCTTCTCGGCCGGGAGCCAGACCTACCACCTCGGGCTCGTCGATCTCGACCACGGTCGTGCCGCGAGCGGTTTCTACGCCGCTGTCAAGGATGCGCCCGTGACCTTGCGGGATGCGGGAACGTTAGCCCGAGCTCGCAGGCTCGTGAAGAACGGCAAGTTGGACGCGGCGCTCGTGCTCCCGCGCGGCTTGTCGGCCGCATCCAGGGGTGGTTCGTCTGTTCGTATCGAAGTTATCGGCGACCCGAAGAACGCGATCGGGGCGCTCGTGGCTCGCTCCTTCGCCGCTTCGTATGCGAGCTACGTTCGCACGATCGCTGTCGCTTCTCGAGCACTCGAGGCCGATCGCGTCGCGATGATCAGGATCGCCGGCGAAGTTGCCTCCGCGAAGCCGCCGATCTCGGTGGGCGACATTTCGACTACGCGCAAGAACCTCGATCCGAAGACCTATTACGCGGCGGCCATGGCCGTCTTTTTCCTCTTCTTCGCCGTCCAGTTCGGGATTTCGAGTCTGCTCAACGAGCGCAGCGAGGGAACGCTCGCCCGCATGCTCGTGGCTCCGATACCACGACTATCGATTCTTGGCGGCAAGGCGATGACCAGTCTCGCGCTCGGGTTGACGAGCATGGTTGTGCTGGCTCTGACCACCCGTTATGCGCTCGGAGCGCACTGGGGTAATCCGCTCGGAGTCGGCGCCCTGATCGTCTGCGCGGTGCTGGCTGCGACCGCGGTGACCGCGCTTGTGACCACACTCGCCAAGACTTCCGAGCAGGCGAATGCCTGGCTCTCGATCGTCAGTGTCGTCCTGGGCATGCTCGGCGGCTCCTTCTTCCCGGTGGCTCAGGCCGGCGGACTAGTGGCCACGCTGAGCAAGATCACGCCGCACGCCTGGTTCTTGAGCGGCCTTCAAGATCTCTCGAGCGGCGGAGCGCTAAGCGTGATTGTCGAGCCTGTACTGGTTCTGCTGGCGATTGCAGGAGCTTGCGGCGCTATGGCGCTCGTACGCATCAGGAGGCTGATCGAGCCGTGAGGGTGCTGGCGATCGTCAGGACGGAGCTGATCCGGATATTCCGTTGGCGGGCGAACGTCTTCTTCTTACTGATCATGCCGATGGGCCTGATCCTGCTTTTGGGTGTCGTCTTCGGGAACTCGAACGCCCGCGTCGGCGTCGTGAAGGGCGAAAACGGGCCGCTTGCGCGGCAGTTGGTTGAGGCACTGGGCAGTCAATCCGGTCTCGACACCAAGAGCTACGGCAGCAAGAGCAGTCTCGAGAAGGCGGTCGAGCGAGGCAACGTCTCGGCCGGATTGGTCATCGTGAGCAACTACGATCGCCTCCTTCGGGCAGGAGAGTCCGCTTCGATTCGCTACTTCGCGCGCCCCGACTCGCTGGCGCCGCAGGTCAGGATCGCGGTCGAAGCGGCCGTGTCTGCACAAGGGAGCAATCTCACTGCCGCCCGCGTCGTCAGGAGCGAACGGGGTGGCACTCTCGCCAGTGCGATCGAGCGTGTAAGTGCGGTCAAGGTCAGCTCGCCCGTTGGCGTTCAGCTACTCGCCGCCAGCGGGGGTAAGTACCCGCGCTCGCGGGGGCAGTTCCAGTAGAGCGCGAGCACGCAGCTTCTGCTCTTCGTGTTCCTATCGGCGCTCAGCGGCGCGGTTTGGCTGATCGAGACGCGCCGGCTCGGGGTGGCGCGGCGGATGCTCTCCACGCCAAGCTCCACGCGCGAGATCCTGCTTGGGATCGTGCTCGGGCGCTGGGTGATCACGCTCCTGCAGTCGCTTCTGATCGTCGTCTTCTCCTGGCTCGTCTTTTCGGTCGACTGGGGCGATCCGCTTGGAACGGGAGCAGTCATCCTCGCCTTCAGCCTGGTCGCGGTCGGGGCGGGAGTGCTGATCGGGACGCTGTTTGCGAGCGAGCAACAGGCGGGGCCGATCGGAATGATCGTCGGGCTCGTTTTCGCCGCCATCGGTGGCTCGATGGAGCCGCTCGAGTACTTCCCCAGCACGATGCGGAAGATCGCGCACATCACGCCGCACGCCTGGGCGAACGACGCCTTCAACAGTCTGCTCACGAATGGCGGCGGCTTGGCGAGCGTGTCACTTGATGTGGCCGTGCTCTGCGCTTACGCGGCGGTGCTACTTACGCTTGCCACCTGGCGGCTCAGGCGCGTTCTGACGACGTGACGTAGCTGCGCTCTTCGGACGCGTGCCGGTAGCCTGGAGCGCGGCGGATTCATTCCCCCGGGGAGCACTTCTTGAGCGAGTCGGTAGCGAAGCAGAGCACTACGAGCCAGCTGCGGGCGGCGCGGATCGCGGTTGCCTACATCTTCTTCGCCAACGGGGCGATCGGCGGAAACTGGGTAACCCGCATCCCGGCGCTGATGGACAAGCTCGGGCTCACGGTCTTTGCCCTTTCGTTTGCTTTCTTTGCCGCTCCCGTGGGCGCGATCCTGGCCATGCCGCTGGCTGGTCGCCTCGTTACTCGATTCGGGAGCCGGCGAGCGACCAAGGTCTCTTTCGTTCTCTGGTGCCTGTCGATCACACCGATCGCCTTTGCTCCGAACCTAATCGTTCTCGGTCTGGTCATGTTCGTGGTCGGCGCTGTTAGCGCCGTGATGGACGTGGCCATGAATGCGCACGGTCTCGCGCTCGAGCGCCGCTACGGACGCCTGATCCTCTCCTCCTTCCATGCCTGGTACAGCATCGGCGGGCTTGTGGGCGCAGGTACTGGCGCGCTAGCGGCCTGGGCCGCGCTCGATCTCCGCGTGCACATCTCGCTCGCGGTCGGCGTCGCGCTGGCGGGAGGCCTCTTGTTCAGTCCCTTCCTGTTTCGCGGCGGCGACGGGGTTGCGCAGGAGCAGCGGCGCTTCTTCGTCAAGCCGCCTAGGCAACTGGTCGTGCTCGGCATCGTCGCCTTCATCAGTCTGCTGGCCGAGGGCGCGGCAGGTGACTGGAGTGCCGTCTACATCAACAAGCCGCTTCACGCGAGCCAGGCTGTCGCGGCGTTTGGCTACTTCTCCTTCTCGCTGATGATGGTCGTCGGGCGTCTGAGCGGAGATCGCCTGTCGCTGCGGTTCGGACCGGTCGCCCTGACGCGCGCCGGCGGCTTACTGGCGGCCGGAAGCCTTACCGTTGCGCTCCTGATCGGACACCCAGTTGCGGCGATCATCGGCTTTGCGGGCATGGGCGCCGGTCTCGCGGCGGTGGTTCCGACCGTCTTTCGTGCCGCCGGCTCACACCCCGACGTCCCGCCGGGAATCGGGCTGGCCTCGGTCTCGGTCATCGGCTATTTCGGCTTTCTAGTGGGGCCGCCGCTGATCGGCTCGACGGCGAAGCTGCTCGGGCTTCCGGCTGCGCTCGGGATAGTTGCGCTGGTGATGGCGGCGATCGGCCTGCTCGCCTCTAGCGCCGCTTCGACCGAGACCCCAACGCGGGCTCAGCCTCTGGCCGCTACGGACGATTAGGCAGGCCGGACGACGCTCGGCTCGAGTTGCGATTAGTTGGTGCTCAAACAAACCGACCCGCGGGGTCGTAAAGCGGTATCGATAAAAGGCGCGATGAATGCGCCAAGTTCGTGCCAAATCGCCCGCTCCGAGGCGGATACACTCAAACAGTGGAGTCCCGCGCCTCGAAACGAGCCGTCAGAAGCGGTAGCTGTGCTTACGGCTGAGGAAGAAGCCGTGGGCGCTCTTGTTGGTGCAGCGCAGCCCGGCAATCTTTGATTTGCAGGTGAAGCCGCCACGGCGCCAGGTCTTTCCGTATCTGAGCTTTGGCGCTCTCTTGTTGTAGACGGTGTCGCTGGAGCAAGGGTATGTTGCCCGACCGGTCACGTCCATATCGGCGCTGACGCCGCGGCTGCCCTCGACGCAGCCCTTGCTGGACGGTTTCGGCTTGAGCCCGCTCATGATGTCGCAGCGGAGGTACTTGGCGTACGGCGAGCTCGAGACGATGTAGGCGCAGAAGACGTTGTTCGAGGGCATGCGGAATTGGACGAAGGTGTCCTTACTTACCCTCGCCTTGCTCGAGCTTGCCGTCGCCAGAGAGCCGACCGCGAGTAACCCGAAAGCTCCGACCGCGATAACGAGAAGAAGGCGACGCGACACGGGTGACACTTTCTCAGGTTGCGCCGCCGATTGCAAGGGCTGGAAGCTCCGAGACCGGGACGCTGTGGAGGTTTCGTCTCTTCATCTCGCGCAGGATCAGACCGAGCGCCTCGACCGTTGCCGCGCGAGTCTGATCGCTTCCAGATTGGGGAGGCCATCCGTCGTGCATATCGACGATCGCTCCGGGCTGGAGGCGCTTGAGCACGTAAGCCGCGCTGCGTTCTGCCGGCCAGTGGTAGTCCTCGGGCGCTATCGAGCAGCCGATTTCGACCAGGCCGTTCTCGCCGAGCGCTCTACGCACCCGCTTGTTGGCCTCGAAGTAGGGCGGCCGCCAGTTGTGGTAGACGACGTCGGTCGCGCGCGCGATCGCTGCCTGTGTCGTGAGCATCTCCTCGCTGATCTCAGCGCTGGAGAGCTTGATCAGGCGCCGGTGCGACCAGCCGTGTAGGCCGAGCTCGTGCCCCTCTTCGGCCGCGCGTTTTAGATCGCGCTCGCCTCCCGCGATGTTCGCCCCCAAAACGAAGAAGGTGGCTCTAGCGCTGTGCTCGGCGAGCAGGTCGAGAATCGGTGCCGTCCACGGAGAAGGCCCGTCGTCGAAAGTCAGCGCGATCACGTGCTTCTCGGCACTCCGGCGGAAGCTCATCGCGTCAGCATAGGTGGGCATCGTCCGTAACGAGCTCTGAGCCGGACGTCGGCCCGTAGGGACAGGCCCGGGCCGGACGAGCTTCTAGCGCACGACGTCGTAGCGGAGCCAGACGATGTCGTTGCATGGCACTTCGACGGCTCGTAGCGCCAGTGAGATGACCTCCGGGCGAGGCTCGTTGCCTGGTCGGAAGAAAGAAAAGCTCAGGCGCGCTACCGCATAGGAAGGGATGAGCGAGCACGCTCACCTCATCGACCAAACCAGAGCGCAAGAGCGCGCCGATGAGCGCACCGCCCGAGTCCACCCGTACGACCTCGACGCCATGGTTCGCGCGAAGCTCCACCAGTGCCAGCCTGTAGTCGACGTGCTCTTCACCGGCGATGATCGTCTCGACTCCCAACGCTGCAAGCTCGGCCAGGTAGGCGGCCGGTGTGCGTCGTGAGCAGAGTGCGACGGCGCCGCGCCAGAAGGGCTGGCTGAGCCAGTACTGCCAGTGCTTCATACGGGCGCGGCTGTCGGGTACGACGAGCAGGGGCAGGTTCAGGTCACGAGCCGGCAGTGGATCTAGCGGCTTGGCCTCGTCGGGCGTTGCCGCGAGAAGCGTGTCGCAACCGGCTAGGGTCGCATCCTCTCTCCAGCTATCCGCAAGTTCGTAGAAGAGGCCGATATCGGCCGGGAAGCCGCTCGCATCGGGCGGTGAAGAGTTCGTGCGACCGTCTAGGCTGACGGCGACGTGGACGACCAGGCGTGGCAGAGCAGGCGGATTCACCGAAAGCGGTCTCGAGCCGTAGAGGCGAACATACGTTCGTTACGATATTCGGGCTGAGGGGGTACGTCAAGCCCTCGAGAGCCGAACCAGATAGTGCGGCGTCAATATGATGAGCGGCGTAACTGGATCGATGTTGGCGCCTCAGGCGTACGCGCTTTCCGAGGCGGAGGCAGCACGCTTGGAAGGGATTCTGGGCGCGATCGCCGATCGCGAGCGGGCGCGAAAGGAGCAGAACTCACTGTGAACGTCCTCTTCGTATGTGTTGGCAATGCCGGCCGCTCGCCGATGGCCGAGGCGTTCTTCCGACTCGGCGCCGAAGGCAGGTACGAGGCGCGCTCGGCCGGGACGAGGCCCGCTATTCGGGTTGGTCCGAACGTGGTCGACGTGATGCGCGAGTTGGGCATCGATCTTTCCGGGCACGTACCGCGCCAGCTCGAGCGCGCCGATCTCGAGTGGGCCGATCTCGTGGCGAGGGTTGGTTGCGGCGACGCCTGCCCGGTCATTGCGGGGAGGCGCTACCTGGACTGGAACGTGCAGGACCCTAATCAGACCGATCCCGAGACGACTCGGCGCATCCGCGACGAGATCGCGAACCACGTCGAAGCGCTTCTCTATGAGCTCGACGGAGCGGACGGGGAATGAGCACACTCGAAGGACGAGGAATCGGGGCGCCCGGGAGAGTTCGGGGGCTCTCGAGCAGCTCTCGACTCTCGACCGCTTCTGACTGCTTTGGATCGCGCTCGCCATGGCGGGCCGGCTCGGGCTGATCGGCGCTCCCTGACAAGCCTCGAGGAAGGCGCAGCGCTAGTCGACGCTCGAGAGATCGACGTGGCAGTAGCCGCCGGGGTTCTGTGTCAGGTAGTCCTGGTGGTACTCCTCGGCGCGCCAGAACTCCGAAGCCGGTTCGATCTTGGTGGCGACTGGCGTGCGGTACCTTCCCGAGCGCTCGAGCTCGGCCTTTGAGCGCTCGGCTGCCTCGCGCTGCTCCTCGGAGTGCGTGAAGATTGCCGAGCCGTACTGGCTGCCGACGTCGTTTCCCTGCCGATCGACCTGGGTCGGATCGTGGATCTTCCAGAAGTGGTAGAGCAGCCGCTCGTAGGAGACGATCGAGGGGTCGTACTCGACGAGAACCGACTCCGCGTGGCCCGTTCCCTCGCCGCAAACCTGCTCGTAGCTCGGGTTTTTTGTCGTCCCTCCGCTGTAGCCGGCCGTCGTTCGGACAACGCCCTTCACGCGCCTGAAGTACGCTTCGACGCCCCAGAAGCAGCCGGCCGCGAAGGCTGCTCTCTCGGTCTCAGCCACCGCTCTTCTCTCCCTCGAAAAGCGAGAGGAACTCGCCGTAACCCCTCTCTTCCAACTGGTCGAGCGGGATGAAACGGAGCGCCGCGGAGTTGATGCAGTAGCGCTGCCCGGTTGGAGCGGGCCCATCCGGAAAGACGTGGCCGAGGTGCGAGTCGGCTGCCACGCCGCGTACCTCCGTGCGCCTCATGCCGTACAAATGATCGCCGTGCTCGACGACCTCGCTCTCGTCGATAGGTCGCGTGAAACTCGGCCAGCCACTGCCCGAATCGAACTTGTCTGTGGAGCTGAAGAGCGGCTTGCCCGAGACCAAGTCGACGTAGATCCCCGGCTCGTGGTTGTCCCAATACTCGTTTCGGAACGGCTGCTCCGTACCGCCCTCACAGACGACGTCGTACTGGAGCGGCGTCAGGCGCTCCTTCAGCTCCTCCTTCGGAGTCCTATCGAGCTCGTCTCTCGAGCTCGATCGAGCCTCCTTCCTCCGGAACATCGTCTCACCCTGCCCTTCGCACCGGTGGACCCCGCGCCGGCGATTGATTTGCCCCTTCCAAAGGCTCAAACGAGAACGATCCTCGAGATGTTCCTGGGCCGCGCACCGGCCGCGGTCATTAGCGGCGTGGCTCTCTTCTCGAATGCTGCCGGCGTTCTGCCGGCCGGTCGGACCTACCCTGTCGTTTCCGAGCCCGCTGCCGGCAAGTCGAACAGCTTTCCGGCGCGGATGCGCTCGGCCATGCCTTTCGACTCCTCGCGGTAGACGCTCCCGTCCTCGAATTCGATCACCGGGTAGAGCCTCTGGCCGCTGAGCGCAGCGATCTGGTCGCGCTTCGACCGGCTCATCGGGCCCTTCACGACCTCGTACTCGATGCCCGCCTCATCGAGCGCCTTCTGGACGCGCCAGCACGGATGGGCGCCGATCTTCACCCACATCGTCGAACAGCGGTGCAGTTTCACTGGCATCCGTCTCTCTTTTCTCTCAGGCTCACCTCGATGATGACCCGAGTGGTCGGAGTGATTATGGGCCTGGTTGTCATAATCGGGGTCGTAAGCGGTTGAGAGGGGAGTTAATGGACACCGTACTCGTTGCCTACGCCACCAGGCGTGGCTCAACTCGCGAGGTAGCGGCCGATGTGGCGCGCGTCATTCGCCAGAGCGGAGTCGAGGTCGAGATCAGTCCGGCTCGCGAGGTGAAGAGCCTCGATCGCTATCGGGCCGTCGTGCTTGGGGGGGCGCTCTACATGGGGCGCTGGCACAAGGATGCCCGCAAACTGCTGAAGCGCCGTCGCGGTGAGCTCGCCTCGCTGCCGCTGGCAGTTTTCGCCATGGGCCCGAAAAGCGCGGCTGCCGAGCTGGCGCGAGCGCTCGACGCCGTGCCCGAAGTGCATCCCTTCTCGACCGCCGTCTTCGGCGGCGTGATCGATCGGAGCAAGCTCGGTTTTCCGTTCAAGCGCATGCCGGCCGTGGACGCACGCGACTGGGAGACAATCCAGGCCTGGGCCGACGAAGTGGTTCGCGAGCTCGCTGCGCGGTCCGGAGGCCGACCCATTCGAGCTACGTAGGTCGACGCAGAGCGGGTATCTGGTTTCTCTCCCAGCGGCCGATTACGTGCCTATGCGACTCCTACCTTATCGGCACGATGCTCCCGTGAAGATCGAGCTTCCCGACGCCGCCACGGTTTACGAGGCGGCGCTCGAGTGGCTCGTTGGCTCGCACGAGAGCGAAGCGGCCGCATATCTCGCCCGTTGCAGTCTCGAGATCGTCCCAACGGGCGGGGCCTATCCACTGCGCGAGGAGCTTCAACCGGTCAGGCTGATCGTGGCCGGCCCCGGTGATGCCATCTCGAAGCTCGAGCGAAGCCCCGAGATCA
>Ga0066793_10000368_pt1 | contig 17292 bp, 18 predicted proteins | sample PersoiDNA2013189_FD_83876 | JGI IMG/M metagenome (GOLD analysis project Ga0066793, IMG submission 83876) | Permafrost soil microbial communities from the Arctic, to analyse light accelerated degradation of dissolved organic matter (DOM) -... | ecosystem: Environmental > Terrestrial > Soil >... | reverse complement strand
GTGGTCAGCGGCGGCTCGTCGAGCTCATGCGCGCCCTGATGGGCCAGCCGAAGCTGCTGCTGCTGGACGAGCCGATGGCCGGCGTCAGCCCGTCGCTCGCGCTGTCGATCGCCGACCGGCTCATGGAACTGCGGGCCGCGGGGATGACGATGCTCATGGTCGAGCATGAGCTCCGCCTGGTCGAGAAGCTCTGCGACCCCGTGGTCGTGATGGCGCGCGGCACGGTGCTCGCCGAGGGCTCCATGGCGGAGCTCCAGTCCAACCAGGAGGTCGTCGATGCCTACCTCGGAGGTGGCGGTGGCTAGGGACCGGCCGGACCCGCTGGTCCGGGCCGAGTCGATCGTCGCCGGCTACGGGCCGTCCGTTGTCGTCAAGGACGTGAGTATCTCTGCCGGGGCCGGCGAGATCGTGACGGTCGTCGGCCCGAACGGGTCAGGCAAGAGCACGCTGCTGAAGACCCTGGCGGGCCTGGTGGCAGCGCGCGGCGGGCACATCTGGCATGGCGGCGTGGACGTGGCCGCGCTGCCCGCCGAGGCCCGGGCGCGGCGCGGGATCGCGTACCTTCCCCAGGAACGCGAGGTGTTCGCGTCGCTCACGGTCCGGGAGAACCTCCTCATGGGTGGCTACGCGCTCAACCGCCGTGCCCTCAAGGCCGCGCTCGAACGCGTCCACGCGACCTACCCGGTTCTCGGAAGCCTCGGCCGCACGCCGGCCGGCCGGCTGAGCGGCGGCGAGCGCAAAACGGTCGCCATGGCACGGGTGATGATGTCCTCGCCGTCGGTGGTGCTGCTCGACGAGCCGACCGCGAACCTCGCGCCCATGCCGACCGCGCAACTGCTCGAACAGGACGTGCCCGCACTTGCCGCCGCGGGCGTGGCGGTGGTCCTGGTCGAGCAGCGGGCGGTGCAGGCGATCGCCATCTCGGACTGGGTGTACGTCCTCGTCGGCGGGGCGGTGGAGCTGCAGGGGCCGGCGGCCGACATCGCCGCGCGGGGTGACATCGGAGCGGTGTTCCTCGGTGCGCGCGGTCAACCGGAGGAGACAACGCCATGACCGTTTCCCATGCGGCCGAGCGGAGGCTCGTCGCGCTCGCGTGCCGGGTGCTCGCGATCGAGGGGCTCGTCGAGACGACCCTCGGCCACGTCAGCCTGCGCGTCGACGACAGGCACCTCCTCGTGCGTGCGCGCCGCGCGAGCGAGCACGGCGTGGCGTTCACGACTCCGGAGGACATCGCGCTCGTGGATCTCGACGGGAACCTGCACCCCGACGATCCGCCGATATCGCTGCCCTCGGAACTGCCGATCCACACGGCACTGCTGGCCTCGCGCCCGGACTGCGCGGCCGTGGTGCATGCCCACTCGCCCGCGGTCGTGGCGTGCACCGTGGCCGGCGTGCCGCTGCGGCCGATCGTCGGCGCGTATGACATCCCGGCGATGCGGCTCGCGGCCGGCGGTATCCCCACCTACCGCTTCGCCGGCCTCATCCGTAATGCGGAGCGCGCCGCCGGGCTACTGGAGGCCATCGGGGAGCGCCCGGTCTGCCTGCTGCAAGGCCACGGCCTGGCGACGGTCGGCCAGTCCCTGGCCGCGGCGATGCTCGCCGCCATCGACGTCCACGTCCTCGCGCGCCTCACCGTCACCTGCTGGCAGATGCAGCGGCCGCTCATCGAGGTCGACCCCGACGACTACCGGGATCTCCCGGTCTTCGGCCCGGACTATGACGACCAGGTGTGGCGGTTCTACACGGCCAAGGCGGAAAGGATCCCGGTCTGATGACTGAGACGCTCGACGTGATGCTGGGCGAGGGGGCCGGGGCGTTTCCCGGCGTGTCCGCCGCGCCCGCCGGCTCGCCGGCCGGCGGGGTGGTGGTGCTCCAGGAGGCATACGGGCTGACTGGCCATATCCGCAACGTCTGCGGCCGGCTCGCGGACGCTGGCTACCTGGCCGTCGCGCCGGCCCTGTTTCACCGGCAGGGTGCGCCCGTCCTCGGTTACGACGAGTTCTCCAGCGCGCAGCCGTTGATGGGCCGCCTGCGCGCGGCGGAAATCATGAGCGACGTCACGGCCGCGCTCGGCTACCTCCGGCATCAGAGGATGCCGGCCGACCGCTGCGCCGCCGTCGGCTTCTGCATGGGCGGGTCGGTCGCCTTCATCATGGCCACCGAATTCGAACTCGGTGCGGCCGTCACCTTCTACGGTGGCGGTGTCGCCCAGGGCCGCTTCGGGTTCCCGGCTCTCGCGGATGCGGCACCGTCGCTCCGGGCACCGTGGCTCGGCCTGTACGGGGACCAGGACCACACGATCCCCGTGGAGCAGGTGGAGACCCTCAGGGATCAGGCGGCCCGGTCGCCGGTCGCGACCGAGGTCGTCCGGTACCCGGACGCGGGTCACGGGTTCAATTGCGACGACCGGGAGACCTTTGCCCCCGACGCCGCCGCGGATGCCTGGTCGCGGATGCTCGGCTGGCTCGGCGCCCGCCTCGCCGGGCGATAGCGGGCTGCCGTAGTCCCGCTCGCCCGTCCAGCCACATCGCGCTCGTATTCTTGAGCACACCATGACCAGCCTGATCGCGCACATCCTCAGCCTCAGTGGATGGCTGGCGCTGCTGATCGTTTTCGCGGTCCCGGCCCTTGAGTCGTCCGTGTTCCTGGGCTTCATCTTCCCGGGGGAGACCGCGCTGATCCTGGGCGGGGTGCTTGCGTCCTATGGCCGGGTGAGCCTGTGGGAAGTGCTCATCGCGGGGATCTCCGGAGCGATCATCGGCGATTCGGTCGGCTACCTGGTCGGCCGCGAGTACGGCCACCGCATGCTCCGGGCGTGGCCCTTCCGCCGCATCCTGAAACCCCAGCGTATTGAGCGGGCGCAGGACTACCTGGCCACGCGGGGCGGCCGGGCCGTGTTCTTCGGCCGGTTCACTGCCGCTCTGCGGGTGCTCGTCCCGGGCCTGGCCGGCATGGCGCGCATGCGCTACCGGGTTTTCCTGCCCTTCAACGCGGCCGGCGGCGCGACCTGGGGCGCGCTGATGATCATGCTCGGCTACATCGCCGGCGCGAGCTGGAAGCAGGTAGCCAATTACGCCACCCAGGTTGGCATCGCCCTTTTCGTCGTCGTGGTGCTCGCCCTCATCCTCGGGCACCTGCTGCGGACGGCACGTGACCCGGAGAGCTGGGCCGGGCGCCAGGTCGGGCGGCTGGCCGGCAGCCGCCCGGCTTCCTGGCTGCTGCGGCGTTTCCCAGGCCAGCTTGGGTGGCTCAGCGCGCGCTTCCAGACGGGCGTCCCTACCGGCTTCGCGCTGACGGTCGCCGTTCTCACGCTCACCGCGTGCGGCTGGTCTCTGGGATCACTGACGTTCAGCGTGGTGCACCACGTCAACAGCGCCCGTCTCGACCCGCGGGTGCTGTCCTTCTTTGTCGGCCACCGCACGCCGTGGCTGACCAGCCTGGTCAAGATCCTGACCTGGCTCGGCTCGGGTTTCGTGCTCTGGCCGGTGGTGATCGCCGCGGGCCTGGGCCTGTGGTGGTGGCGCCGCCAGGTGCTGGCCGCGATCCTTCCCGCGCTGTCGCTGGCGGGCGCCGGGGCGGGGTCCTGGCTGACCGAAGTCCTGGTCAGGCGTCCCCGGCCGGCCGCCGGGGACTGGCTCGGCGCCTTCAGCGGGTGGTCTTACCCTTCTCTGCACGCGGCGCAGGCACTCGCCGCCTGGGGCATGCTGGCGGTCGTGGTCATGGCGGGCCGTTCCCTGCGGACGCGGACGCTGCTCATGGCGGGCGCCGCCCTGATCGCGTTGGTCGTCGGGCTGACGGGGCTGTACCTGGCCGCCCACTGGATGACCGACGTGCTGGCCGGCTGGGCGCTCGCGGGAGCCTGGGGCGGCCTGCTGATCATTTCCTACCTGTTCACGCCGCAGGTCCCGGCGGCCACCGCGCCGCCGGCGGCGCGCCCGGCGGCCCGCCGGGAAGCGGCCTAGGCCACCCGGAACTTGGCCGAAGATTGTTAAGGCATCCGCGCGGACGGTCTTTCGTTGCGGCGTGTAAGAGCAGGCCATCAGGGTCCGCCCAGGTCCGTTACCAGCCGGAATGTCCCTGGTCATCGTCCACTGCGGTCCGCCAAGAGCTGCCCCACCCTGGCGTCGATTGCTCCGGGCATGGCTCCTTGGCGGCCAAAGCCCTGGATAGAACCTTCCCGGCCTTGCCGGTACCGCGCGAGGCCGGGCCGAAAGACCCGAGCCGGAAGAACCGGGCCGGAAGGACGAGGACAATGCCTCGCCCAGCACAGGGACTTTGACTCTGGGGGCCGCACTGATTATCACCGAGAGTAAGCATAGCGTCACCAAATGAACACGCAGCCTAACTCTGGAAGCAGGCTATCGCGGCCTCCCGCAAGGGGCGCGGCGGGGAACGCTCAGACGAACGCTTCATATCGCAGGAGGCCGGGGCTATGACACCACCAATTCAGTAAAGCCGCTCAGCTCAGCGCCAGCAATCCGGTCAGGACTCGAGATCGCAACATTCATCCTCGGAATTCTATCCTTTGTTTTGGGATGGTTCACCATCGTCCTGGGAGTGGTCGTTGCCGTGGCCGGGATCACGCTAGGCATCCTTGATTTGACAACTTTCGCAAGCAAGTCGTCCAGACAAGTTCAGATGGCAGCACAACATGGGTGACGGACGTGGAGGTTACCACGCCCGCGCTGACGGCTGGTGTCACATCCTGCCCCAGCGGATCGTTCATGTCCGTTGTTCCTGTCGCGCCCTGACCTGCGCGCTGGCTGTCGCCTTGAGATGGCACGGCGAGTAACGGCCGGCAAGACGCTCCAAATCAAGGGGAAGCAATGAATTCCAAGAGAATCATCATAGCCGTAATCGGCGTGCTGGGGGTAGCCGTAATCGTAGCAGGCGTCCGGGTCTCATCCAGCGGCTCAACTAAGAATGTCTATCCTGGATACCCAAGAATTCCCGCTACTCACGCTCCCGTTGGCGGCCCGCGGATATCGGCGCCGGCGCCGGGTGGCAACACTGCAAACGGAGCATCGAATACCAGCTACAGCTACAACTGGTCCGGATACGCCGCCAATGGCTCTAACGGCCAGTACCACGGCGTCAAGGCAAGCTGGGTCCAGCCTAGGATTATCCGCACAGGTGGCAGTTCCTGGCAGGACGCATCATTCTGGGTTGGGCTTGACGGTTCAAACAGCAATACCGTCGAACAGCTTGGCACGGAAGGCTACTACCGCGATGGCACGATCCTGTATGACGCCTGGTACGAGATGTACCCCGCCGCGCTAGTTACCCTCAGCAATCACGTGCAGCCAGGCGATCATCTGACAGCCTCAGTCAGCAGGTCAGGCAGAAGCTACACACTCACGATCAAGGATTCCACCGAAGGCTGGAGCCGCACTATTCACAAGACAGGCGGCTACCATAACAGCAGCGCTGAGGCAGTCGCGGAAGCCCCGTATGCAGGTGGCATCCTTCCACTGGCTAACTTCCACATTGCCCACTTCACCAGCACTGCGATAAATGGCAAGTCCGCCATATCGGAAAGAGCAGGCGCAATTGATATGCTGAGCAGGAGCGGCACTTCCTACCTGGATACAGTCTCACCCATCAACAGTGCCGGGGCCTGGACCGCCTTCTGGGACAGCGCGTCGTAACCTCACTGAAGACTGGCTACTGTTGTGAAAATCTGCTCATTGGGGTTGTGCCGACTCTGGATGATCTTGCGGTGGGCCGCAGGCCCTTGCTTAGACGCTGGCCTGTAACGGGGACGGTTGATGAGCTCATGGACCGGGCGGTGGTGCGGGTCAGCGGGGTGGAGCGGGCGGCATGCGGCAGTGGTTCTGGGTCGGGGGGCGTGGTCCGGGGCCAGAATTGCTGTGGCCCGGCGGCTATGTGCTCTCCTGCCGGGACGGCCGGGCCAGGCCGCCGCTGCCAGGACGCAGCTGCTCCGTCCCGCTGATGTCAGCCGCGTGCCTCTGGGGGCTTCATCTGGTGCGGGCTATCAGCCCAGTCCGCCACGACGCCAGCATCCTGGCGGCGTTGCAGGCGGTAGCTTCCCAGCGCGCCGGTGCTGAGGGCGGACAGGATTCCGGCTGGCAGGCTGATAGAAAGCGGTCGCCCGAGGGCCATCGGCGCGACGGCTACGACCAGGCCGGCTCCTGCCGCGAGAAGCCACGTCTGGGCGTGATTGCCGGGCTGCCACCGGAAGGCGCGGCGAAGCCGGGCAGACCGTCGCGCGCCGTCGTCGCTGGTGCCGTGCATGGCGGAACTGTACCTGGCTGCCGGGCTGCGGGATGACGGCAGCGTGTCCTGGCGGCCAGGAGGCTGGCGATCTCGTTGCGGGTGAACGGGATCTGGTCGTCAGGAGCACCGCCGCGCTGGTGCTCGCCGGCGGCGGCGATGGTCAGGAACGCCAGTGCGAGCATGGCCAGGGTGGTCCACCGGTACCAGGAGGCCCAGCGGCGGACCTGATGCTCGTCGAGGCCGGCGAGGCCGAGCCTCGAAGGCCTTGACCTTGGGGTGTTTATTGATTGTTTGCTAAACCATGGCTGGCCCAAAAGATAGAGAACTCCCTGGCTCCCTAATTCCCTCGGTGCGAGCTACCGGCGGCGTGGTCAAATAGGCGAGTTAAACCATTCCCGCCGTTGCGGAGGTCTTGGCCGGGATTGGTACGCCATGAAACCGTAGCGGCGCTGTTGCTACGTACTGACCGGGGGAGTGGTTCATGTGAATTCCACTGTCGTTCCCACGCCGCCCACCTTAGAGGCTCAGGACGCCGCGGGCGTGCCCGATCTGGGGCAGGCTCGCTGGTGGAGCCGTGACCGGCCCCGAAGGCGCCTGCTGTTTCTCGCGGAAGCGATCGTGGCCTTCGTCGCGTGCCTACTGCTCCCGGTCCTGGTCCGGCACCTGGACGTGAACCCGATGAATCGGATCGGGCAGGTCAGTGGGTTGGCTGCGATCCAGTTGGGATTCGCGCTGGCGGGCATCGCGGCACTCGCCGGTCTCCTGATGGGCCAGTGGCTGCGCGGCGGGATCTTCTTCGAGATTGCCATCCGGCTGAGCTGTGCGGCCCTGGCCGGCCTGGCCAGCGGTTTCGTTGCGGCCGGGGCCGTGGTCTCGTTGCTGGGCACGCCCTGGCCGATGTTCGGCCTTAACGGTGACACCGGCCGGCTCGTCGCCTGGGCGACCTCCATCCTGCACGGGCACGGCGATCCCACGCCTCTATACCCGCCGCTGTCGCTGTACGGGCTGGCGGGCCTGGCCAAGGTGTTCTATGCCGGCAACGTCGCCTATGCATTCAAGGGAATGGAGATTCTGGGCGCTGCCGTTATCGGGCCGCTGGCTTACCTCGCATGGCGAATGCTGTTCCGGCCGATGTGGGCACTCGTCATCGGAGTCGTCCCGATGATGGCACTGATCGACTCGTACAAGCCCTATGACGCGGTGGTGCTGATCCTCTTGCCGCCCGTGCTCGGGGCCCTGCTGCGGGCGGTGCGCCGGTCGCCGGGCGAGGACTGGCCGGCGCTGCTGGTCAGGGCAGCCGGGCTGGGGCTGCTGCTGGCAGTGCTGTTCCTGACCTACTCAGGCTGGTTTGTGTGGAGTGCCGGTGGAGTAGCCGCGGCGGTGCTCCTGCTCTTCCCATGGCGCTCGGGGCGGTCCGGCCGGCTCAGGGGACTGGCTGTGGCCGGGACCAGCGCGGCGGCGTTCTTGCTCGTGGCGGGCTGGTACGCCGTCATTCTGCTGCGCAGCGCCGGCACCCCGGACCGGAACTTCAGCTTCGACGTCTACACCGACCCGGCGTACTTCTCGATGTGGCGCACCGACATGCCGGGCGTAGTCACCCAGTGGCCGCCTCCCGGGGAGATCGGCGGGGTCAGCGTCTTCACCGCACTGCTTTTCGTGGCCCTGGGCGTCACGCTCTGGCTCGGGCTGAGGCGGTCCGTGGTGGTCGCTACCGCCTGCATCTTCGCCAGTGCGTGGCTGATGCGGCTCTTTTTCGCGGCCCGGATGTACTCCACGGGTGAGGTCGAGCTGTGGATCCGGACGGACAATGAGCTGTTGTACTGCGGGCTGGTGTTCATCGGGCTTGCGGTGTACCTGCTGGCGGCGAGGCTGGTAGAGGCGAGAGCAGCCCTGTCCCGGCCGCCCGGCGGCGAGGGGAGCGGAGCGGGCGACCGCGGCTTGCGGCCAGGGCTGCCGCTGCGCGGTCCTGCGGTGATCGGATCCTTCGCCGGATTGCTGATGCTAGCGGGCTCGATGGGATCGTCTCAGTCAGACCGCTACATGCCGGCGGACGTGCCCACCTACCAGATCTTCACCTATGTGTCACATACTGTGCGGATGCTCAATGGGCGATGCCCGCAGTACGCACCGCATGGTCAGTGCTCTAAGGACGGCGACCAGAAGTGGAAGTCCTTCATATACGTAGGCCCGAAGCCCTGAGCCCTGAGCCCTGAGCCGTGAACCCGGGGGTACCTCGGCTCTGATACGCCACCTCAAGCCCGCTGACCGAAAGGACCAGAAGTGGCTGTGGCCATCGTCCTGGCGGCCGGAGCGGCGTTACTGTCTGCCCTGGCGGTGGTATTTCAGCGGGTGGCGCTGGAGTCGGCCCCCGCCGACTCCAGCCTGAGCCCCCGGCTGATGACCCACGCGCTGCGCAAACGTGGCTGGCTGATCGGGTTCGGCCTGATGCTCGGCATGTTCGTGCTGCAGGCATCGGCGCTGCGCATCGGCCAGCTCAGCGTCGTCCAGCCGGTGGTCACCACCGAGCTGATCTTCCTGGTGGTCATCCTGGTGGCCGGTTTCCACCGGACGGTCGGCTGGAGCGAACTGCTGGGCATCCTGGCCATCGTGGCCGGGCTGGCCGGCTTCTTCACCTCCGCATCGCCTGCCGTCGGCAAAGGGCAGCCCGACGGCCGGGCGTGGATAGTCGTATCGGTGATCACCGTGGCGTGCGCGCTCGGCCTGGTGGCAGCGGGCCGAGCCGGTCCCCGCTGGTGGCGGGCCGCTGTGCTGGGAGCCGCCTCCGCCGTGCTGTTCGCCTACAACGCCGCCCTGACGAAGACGCTGACCACGCTGCTGCGCCACGGTGGCTGGGCCCACGTGTTCGAGAACTGGGACCCGTATCTGCTGGCCCTCACCGGCGTGTCCGGCTTGTTCCTGCTGCAGAGCGCGCTGCACGCGGGCCCGATCACCGCGTCACGCACCACCAACGTGATCATCAACCCCCTGGCCAGCATCGTGATCGGAGTCACCGCCTTCAGCGAGCGGCTGCGCGCGGGGACGGGGTTCGTGGCCCTTGACGTCCTGGCCCTCGTGGTCATGTGCACCGGCGTGGTGGTGCTCATCCGCTCCCCCCTGGTGGCCGGCCTCGGCGCGACGGCGGCCGCCGACGAGTACCTCGGTGGAGATCCCCTCCCGCCCCCGGCGGTGTGAGCGGCGGCTACACCACCTCGACCGGCAGCTCGTAGATCTCCTCCGTGGGGTGGGAGGGGGGCGACCCGTGGGCCGACGCCTGATTCTGGACACCAACGTCCTGATCGCCTACGAGCGCGGGACGATCGACAGGGCCGCTCTGGATGCTGACGAACTGGCTGTCGCTGCCGTGTCAATCGCCGAGTACCGGGTCGGGATCAAACTTGCCGACACTGCCGTCCGCGCGGCCGATCGCGCCCGCGCCCTCGCCGCCATTACCTCGGCCGTCAATGTGCTTGACTTCACCGAAGCCACGGCCGCCTGCCACGCGAGGCTAATCGCGCACGCTCGCAGGAGCGGCACGCCCCGCAGGGCACATGGCCTGATCATCGCCTCGCACGCGCTGCAGACTGAGCGCATCGTTCTCACATACGACGCGAAGGCACGCTTCAGTGATCTTCCCGGAGTGAGCGCCACCGAAGCGTGAGCCCGTCACCCACGTCGCGCCGGATGGCCGCCGGCCCCCAGGTGGTGAACACGATCTTCGAGGTCGCCCGCCAGCACGGCCTGCGCACGGCCTGGTCGGACAAGCACCCCGCCTACCAGATGCTGTCCGGGCCATCGGGGACCGGCGTCCAGGACTATTTCACTCCTGAGATCAACAGCCAGGCGATCGGCTATCCCGCGGGTCAGGACTGGACCAGCGACAACGCCGCGACGATGCAGTACGACTCGTACAAGGTGCAGGCGATCCTGAACGAGATCGACGGCTACAACCACAGCCGGACCAGCCACGTCGGAGTGCCTGCCATCTTCGGCATGAACTTCCAGACGGTCTCGACCGCGCAGAAGCTGCCCACCTCCGACGGCCTGACCGGCGGCTACCTGCCGGGCGGCACCGTCCCAGGCCCGCTGCTGGTGCGCGCGCTCAACTACATCAACACATCCGTTGCCGGGATGGTCGCCGAGATCCGGGCGCAGGGCCTGGCCAGCAGCACCGCCGTCATCATCTCCGCCAAGCACGGGCAGTCCCCGACCGACCCGGCTGACCTGGCCCGCGTCCCGGACGGCCCGATCATCTCCGCCATCAACGCGGCCTGGACCGCAGCGCACTCAGGTGCCGGCCACCTGATCATCTTCTCGACGGACGACGATGGCATGCTGCTGTGGCTGAGTGACCGCTCCCAAGCCGCCGCCGACTTCGTGCAGGCCTACCTGCTCTCGCACACCGCGGGCGGCAACAACATCGGCGGCAACCCCATCACGGTCTCGGCCTCGGGGCTCAGCAAGGTCTACGCGGGCGGGGCGTCCGCGGAGTACTTCGGCGTCCCCAGCAGCGATCCCCGGCACCCCGACGTCTTCGGCGTCGCCCAGCATGGCGTCGTCTACACCGGCGGACAGGCCAAGATAGCCGAGCACGGCGGCGCCGGCCAGCAGGACCGTAATGTGCCGATCCTGGTGGTGACGCCCGGCGCGGGGCACGGCCGGGTGATCGACGCTCCGGTCGGGACGACTGAGATCGCCCCGACGATCCTGGCGTTGCTCGGCCTTGACCCCGGCGCCCTTCAGGCCGTGCGGATCGAGCACACCGCCGTCCTGCCTGGCCTGCGGTAGGACTCGCGGCCCGCGAAGTGAGATCAACCCGGGCGAGGACCCAGAGATGCCGTCTGGGTCCTCGCTAGTGCGGGCCTTCGAGCCGCAGGGCCAGCTTGGGGCAGATCCGGACCGTCTCGCGGGCTTCCTCGTGCAGGCGGTCAGGCACCACACGGTCGCGGATGATCGGGAAGCCCCAGTCGTCGAGGGTGATCAGCTCGGGAAGGATCTCGGCGCACAGTCCACGGCCGTCGCAGGCGATGGGGTCGACCTGGAGCTTGGAGCCGGTCCTCATCGCTGCCTCCGCGGGGGGACGGGCAGGATGCAGGCCGTTCCGGTGGCGCGGCACCAGCCTTGGGCGTGCTGTTCCAACTCCGGCCTGAAGGCGGCGAGGGCGCTGCGGATCAGCCGTACGGTGCCGTCGGGATGGCTGCAGGCACCCCGTCCGTCGACCTGGCCGAGCCAGCGCCGCAGCATCCCGAGATCAGACGTGCCGCCTTCGGCGAGGCGCAGGAATTCGCCGGCGATCGCGTCCAGGCCGAAGAGGCACGGGCCGCACTGGCCGGCCGACTCGTCCGCGAGATAGCGCACCACCCTGGCGGTTTCAGCGAGGCCGCAGGCGTCGCCGGGCAGGGCCGCGATCAGGCCGGCGCCGACGCTCGCGCCCAGGGTGGCCAGGCCCGCCGATGAGAAGGGCAGCGACGCGGCCGCGGCCGCGTCGACCCAGGTGCCGAAGTAGCCGCCGAGCAGCAGGGCCTGATGCGGCGCTGAGGCGCCCCCGGCCAGGGCGAGCACCTCCTGGACGGGAGTGCCGATCGCGACCTCGTGCACGCACGGCTCACGCACTGCCCCCAGGATGGTGACCAGCATCGACCCTGGTTCCTCCGCCGTGCCGACCGCCCGGAACCAGGACGCGCCATAGCGGGCGATGAGCGCGAGGTGCGCCAGGGTCTCGACGTTCTGCACAAGCGTCGGCTTTCCGCCGAGCCCGCGTTCGGCGAGTCGTGGCGGCTTCCTGGTGGGAGTAGGAAGGCCGTCCTCGATCCAGTGCACGACGGCGCTGGCCTCACCGGCGACGAACCGGTCGGCAGCGGTCACCACCCGGGTCCGGACCCGGTCGAATCCGGCCCGCCTGCGCTCGGCGACCGCGTCATCGACGATCTCACGGACCGAGTGATGCACGACGATCACTGCCTGGCTCGCGCCGACCATCTCGGCGGCCAGCACGGCCCCGTCGAGCACCAGGTGCGGCGACCGGGCGAGCAGGACCTTGTCCTTCGCGCTCGCAGGCTCGCCTTCCGTGCCGTTCGCCACCACAACGGGGGAGCGCTGGGCCGCGACCGCCGCCAGCTTCCGCGCGGTGGGGAACCCGGCCCCGCCCCGGCCGGTGAGCCCGGACCGTTCCACCTCCTCGATGAGCGCCTCCCTGCGCCGCCGGTCCAGGCTGGATGACCGAGGTGTGCCGTACCGGGCACAGTGCTCGGCCAGGCGGGCCGGACCGGCCGCGAAGCCGGTTGGCAGCAGGCGGGGGAGGTGATCAGGCCGCTGCGGGGTGGCCTGTGCGGCCTGCCCGGCCTGGCTCGGCTGATGCCGGAGGTCATCGTGGGCCCGCATTACCGGAGGGCCCCTTTCTGCGTGGTGAACAGGTCAGAGGTATCCGAGAACGGGCTGGCTGGCGTGGTATGCCTGATGCTCTGCAACAGGCGTGCGAGCGCGGCGGTGGCTACCGCAGCGGCGGATCCCCACTCGACCAGCGCCACCCACCAGATCCCCAGGTCGTTGCCTGCGGTCAGGGAATGCACGAACGCGACCGGCCACGCCAGGTAGGCCAGCCAGTGCACCGCCCGCCATGACCGGTAGCCCAGATGCCGCCGCGCCAGGCTGGTGACCAGCACCGCGCCGCCGAGGTCGACGGCCAGGGTGCCCAGGCCGATCGCCAGCGTGCGGTAGCCGGACGCGAAGGGCACCGCGGTGGCGGCCCAGCCGATCGAGACGAACGGATCCAGGATCGCCGTCACGACATGCAGGGCCAGGAACGCGACCGCGAACAGCGCTAGCGTCCTGTGCACCTCGGGAACGACGAAACGCGGCCAGCGCCGCGGCGCCGAGCCCAGGCGCGCGGCCACGCCCAGCACCATGACGACACTGAACAGGACCAAGAGTGCAAGGCCACTGGCCCGCGAGACGAGCCACAGACCCTGCGAGCCTGCCGCAGCGGCAGCCACGCTCATCGCACACCCCCCGGCCGTGCTCCGCCGCGGAGACTGCTGTCCTGCTGGGCATCCGTACTGCGGATCACTACTTCATCTACAGACTCTCCCGGCGCAGAGTTACCCGTCAGAGTCCAAGGGCCCGACAATGCGGGCATAAGCCCCGTCGCGCTCATCGCACACCTCCAGGTCGTGTTCCGCCGTACACGTGGGTGCCGGACGGGACGTTGATGCGCCCGCCGTCGTCGCCCGGCCAGCCGCCGACATATCGCACATCTGCGTCGCGGGAGACGAGCCGAGCGGGCAGACCTGCCGAGACCAGCCATTCCTCGGCCCGTTCGCCGGCCACGATCGCCGCTGTGGCCGCGGCGTTGGCGTCGGCGCAGGTGGCCGCGGCCACGCTCACCGTCTGCCATGGCCCGTCGGCGGGCAGCCCGGTCCTGGGATCCACGATGTGATGCAGCACGCGGCCTGCCCGCCGCCACTGCCGGCAGGTGATCGACGAGGTCGCCACCGCGCCACCGGGCAGCCGGACAAGCTGGGCAGCTGCGGACCCAGCCGGGTCCGGCCCGGCCGCTACCAGGATCGGCCAGCCGTCACGGGGCGGCGTGCCGCCGGTGGCGATGTCGCCGCCGAGACTGACCAGCGCTCCTCCCGAGTTCCCGCCCGCGGCGAGAGCCGCCCGGACCGCGCGGTCGGATCCCAGGCCCTTGGCCGTGGCGCCCAGATCGAGCCGTACGCCGGGCGGCAGGTGCAGGATGGGGCCGTCGAGCCTGACCATCCGCCATCCGGGTGCCGGGGCTGGTGAGCCGTGCGGCTCACGCCGCTCGGGATCGATGGCGGCGAAGTCACGGTCGTAGCCCAGCGAGATGAGGGCGTCGCCGACCGTGGGATCCGTGCGGCCGCCGGTCCACTGCGCTGCCGCCAGCGCGACGCTGACCGCCTCGGCGAGCCCGTTGCTGAGCATGTAGCGGCCGCCGTCGCTGCGGTGCAGCCAGGAGATCTCCGAATCCGGCCGGAACCGGCTGGCCTGGTGATCCAGCGCGGCCAGGACGTCGTCGATCGCCGCCCGGGCGCCGTCGAGATTCTCTGGTGGCCACACCGCCAGCCGCGCGCTGGTCCCAAGTGCGGCACGCTCAGCACCGGCGACAGCGTTGTCGCCGGTGCTGATGCGACGCCACGACTCAGGTGCGGTCAGCTCGGACATTGAAGTCGTCATTGTCGTCAGTTGTCGTGGTAGGGCTTGACGTGCCGGACGTGGGTCACGACGGTCTTGCCGCTCGCGGTGTGGGTGGTGGTTGTCGTGACCACGCCCGACCCACTGGTCGTCGCGACGGAGTGGGTCACCTGCGGCCCGCTTCCCCCATGCGTTGTCGCTGCGGTGCCAACCCCGGCCGTGGTGGACGTGCCTGCCGTCGTTGCCGCGGTGGGGAAGGCGTGCTGGGCCAGCGCCACGGTGGTGGCCCCGGTTCCGACGATCAGCGCGGCCAGCGTCCAGTTCGACATCCGCCGGACGCGGCGAATGCCATCGCGACGTGCCCGCACCGGCCTGTCGGCCCAGTCCGGCTCGCCGGAATCCGGCAGCGGCATCCGTCCTTCGCCGGGGAGCGAGCCGCCGAATCCTGGCAGCGGCACCCGCCCCCCGGGCGGAGGTGGTCCGCCGACGCCAGGCAGGGCCTCCTGCCCTCCGCGGTACTCACGATCGGAATCCATGGTCGCGTTTCCTTTCCGTATCTGCCGGGCCCGGTTCCTGCCCGACTGCTTTATCGTGCGCCCACCCTGATGAGGCGATCGTGAGAGGACTATGTGAGGCTTCACATCTGCGGATCCGCCCCCGGCGATTCTCATCGTTTTCACATCTGACGCTGCGTAACCTCGCTGGTATGCGGGTGCTGGTGATCGAGGACGAGCTGCGGATGGCGCGGCTCGTCAAGCGCGCGCTTGAGGAAGAGGGTCACGCCGTTGACGTCGCCGGGGACGGCCCGGAGGGCCTGTGGATGGCGACCGAGAATCCTTATGCCGCGATCGTCCTGGATGTCATGTTGCCGGGATTCGACGGCTTCGAACTGTGCCGGCGGCTGCGGGAGGCGGGTATCTGGGTGCCGGTGCTGATGCTCACCGCCCGCGACGAGGTCGGTGACCGGGTCCGTGGCCTGGACGCCGGGGCCGACGACTACCTGGTCAAGCCGTTCAGCCTGCTCGAGCTCGCGGCGAGACTGCGAGCGCTCACGCGTCGGGACAACCGCCGCCGACCGGTCGTTTTGTCCGTTGGGGATCTGAAACTGGATCCTGCCACCAAGCGCGCGTGGCGCGGGGGCACGGAGCTTGAGCTGTCCCCGAAGGAGTTCTCCCTGCTCGAGTTTTTCCTGCATTACCCGGGAACCGTGCTGACCCGGTCCCAGATCATCGAGGCCGTATGGGATTTCGCTTATGACGGCACATCGAATGTCGTCGACCAGTACGTGAATTACCTGCGCCGTAAGGTGGACGCCCCGTTCGGGCGCAATGACATCCAGACAGTCCGGGGAATGGGCTACCGGCTGCGCCACGAGGAGCCGGAATAGGAATGTCGATCCGGCTCAGGCTCGCTGTCGTATTCGCGGTCGCGTCTGCGCTCCTGTTCGCCCTCGGGAGCTGGCTGTTCGCCGTCGCGCTCTCGTCCTCCCTGCTGGGCTCCGTCGATGCACAGCTGGCCGTCCAGCTCGGCCAGGCCGGCAGCTACCTTCAGGCATCGGGCACGCCTGGGCCGTCGGCTGGCCGCCCGGCACCCGGTGAATACGTCATCCAGATCATCGACCTGTCGGGGCGTGTCCGCGGGGCCAGCGCCGACGCCGGGAGCGCCCCGATGCTCAGCGCCAGCGAGGTCAGCCAGGCGCGGCGGGCCCGGATCCTGCTGACCAGCTCTGCCGATGGCGAGCGTGAGCGGCTGCTCGCCGCGCCGCTGCCGCACCATCCGGGCTGGGTCGCCGTGGCGGGTGTCTCGCTCGAGGCGGTTGACGGCACGCTCAGCGAGGTCACCCGGGAACTGGTCATCGGGGGCGCGGGTTTCGTGGCCGTGGCGGGACTCGGCGCCTACGGGCTGGCCCGGGCGGCGCTGTCCCCCGTCGAACGGATGCGGCGGGAGGTCGCCGCGCTCTCTGAACGCGACCAGGCGCCCGGCGTCCAGGTGCCGCGGACCCGGGACGAGATCGCCGCGCTCGCCAAGACGATGAACGAGCTGCTGAGCCGGCTGCAGCGCGCGCTCGCCCGGCAGCGAGCGCTGGTCGCGGACGCCAGCCACGAGCTGCGCACCCCCTTCGCTGTGCTGCGCGGCGAGCTCGAGCTGGCCGGCCGGCCAGGAAGGAGCCGAGAGGAGCTCGCGACCGCCGTGCAGCGAGCCAGTGACGAGGCCGCGCGGCTGGCGCGGATCACCGAGCAACTGCTCTTCCTGGCCAGGAGTGATGAGGACCGGATCCCGCCGCGCCTGGAAAGGACCAACATCGGGTTGCTGCTCACCCGCAGCGCGGAGCACGCGGCCGGCCGCGCCAGCGCGGCCGGTGTCTCGTGCCAGGTGGAAGCGCCCGCTGACCTGGCAGCAGATGTCGACCCGGACCGCATCCGGGAAGCGATAGACAACCTGGTCGACAACGCGCTGCGGTTCGCGCCCGCCGGAACGCCGATCGTGATCTCTGCCCGGGTGGCTGGCCCTGATCTGGTGATCGAGGTCGGCGACCGCGGTCCCGGTTTCCCGGCCGAGTTCCTGCCGCACGCCTTCGAGCGCTTCGCACGGCCTGATTCCGGGCGGGCTCGCAGCGATGGGGGCGCGGGTCTGGGGCTGGCGATCGTGAGCGCCATCGCGCGCGCTCATGGCGGCCGGGCGACAGCCCGCAACCGGCCCGACGGCGGCGCCGTGGCGGCGCTGGAGCTTCCGGGGACGGCTGATTCCGGCGTGCCGGCCCGTGGCTGCGGCCCGCGAAGCTGATCCGGCGCTGTGCGCCTAGGCCCGTTGACCTGGGGTCACCAGGCCGCTTTCGTAGGCCATGACCACGAGCTGAGCGCGGTCGCGGGCGTTGAGCTTGGTCATGACGCGGCTGACGTGGGT
>Ga0066793_10000366_pt1 | contig 17347 bp, 17 predicted proteins | sample PersoiDNA2013189_FD_83876 | JGI IMG/M metagenome (GOLD analysis project Ga0066793, IMG submission 83876) | Permafrost soil microbial communities from the Arctic, to analyse light accelerated degradation of dissolved organic matter (DOM) -... | ecosystem: Environmental > Terrestrial > Soil >... | reverse complement strand
GTTCGTAGACCGCGTCGTTGGCCGAGAGGATCTTGCCTTCCAGGTCCGAGACGAACACCGGGTCCGGCGCGTTCTTAATCAGGCTATCGGCGTAGGCGCGGGCCTTGTCCAGTTCGCGCATATCGCGCAGAATGCCGATCGCGCCGATCACCTTCCCATCCGTATCGCGCAAAGCGGAAGCGTTGAGCGTTGTCGGAATCACCTCGCCCGATACGCTGCGCGGATTCAACCTGGCGTTACGCGTCGCGCCGCGCTCGATCACCTCGCGCAGGGCCGCGGTGAACTCGCGCGTTTCTTCGGGACTGATGAAGCGCGAGAGCGACTGCTCCAATACCTCGTCGGTTCGAAAACCCAGCAGTTCGTAGACCGCGTCGTTGGCCGAGAGGATCTTGCCTTCCAGGTCCGAGACGAACACCGGGTCCGGCGCGTTCTTGATGATAATATCGGCGTCAAGCGAGCCATGCGACTTCGTACCATTGGGCTGCACGTATGTCGTGGAAGCCGGTACCACGTTCTCAAGCATGAAAAAACCTCCGCTTTTCTCTCTACCAGTACCTTGCAAATACCGCGCCCCAGTAACTTTATAACAATATCGCAGAACGACGCATGTAATGCATAAAATGCACCTTATTGTAACAATTAAGTTCAGGAGCCATTTTCAGACAGTATAACAGAAGGTTTTTCGATGATGCAAGTAAATGGCACTAATTTCGCAGGAGGGATTTTATGGGCGAGGTAATTTTCTTATTTCGCGTATTCGTTCGAGGAGTACCACAACGACATTTGGATGTATTCTTTGGCATTATTTACATGTTCGGGTATAATGGGACTCAGGTCGTAGTGGTTTAATGTAGTGGAGATCAAAACGGAAAAATATTATGACATCATCCATTGAACATCATTTTCCAGTGAAAGAACTCAGTGTACTAGCCGGATTAGAGAGTTGGCGCAAAGAAGTTAATCGTCCTACATATCATATGCACAAATGGTGGGCGACGCGCTTAGGATCTGTTTTTCGCGCTATTTTGATAGGCGCACTCAGCGAAGCAGACACCGATATATGGGACGCATTTTATAGTCCGGTGAGTTTTCCCGATAAGGTTGTTCTAGATCCATTTATGGGTTCAGGAACAACTATAGGAGAAGCCCTTAAATTGGGATGTAAAGTGATAGGTGCTGATATTAACCCTGTCAGTACCTTTCAAGTACGCAAAGCGCTGGAACCAGTTGATATCGAAGAACTACGAGAAGCTTTTGAGCGTGTCGAAAAATTAGTAAAGCCACAAATTCAAGCCCTCTACGAATCTCAAGATCCTGATACAGGGAAGAGCGCACATATTCTTTATAGCTTCTGGGTTATGAACGTTTCTTGCCCAAATTGTAAGCAAAGTATAGATCTATTTGATACGTCAATCTTTGCCAAAAACGCTTATCCGAAAGAAGTCCCCGTTGCGCAATCGATATGTTTTAGTTGTGGAAACATCAATACAACAAGATATGATGCAACGGAACTCACTTGCTCTGAATGCAGAAAACACTACAATCCACAAGCAGGTATTGCCGATCACGATAAGGCAGTTTGCCCTCATTGTAAGCTATGCTTCAAAATCGTCAAAGCCATTACTGACTCAAAACAAATTCCTACATACAGGATATATGCATTGCTTCTTTTCACCTCTGAAGGACTGAAGAAGTATATCCGCCCAACAGAAGCGGATCAAGCAAAATATGAACAGGCGAGCGATCTTCTTCAAGGGAAAAACATGCTATTGCCTACTACTACGATAAAATCTGGTCATAACACTGATCAGATTCTTCGCTATAATTACAATGAGTGGCGACAGCTTTTCAATTATCGGCAGCAATATTGTCTTTCCTTGCTTCTGGACGCAATTCTTAAAGAATCGAATGAGGCTTGCCGTGAACTGCTTCTACTGCTCTTCTCCGGCACGTTGGAATTTAATAATATGCTCTGCTCCTATAAGGGAGAAGGTACAGGTGCGGTAAGGCCAATTTTTAATCATCACATTTTAAAGCCAGGCAGAATGGTTTTAGAAAACTCGGTATGGGGAAATGCAAAAAGCTCTGGTTGTTTTTCGACACTTTTTGAGTCCAGATTGATACCAGCACTTGAGTATCGCCAGGAGCCTTTTGAACTGAGCGCTATACAGGATAAAGAAAAGTACAAGGGGAAAAAGGTATTTGGTCTATCCTTTCCAAGTACCACATCTCTTGCTACTAACTTCGACGAGTTAGATAGTAATCATAGGGCGTTAATTTTCTGCGCCAGTTCTTCTCGACTTGATCTACCTGACAAATCAGTTGACGTAGTAGTGACGGACCCACCATACTTCGATTTTGTCCACTATTCTGAACTGGCAGATTTCTTTTACGCGTGGTTACGCCTGGGCCTACAAGACAAGTATCCAGAATTCCTCGCGACAACCACGCGTCACCATGAAGAGGTTCAACAAAGAGATGCAGAAGCGTTTTCGCAAGCGCTGCTTTATGTATTTGATGAGTGTAACCGTGTTTTGAAGTCTGAAGGGTTGCTTGTTTTCAGTTTTCATCATTCTCGTAACGAAGGATGGGAAGCGGTAGGGCAAGCCATTTTCAATGCGGGTCTAGGGGTTGCAGCAGCACACCCAATTAAAGCGGAGATGGCTGGTGCTTCTCCCAAATCTCAATCTAGTTCACCAATCAACTATGATGCGATCCTTGTATGCAAGCATCGAGGGCTTTCTACACCAATCACCCTGGCAGCGGCGCTTCAGACAACACTACAAAAGGTTCGGCAAAAACTCTACCATATTTCACAAAATAATATGATTTTCGTCCCTGCAGCCGGAGATATATTTGTCATACTGCAATCCGAAGCTCTCTGCACTTTTTCTCAACACTTCGGCCAGATCAGAGATACTTCCAATCTGACCGTCACGCTCCATGATTTTCTTAAGACAACCAATAACTATCTGGGCATTGTTACCAGCTACACTTCGGAAAATGTAGAAGCAGCAAGAACTATAGCTTAAGCTGGCTCAAGTCGGCTCACCTGGCTCTAAAGCGATATCATCTGATTGCTCCGGAGGCAGTTCGGTGATGATAGAAATGCCCAGTTCTAGACGACCACGCATCCCTTGTCTCTCATTCTGTACTGTGGCAAATGGATCCTGTACGGTAAACTCCTGGTCTTGAGAAACATCGGTAGCAAGTCTATAAGCATAAAATGTTCGTGCGAATGCGCTAGCGCCCTTTCTTTGTATAGTCATAATCCTCTTTAAGTTTGGACACCTGGACTCTAAATCTGGTCGTGTATGAATCAGGGTGGCGTGATGAAAAAGCGCATCAAAGCTCAGAGGGTTGGGAAAGACAACCATAGGTCTACGGCGGATTCCTCCATCTCCGTAGCTTCCTTTGTTTCTCTCCATTGGACGTGGCTTAATGGTATCAAGGTAAAACCTGAAATTATCATTTAATAGTCCACCATCACAGAGGGCTAGAGAAGTTACCTGTACCTGCTTCTTTTCTAGAACTGTCTTATCGGGCTCCTCCGAAACGAAGAGATAATAGGCATAGATGTCTAAGGGCCTTGCCGTTTTATCATATACCCGAACTGTATCACTAGGAGGCGTTGAATTGTAGTCAAGACCAGTTGCTCTAGCAATTCCACTTTTGGTAACACCGAGTTTTTTTACTTCAATCCCAATAATACGATCTAATGCAAAGCGTAACACTTCTTGCTTCTCTCCCTGGCATAATGCAGGGCGCATAAGAACCAGATCTGGTGTCGTCAGTGAAGAAGCCTTAATACATTCCACATCTGGCCCTATTCTTTTCAACGACTGAGCGATGTATTCGTCAAAGGGGTCATCTTGCGTTATTCCTTTATCCCGTAGATTAAAAGAATGTGGTATCGCATTGACATCAAAGAAAAGCTCTCTCAGCGTTAAAAACGCCTCTACAGCTAGATCCTGATCATTATTCATAAATCATTCCTTACACTTGCAAAGTAAGTAATCCACTTTTTTATCCTACTTGTATGTAGTTAAAAAAGCTTAATAGCAGCGATAGTATAACTTGTTTTATACTCTTTTTCAAATACGCGCTTGTTAGATAGGATGTTATACAATGGCTATCCTCATAAAGCCGATTGAAAGGATTGTTCCTCTCGATATCTCCACCTTCCTGATTCCAAAAGAGGAAGATCCACGCACTTGTACTCAACAATGCGGTATGCTAATAGATTATAATATTGGGACAGAGAAGATATAAGCCGTAATCTATTCAGAAAGGTAAAGCACAATGGAAGAGAGAGTTTATCGCACCGACCTGACGCCGGTGAGTTTTCTGCAACGCAGCGCCTCAGTGTTTCCCGAGAAGATAGCGGTAGTGCATGGTGAACGACAATATACGTACCGCGAACTGTCTGAGCGCGTCTACCGCCTGGCATCGCACCTGCGCGCTACGGGCATGCAAAAACACGATCGCGTCGCCTTCTTGTGTCCAAATACACCGGCGCTACTGGAGGCTCACTACGCCGTACCCGCCGCCGGTGGTATCCTCGTCGCGATCAATACGCGCCTGAACACGTCCGAGATCGACTTTATCCTGCATCACTCCGGCGTGAAGTATCTCTTCGTCGATAGAGAACTGTACCCTCTGGTAGAGCCGCTGCCATTGGAAGGCATACAGGTCATGCACATCGACGACTCGGGTGCTCCCGAAGATCCCTACGAAGTATTTCTTGCCCAGGGTTCGCCCGAGCCGCTCGCGAGTTGGCTGGAGGACGAGGAAGAGACAATCTCTATCAACTACACCTCGGGTACCACGGGTAATCCAAAGGGAGTGATGTACACCTATCGCGGCGCGTATATGAACGCGCTCGCCGAGGTGATGACGACCGGCATGAATAGCCACAGCGTCTATTTGTGGACGCTCCCTATGTTTCACTGCAATGGCTGGTGCTTTACCTGGGCCGTAACCGCAGTGGGAGGAACGCACGTCTGCCTGCGCAGAATCGATCCCGCCGCGATCTGGCAGATGCTGGAGAGCGAGGGCGTGACGCACTTCAACGGCGCGCCTACTGTGCATATCTTCCTGGTGAACCATGCCAGCGCGCACCGTCTCGCCAAACAGGTCACGGTCACGGTCGCGGGCGCGCCACCCTCGCCGACGCTGCTGGGCCAGATGAAGCAGCTCAACATGCGCACCGTCCACGTCTATGGACTCACCGAGACATACGGCCCCTATACCGTCAACGAGTGGCGCAGCGAATGGGACGCGCTGCCCGAGGCGGAACAGGCTCGTCTGCTCGCTCGCCAGGGACAGGGGAACATCACAGCCGAGCGGGCGCGCATCGTCGACACCAATATGAACGATGTACCACGCGACGGCGAAACGATGGGCGAGGTCATCATGCACGGCAACAACGTCGCTAAGGGCTACTATAATAATCCAGAGGCGACGGCAAAGTCGTTCGAGGGCGGCTGGTTCCACTCCGGCGACATTGGCGTCTGGCACGCTGACGGCTATATTGAGCTGCGCGATCGCGCAAAGGATGTGATTATCTCGGGCGGCGAGAATATCTCAACCATTGAGGTCGAGCAGGTCGTTGCCCAGCATCCCGCCGTCCTGGAATGCGCGGTGGTAGCCGTTCCCGACGAGCTCTGGGGCGAACGTCCCAAAGCCTTTGTCACGCTCAAATCCGACCAGAATCCTACAGAGCAAGAGATTATCGCCTATTGCCGCCAGCACCTGGCCGCCTTCAAATGTCCCGTCGCCGTGACGTTTGGAGAACTGCCGAAAACGTCGACCGGCAAGATCCAGAAGTACGTCCTACGCGACAGGGAATGGAGCGGGCGCGCCAAACGAATTAATTAACGCGATGTGCAACTTTTTGAAGCTTGCCATAGTTTTTGAACGTCTCTAGAGGAGATGCAGCGCCACAGAGAGAGGGGCTGTAGAAGCGATGCGCATGAGAGAACGTGGCACATCGCGTTAGCTAGTCGCAGAGGAGGAAACCGCCGATGCTACTTGCGAGGAACAAAGCTATGCTATATGATGTTGCTTATGGGAACGATAGACAAGAGTTGAATCGAGGAAACGCGCTGTCAATGACCTCCGGTCTCATACTGGAGGCTTGTGAGAGCCTGGCTCTTGCAAGCCGATTGACCAGATTTGGTTCTTGAGGACCAGTTGCCGAGCTTCTCTGCGTCAACTGGTCTGCGGAGAGAACTCCGATGCTTCTGAGCGTTTACGTTCGTACCGGCAGGTGCTGCCCCAGCCTGCCGCTCTACAACTGCTCATTTAAAGGTGATGAGGTCAGTCACGGTGATGAGCGGCGAATACCGGGAAGCATCTTTATCGAGGGGAAGAGAGGACTCCTTGCGAAAGGAAGGCTTATGGAGCAATCCATCATCTATGTGGTCGCTGCATCAGGCAAACCCCTGATGCCGACGAAAAATCAGAAGAAGGTGTGGTACTGGCTGCGCAAAGGACTGGCTGAAGTCGTCCATCGGGAGCCCTTGACGATCCGCTTGCGGTTTGACACAACGCAGTATACTCAGCCGGTCACGGTGGGCATCGATACTGGCTCGCACACCGTGGGGATCGCAGCTACGAGCACCAGCGAAGTGCTGTACCAAGCAGAAGTGCATCTGCGCGACGACATCACCAGCAAAGTGACCCAACGTCGCCAGTACCGGCGCACACGCAGAAGTCGGAAGACGCGCTACCGACGGGCACGATGGGCCAATCGCCGTCGTCCTGATGGATGGTTACCACCCTCCGTGCGCTCCAAATGTGATGCGACGCTCAAAGCGGTTCGCCTGGTTGCCTCCTTCTTACCAGTGAGTCAGGTCAAAGTCGAGATAGCGAGCTTTGACACGCAAAAAATGCAGAACGCAGACATTCATGGTCTAGAGTATCAGCAAGGCGAACTACACGGATACTTGATCCGTGAGTATGTGCTTGCGAAGTGGAACTGGCGCTGTTCGTATTGCGGAGCGAGCCAGGTGCCGCTACAACTTGAGCATATTGTACCGCGTAGCAGAGGAGGGAGCAATCGGCCAAGCAATCTCGCGCTAGCCTGCGAGCCGTGTAATGCCCGCAAAGGCACCCGAACAGCTCAAGAGTTCGGGTATCCGGAGGTACAGGCCCAGGCACGTCTCCCACTGCGCGATGCAGCCCATGTTGCTAGTCTCAAAACGGCGTTGCTTGCACAACTTATTCACGGCTTTAGCACAGATCGTGTTCATACCACATTCGGTTACGAAACCACATACAAGCGCATCCAGGTGTTAGACTTGCCCAAGTCGCATGCCAATGACGCCATCGCCATTGCCTGCGCCATGAGAGAAGTCGTGAAGCCGCTTGCTGTGGTATACCATCTTCGCTGTCTCCCACGCGGCAATTACCAATTGTTTAATGGCAAGCACGGCGAGCACAAAGTGTGGGCACCACGCCGGGTCAGAGGCTGGAAATTGTATGAACTGGTTGAGGCCAAAGGGCAGATCGGGTACATCGGTGGTCGACGGCTCAAGGGATCCTTTGTGCTCAAAGATCTCTTGACTGGCAAGCCCATCCTGGAAGTGACTCCGCGCAAACTGCGACGCCTGGCCCGTCCGGTGCAGGGGTGGATCATCTATCGAGAGGAAGCGCGCAATGGATGGATCAATTCAAGAACTCGCGCCGCGCATCAGTGATTGTCTGAAGGTCATCTATACAATGCAGGAACGCGGGCTGAAGGTGTCGACCTCCGCCGTAAGCGAGCGACTGAGAGTGAGTGATGCCACGGTCACGATGCTATTCAAAGACTTCGCGGCGGTGGGCTGGGTGGAGCACGTTCCCTATCGCGGCGTGCGGCTGACGGAACTGGGCACGCGCAAGGCAATGGAGGTGATTCGGCATCATCGCTTGCTTGAACTCTACCTGGCGCGCCAGCTCGGTTATAGCTGGGACAAGGTGCACGAGGAGGCCGATAAGCTGGAGCACGTCATCTCGGAAGAGTTCGAGGACAAAATCGATAGCCTGCTCGGCTATCCAACCGTCGATCCGCACGGCGATCCCATTCCCAGCAAGGATGGTATCATCTCCACGCGCAATGGACGCTCGCTGCTAGAGCTGCAGGATGGACAGCACGCGCGCGTGCTGCGCGTCAACGACCAGGACGCCGACAAGCTGCGCTACCTGGGCCAGCTCGGACTGTATCCAGAGGTCCATGTCCAGGTCATCGAGCACGCACCCTTTGATGGACCGTTGCGCATCCTCGTGGGCGACGCTCCCAACCAGGCGGAGCACCAGTTGGGGGCTGGCCTGGCCGAACACATTATCGTGACGCCGTAGAATCAGTCACGTCCTTCGTTGCAGCAGCTTTAGCGCGCACCAGATAGAGAGGACGCGACACACGTCCTGCAATGCGCGGTGCCACGCTCCCCGCCAGACGTGCATCCAGCCCCACGCGACCATGACTCGCCATCACAATCAGATCCACCTGCAGCCGTTCGGCCAACCCAAGCACCAGAGGCACCGTATCGCCGCGTAGCACCTCGATCGTCGTATTGACACCCGCCGTTCGGCACTGCTCGGCAGCCCGTTCCAGATATTCTCCCGCCTCCTGCTCAGAAAGACCGAGGAGCGCCCGCATCGTCGTCGGCAGGTGCATGCCAGAGAGCGCCCGACCGCCCGAAAGCGTCTCCAGCGTAGGAATGACCAGGGCCAGGTGCAGCGTGGAAGCGAAAGCCTGGGCCAGCGAGATGGCAGAGGTCAGCGCAGGTTCGTGAACAACGGTACCGTCAAGCGGGACCAGAATATGCTGCAGATCGAAAATGGGCGCGCTCCCATCATCGTGCGGGAAGATCAGGAGAATCGACTGCGCGCCACGTTGGAGCGTCTGCTGCGCGATGGAGCCAAAGAGAAAACCGCGCAGGCCGCTATTGCCGTGGGTACACATAATCACAAGATCAATGCTCAGCTCCTGCGCGTGCTCGAAGATGCTCTGCGCGACACTCACCTCTCTATCTTCGTGTACGTGACCCTCCACCTTTACACCGGCGGCGCGCAGATCGGCTGCAATGCCGTCGAGATACTGCTTCGCATCCGCGATATTCGTCAGGTGCCGCTCGCCATGAATAGTGGACGGCGCATGCTGCTCCACGATATGCAACAGCGTGACATGCGCGGAAAAGCGACTGGCAAGCGCCGTAACCGCCGGGAGCGCCACCTCGGCCAGCCGGGAGCCATCAAGAGGGACCAGGAAACTCATCTTTTGGGTTGGCATTGTACCTGCGCCTCCTACTAACTAACCGCCAAAGAACGTCTGATAGAGCAAGAAGAGATTAAGCCCGATAATCAACGCGGCTACAATGCTGGCAATAATCGTCGTCAGGCGATGATTCACCAGCACTCCCATTATATCCCGTCGAATGGTGAACATAATCAACGGGACAAGCGCAAACGGAATGCCGAAGCTCAATACTACCTGGCTGAGCACAAGCACACGCGTCGGCTCGAAACCGAGCGCGATCACAATCAACGATGGCAGCATCGTAACAACGCGACGTATCCAGGCCGGGATCTGGCGCTCCAGAAAGCCCTGCATAATCACCTGGCCCGCCATGGTACCGACCGTCGAGGACGAAAGTCCCGAAGCCAATAGCGAGATCGCAAAGACCCAACTCGACGCGGGACCGAGCAGCGGAACCAGCGTCTTGTATGCCTGTTCGATCGTCCCGACGCTACTGATGCCAGCGCTGAAAAAGGTTGAGGCCGCCATAATGAGCATAGCCGCGTTGACAAAGCCAGCCAATCCCATAGCGATCAGTACGTCGATAATCTCGAAGCGCAGCAGACGTTTGAGCATCTGCGGATTGCGCGTCACCACGCGTCCCTGCGTCAGCGCCGAGTGCAGGAAGATCACGTGCGGCATTACCGTCGCCCCCAGGATGCCGGAGGCCAGCAGAATGCTCTCGGTCCCACTGAACTGCGGCACGACGGCGTGGAAAGCAATCAAGTTCCAGTCGGGACGGTCCAGAAACGTCTCAACCACGTAGCAGGCGGCGATGATACCGACCAGGCCCGTGATGACCGCCTCCATAGGACGAAAGCCGTAGCGTTCCAGGCCCAGGATTCCAAACGTCACGATGGCAGTCAGGATACCACCCAGGAGCAGAGGAATGTGAAACAGCAACTGAAAACCAATGGCTGCGCCCAGAAACTCCGCCAGGTCGGTCGCCATCGCCACAATTTCGGTCAGAATCCACATGCCCCAGACGACCGGTTGAGGAAAGCGTTCGCGACACATCTCCGCGAGATTGCGACCGGTCGCGATACCCAGCTTGGCCGAAAGGGTCTGTATGAGCATCGCCATCGCGTTGCTGACCACAACAACCCAGATGAGCAGGTAGCCAAAGCTCGCACCACCCTGGATGTTGGTCGCGAAGTTCCCAGGATCTATATAGGCCACGCAGGCGATAAATGCGGGACCCAGGAACGGCAGAATACGGCCCAGGAAGCCCTTCTTCGTCTTCCCGCTGAGCACATCCGACGCCGCCTGGAGCGTTCCCACATTGCTGCGCCCCGTCTGCGCGGCTGTCTTTGGAGTTTCAGAATGCATGATACTATATCCTTTTACAACAGGAACGCGCCACCCGAATACCACGGGATCAGGCTGGCAGACGGACACATTTTTAAACTCATAAAAAATTATTTTAGTACTCTTAAACCAGAGTATACGCAGGATGTCTCTCACTGTCAAGGGCCGTAAGTATATGTATATGGAAGGAATGCCTGTCACGAAAATATGCAGCCAACCGTATACGTATCTGTAGAGTCTACTGTGCGAGAACAGACCATACAAATGCCCAGGCTGGAAAAAACGTCAAAGGGAAACATGTATAGAGAAAAGTAGGAGGATTTATGCAGCAGAACGAAAACCAGTTGACGCCTCAACAACAGGCGCAAAACGTCGCGCACCTCATTCAGCAGGCGCAGGAGGCATGCCAGACAAACATTCAGCAGGTGAACGACGCGCAGGCAAGGGTTATCTTCGAGGGGGTCTCTGAGATGCTGAACCGGGCGATCAAAGTGCTGAATGAGTACAGCAGCGGCAAGGAGCATACGTTGTTTGTACCCTCATATGAGAAAAGGTCCCATGCAGAAGAGGCGGGCACAACGTCGCCCACCGTGACGGAGTTCGCGGTCGACGTTGATAGCAGCGAACCACCTCCCAGATTACATACAGAGATTCCAAAAGAATAATCAAAACAAGCATCTTCTTCCCTGTTCAGGTCTTCTCTCCGGCACTTCTCAGGGAAGAGGGTGGATGGTTGCTAAAGCTACTTGAATGGCTTCAGCAACCATCCACCCTCTTCCCTTTTTAGCGAACCACGCAACGGCGCGGATGGTTTTGCATTTGCATATCTTTTGTGCGAAGTTATACAATAAATGAGCTAACCAGAGATGCCGTGAGGCTTACCTGACAGAGCGCTAAACCACTCCTGGCAATCAGCCCGCCTTATACTTTAGAAGTCCAGCAGAGGGGACTCTATTTCCCTGCAGCACATTAAATTTTGAAGGAGTCAGCCATGCCTGTATCCACTGAACGGAAGACAGAGGTCGATGCAAAACTTATACGCCTGCGCCGGAGGATGGCTGAGCGCCATATCGATGCGGTCAGGCTCACGACAATCGCTAGCGCTGCCTGGATTACCGCCGGAGCAGGCATGTACGTGAACGAGTCCACCGACCTCGCTGCCTCCTCCATCCTGGTCACGGAGGATCGGGCATACGTGGTAACGGACAGTGTCGAAGCTCCGCGCCTGCAGCACGAAGAGGAACTGGGCGAGCTGGGCTTCGAGTTCCTGATCAAGCCCTGGTACGCCGATGGCGATCCAGCCGCCGCTCTTAGCGCGGGCAAGCAGATAGGTCACGAGGGTTCAGGCGATGGAGTAGACTTCAGCGCGGAGCTGCGGCATCTGCGCACAACGCTGCTGGATGAGGAGATTCTGCGCCTGCGCCGCGTGAGCGCGCTGGCAGCCGAGGCGATGTACGAGGCGATTCAAGCCGTGCGTCCCGGCATGTCCGAATACGAGGCGGCGGCAAAACTGGCGCAGGCGGCACGAGAGCGAGGCGGAACAGCGGTCGTCAACCTCGTTGCCAGCGATGACCGCATCTACCAGTACCGTCATCCTCTGCCGACAGCGAAACCCATCAAACGCTACGCCATGCTGGTCCTCTCACTACGCAAAGAAGGATTCGTGCCCTCGATTACGCGCCTGCTGCATTTCGGACCTCAGCCCGAAGATCTGCGCAAGCGAGCCCTGGCGGTGGCACGCGTGGATGCCAGGATGATTCTCGGCACGCGACCGGGCCACACGCTGGGTTCTTTGTTCGAGCTGGCACGCCACGCCTACCGCGAGGAGGGCTATCCAGAGGCAATCGAGGAGCATCACCAGGGGGGCAGTATGGGGTATCAGTCACGCGAGATCATCGCCCATCCTGGAGATAAGACGCCTATTGAACACCATCAAGCCTTTGCCTGGAACCCTTCCATTCGCGGCGTCAAATCCGAGGATACCATGCTTGTAGGGCAGCATGGGCCGGAGATCCTTACCAGCCTCATCAACTGGCCCATGTGGGATATCGAGATTGATGGTAAGACGCTGGCCCGACCCGCTATTCTCGAACGCTAATGCAATCGCTCCGGCGCAGAAATGAATACCTGCTTTTCCTGAGAGAACTCTCATCCATTCCTTACACATAGTTTATAGGTTTTTTACATCCATCTTCTATAGTAAAAGCAGTAGAGATGCAGATGTAGTTGGCTAAACTTATGTACGGACATTCCTTAAAGAAAGCCTGGTTGATCTGCCCTCTGCATATCACTAAGACAAATTATTGAAGGAAGAAACGATGGATTCTGCTTATTCGGGGCGAGAGAAGACTCCTTTCTCTGCTGGCGACGCCGAGGAACGCACGCTACTCTCCAGTCATAGCCTCTCGGTCGTTGTGCCCGCGTATAACGACGACCAAATCAGCACATCTACAGTGACCACTATTCTCGCCACACTCGCTGGACGTATCAGAGATTTTGAAGTGATTGTTGTCAATGATGGCAGCCGCGACCGTACCAGGGAGATCGTTGAGTCTATCGCGCAGGCCGACGCGCGCGTGCGGGTGGTCTCTCACGCGGTCAATCAGGGATACGGCGCGACGCTGGTGGATGGCTTTGCCGCCGCGACCAAAGATTTGACCTTTTTTATGGACTCGGATGGTCAGTTCGATATTCGCGACCTCTTCCAGTTTTTTAACTTCATCGATGAATACGACGCGGTCATCGGGTACCGTATAGATAGGCAGGACGCCTGGATGCGCAAGCTCAACGCCTGGGGCTGGAAGGTGCTCGTGCGCCTGGTCCTGGGCATCAGTGTGCGCGATATCGACTGCGCGTTCAAGCTCCTGCGCACCGAATTTTTGCACACTCACCCACTTGAGACGCGTGGAGCAACGATCAATGCCGAACTTCTCTATAAGCTCATCCACTCTGGCGCAACGTACAGGGAGGTAGGCGTCACCCATCTTCCACGGCGCAGCGGGCGCGCAACGGGGGCTCATCCGCGTGTCATCGCCCGCGCCCTACGCGACCTCTTCCTCTATGCGCGCAAGTGGCAGCGTATGGAGTACGTTCATGAGCAACCCATAAAGGTTCTCCAACAGAGCCCATAGACATCCATACTCTTGTCTCTAAGCATTGTAAGCCTTTACCTCAAAGCTGGCGAGCAGCGTAATGCTGTCACAGATCTCTCCGACGCCCGGCTCAAGCGTCTGGGTCGTTGGATCGACGTGACCGCCCATAACATATCCGGCCTGCGTCGCCATATCGTCGCGCAAATTCTGCGCCTGCATCAGTTGCGTATCACTCATAGCGACGAGCTTCAATGCATCGCTATGGACCTGCAGCAGCCAGGCTTTGACGTTATTGAGATCACCGTTGATCTGAATTGCGCGGTTCTGCTGCGGCGCAGTCACAGCGGGAGCGTACGCAATGCCCTTGAGATGCGTTCCGACATGTGTCAGGTAAGCCGGCGGGTCTGGCAACTGAGCGCAATCCAGCAGGGAGACGGTCGAGGCATGAGCGATACCACTATTCTCAGGCCCCAGCGTTACGCCCGCATTCTTTAATTCCTGCGGGGCACACTTGTCATCCAGATAGTACACGATATCAACGACCAACTGCCGCACCTCCGCTGGATTGCTATGGTCGCGCGCCTCCATCGTATTTTTCTGCATCTCCTGAACATTATTCAGCAGCCAGTAGTCTACACCACCCTTTAGACCCAGGTTATCAAGCGCCACATCGCCCGTCAGTAGATGGCGGATATGATCGAGATAGCTAAAGTGGTCCACCGACGAAGGAATCTGAGGGAGTGAGGCGGAGTAACTCCACTTCGTTTTGTCAGGCGATGGATTATTGGGCACCACGTTGGCGGACTCCTCAGTCACCAGAAAGTTACTCGTAAAAGCGAGCAAATCGCGATGCTGACCACCACTATAAGAAAGCGTTGCTAAGCCCTGATTGAGCTTTAATGTGCCGAGATATATCGGAAGCCCCTCGGGCTGGCTGTCCTGCAACCAGGCGTAGTACTGATTGCCGGGCGCTGGTGACGGCACATTCTGCAGGCGCACCTGGATACCATCATTCCTGCCGGGCATACCACTGGCATCGAGCTGTCCGCTGCTTATAAAGGCGGCGGTGCCGACGATAGCTGAAGAGGGCCCTCGCGCAAAAAACGATTCATGAAATCGGGATCAGAACGTAAATTCGTATGCATAAATTTTATCGCAACATAGCGTTTTAGTTGAGGATCAAAACCTTTCCATACCTCAGCCATGCCGCCGCGTCCCAACACTTCCTGCAACTCATACTTGCCAAGACGTTTTGGACCTGCACTCATTAAAAAAGACCTCCTCGCGTGTTTCGCGCTGCTGGTCATGTCGCTGCTCTTTGAGCCTGTGTCTGCCTAGAACGGCGAGGATCAACTCACTTGAGATACTGTACCATATCTCTCCTAGCGATACTAGAGCGCTGTTCATAAGGATCGATCTATGCTATACTATGAGCATGAAAGCCTATTCGCAAGATCTCCGGCAGCGTATCCTGCGAGCTGTGGATCAAGGAACACCACAAGCAGAGATTGCGAAAACCTTCGTGGTCTCGGTACCGACCATCAAGCGCTATCTCAAACAACGACGAGAGAGCGGTCACGTTCGGCCAAAGGCGATTCCAGGTCGTCCTGCAAAAAAAGGAGCGGTGTTGCAGGCCAACTTGCTCGCGCAACTAGAAACCCATCCCGATGCCAGGCGAGAAGAGCACTGCCAAATGTTCGAGGCCACATATGGCCTCCGGGTGAGTCCGGCCAGCATCAGTCGTGCCAGAATGGCTCTGGGCTGGACTCGAAAAAAAAGACACGTGATCCGCAAGCGAGCAAGATGAAGCGGCACGGGCGGCTTGGCGTGAGCAAGCCCGCCATCTCGTCAGTCAGGATCTGGTCTTTGTTGATGCGCACGGGTTCGCATATTGCCATGACTCCCTTGTATGCCTATGCTCCCCGAGGACAGCGAGCCATTGGGAAGGTTCCCCGCAATTATGGAGCAAACATGACGTTGCTTGCTTCCTTGTCGGTACAGGGCATGGGAGAAGCGCTCATCCTGGATGGAGCCGCTGATGCTGCGGCCTTTGCCGTTTATATGGAGCAAGTTCTTGCTCCCAGCCTGCATGCCGGACAAATCGTGATCCTGGATAATCTGAGTATTCACCTGGGAAGCCGGGTAAAACAGGCCATCGAAGCTCGTGGCTGTCGTCTCGTGTTTCTGCCTGCTTACTCGCCCGATTTCTCGCCGATTGAGGAAGCCTTCTCCAAACTGAAAACCTTTTTGCGACGGGTCGGAGCACGCACACGCCAAGATCTCCAGGAGGCGATTGCCCAAGCTTTGACGCTTCTCACTGCCCAAGATGCTCTCGGTTGGTTTACCCATTGTGGCTATCCACCTCCTACTCCATCAGAAAAGGTTCAATCTTTATGAACAGCGCTCTAGGAAACTGCTATAACATATCGCCTGAGGACGAGGGATATCTGGGTGACATTTTTCGTTCCTGGAACGAAGCAAAGCAGTATTACGAAGACGCTTTAGTTATACGCAGGAAAAGGGAAGATGTTTGGGAGCAGGTCCCCGTTTTAAACAATTTGAGTCAGGTCTGCCAGCGTTTGAATGAGATCGAAGATGCACAACAGTATGGACAGCAAGCATTGGAGATAAGCCAGGAAGTGGGAAATTTGTCAGGGCAGGTAAGTGCTATCCTTAATTTAGGAGATCTCTGTCAGATGGAAAAGAAACCACAATCTATTCAACATGCATTCAACTACTACCAGCAGGCATGGGAGGCAAGCAGAAAAGTAGATTATCTGGAAGGTAAAAGCAGGAGTGCTGTTCGTTTAGGAGATCTCTGCCTTGAGCAATCACACCATAAGGAAGCATTGGCCTGCTTTCTGTGCGCCAGGTTGATGTCCGACAGTCTAGCCCGGGTTGTTCAAAGAAAGATAGATGTTTTAAGAAAGAGCGTGAATGAACAGGCATTTAAAGAATTACAAGCTGATATTGAACCTGTTACTTGCCAGATGACAGAACATATTTTTATGAAAGGTTTGCAGAATTTGGAGGTTATGTAGTGAAAAGCATGCTCAGATAAGTATACTAATGAGATTATCAATGGATTTATGCTCCTGGACTGCGCAAGCCAACTTAAAGAGTTTGTCCTAAAGCATACACCTGATAGAGAGGCCTTTCATCTCTTATGAATATAAATGTCGCAGATTTTTCCATCATCGTCTCTGACATTGACTACACCCTAGTGGATTTTGGGAAAGGGCATCGAGCGGCTATCGAAGCCCTGGCCCAACTCGCCGGGAGACAATTTGCGGATGAGATCAACAGAATGTTCTATCTCGTGCTTGAAGGACTGAGAAGAGGCGACGCTTTCGCCTGGAATGAAAGGTCGGCATTTCAAGAAGTAATGGGCCAGATACAGCAGCTACAGGCTCCGATGCTCAACATGTATGGATTAAAGCCCTGGAGCCGCGAGTCCTGGATGATACTGGCGGCAAAAAAATTAGACCTGGTACTCACACTGGAACAGGTCGAGGCAGGTAGAGACTTGTATTGGAATACCTTGAGCGAGAACATCTACTTATATGAGGATGTACGAGGATTTTTAGATGCCCTCCAGCAAGCAGGCATTCCCCTCATTCTCATGACTTCAAGTGACTCAATATGCAGGGTAACAGAAAATGGC
>Ga0066793_10000365_pt1 | contig 17377 bp, 15 predicted proteins | sample PersoiDNA2013189_FD_83876 | JGI IMG/M metagenome (GOLD analysis project Ga0066793, IMG submission 83876) | Permafrost soil microbial communities from the Arctic, to analyse light accelerated degradation of dissolved organic matter (DOM) -... | ecosystem: Environmental > Terrestrial > Soil >... | reverse complement strand
GTTCTGCTCACGATCTGCATCCGACACGCCCGAAATTCGAGCACGTTCGAGGCGACTTCGCGAATCGCGAGGTCAGGGCCCTGTTTCAGGCCGCAGCCTGCGGGGGAGGTGAATGTTTACCGGCCATCAGATACCGGCGGTTCGGGTAGGTCTGGGCCAGAACTGAGCCGAAGTACCGGTCGGCCAGGGGAAAGGTTCGGGCCAAGCCGTTGGTAAACGGCATATCCGTATCTGTCCAATACCCCATGGCCACCGGGCCCGAGTCGCTGATCACAAATCCCTGATTGGTGCCGTTCGAGTACTGGGTGTGGGAGGCATTCCACGCCTGGGACGGTTTGGATTTGAGCTGGCACACCGTCGGCATATGGAAGGACCGCACCAGATCTCCATGCCCGTCCGGATTGGTGGCCTTTGGAATTCCGGCTGAACCGAGAGCCAGACCATCCCCTCTGCCCAGCGTGCCAAGAATATTGTCGAACGAGTGGTTCTCCATCATCACCACCACGATGTGGTCCACCTCGGGAAGTTGATCGCTCCCGATCCGTGCCTTCGGGTTCGGGGGAACCCCTACCCGGCCCGGCGGAGCCGGCGACTGCGGAGCCGACCCACTTCCCGTTGACGAGCCTCCCCCACACGCCGCCAGGGCAGCGCCTGCGGCTCCCATTGCCGCTCCACCCAACAGTGCCCGCCGGGTGAGGGTTCCTCTCTCATCAGCCAAGTCTGATCGCCGCTCAACCGATTCTGGTTCCCCAATGGTGCCTCCCCAATGGCCGATTGTGCCGTTTCAGAGGAGTGTAAGCGTCACCCGACCTGCCCGATGGTGACAAATGCGTGTCAGCCCCTACCGGGTGGAGGTGGAAACCATCTCCACGGCCGCAGATAGCATGGATCCCTGCATGACCATCCCCACACAGGCTCCATCCCATCGGCCCGATGCGCCGTCAGAGAACGAGGAGACCAGCGTCGACCCTGAGCATCGCGTCTACCAACGGATGTCGCTTCGGGGGCCGGCGGCCATTGTGGTGGGAATCGCGGTGTTCATCCTGGTAGGCGGCATCACGGCCTCCATCCTGACCGGAGGAGGCAGCCCCGTGTTGTCACTTCATTCCATCAAGATTCCCGATGGCACAGTTGTGCATCTCACACCCGCCGTCACCGCGTTGAAACCCATTATCAGCAGTGAGCCCCCCGCCGACATTCTGGGGGCACTGGCGGTTCCGACCGGAAGCGTGTCCCACGGTTTCGTCAACATCGATCAGAGCCAGGGCCAATACGACCGCACCATCTCGTTCGTTACGGGGCTCTCCTCCGATCAGGTCATCGACGTGTACCGGACACTCCTCCCCCGGCTGGGATGGGCGATTCTCTACCAGGGCCCCGGCACCACCAAAGGGGTGGCGGGCACCGAGGTACTGGCCCGCCGAGGAAGCGGGGACGGCTTCTACTGGGAGGTGGGAGCCGTGGTGTCGCCGGCAACGAACTCCGGGGTCACGCCGTTCACGCTGGTCCTCTTCGAGCAATCCAGCGAGGAATGACAGCGGGGATGGTTGAGTCGGCGCCGGCTACAACGCCGGTTGGGGCTCCATCCAATCCATGCCGACTTCTGGCTCGTGTACGCCGGTACCGTCGGTGACCATCGCCGGATCGTCCGCCCGGCCCAACATCCACGCCCATACGAAGAGGTTCACCGGGTAGAGCAGATATCCGACCCGGGTGGCCGGTGCAAACACAATGCCGAACAACATCACCCAACCGGCCAGCCGGGCCACACCGGCTGTGTCGACCGGGGGCTTTCTGATCAGGCGCCGGACAAGCAGGACGAGACCACCCACCACCAGGACGAGCACGTAGGCACGGTGGGCGCCGGGAAACGCCGTCACAAACAGGTGTCCGGGCAGCGGGCTGGCCGCAGGCGATGACACCCCGGCCAGCCCCAGTGGGAACCGGATCACGTTGTCGACAAAGGCCGATGGATTGCGATATGCCACCGGGAGCACCACCGGCCCGGCCACCACCAGCAAGCCGAGGACGTAACGACCGACGGCTCGCCTCATCCGCCGATCGAGGGCAACCCACACGGCCAGGATCGCCAACGGCCATGCGGTGAACTTGAGCGACGACGCCGCTCCGAGAGCCAGCCCGGCAATCACCGGTCTTCGTCGTTGGAGGGCCACCATACCGAGCAACATCAACGCCACCACCGGCATATCGTCGCCGCCCGTGGCCAACGGGAGCGCAGCGGTGGGCAGGACCGTCAACACCTGAAAAGCCCGGACACGAGCATCGGTGGCAGGGCGAAGCCGGCTCAGGGCAATCAACGAAATGATCACCGTGAAGATCAGGAACTGGATCCGGGCATCGGTAAGCCGGGCCTCGACCTTGCTCCCTCTGGAGAATCCGAACAGGACCATCCCGGGAAGATAGGGATAGTAGAGCTCATAGACCGGCTCCTTGTTCTGGTGAATGAGGATATGCCCATTTCTGTCGATGACCTGATACGGGTCCTTGCCCCTGTCTGCCAATACCCCGGCCCGTTCCACAACCAGGACTTCAGGCTGCACGTGGGCAGCAGCATCGCCTTGCGCGCGCCACACGACTTCCATGGTCAAAGGGACGACGGTGGCGCCGCCCAACACCACGATGCACGCACCGATGCGGGCCACGTTCCACCGGCGGCGGTGCACCTCGAGGCCTGGCTCCGCCTTCGGCCGCTTGCCGGCTCGCCAGGCGACAACCGCCATGAACACGGCGGCGGCGGCATAGGGTCCCACCGCCATCTGACCCCATTGCCGGTACAACGGAATACCTGCGGCAATGGCGGTGACCGCGGCGAAAACGGCCGACGTTGAATAGAGAAGCGAATCCCTCCACTCAGGCGACCAAGCCCGGACTGTCGCGGCTACCCGGCGGTACACGACGCTTGCTCTCCGCGACGAGCCCGCATCCCGAGCCCGGTGCTTCCGCTGGCGATCGGGGGGCACGGACGATGGTACCACCGGGGTCATGTGATTCCCCCGCGTATACCGGCACCGATCGATGGGTCGGTGGTCCCGTCCGGATCGAACAGGGACTGGTAAAACCCCAGCTCAGCACTCAGGCAGGCTTCGATGGTGGCGGCGCGGCGGAATCCGTGCGATTCGCCCGGAAACACCTCGATCGTGCATCGCACCCCATGAGCGGACAACTCCTCGGCAAAGCGTTCGGCCTGGGCGGACGGCACCACCGGATCGTCGGCTCCTTGGAGCAGCAACACCGCCCCGGATACCTCCCCCGGGTGATATAGGGGTGACCGTTGCCGGTAGGCCGCGGTGGCAGCCGGGAGTGGCCCGACCAGTCCATCCAGATATCGGGACTCGAACTCGTGGGTGTCGAGCGCCAGCGCCTCGAGATCCGTTACCCCGTACCACGAGGCTGCGCCGGCAAACCGTTCCGAACGTACCAGCGCGCCCAGGGCGGTGAGGCCCCCGGCACTTGTCCCCCGTATGGCCATCCGGCCGGCATCGATCCGACCGGCGTCGGCCAATGCCACCGCGTAGGCCGTGCAGTCGTCGACGTCAGCGATACCCCACAGGCCTTGGAGGCTCCGCCGGTAGGTACGACCGTACCCACTGCTTCCCCGATAATTGACAGCCGCCACCGCAATGCCCCGGCTGGTGAAGAACTGGATGACCGGATCGAAACCGGGTTCGGCGGCACCGGTCGGGCCTCCATGGCAGAACACCACAAGCGGTGGCCTGGCCCCCTCCGGTCCGGTAGTTGACGTATTGGTCGGCTCATAGAAGAACCCGGGGATGGGCCCGACCTTGCTCATGGCCACAAACGGCTCCGCCGAGGCGATATCGGCAGGGGCAGGGACGGGGGCGATGGCGCCAGCGGGACCCGGAGTCAACAGCCGAACCGGGCGCGATCCACCGGCACTCACCTCGTAGACGCCTGTGCCTGCCGTCCGGGTGGCTCCCAGGACTCCGACCCGTCGTCCGTCATCGGCAACAGCCACCCCGGCAATAGTCACGCATGGCTGATCCACCACCTCGACTTCCCATCCACCCTGATCGCTCAGGTCTTGGACCTCGGTGGCCGCCACAGCCGCTGATGGCTCGTTATCGTCGCCAACCCTCGGCGGTCGGAGCCGGGCCAGATGATCCTGGCCGTCTCGATGCATCCGGCAGATGAGTGATCCGTCGGACAGTTCCGCCATGGTGGATTGGCCAAACGCCCAGTCGGGAGCATGGAACTCGGCCTCGAGGTCGACCAACGGGGTGGCTGCGTCGCTCTCATGCAACCTCTCGGCCCGAATGCGATGGGGCAACCACCATCCGGTTCGATCGGTGATCACCACCAGGCTGCCGTCGCCACACCAGAACGGTTGACCTACCGAGATGCTGTCCCCTCCCGCCACCCGGTGCGGTTTGGCGATCCTGATACCGGAGTCTGACTCCGCCAAATCTGCCAACCACAGCTCTGATCCGTCCCACGACATGTGGGGATGGCTCCAGGTGACCCAGGCCAAGTGCGAACCATCGGGAGAGGGACGGGGGGCGGCCACGAAGTCGCCCGCGTCGACTAGGGGGACCAGCCGCAACGAACCGTCGGTGGCCACGGCCACCAACCGGTGCCCGGTTCCCGAACTCCCGAGTCGCTCTTCGACACAGATCAACCAGTCCCCCGAAGAGCTGAGGATCCCGTCCGCATACCGCAAGGAGAACCCGGCCGGTGGCTCGGGGGTGAGCGGGAGTGGTGCGGGAACATCTCCCATCGCTGACCGATACAGGCGTTGATCCGCCTGGTCGACAAAGAACAGCACCCCGCCCGACACGGTGGCGGCTCCCCCTCCGTACTCGTGGACCCGGCTCCGCACGCTGAGAGCGGGAGGGGAGATCTCCACGGGAGCATCTCCGTCATTGTCCTTCACCACCACCTGACGACCGCCGTCTTCCGGGCGACTCTCCAACCAGAACAGCGATGTCCCGTCGGCCTGCAATCCTGAGCGGGATACCTTGGCCGAGGCCACGCCGGCGGCGGAAAAAGGTGACGGCCACCTCCCGAACCGGGCAACCGCCTTCGGGTGGCCCGATGGATCTACGCCCGCGTTCTGCTCGCCCCTCATCAACTCGGTACGGTACCCGTCTTGGCTGCGGACACTGTGCACCCCGACCCCACCCCTGCTGGCAGATCCCCTCAGGGGACGCCAATGGCTTTTTCCGCCTTCGTCGTCGAACGAAAAGGGGACTCGATGGATCAGGGCGTCCGGACACTGACCTTCGACGAACTCCCGGCCGGGCAGGTACGGATCCGGGTCGGCTGGTCGGCGGTGAATTACAAATACTGGCGGACTGGCATGGTCACACAAGTGGGTAACCGGGTCGCTCGTATCTCCCCCTTGGTGCCCGGCGTCGATCTGGTGGGAACCGTGGTTGCGGCCGATGAGTACGAAATCGGTCAACCGGTCATCGTGCACGGCTACGAACTCGGAGTGGCCCATCATGGTGGGTTCGCCGAGTACGCCCAGGTGCCCGCCAACCGGGTAGTGCCCCTGCCCTATGGGCTCAGTGCCCGACGTGCCGCCATCATCGGGACAGCCGGTTTCACCGCAGCGTTGTCCCTTCGGCGCCTGGAATACCACGGTCTGACCCCGGACAAGGGCCCTGTGCTGGTCACCGGGGCATCCGGCGGAGTGGGCAGCATGTCGGTGGCTCTGTTGGCATCCAAAGGATATGACGTGGTGGCCAGCACCGGAAAGGCCACCGAGCATCCCTACCTGATCGGACTTCCCGCCCGCCCAGGTCATCGGGCGGGAAGCCCTGGGGACCGACCCAGACCGGGTTCTCGGGCCGGAACGGTGGGCCGGCGCCATCGACTGTGTCGGGGGTCGCACCCTCGACGCCGTGTTGCGAACCCTCCACTACGGGGCCGGGGTAGCGGCCAGCGGTCTCACCGGAGGTAACGCCCCCGAGGCCTCGGTGTACCCATTCATCATCCGGAGTGTGGCCCTTCTCGGGATCGATTCCGTAAAGACCCCGATTGCCGAGCGGCGTGCGGTGTGGAGCGAGCTCGCCAACGCCTACGACGATGGTGTTCTCGACAATATGGCAAGTGAGGAAATCGGCCTCGAACAACTCCCGACGGCGTTGTCAACCATCATCGCCGGCGGCACCCGAGGTCGGATTCTGGTCCGGCCCGCGACCTAGGCGGACCATCGACACTCGGCATCAGCCGGGTAGGGAAGGCACCGACTCCGGGTCTGCGCCGATGTGGTCGGCGCCCACTTGGCGGCCGTCTCCTTTTGTGATCCGGTCCGGATGACGTCCTCTGTCCGATCCACCCGCTCGCCGGAACGCCAACATGACCACCACGCCTATCTGAAACACCATCATGGCCACGAAGAACGAGTTGCCCAGGAGGATTTGCCAGCCGTGGGCGCTCAACTCCCGTCCACTGCCGTAGGGCACTGACCAGATGGGCGCCTGCCAGAACAACACGGCAGCGCCGGTGGCCCAGATCCGCCCGCCCACCGGGCGATCGTGGGCCAATGCCAACCACAAGATGATGGGGATGACCCAGACCATGTGATGGGCCCAAGTGATCGGCGAGACAACCATTCCCGTCGTCGCACAGACCAGGATCCCGAGGAGGGGCGAGGAAGAACGATAGGCCCACACGGCCAATCCCAGGCCGGCGAGACCGAACCCGACGACCGCCACCGAGACGACCGAGTTGGGGACGGCTCCGTGGTGGAGCCGGATCATCACCGCCCGGAGGCTCTGATTGGAGACGAAGACACTGCCACCCACCCGATGGGCATCGGAGACATATTTCGTCCAGAACAACCACGAGGTCCCGGGCACCAAAGCCGCCATCCCGAGACCGCAGACCACAAAGGTCACGACGGTGACCCACGCCGCCCGGAACTGCCGGGTGAGGAACAGGTAGGGCGCGAAGATGAGAGGAATCAGTTTGACTGCGGCGGACAGTCCGGTCAGGACCCCTCTGGGCACCGTCTTCGATCCCACTCTCACCACGCCGGTGAGGTCGGCCAGGATCAACGCAGCCAGCACGACGTTGATCTGACCGAAGGAGAAGGTGAGTCGCACCGGGTCGAGCCATAACGCCGGTGCCATGAGGATAAGCGACCAGCGCACAACCTGCCTGCGATCCATATCCGGTCGCACGGCCCTCAGTGAGATGGCCACCAGTGCCGCAAGAGCGACGACGTTTACCGCTCCCCACAACAGCTCTGCCCCCTGCTCAGGAAACAGACTCAGAGGCCCGAACAACAGCGCGGCGAAGGGCGTATAGGTGAACGAGAGGTGGGTAGTGACCGCCCGCACGTCATAGAGATGGCCCCCAAACAGGTGCGAACCGCCCATGAGGTAGACGTCGAGATCAACCTCATGGCGGTGCCAGGCGAATGCGAACGCATAGGCCACGACCAGGCCGGTCGAGACGGCTCCCATCACCCACAGGGCGACGGGAGGTACGGCTCGACCCCGGTCGCGAAGCTTCGCGCCCACTCCTCGGTCCCCCGGGCGCGGTGGTGTCGTCACCCTAGGGATTCACTGTCCGCGGCGTTATGACTGAGGTGGGGCGGTGGTCTGCGCCCCGGGACTGGCCGCCGGGAATACCGGTGACACGACGATCGTCCCGTTGCCGCACGGCGCGAGCTGGGCCGGAATCGTCACGCTGGTATAGGCATTCGGGGGCGTGATCACCAGATTGGCCGCGGCTGGGCACGAGGTGGCTGATCCTGTTGGTACGTCGGAGTAGCCCATGTTGAAGTACACCGACTGCCCACTCGAGATGATCACCGTGGTCGGTGCCATGGCCGTAAAGTTGTAACTACCCTTGCGCACCACGGTGGTTGTCAGTGATGCGCCATTCGATCCGGTCATTCCCAGACCGGGGTAACCGGCGAGGGTGCAGTTGGATGCCGACGTGTTCTTCAGGGCCACCGTTGTCTCGATGGTCCCTGCCGCTCCACTGCTGCCATAGATCGAGGCGGCCAGATTGGTGGTGGTGCACTGAGTGGTCCCAGCGGCCGTGGTGGTGGTGGCATGGCCGGCGGTCGTCGAGGTAGTGGCGGGTGCCGTCGTCGTCGGCGTCGTCGTCGTGACAGTAGTGGAGGTTGAGCTCCCCGATGAACACGCGGCGAGGACCAGGCCTCCCAGACACACCCCGCCAATCAGGCTGATCACACGTTTCTTCATCTCGTTCCCTCTTCTCCTCGTCGCGGTCTCTGCGTCCAATCGGCGACAATGAACCCGCTAGCGGTACCGCCTGACATCCCCCACCGGATCTCCACCGGCTGACTGCCCATGATCTCAGGCGGAGAAGTCCTCGGGGCGGATGGTGTCGAGAAAATGACGGAACTCCCCGACCAGTTCGTCGGGATTGCCGCCCTCTTCACCATCGTCACCCTCGTCATCTTCGTCGACGGCCAACATGATCCCCTCGGCATCCATCAGCTCATCGACAACAAACAAGGGAGTTCCTGTCCTGACAGCCACCGCCACCGCATCCGAAGGTCTCGACGAGACCGAGACCTCATGGCTGTTGTGGCGAAGCACAATTTCCGCGTGATAGGTGGACGATCGCAGTTCGGTGATGACCACTCTGACCACGTCCGTCCCCAGTGCATCGAGGAGGTCGCGGATGAGGTCGTGGGTCATTGGCCGTGGCGTATCCATTCCCTGCAAGGCGAAGGCGATTGCCGTCGCCTCAGGAGCGCCAATGAAGATGGGGAGGGTTCGGCCCAGCCCATCGGACTCTTGGAGTAGGAGTACGGGCGTGTTCGATTGGAGGTCCACCCGCACCGCCCGAAGCCGAACTTCGACCATGTTCTGCAACTTACTCGGCGGCGGCCGATACCGCGGCCGCGGGTGAATGAAAGTTGCCGCGGGCTGGTTCCCTACTGCTCCACGAACTGTCAGCCACCCAGGAGGTGGCGAAGGGCATTTCGGAGGAGCGAGCTACGCAGGCCTTGGCCGAGATGGACGAGCTCATCGGCAGTCTCGTTGGCTTTGGCCCGGGCTTCGGGGTTTCGCTGTCTGACCAGCGGAAGCACGATCTGCTCGACGAACCCGGCCTCCCGCTCGGCGGCATTCTTGTACAGCCGCAGATGGCGGGGTTCGATGCCGAATCGGGCGAATCCGGCCACCAGATTGGCCACGGCAAGGGCTTCTTCGTCGAAATACTCGGCCCCGCCCAGTTGAGACGGAGTCAACAATCCGTACTGGCAGAGTTCGTCGAGCACTGTGACGTCGAGTCCAGAGGCGGCCGACAGCTCGTGAAGGGTGAGGCTGGCCCCGCCCATGCCCGCCATGACCGAGACGTTCTTGGAAGCGGCTGCCTCGGAAGTCGGCTGTGCCTGGCCCGGGTCGTTGACCGATCCCGCGGGTGTACGGGCGGCGGGTGCCGGGGATGGGTCAGACGGGCGAGCACCTGACGATGCCAGTTTGGGTGACCGAGCCGACTGGGGCGGAGGCGCCACTCTGGTGGCACCAACCTTGGTGGCTGCAGATCCCGATGGCGCCGACGGTGCGCGGGAGGCGGGGCCCGACGACGGGTTCGAGGGCGCCGGACGATTGGCCGATTCATGTGCGGCGCCGGTTGCAGCCGCCGACGATCCACCGGTGGCCGTATCTGGCGCGGTCACCGGGCGGGTGGGCGCGAGTACCGCTTTTTCTGTGTTTATAGATCGGGGGGCCGGACCGGGAGCGACCTTTGCTGCCGGTTGGTGGGACGCCACCGCATCGGCCCGATCCCCCGGAGAATCAGCAGGCGACGATGCCGGCGCAGGGGAATCCCGGGTCGGCGATGATTTGGAAGGGGAGGCCAACCCGGCCGCGTCCCTTTCAAGCCGATTGGGTCCCCCATCCCTTGCGGGCGATTGCTCCGGGGCGCCCGAGCCGGAGACAGATGAGGCCCTCGGCGGGGTGACGGTCATGGCACCCTGCCCCACCAACACCGGATCGGCGCTCCGAGGCTGGGCCGGTGATACACGGTCGACATCTGCCGGTTCGGAGTGATCGGCATCCAGGTGAGGAGCCACTTCCGACCCATCCGTCTCATCACCGAGTCGGTCCTTGATGACTTTCAGCGGAAGGAAGTGCTCGCGTTGCTGTCGCAATACCCACCGCAGGCGTTCCACGTCCTGTTCGTAGAACTTCCGGTAACCAGACGGTGTCCGCTCGGGATTAACCAGTCCTTGGCTCTCCAGGAACCGGATCTTCGAGATGGTGACATCGGGGAACTCCTGACGGAGCAGGGTGAGGACGTCACCAATCGAAAGGTAAGACCGCCCGCTCACTTTGCCCTCCCGCTCAGATGTGCTCCCGCAATGACCGTCATTCGCCCGTCGCCACCAGATACAACATCTTGAATTTCCCGATCTGGACTTCGTCCCCGCTGGACAGTCGGGCCTCTTCGATCCGTTCGCGATTCACGTAGGTCCCGTTCAGCGAACCGACATCCCGGACACTGCTCACGTGATCGTGGGTGATGAACTCCGCATGGCGACGCGAGACGGTGATGTCATCGAGGAAGATGTCGCTTTCGGGATGTCGCCCGGCCCGGGTCACTTCGGACTCGAGCGCGTACCTGATCCCGGTGTTCGGACCACGCTTGACCACCAACATGCCCACACCGCGTGGCAGTTCGAGCAGGCCTACGGCGGTGGCGTCGTCGACTCCCTCGCTGATGTCCTCAACCGGTAGAACCGACATGGTGGCATCTGACGACGCGGTGGCGAGCGCCGAACCGCACGACGAACAAAAGTGGACTCCCATCGGGTTGCGATGGCCGCAGTTATGACAGAACACATTACTCACGGTAGTCGCTCTAGACCCTTCGCTTCTTCTGGTCGAATACCGGGGCGCCGGTCTCAGCCGGCGGTGAGTTCCCGGTAGGCTCCCGCATCGAGCAACCCATCCACCGCCGATGGGTCGGAGGGAAGAATCTCACAGATCCAACCCTCCCCGTACGGGTCTTGGTTCACCTGCTCCGGGGCGTCGGCCAGTGCGTGATTCACCGCCACCACCTCGCCGCCCACCGGTGCATAGATCTCGGAAACCGACTTGGTGGACTCGACCTCACCCAGCGTGCCGCCGGCGGCGACGGTGGCACCTTGGGCGGGAAGCTCGACAAATACCACGTCGCCCAGGGCATCCTGGGCGTAGTCGGTAATTCCCACTCTTACCCGGTCCCCGTCCGAGCGAATCCACTCGTGATCCGTCGAGTATCGAAGGTCGTCGGGAACGTTCATAGGTGCGGACCATACCCGACGGGGAGAAGGGGTGCCTGGGTTCCTTCCCATCGGTCAGGGCACCGGTTGAAGGAGCGGGTCGTCACCGCAGCAGTTGGCGAATCCGGACGGCGTACTCTTGGGCTCGGGCCCCGGCCTGGGCGTCGCTCCCGGCCTCGGCCCACACGTGGGTCACCGGCTCCTCGGGGTCAGGCAGGACCAGCGCCCAGCCGTCGGGCTCCAGCACCTTCACGCCGTCGACCAGGACCAGGTCCCGTCCCTCGGAATGCTCCACCAAGTTCCGCATCACCGTCCCTTTCTGCTCCCACGGAGTGTGCACCGACTGATGGGCGATATGCACCCTCGGCAGCGTCCTTACCAGGTCGGAAAGCGGTCGCCCGGTGCGGGTGAGCAGGGCGAGCAGGTTGACAAGGGTCGCCGCCGCGTCGAAGGCGGGCATGAATCCGGGGAAGATGAATCCGGCATGCTGACTGACGCCCAGAATCACATCCTCGGTACTGGCTACCTCCATCAGATGGGAGGTAGCCAACTTGGTCCAGACGATCTCCGTGTCCGACCGACGACAGATCTCCTCCGCCGCCAGACTCACCGCTACCGGTAGTGCCACCCGGGCACCGGGGTGGGCATCGGTGACCAGGGTCAAAAGGACCAGCACGGCCTCGTCATCGGAGAGGATATGGCCTTCGTCGTCCACGATCGTGACCTGTTCGCCGCCCGGGTCGAGCACCGCACCCAGGTGGGCCCCCGACGCCCGCACCAGGTCAGCCACCCGGGCCGCGCTGGCCCGGCGGTCGAATGTGGTGGCACCGGCCGTATTGGCATACGGGTTCACCACCAACACGTCGGCTTCCAACTTTGCCAGCAGATTGGGCATGACAAAGCTGGCCGTCCCGAACGAGTAGTCGAGGACCAGTTTGAGGTTGGCGTTCCGGGAGTCGGCCAGGTCGACCGAGTCAATCAGAGCAGCCGTGTAGTGCTCGACGGCACGAATTGGAAACCCGATATCGCCCATCTCACGAGCCAGCGCCCGGCGGAAATCTTCGCGGTAATAGAGGCGTTCGATCTTGCGCTGGGTGGACTCGTCGATGTCGATCCCTCGTTCATCGAAGAACCGGAGCACCACCGACTCAGGATCGTCAGGCGTCAGCCGGACGGTGATTCCGGCCAGGCTGGAAGATGAGGTGACCTGGAAGCGGGTAACCGGAACGGTGGCCGCCTCCAGGTCATCGACGTTCACCCCGACCGAATTGCAGCCGACCATGATCGCCCGTTTCAACACCCGGGCTGCCCGGCTGGTATCCCGGGAGGTGGTGACCGTGGCACCCTTCTCCAACGTCGATGCCCAGGCCATCGAGAGGCGAACTGCGAGTTCGGCGCTGATGTCCACATTGGCCAGACCCTGAACGCCGTCCCGGCCGAACAGCGACCTGGCGCCCCGTGACTCCCACACGATGGACGAGTTGACGATGGCTCCGGCTTCTACAGTCTTGAAGGGATAGACCATGACGCCAGGCTTGATTTCGGCCTGCGCCCCGACGAAACAGTGTTCTCCGAGCACCACGCCCTCCTCGCAGCGGGCGCCGGATCGCAGATCGCATGCCCGACCGAGCACGCTCCCGTCCACACTGACCGCCGACCCTAGATAGGAGTTTTCGTGGACCACCGAACGCTGCAATGCAGCGTTGTCGCCTATGCGGACGTTCCGCCCCAGCGTGCAGTACTCCCCCAGCTTGACCCCTGGTCCCACCACACAGTTGTCTCCGATGACCGCCGGTCCGACAATGGTGACGGTGGGATCGATGAGGGTCCCTTTGCCCAACCAGACCCGGGGTCGAAGCTCAAACCCGGCGATATCGACCTGCACTCTTTGATCGAGAATGTCCTGATGGGTTTTCAGATAAGCCTCGAGGGTCCCAACGTCTTCCCAGTAGCCATCAGCAACAAAACCGTAGAGTGGCTTCCCGGCTTCCAGGACGGCTGGGAACGACTCTCCCGAAAAGTCCACTGGTCGACCTTCGGGGATGAAATCGAAAATTTCGGGCTCGAGCACGTAGATCCCGGTATTGATGGTGTCGCTGAACACCTGGCCCCATGTCGGTTTCTCGAGGAACCGCTCCACCGAGCCGTCCTCCCGGGTGATCACGATGCCGAACTCGAGTGGGTTCTCCACTGCTTTGAGCGCCAGGGTGGCCAAGGCCCCGCGCTTTTCGTGAAACGCCACCACCTCGCTCAGGTCAATATCGGTGAGCACATCCCCGGAGATCACCAAGAATCGCTCATCCAACTCGTCCCTGGCGTTCCGCACCGACCCGGCCGTGCCCAGCGGGGTGGATTCGGTGGCGTAGACCATCCGGACGCCGAACTCGGAACCATCCCCGAAATAGGTACGGATGGCATTGGCCATGAAGGCCACCGTGACCACGATGTCCTCGAACCCATGCTGGCGCAGCAGATTGACCACGTGCTCCATCATCGGGATGTTGGCCATGGGCAACATAGGTTTGGGCTGGTTGGAGGTAAGGGGCCGGAGTCGGGTCCCCTCGCCGCCAGCCATGATCACCGCCTTCATGGGGCCATCCCATCAACAGGGACATGATCCCCAACTGGATGGTTGGCGTGAGCCGACCGGCCCTCGGCCAGTGCCCGGCGAGCCACCGGCACATACGAGCCCGCCGCGATCCACGCCAACACCAGTCCAATCAGCCCGGTTGCCCAGGCGACAACGTGAATCGGCACCTGCCACCGTGCGGTGCCATGGCTCAGCAAAAATGCCGGGTAGGAGAACATGAGAGCGAACGTACCCGCTTTTCCCACCCACAACACGTCGATTCGCCTGGCCCCGAGCGAGGCCAACAGCAGCACCGCCGCCGACACGACCGCTTCACGGGCAAGCGTGGCCACACCAAACCAGAGCGGCACCGCCCCATGGATGATGAGGGTGATCACCGCGGTGGCCACCAACACCCGGTCGGCGAGCGGATCGAGGACCTTGCCCACCGTCGACACCTGGTGGTAACGCCGGGCGACGAAGCCGTCGATCCAGTCGGTGGCACCCAGCGCGGCGAGGAGAATGGCGGCCACCGTTTGGCGGTGGGCGCCGAACAGCAGCCATACGAACAGTGGAGTACAGACGAGGCGAACCAGGGTGATCAGATTCGGGACAGTCACGATCCGGTCCAGATTCGGCTCTTGGACCGGTGGTGGTTTTTCTCCGGCCGGCGGGTCGCCGACTTTCGCCACCTTGTCAGTCATTGCTGGGCCCTCCGTCCCTTGACGTTGCTGAGCCTAGTTTTAACCAGGTGCGCCGGTCGCCAGGGTAAGCCTCCGCCGAGCCTGCGCGGTGACTTCCAACCTGGTCGGCGCTTTCGAACGTCACCGGGGCGTCAAAGGCCGCCCGGCGGGTGGCACGGCGCAAGGCGGCAAGCACCGGGTGGCCCAGTACCAGCACCAGCACTGCGGTGGTCACGGCTCGAGGGATGTCGAAGCCGAGCGAGGTGGTGAGATCGAAAAAGATGAACCTATGGAGATTCTGGAGCACCCCTGCCCCTGGGACGAAAGAGAAGTTCGTCGACGTCCCGGCCCCGAATGGCCAAAACCAGAGGTTCATCAGCATGCCGTAGGCAAGGGCCGAGATGACCCCGTAGAGGGCCAACATCGTCAGCTCCCGTTTTCCTCCTGCCTCCGGAAGGCACCCGGCGCCGAACCCCATCCACGCCGCCGCCAGCATCTGGAACGGCAACCACGGTCCGACGCCGCCGGTGATCAATGCCGATGCCAGGATGGTCATCGCCCCCAACACAAAACCGAAGCCCCGACCGAGCACCCGGCCCGACGGGATGAGCAGAAAGAACACCGGCTCGAAACCGGCGACACCCGGGCTCGGAACCCGCAGCGCCGCCCCGCAGGCGGCCAAAATTCCGAGCAGTGCCACGGCCTTGGCGTCCAGGGATCCTTCCGCGATCTCACCGAGAAGTACCGCCAACAGCAGTGGGAGCAAGGCCACGAAGATCCACGGAGAATCGGTCGAGTGGGCCAGGTTGGCGTTGGCATGACGGGGTACGAGCAAAGGCCAACAGAACGCCGCCACGCCGATCAGGGATGTCACCGCCAAGGTGACCGACGCCCGGGGTCGTAAACGGATGGCTGTCACCCGGTGGGAGATCGCCATCGTCATCTCGAGTTCCCGGCCAGTGCCACTCTGACCTCATCAACGGTCAGCCATGCCTCAGGGGCCAGCACCTTGGCCACCTGGGGTGCGAACACCGGCGAATGGCACACCACCTCGCGGGCGGCGCCATCGGAGACGACTTCACCCTCCGCCAGCACCATCGCTCGATCAGCCACCCTGGCAACCAACTCCACATCATGGGTGGCGATCACCACGCTGTGCCCGCCGGCCACCAGCTCGCGAAGCAGGCGCACCAGCCGATCCTTGCTCGGGTAATCGAGTCCTCGGGTCGGCTCGTCGAGAAGCAGTACCGGGGGGGCCGGGGCCAGGATCACCGCCAGGGCCACGGCCAGTCGCTGGCCCTCGGACAGATCCCGGGGGTGATGCTGGCGCGGCACGCCGGGAAGTACCCGGTCGAGCGTCGCCGCGGTGGTGCCGGGGGGAAGACCACACTCGCCATCCGAAGCTTCGCATTCATCCGCCACCGAAGAGCAGTAGAGGAGCACGCCGGCGTCCTGGGGGACCAGGCCCACCAATTTGATGAGTTTGCGAGGAGGTAGGTCACCGGGCACCTGCCCACAGATCCGCACCCGACCCTTCGCCGGCCTTCGCAGACCGGCCAGGAGGCCGAGCAAGGTGGACTTCCCCGACCCGTTCCGACCCATGACGGCGACCACTTCGCCCCGGCGGATCCTCAGATCAACCTGGTTGAGCGCCATCACCGTCCCGTACACCGACGACACATGTTCGGCCTCGGCGATTGGCTCAGGCGTCGAAGCAGGGGTGGGCGTCGTCGGTGGGCCCGCCTGGAGGCCGGCCAGGCGAAGGCGAAGAGGCTCAGCCAAGCGGCGGGCGTCGCGCACAGACAGGGGGATCGGATCCCACCCGGCCAGTCGAGCCAAATCGACCAGCGGGGGAGCCACCGGCGATCCGGCCATGACGTCTTGGGGCCTACCCACAATCAGCTCATCGCCAGAACCGGGAACCAGGATGATGCGATCGGCGAATGGGACCACCCGCTCAAGGCGATGCTCCGCGATGACGACCGTCATGCCCACGTCGTGGACCAGCCGGGTCAGGGTGGCCAGCACCTCCTCGGCAGCGGCAGGGTCAAGGGCGGATGTCGGCTCGTCGAGGACCAACACCCGCGGCGAGGCGGTGAGTACCGCGCCGATGGCCACCCGTTGTTGTTGGCCTCCTGAGAGCGAGAGGAGCGGTCGGTGCCGCAGCTCATGGAGCCCGAGCAGGTCGAGCGTGTCCTCCACCCGTCGTCGCATCGCCTCCGGCGATACACCCAAGTTCTCCATGGCATAAGCCAACTCATCTTCGACGACATCGGTGACAAAGCTGGCGGAGGGATTCTGGCCCACCATTCCCACCAGGTCGGCCAGTTCCCGGGGCGGATTGTCTCGGGTCGACCGTCCGTCCACGGTCACGGTTCCCGACAGGCGTCCCCCGGTGAAGTGAGGCACCAGGCCGTTAATTGCACCCAGCAATGTGGATTTGCCTGAACCGGTCGCACCCACCACCAAACAGAACTCCCCCTCACCGATGGTGAGATCCACATGGCGCAAGATCGGCTCGTCGGCGGCCGAGTAGGAGAACGACACATCGGAGAAACGGATCATCACCGCGCCACCCCGGGGACGCCGGCGGACGGATTGGTCTCACTCTGCACCAAATCCACCAATTCCTCATCAGCCTCTCGGTATCCGGGGTCACGGGGAGATGGCGCCATCACGGCCGGAAGGAGCCCCGCCAGGATGCCGATGCAAAGGAAGAGCGGGAGCGTCGGGGCGCGTAAGGGGTAGGGAGTGAACTGCAGGCCCTGAACACCAACCACCCCGGCAATGACAAACGCTCCCAACACCGCGCATCCCGACAGGGACACGCCCCATTCGGGCAGCCGCCACACATCCGGACGGTAACGGGTGCGCGGCGATCGCCGC
>Ga0066793_10000363_pt1 | contig 17400 bp, 4 predicted proteins | sample PersoiDNA2013189_FD_83876 | JGI IMG/M metagenome (GOLD analysis project Ga0066793, IMG submission 83876) | Permafrost soil microbial communities from the Arctic, to analyse light accelerated degradation of dissolved organic matter (DOM) -... | ecosystem: Environmental > Terrestrial > Soil >... | reverse complement strand
CGCGCGAGCAAGCTCCGCATACTGGGGTCGATGGCGCTTTCGATAGCGCACACCGCCTCGGGCGGGTTCGACGTCTTCTGCGCGCCGATGCCTGTGCGCGTCTTCGACATGGCGGCGAGCCTGTTGCTGCTCGCGGAGGCGGGTGGCGTCGCCACCGACATGCGGGGGAATCCGATCGGACCTCAGGTGGCCTCGCTCGAGCGCCGGACGACCCTGCTCTGCGCGCCGACCAGGGAGCTCCACGCGGAGGCGCTGGAGATTCTCGGTCCGCAGCAGTGATCTTCACGCCCGACCGGACGGTCTTCGTCCTGCTGAGCTTCGAAGGCCCCGATCTGTACAGCCAGGCCGGCGGTCTCGGGGTGCGTGTGAAGGGCCTGTCGCGTTCGCTCGCAACTCTCGGATACGACACTCACCTGTACTTTGTCGGCGACCCCGACCTGCCCGGGGAGGAAAACCACGAAGGTGGCAGGCTGCACTATCGCCGCTGGTGCCAGTGGATCTCCGCGCAGCATCGCGGCGGGGTGTACGACGGCGAGGAGGGCAAGATCCGCGACTGGAACGCCAGCCTGCCTGCGAGCGTCATCGAAAATGTCATCGCGCCGGCCGTTACCGCCGGCAGCAATGTGGTCGTGCTGGGCGAGGAGTGGCACACGTCGTGGTCGATGAGCTTGATCTCCGACACCCTGTACCGCCGCGGCCTGCGTGACCGGGTCGTGATCCTCTGGAACGCGAACAACACGTTCGGCTTCCACAGGATCGACTGGACGGCGCTGGCGCTGTCCACGACGATCACGACGGTGAGCCGCTACATGAAGTTCATGATGTGGAACTCGGGCCAGAACCCCGTGGTCATCCCTAACGGCATCCCTCGCTCGTCAATCGCCGACGCGGATCCGGCCGCGGTGGCCGCCGTCAGAATCGCCGCGGACGCGGACCATCTTTGTTTCAAGATCGGGCGCTTCGACCCTGACAAGCGCTGGTTGATGGCCGTGTCGGCGATGGCCTATCTCAAGCGCCGCGGACAGACCGTGATGCTGCTGATGCGCGGCGGGCGCGAGCCGCACGGGAGTGAGGTGCTCGACCACGCGCGACGCCAGGGCCTCGCCGTGATCGATGCCGCCACGCCCGCCGACCCCCTCGGACTGGCTTCTCTTCTGCGTCAGAACCAGGAGGCGGATGTGATCAACTTCACGAGCTTCGTCAGCGATGACATGCTCCGGTTGATCTATGCGGCGTGCGACGCGGTCCTCGCGAACTCCGGGCACGAACCGTTTGGCCTCGTCGGGCTCGAGGTCATGGCGGCGGGCGGGCTGGCGGTCACCGGCTCGACAGGCGAGGACTACGCCGAGGCGTATCGCAACGCCCTGGTTCTCGAGACCAGCGACCCGGTCGAGCTCGTCACCGAGCTGGCGCTGCTGAAAGAGCGACCCAAGCTGGCGGCGTCCATGCGGAGGCGCGGCCGGACCACCGCGCGCGCCTATGTCTGGGAGAAGGTGATCGATGAGCTGCTGCTGCGGATCGAGTTCGCCGCCGCGCAGCAGGCCGTGAGGCCGGCGCCGGCGGAGCCGAAAGCCGCTCCCGCGCGATCTCGCAGGCCCGGGGTCGCGCGTGGCTGAGAACGTTGTCGTCTACACCGTGGTCCACCAGCCTCGGCGCCTGAAGCTGCCCGCGCAGGTCATCCCGGCTGGCACGCAGCCCGACGACCTCGCGCGCTTCATCTTCGACGAGGAGATGGACCGGCGCTACTTCGACCAGGTGGCGCGCGCCGCGTACCTGCCCGCGACCGCGATGTTCCGCGACCTCACCAGGCGCGGCTGGCGGATGTCGATCGGGTTCAGCAACTCGTTCCTCGTGCAGGCGGAGATGTGGGGGAGCAAGGTGATGGACTCCTTCAAGCGGCTGTGTGCGAGCCCAAACGTCGAGGTCGTGTGCGTGGAGCCCTACCACTCGTGGCTCTTCTACATGGACATCGTCGAGTTCAAGGAGTCGATGCTGTGGGCCCGACGCCGTCTCGAGGAGCTCTTCCAGAAACCCGTGACCGTGACGGACACCACCGAGATGTTCATGTCCAACGACGTTTACTTCGCCCTACAGCAGTGCGGTTTCACCGGCGCGCTGATGGAAGGTCGTGCGTGGCAGCTGAACTGGCAGGATCCGACGCACGTCTTCCGGTACCCCGGGCAGAGCCTGGCGCTGCTCGCCCGCCATCACGCGCTGTCGGACGACGTCGGCTACCGATTCTCGAACAGCAGCTGGAGCATGTGGCCGCTGGGGCCTGAAACGTATGCGGGCTGGCTGCGCGACGCATGGGGCGACGTGGTCACACTCGGCTGGGACTTCGAGACGTTTGGCGAGCACCACCGGCGAGACACGGGCATCTTCGAGTTCGTCCGCGGGCTCAACACGCAGCTCAAGAAGCGAAAGGTCCGCATGATGCTGCCGTCCGAGGCCGTTGCCGAGCTGGACGATCCGCGCTACGAGATCCCGGTCAACGAGTACGGGACCACATGGGCGGGCGAGGGCGGCATGGAGTTCTTCCTCGGCAACCAGGCCCAGCAGGGTCTGTTCCGCCTCATGCACCATGCCTATTCCAAGGCTCGGCTCACCGGAGACCCGAGGTTGATCGAGATCGCGAGGTGGCTGCTCCAGTCGGACAACCTGCATCTGATCCAGTGGTTCGGCCGGACCGGGCCGGCGGCGGAGGTCAGCGCGTACTTCACTCCGGACGAGTGGTGGGACCTCGGCCCCAACGGAATCATCCGTGAGCAACAGCGCGTGTACTTAAACTTCATCCGCGCACTTGATGAATACGTATGAGCGGAAACCGGGCGGTTTCCGCTGCGCGCAAAGCGGCGAGCAGGATGGGACTTACTGATTGCATCGCCCGGTCGGCTTGGCCGACGGGGCTGCTCACTTTCCCCGGGATTGGATTTACTGAATGATTTCTCCTAGCGACGTTTGGGTGACCAGGTTGCGACGCAGTGTCGCGGCCGAGGTGAACTCGGCCGCCATTGCCACGCTGCGTGGCGTGCGCCCTGCGACGATTGTGACCACCCGATGAAGCCCGTCCACGTCGCCTTTGTCTGGCACATGCACCAGCCCTACTACAAGGACGACCTGACGAGCACCTACCTCCTGCCCTGGGTCAGGCTTCGATCGGCGAAGGACTACTTCAAGATGCCGGCCTTGCTCGACGGCTACCCCAAGCTGCGTGCGACCTTCAACCTCGTCCCCTCGCTGCTGGCCCAGATCGAGGACTACGGGAAGGAGGAGTCGGTCGACCTCTTTCTCAACCTGAGCCGGCGCGAGGCCGCCGACCTGTCGGCCGAGGAGCGCGATTTCCTGCTGCGCTGGATGCGCGAGTCGCCGCGTGCGCTTCGCGTCCAGCAGTCGCCCCGCTACCTCGAGCTCGCCTCCCGGCCTGTCGACGCCCAGTTCACGACTCAGGACATTCGCGATTGGCAGGTCTGGTTCAACCTCGCGTGGTGCGACCCCGTCTGGATGGAGTCGGACCCGCGGCTTGCCGAGCTGAAGCGCAAGGACCGCGATTTCGCCGAAGCGGACAAGCAGCCGCTCGTCACCGCCCAGCTCGACATGATGAAGAAGGTCATCCCGAAGTACCGCGAGCTCGCCGACCGGGGTCAGGCGGAGTTGACCTTCTCGCCCTATTACCACCCGATCCTGCCGCTGCTGTGCCATGTCGACTCGGCCCGCATCGCCAATCCGCAGATCCAGCTGCCCGAGAACCACTTCTCACATCGGGAGGACGCCGAGCGGCAGATCGAGCTGGGCCTGGGCCTTTTCGAGCGCCTGCTCGGGCGCAGGCCGGCAGGCATGTGGCCTTCAGAGATGGCGGTGGGCGAGAGCATGGTCGACCTGGCCGCTGGCGCAGGGCTGGGCTGGATGATCAGCGACGAAGAGGTCCTCGCGCGCTCGATGGAGAACCGCTACTCGCGGGACGAGCACCTCTACAGCCCGAAACGCATCGAGCGCGAGGGCCAGAACCTGACGATGGTGTTCCGCGACTCGCAGATCTCGAACGCCATCGGCTTCGACTACCAGCGCATGTCATCGCTCGACGGCGCGCGCAACCTCGTCGGCCGCCTGAAGCGGATCGGGGAGCAGCAGGGCGACCGCGACCTGCTCGTCGTGATCGCGCTGGACGGGGAAAACGCGTGGGAGTTCTACCCGCGCGACGGCCACGACTTCCTCAACGCTCTGTACACCGAGCTCGAAGCGACCGAGGACGTCGTGACCACGACGGTGTCGGACTTCATCGCGGAGCATCCCGCCGAGCAGCAGCTGCACCACCTTCACACCGGCAGCTGGATCGGCGCGAGCCTGGACACGTGGATCGGCGACCCTGAGCACAACGTCGCCTGGGACCTGCTCGCCGAGACCCGCGCCTGGCTCGAAGACCAGTCCGCGCAGCGCCCGAAAGACTCGGACCAGGCGGCGCTCGCCTGGCGCGAGATCCTGATCACCGAGGGCAGCGACTGGTTCTGGTGGTTCAGCCGCAAGCACGACTCGGGGATGGACCCGATCTGGGACAACCAGTTCCGTCTGCACCTGCGCAACGTCTACAAGCTCATGGGTTCGCGCACCCCGGCCCGCCTGTTCCAGCCGATCATCAAGCGCGCGCCGGCGCCGGAACGTGGTGTCCCGGGAGCCGCGATCAGGCCCGAGTCACGCGACGACGCGGAGTGGAGCAAGGCCGGCTACTTCCAGGTCGGCTCCGGCTTCGGGGCGCTGCACCGCCCGGCGGGGATCGTCGAGCGCGTCTACTACGGCAACGACGACGAAGAGCTGTTCTTCCGGATCGACACGCCACGCACACCGGCTGAGCTGGAGGCGCAGCACATCGACTTTTGGCTGTACTGCTCGGGCAAGCCGGCCGGCGACGGCGCGAGCGACATCGAGCTTCCCCTGCCGGCTTCGGCGACGGTGGATCTCGGTTTCGAGCCCGCCTACGCGGTGAGAATCGTTCCTCGCGTGCAGGGCGGATCGGTCACGGTGGCGAAGATCGTCGAGCCTCAAACGAGGGGCGTCGTCGAGACGGCCTGGGAGGTCCCCGACCCCTGCTTCGTCGCGATTCCATTCGAGCGCCTCGGCAAGCGGGCGGGCGACACGGTGGAGATGGCGCTGGTCGTGAGCCGGGACGGAAAGGACATCGAGGTGGTGCCGCCATCTGGCTCGCTCGGCGTGCGCGTTCCGGGGGAGGCGCCAGCAGCAGCGGTCCCTCATTCACAACATCTCAAGGTCCTCGTTGCCACAGCCGAGCTCGCGCCGTTTGCCAAGATCGGCGGCGTGGCCGACGTCGCGGCCGCGCTCTCCAAGGAGCTGCGCCACGCGGGCCACGACGTGAGGGTCGTGCTGCCCCGCTACCGGCAGATCGACATCGGCCGGAACAACCTGCGTCCGGTCGTGACGGGCCTGCAGGTGACGTTGGGCGCTCAGAAGCTGGAAGCGACGATCTACGAAGGCGGTCTGGGTGACATGGTGGTTTACTTCGTCGACTGCCCGCCCCTCTTCGACCGCGACGGGATCGTCGGCTTCGGTGATGACGACGCAAGGTCGGTCTTCTTCTCGCGCGCCCTGCTGGAGATGCTGCCCGAGCTGGAGTTCTTCCCGGACGTCATCCATATCCATGACTGGTTCGCGGCCCTGGTGCCAAACCTGCTCGACCGGGTGTACTCGGAAGGCCCGTACGCAAAGATCGCCACCAACCTCACCGTCCACAACCTCGCCGCGCAGGGCACGTTCGGCTTTGGCGCCCTGGTGCTGGCGGGCCTGGAGGAGTGGGGCCTGATCCAGGTGGGGATTCCCGGTCTCGACAGCGTCGTGAACGTGCTGGGCCGCGGCATCCATTTCGCGGACGTCGTCAACACAGTCAGCGAGCGCTACGCGTCAGAGATCCAGACACCGCAGTACGGCGAGGGCCTCGACGAGCTGCTGCGCCGCAACGCGCACAAGCTCCATGGCCTCGTCAACGGCATCGACTACGAGATCTTCGACCCGCAGCGCGATCCCAACCTCAAGCATCACTACTCGGCCGACGCTCCGGAGGGCAAGGCGCTGTGCCGCGCCGAGCTGAGGGCGGAGCTCGGCCTTGATGACGTGAACAGGCCGGTGTGCGCCATCGTGTCCAGGTTCTACGACGTCAAAGGCCTCGACCTGGTGGAGCAGGCCATGCCGCCTCTCCTTCATCTCGGCCTGCAGGTGGTCGTGATCGGGACAGGCGACCGACGCTACGAGGACATGTTCCGGCGCGTCGCAGCCGAGGCTCCGCACCAGGTCTCCGCTTCGATCGGATTCGACGCCGCCCTCGCCCAGCGCGTCTACGCGGGGGCCGACATGCTGTGGATGCCGTCGCGCTTCGAGCCATGCGGTCTCGCCCAGCTGATCGCGCTGCGCTACGGCACCGTTCCCGTGGTGCGAGAGACCGGAGGGCTGGCCGACACGATCCGGGACTACGACCCCGTGGCCGCGACCGGCAACGGGTTCACCTTCGACGCCTACGACCCCTGGCAGTTCTTCGCCGCGGTCGTGCGTGCGGCCGAGACCTTCCGGCACCCGACGGCGTGGTCGTGGCTGGTGCGGCGGGACATGACCGAAGACGTCTCATGGTCACGCTCCGCGCACCGCTACGTACAGCTGTACCTGGCCGCAATCACGGCAAGACGCGAACGCCGCGGAGTCGGAGCGCTAGCGGACTAACCATCTGGACGAGGTGGAGCCTCAGGCCGGATTTACTCCGGCCGACACCGCGCCCTGCATTTCCAGACACCTCCATGCATCGCAAGACGCAGGAGGGGGTCCCGCGGGGGAGGACTTACGTCCTCACCCGCGCCTTATCCACCCCAGTCAGGAAGGAGCCGCAGCTGCTCCACCCGCCGCGCCCCCGGCGCGTACGCCAGGTTGAAGTAGTCGATCACCATCCGGCGGGCCGCGAATGCCGTGGCCGTGTGGCGGATGGAGGCCCGCATCATCTCGACCCAGCGCTGCGGAATCCCATCTTTGTCGCGCTCGTAGAACGCCGGCACCACTTCGCGCTCGAGTAGGCGGTACATGCCCTCCGCCTCGGCCCGATCGTCGATCTCCGGCCGCTCGAGCGTCGCGGCCGACGGGATCGCCCAGCCCAGCTCGGGACGGTAGGCCTCGTCCCACCACCCGTCGAGGATGCTCACGTTGAGCCCTCCATTGGCGCCCGCTTTCATCCCGCTGGTCCCGCTCGCTTCGAGAAAACGGCGCGGGTTGTTGAGCCACACGTCGGCGCCCTGAACCAGGTGCCGCGCCAGCTCGATGTCGTAGTCCTTGAGGAAGACGACGCGCGGCTGTTCCCGCGCGAACGCGACGATCTTCGCCACGATCTCCTTGCCCGGCTGATCCGCGGGGTGCGACTTGCCCGCGAACAGGATCTGAACGGGTCGCTTCGCATTGCTCAGCAGCGAGGTGAGCCGAGCCACGTCCTGGAGTAAGAGGTTCGCGCGCTTGTAAGGCGCGAACCGGCGCGCGAAACCGAAGGTCAGGGCTTCGGGGTCGAGCTCGATCGGCTTCTCCGAACGCCGCTTCGCAAACTCGATCAGGCGGCGCTTCAGGTCCAGGTGCGTCGCCCAGAGCACCGGCGCGGGTATCTCGAACACCGCCTGCCAGCGCCCGTCGCGCCCATCGAGGTCCCACCAGTCGGGTCCGACGTATCGACGGAGGAGTTCGGCGATCTCCGGGGCGATCCAGGTCGGCATGTGCACGCCATTGGTCACCGAGGCGATCGGGATCTGGGTTTCGGGCAGGCCCTTCCACGCGTCCTTCCACAACCGCCGCGAGACCGCGCCATGCAGCCGGCTCACTCCCACCGACTGGTCGGCCAGCCTGAGCGCGGCGTAGGTCGTGCACAGGCGCTCGCGCGGATCGCCCGGCTTCTGCCGGCCGAGGTCCATGAAGCGGTCGAACGACATTCCGACCTCGGCCAGGTATGGGCCGAGGAGGTCCCACACCAGGCCTGACTCGAAGTAGTCGCTTCCCGCGGCGATCGGCGTGTGCGTGGTGAACACGATTCCAGCGCGGGCGACCAGCCTGGCTTCCTCGAGCGTCATCTGCCGCGACGCCCGCAGCTCGCGGATCCGCTCGACGGCGCAGAGAAAGCTGTGGCCTTCGTTCAGGTGGAAGACGCCGGCCGCCATGTTCATCGCGCGCAGCGCCCGCACGCCGCCGATGCCGAGCACGATCTCCTGGCGCAGGCGCCGGTCGGGCTCAGGTACATAAAGGCGATCGGTGATCGAGCGAAGGTCGGGCGGGTTCGCCTCGAGGTCGGTGTCGAGCAGGAACAGCGGGACGCGTCCGACCTGCGCGCGCCACACCCCGATACGCACGTTGCGGTTGCCGATCGGCGCCTCGACCTCGACGCCCTCGACCCGCCGCACCGGCAGGTCGGCCCCCTGGCTCTCGGTGTACATCTCGACCTGGCGGCCGCCCGAGTCGATCTCCTGCCGCCCGAACCCTTGCCTGTAAAGGAGACCGACCGCGACCAGGGGAAGTCCGAGGTCGCTCGTCGCCTTCAGGTGGTCGCCGGCCAGGACGCCGAGTCCGCCCGAGTAGATGGGCAGGCATTCGGCGAGGCCGAACTCGAGCGAGAAATAGGCGACGACGAGCGGGGCCTTCGCGTCCATGAAGCGTGGATTGCGGTCGTAGTACTCGCGCCGCGCGGCGCGAGTACTACGACCGCAATCCACGCTTCATGGACGCGAAGGCCCCGCTCGTCGTCGCCTATTTCTCGCTCGAGTTCGGCCTCGCCGAATGCCTGCCCATCTACTCGGGCGGACTCGGCGTCCTGGCCGGCGACCACCTGAAGGCGACGAGCGACCTCGGACTTCCCCTGGTCGCGGTCGGTCTCCTTTACAGGCAAGGGTTCGGGCGGCAGGAGATCGACTCGGGCGGCCGCCAGGTCGAGATGTACACCGAGAGCCAGGGGGCCGACCTGCCGGTGCGGCGGGTCGAGGGCGTCGAGGTCGAGGCGCCGATCGGCAACCGCAACGTGCGTATCGGGGTGTGGCGCGCGCAGGTCGGACGCGTCCCGCTGTTCCTGCTCGACACCGACCTCGAGGCGAACCCGCCCGACCTTCGCTCGATCACCGATCGCCTTTATGTACCTGAGCCCGACCGGCGCCTGCGCCAGGAGATCGTGCTCGGCATCGGCGGCGTGCGGGCGCTGCGCGCGATGAACATGGCGGCCGGCGTCTTCCACCTGAACGAAGGCCACAGCTTTCTCTGCGCCGTCGAGCGGATCCGCGAGCTGCGGGCGTCGCGGCAGATGACGCTCGAGGAAGCCAGGCTGGTCGCCCGCGCTGGAATCGTGTTCACCACGCACACGCCGATCGCCGCGGGAAGCGACTACTTCGAGTCAGGCCTGGTGTGGGACCTCCTCGGCCCATACCTGGCCGAGGTCGGAATGTCGTTCGACCGCTTCATGGACCTCGGCCGGCAGAAGCCGGGCGATCCGCGCGAGCGCCTGTGCACGACCTACGCCGCGCTCAGGCTGGCCGACCAGTCGGTGGGAGTGAGCCGGCTGCATGGCGCGGTCTCGCGGCGGTTGTGGAAGGACGCGTGGAAGGGCCTGCCCGAAACCCAGATCCCGATCGCCTCGGTGACCAATGGCGTGCACATGCCGACCTGGATCGCCCCGGAGATCGCCGAACTCCTCCGTCGATACGTCGGACCCGACTGGTGGGACCTCGATGGGCGCGACGGGCGCTGGCAGGCGGTGTTCGAGATACCCGCGCCGGTGCTCTGGGCGACGCACCTGGACCTGAAGCGCCGCCTGATCGAGTTTGCGAAGCGGCGTTCGGAGAAGCCGATCGAGCTCGACCCCGAAGCCCTGACCTTCGGTTTCGCGCGCCGGTTCGCGCCTTACAAGCGCGCGAACCTCTTACTCCAGGACGTGGCTCGGCTCACCTCGCTGCTGAGCAATGCGAAGCGACCCGTTCAGATCCTGTTCGCGGGCAAGTCGCACCCCGCGGATCAGCCGGGCAAGGAGATCGTGGCGAAGATCGTCGCGTTCGCGCGGGAACAGCCGCGCGTCGTCTTCCTCAAGGACTACGACATCGAGCTGGCGCGGCACCTGGTTCAGGGCGCCGACGTGTGGCTCAACAACCCGCGCCGTTTTCTCGAAGCGAGCGGGACCAGCGGGATGAAAGCGGGCGCCAATGGAGGGCTCAACGTGAGCATCCTCGACGGGTGGTGGGACGAGGCCTACCGTCCCGAGCTGGGCTGGGCGATCCCGTCGGCCGCGACGCTCGAGCGGCCGGAGATCGACGATCGGGCCGAGGCGGAGGGCATGTACCGCCTACTCGAGCGCGAAGTGGTGCCGGCGTTCTACGAGCGCGACAAAGATGGGATTCCGCAGCGCTGGGTCGAGATGATGCGGGCCTCCATCCGCCACACGGCCACGGCATTCGCGGCCCGCCGGATGGTGATCGACTACTTCAACCTGGCGTACGCGCCGGGGGCGCGGCGGGTGGAGCAGCTGCGGCTCCTTCCTGACTGGGGTGGATAAGGCGCGGGTGAGGACGTAAGTCCTCCCCCGCGGGACCCCCTCCTGCGTCTTGCGATGCATGGAGGTGTCTGGAAATGCAGGGCGCGGTGTCGGCCGGAGTAAATCCGGCCTGAGGCTCCACCTCGTCCAGATGGTTAGTCCGCTAGCGCTCCGACTCCGCGGCGTTCGCGTCTTGCCGTGATTGCGGCCAGGTACAGCTGTACGTAGCGGTGCGCGGAGCGTGACCATGAGACGTCTTCGGTCATGTCCCGCCGCACCAGCCACGACCACGCCGTCGGGTGCCGGAAGGTCTCGGCCGCACGCACGACCGCGGCGAAGAACTGCCAGGGGTCGTAGGCGTCGAAGGTGAACCCGTTGCCGGTCGCGGCCACGGGGTCGTAGTCCCGGATCGTGTCGGCCAGCCCTCCGGTCTCTCGCACCACGGGAACGGTGCCGTAGCGCAGCGCGATCAGCTGGGCGAGACCGCATGGCTCGAAGCGCGACGGCATCCACAGCATGTCGGCCCCCGCGTAGACGCGCTGGGCGAGGGCGGCGTCGAATCCGATCGAAGCGGAGACCTGGTGCGGAGCCTCGGCTGCGACGCGCCGGAACATGTCCTCGTAGCGTCGGTCGCCTGTCCCGATCACGACCACCTGCAGGCCGAGATGAAGGAGAGGCGGCATGGCCTGCTCCACCAGGTCGAGGCCTTTGACGTCGTAGAACCTGGACACGATGGCGCACACCGGCCTGTTCACGTCATCAAGGCCGAGCTCCGCCCTCAGCTCGGCGCGGCACAGCGCCTTGCCCTCCGGAGCGTCGGCCGAGTAGTGATGCTTGAGGTTGGGATCGCGCTGCGGGTCGAAGATCTCGTAGTCGATGCCGTTGACGAGGCCATGGAGCTTGTGCGCGTTGCGGCGCAGCAGCTCGTCGAGGCCCTCGCCGTACTGCGGTGTCTGGATCTCTGACGCGTAGCGCTCGCTGACTGTGTTGACGACGTCCGCGAAATGGATGCCGCGGCCCAGCACGTTCACGACGCTGTCGAGACCGGGAATCCCCACCTGGATCAGGCCCCACTCCTCCAGGCCCGCCAGCACCAGGGCGCCAAAGCCGAACGTGCCCTGCGCGGCGAGGTTGTGGACGGTGAGGTTGGTGGCGATCTTTGCGTACGGGCCTTCCGAGTACACCCGGTCGAGCAGGTTTGGCACCAGGGCCGCGAACCAGTCATGGATATGGATGACGTCCGGGAAGAACTCCAGCTCGGGCAGCATCTCCAGCAGGGCGCGCGAGAAGAAGACCGACCTTGCGTCGTCATCACCGAAGCCGACGATCCCGTCGCGGTCGAAGAGGGGCGGGCAGTCGACGAAGTAAACCACCATGTCACCCAGACCGCCTTCGTAGATCGTCGCTTCCAGCTTCTGAGCGCCCAACGTCACCTGCAGGCCCGTCACGACCGGACGCAGGTTGTTCCGGCCGATGTCGATCTGCCGGTAGCGGGGCAGCACGACCCTCACGTCGTGGCCCGCGTGGCGCAGCTCCTTGGAGAGCGCGGCCGCGACGTCGGCCACGCCGCCGATCTTGGCAAACGGCGCGAGCTCGGCTGTGGCAACGAGGACCTTGAGATGTTGTGAATGAGGGACCGCTGCTGCTGGCGCCTCCCCCGGAACGCGCACGCCGAGCGAGCCAGATGGCGGCACCACCTCGATGTCCTTTCCGTCCCGGCTCACGACCAGCGCCATCTCCACCGTGTCGCCCGCCCGCTTGCCGAGGCGCTCGAATGGAATCGCGACGAAGCAGGGGTCGGGGACCTCCCAGGCCGTCTCGACGACGCCCCTCGTTTGAGGCTCGACGATCTTCGCCACCGTGACCGATCCGCCCTGCACGCGAGGAACGATTCTCACCGCGTAGGCGGGCTCGAAACCGAGATCCACCGTCGCCGAAGCCGGCAGGGGAAGCTCGATGTCGCTCGCGCCGTCGCCGGCCGGCTTGCCCGAGCAGTACAGCCAAAAGTCGATGTGCTGCGCCTCCAGCTCAGCCGGTGTGCGTGGCGTGTCGATCCGGAAGAACAGCTCTTCGTCGTCGTTGCCGTAGTAGACGCGCTCGACGATCCCCGCCGGGCGGTGCAGCGCCCCGAAGCCGGAGCCGACCTGGAAGTAGCCGGCCTTGCTCCACTCCGCGTCGTCGCGTGACTCGGGCCTGATCGCGGCTCCCGGGACACCACGTTCCGGCGCCGGCGCGCGCTTGATGATCGGCTGGAACAGGCGGGCCGGGGTGCGCGAACCCATGAGCTTGTAGACGTTGCGCAGGTGCAGACGGAACTGGTTGTCCCAGATCGGGTCCATCCCCGAGTCGTGCTTGCGGCTGAACCACCAGAACCAGTCGCTGCCCTCGGTGATCAGGATCTCGCGCCAGGCGAGCGCCGCCTGGTCCGAGTCTTTCGGGCGCTGCGCGGACTGGTCTTCGAGCCAGGCGCGGGTCTCGGCGAGCAGGTCCCAGGCGACGTTGTGCTCAGGGTCGCCGATCCACGTGTCCAGGCTCGCGCCGATCCAGCTGCCGGTGTGAAGGTGGTGCAGCTGCTGCTCGGCGGGATGCTCCGCGATGAAGTCCGACACCGTCGTGGTCACGACGTCCTCGGTCGCTTCGAGCTCGGTGTACAGAGCGTTGAGGAAGTCGTGGCCGTCGCGCGGGTAGAACTCCCACGCGTTTTCCCCGTCCAGCGCGATCACGACGAGCAGGTCGCGGTCGCCCTGCTGCTCCCCGATCCGCTTCAGGCGGCCGACGAGGTTGCGCGCGCCGTCGAGCGATGACATGCGCTGGTAGTCGAAGCCGATGGCGTTCGAGATCTGCGAGTCGCGGAACACCATCGTCAGGTTCTGGCCCTCGCGCTCGATGCGTTTCGGGCTGTAGAGGTGCTCGTCCCGCGAGTAGCGGTTCTCCATCGAGCGCGCGAGGACCTCTTCGTCGCTGATCATCCAGCCCAGCCCTGCGCCAGCGGCCAGGTCGACCATGCTCTCGCCCACCGCCATCTCTGAAGGCCACATGCCTGCCGGCCTGCGCCCGAGCAGGCGCTCGAAAAGGCCCAGGCCCAGCTCGATCTGCCGCTCGGCGTCCTCCCGATGTGAGAAGTGGTTCTCGGGCAGCTGGATCTGCGGATTGGCGATGCGGGCCGAGTCGACATGGCACAGCAGCGGCAGGATCGGGTGGTAATAGGGCGAGAAGGTCAACTCCGCCTGACCCCGGTCGGCGAGCTCGCGGTACTTCGGGATGACCTTCTTCATCATGTCGAGCTGGGCGGTGACGAGCGGCTGCTTGTCCGCTTCGGCGAAATCGCGGTCCTTGCGCTTCAGCTCGGCAAGCCGCGGGTCCGACTCCATCCAGACGGGGTCGCACCACGCGAGGTTGAACCAGACCTGCCAATCGCGAATGTCCTGAGTCGTGAACTGGGCGTCGACAGGCCGGGAGGCGAGCTCGAGGTAGCGGGGCGACTGCTGGACGCGAAGCGCACGCGGCGACTCGCGCATCCAGCGCAGCAGGAAATCGCGCTCCTCGGCCGACAGGTCGGCGGCCTCGCGCCGGCTCAGGTTGAGAAAGAGGTCGACCGACTCCTCCTTCCCGTAGTCCTCGATCTGGGCCAGCAGCGAGGGGACGAGGTTGAAGGTCGCACGCAGCTTGGGGTAGCCGTCGAGCAAGGCCGGCATCTTGAAGTAGTCCTTCGCCGATCGAAGCCTGACCCAGGGCAGGAGGTAGGTGCTCGTCAGGTCGTCCTTGTAGTAGGGCTGGTGCATGTGCCAGACAAAGGCGACGTGGACGGGCTTCATCGGGTGGTCACAATCGTCGCAGGGCGCACGCCACGCAGCGTGGCAATGGCGGCCGAGTTCACCTCGGCCGCGACACTGCGTCGCAACCTGGTCACCCAAACGTCGCTAGGAGAAATCATTCAGTAAATCCAATCCCGGGGAAAGTGAGCAGCCCCGTCGGCCAAGCCGACCGGGCGATGCAATCAGTAAGTCCCATCCTGCTCGCCGCTTTGCGCGCAGCGGAAACCGCCCGGTTTCCGCTCATACGTATTCATCAAGTGCGCGGATGAAGTTTAAGTACACGCGCTGTTGCTCACGGATGATTCCGTTGGGGCCGAGGTCCCACCACTCGTCCGGAGTGAAGTACGCGCTGACCTCCGCCGCCGGCCCGGTCCGGCCGAACCACTGGATCAGATGCAGGTTGTCCGACTGGAGCAGCCACCTCGCGATCTCGATCAACCTCGGGTCTCCGGTGAGCCGAGCCTTGGAATAGGCATGGTGCATGAGGCGGAACAGACCCTGCTGGGCCTGGTTGCCGAGGAAGAACTCCATGCCGCCCTCGCCCGCCCATGTGGTCCCGTACTCGTTGACCGGGATCTCGTAGCGCGGATCGTCCAGCTCGGCAACGGCCTCGGACGGCAGCATCATGCGGACCTTTCGCTTCTTGAGCTGCGTGTTGAGCCCGCGGACGAACTCGAAGATGCCCGTGTCTCGCCGGTGGTGCTCGCCAAACGTCTCGAAGTCCCAGCCGAGTGTGACCACGTCGCCCCATGCGTCGCGCAGCCAGCCCGCATACGTTTCAGGCCCCAGCGGCCACATGCTCCAGCTGCTGTTCGAGAATCGGTAGCCGACGTCGTCCGACAGCGCGTGATGGCGGGCGAGCAGCGCCAGGCTCTGCCCGGGGTACCGGAAGACGTGCGTCGGATCCTGCCAGTTCAGCTGCCACGCACGACCTTCCATCAGCGCGCCGGTGAAACCGCACTGCTGTAGGGCGAAGTAAACGTCGTTGGACATGAACATCTCGGTGGTGTCCGTCACGGTCACGGGTTTCTGGAAGAGCTCCTCGAGACGGCGTCGGGCCCACAGCATCGACTCCTTGAACTCGACGATGTCCATGTAGAAGAGCCACGAGTGGTAGGGCTCCACGCACACGACCTCGACGTTTGGGCTCGCACACAGCCGCTTGAAGGAGTCCATCACCTTGCTCCCCCACATCTCCGCCTGCACGAGGAACGAGTTGCTGAACCCGATCGACATCCGCCAGCCGCGCCTGGTGAGGTCGCGGAACATCGCGGTCGCGGGCAGGTACGCGGCGCGCGCCACCTGGTCGAAGTAGCGCCGGTCCATCTCCTCGTCGAAGATGAAGCGCGCGAGGTCGTCGGGCTGCGTGCCAGCCGGGATGACCTGCGCGGGCAGCTTCAGGCGCCGAGGCTGGTGGACCACGGTGTAGACGACAACGTTCTCAGCCACGCGCGACCCCGGGCCTGCGAGATCGCGCGGGAGCGGCTTTCGGCTCCGCCGGCGCCGGCCTCACGGCCTGCTGCGCGGCGGCGAACTCGATCCGCAGCAGCAGCTCATCGATCACCTTCTCCCAGACATAGGCGCGCGCGGTGGTCCGGCCGCGCCTCCGCATGGACGCCGCCAGCTTGGGTCGCTCTTTCAGCAGCGCCAGCTCGGTGACGAGCTCGACCGGGTCGCTGGTCTCGAGAACCAGGGCGTTGCGATACGCCTCGGCGTAGTCCTCGCCTGTCGAGCCGGTGACCGCCAGCCCGCCCGCCGCCATGACCTCGAGCCCGACGAGGCCAAACGGTTCGTGCCCGGAGTTCGCGAGGACCGCGTCGCACGCCGCATAGATCAACCGGAGCATGTCATCGCTGACGAAGCTCGTGAAGTTGATCACATCCGCCTCCTGGTTCTGACGCAGAAGAGAAGCCAGTCCGAGGGGGTCGGCGGGCGTGGCGGCATCGATCACGGCGAGGCCCTGGCGTCGCGCGTGGTCGAGCACCTCACTCCCGTGCGGCTCGCGCCCGCCGCGCATCAGCAGCATCACGGTCTGTCCGCGGCGCTTGAGATAGGCCATCGCCGACACGGCCATCAACCAGCGCTTGTCAGGGTCGAAGCGCCCGATCTTGAAACAAAGATGGTCCGCGTCCGCGGCGATTCTGACGGCGGCCACCGCGGCCGGATCCGCGTCGGCGATTGACGAGCGAGGGATGCCGTTAGGGATGACCACGGGGTTCTGGCCCGAGTTCCACATCATGAACTTCATGTAGCGGCTCACCGTCGTGATCGTCGTGGACAGCGCCAGCGCCGTCCAGTCGATCCTGTGGAAGCCGAACGTGTTGTTCGCGTTCCAGAGGATCACGACCCGGTCACGCAGGCCGCGGCGGTACAGGGTGTCGGAGATCAAGCTCATCGACCACGACGTGTGCCACTCCTCGCCCAGCACGACCACATTGCTGCCGGCGGTAACGGCCGGCGCGATGACATTTTCGATGACGCTCGCAGGCAGGCTGGCGTTCCAGTCGCGGATCTTGCCCTCCTCGCCGTCGTACACCCCGCCGCGATGCTGCGCGGAGATCCACTGGCACCAGCGGCGATAGTGCAGCCTGCCACCTTCGTGGTTTTCCTCCCCGGGCAGGTCGGGGTCGCCGACAAAGTACAGGTGAGTGTCGTATCCGAGAGTTGCGAGCGAACGCGACAGGCCCTTCACACGCACCCCGAGACCGCCGGCCTGGCTGTACAGATCGGGGCCTTCGAAGCTCAGCAGGACGAAGACCGTCCGGTCGGGCGTGAAGATCACTGCTGCGGACCGAGAATCTCCAGCGCCTCCGCGTGGAGCTCCCTGGTCGGCGCGCAGAGCAGGGTCGTCCGGCGCTCGAGCGAGGCCACCTGAGGTCCGATCGGATTCCCCCGCATGTCGGTGGCGACGCCACCCGCCTCCGCGAGCAGCAACAGGCTCGCCGCCATGTCGAAGACGCGCACAGGCATCGGCGCGCAGAAGACGTCGAACCCGCCCGAGGCGGTGTGCGCTATCGAAAGCGCCATCGACCCCAGTATGCGGAGCTTGCTCGCGCG
>Ga0066793_10000362_pt1 | contig 17411 bp, 13 predicted proteins | sample PersoiDNA2013189_FD_83876 | JGI IMG/M metagenome (GOLD analysis project Ga0066793, IMG submission 83876) | Permafrost soil microbial communities from the Arctic, to analyse light accelerated degradation of dissolved organic matter (DOM) -... | ecosystem: Environmental > Terrestrial > Soil >... | reverse complement strand
TTGTCCTGGATCGTCGTGATGAAGTCGTTGGTGAACGTCTCCGTGGAGACGTACTTCACCCGGAGATGGGGGTAGTGGCTTGCGACATAGTGTCCGATCGCTTGCAACAAGTGCGTCTTGCCCAACCCCACACCTCCATATATGAAGAGTGGGTTGTAGGCGGTTCCAGGAGACTCCGCGACCGCCATGGCGGCAGCGTGCGCGAACCGGTTCGATGAGCCCATGACGAAGGAGTCGAAGGTGTACTTGGGGTTGAAGTCGCCCTCGGTGGCCTCCTTGACCCGCTGGGTCTCGACGGCCTCCATGCTGGGGATGACTGCGGAGTCTCGGACCGCGTCGACCGATGCGAGCGAGGGAGATCCTGGAGGGGTGTCGGTCTCCAGGCCGGGCGCAGGCGCCTCATCGGCGACTAGGAACCTCACGCGCATGGGAGAGCCCGCGACACTGGTGACCGTCGACGCGAGCAGGCCCGAGTAGCGCTTGTCGAGCCAATCACGGGCGTACTCATGTCGCGTTCCGACCAGCAGCGTGTCCCCGTCGATGCCCAGAGGCTCCGTCTGCTCGAACCACGTCTTGAATGTCGGCGTGTTGAGTTCGCCCCTGACGATCTCCAGCGTCTCGTCCCAAAGACGGCGGACATCGAGTGTCGCTCCCTGCCGTGTATCCTGAGCGATCTCCACAATGATGCTCCCCACTAGCTGATGAATATGGTGTCGAGGTATGAGACCCCGAACTCGGTCAATTGGCGCTTCCCGGTCTCGTCGGCGACGATGAGACCGGTGTCCTCCAGCGAGGCGAGGTCTCGGTAGGCCGTGGAGAGGCCGACCGCCAGTTCCTTCGCGACGGCCGACGGCCCTGCCGAGCCGAGCTCCATCACGATAGCGAGGACCTGCTTCTGGCGGGTGCTGAGGCGCGGCACCTGACGGAGGTCACCGACTGGCGACTCGGTCTCGGCTGAAGCCTTGCGCTGGACCCGGATCGTGACCACCGTTCCCCGGTCGAGGTTGTCGTCGATCTCGATGGATCCGCCAGCGAACGTCAGGCACTCCTTCACGATGGGCAGACCGGACCCGACGCCCTTGATGTAGCGCTTCATGTCCGAGTTCGCAGTAGAGAAGCCCGGAAGGAAGGCCCGTACCTTGTCGGTGATGCCCGGGCCTTGGTCTGAGAACCGGACCGTGTTGCCGTTGTCCAAGATAGTCACGACCACCTCGGAGAAACCCGCATGGACGAGGTTCTCCACGATCTCTCTTATAAGGGTGTAGGGCACCTCGCCCCCCTGCTCGCGTGCCAGGTGGTAGGTGCGGGACGCCAACCGCTCGATCGCGTCGGCGAGGTCGACCCCGATCACGTCCTCCACGCGAGGTGCCGCGGCCAGTGAGTCGTAGACCGCGATGCGTGCGCCCGCATCGGTGCCCGAGAGAGTGAGCGTGTGCGAGGGCGCCGACGGCACAGGAGCGCGCGAAGGGGATGCGGCGACCGGGGACCCGGCTGCTGCGACGCCATCGGAGTACTGGTCCCCGAAGAAGTTCTTCAATCCGCCCCCCCGTCCTGTCCGGATCCACACTATCCACACTTCTGTCCACAGGGCCCTCGATGAGAGCCGATGATTAACCACCAGTTAACAGCCGTATCCATACTCGGCTGACTCCATCGGCTGGAAGAGCCGGGGGGCCTCTCACCTGCGGTTTCGCCAGTCGTCCACAGATCTTTCCACATCTGTGGAGAACCTGCCCCCCGGTGTGTCGTCCGGTGGGGCCAAAACGCTAGGTAGAGCGTGTAGCGCACCCCCGAGGGCTTTCCTCAGGGCTTCCGAGAAGCACCTCACAGGACGATTCTGTGGATAATGGACAACGATGCCCCCGAAGTCGCTCGAGAGGGTGTGGAAAACTCTCGTAGCGCACGGAGGCTCCAATGAGGCGATGCGCCGATCAGCTGTTCTACGTGCGGTTTTCAACGTGATGCGGGCCGCCGCGGCGCCGCCTGGGACGTTGCCGATTCTAGCAGAGGGCGGGTGGTCGAACAATCGGGCGCCCGGGGTTATCCACAGGTTCGGCGCCCGTGAATCCTGCGTTTTCCACAGTATCCACAGTTTCGCCGCGAATCTGGCGTAGCGGGCCGGAAGGGCCGAAGCGAAGCATCCGTATGCGAACGTACGTGTGGAGCGAGCAGTGACAGACGTAGCCTCCTGGCCGATTCGATTGACACTGCGGAAACGCCGCCGGTATAATCATCCGGCTCTGCGCCCGGACCGTCCGGGCCCACCACGATCTACCCTCCAGGATGGAGTGAGCGATATGAAGAGGACCTTTCAGCCGAACAATCGCAGGCGGGCCAAGACGCACGGCTTCCGCGTGCGCATGTCGACCAAGGGAGGTCGCGCTGTCCTCGCAGCGCGCCGGCGCAAGGGCCGCTCGGTTCTTTCGGCTTAGCCGACGGGCCCCCCGCGTCACGCGGGAAGCGCTGCTCATGCGCATCATCAAGTCCACACGCGAGATCGACACGCTGTTCAGGCAGGGCACGAGGGCGAGCAGCTCGCTTGTGACCGCCCTGAGCATGCCGGTCGATGAACGACGCGGCCCACAGGGCCGCGTCGCGTTCGTTGCCGGGAAGAAGCTGGGCGGCGCCGTCGTGCGAAACCGCTGCAAGAGGGTTCTGCGAGCAAGCGCCGCGCGCGCCGGCGGCCCCTGGCCCGGACTCGACGTTGTCCTCATCGCCCGTCAAGGGCTAGCGACGGCCGGGGTCAGCGACGTGGATGCGGCATTCCGCGACGTACTGAGGCGCTTGGGGATGGCGTCTTGAGGTCCTCAGCGGCCACCTGGCGAACCGCCGTCTCCACATTGCCCCGCAGGTCGGCGATGTTCCTCGTCCGGGGGTACAAGGCGCTCATCTCCCCCATGCTCCCGCCCTCGTGCCGGTTCACGCCCACGTGTTCCTCGTATGCGCTAACATCCCTTGAAAGATACGGTGTCATCCGTGGCGGATGGCTCGCGGTCAAGCGGATCGGCCGCTGTCATCCATGGAATCCCGGAGGCTACGACCCGGTCCCCTGAGCACCGGCCTCGAGCCGGCAGTGCTTGTCCGCGCCACGCGACCCTTGGGCACGTGACGTTACATAAGGAGGTTCCGTCCAGTGTCACCACTGCCCTTGGCGTTCAACATCCCCTTGTTGACCCCGCTATGGAACGACGTGGTACTCAAGTATCTAATGGAGGCCCTGAAGGCGATCTGGCTGCAGGTGGGCGACCTTGGACTTGCCATCATCCTGCTGACGGTGGTCCTGAGGATCATCATCATCCCGCTGACTTGGAAGCAGACCAAGTCGATGTTCGAGCTGCAGCAGATCCAGCCCAAGCTGAAGGAGCTGCAGGAGAAGTACAAGAACGACAAGGAGAAGCTCCAGGAGAAGACGATGGCCTTCTACCAGGAGAACAAGGTGAATCCGTTCGGCGGCTGCCTGCCCCTCTTGCTCCAGATGCCGATCTTCATTGCGCTCTTCACCGTCCTTCGCGAGAACGTCCCCAACTACATCAAGACAATGCCGGTGCTCGAGCAGGCGGCTGCAAAGCAGTTCTGGGTGGTCATCCCGGACCTCACGCAGACCCCGGGCCAAGTCTGGGCTTTATGGTATGCGGCGCCGGCGACGCATGCGCTTTCCGCAGCGAGTTACGGCATGGGCCCGGCCCTGTTGCACGTGTTTCCCTACGGGCTGTTCGTCGTACTGTTCGGGTTGAGCGTGTGGCTACCGCAGTATCTTCTCACCAAAGACCCCGTGCAGAGACGGACGGGTTCCTACATGGCAGTCATGATGCTGTGGTTCGGATGGATCAGCCCCGCCGGCGTTCTGCTGTACTGGGTGACGTCCAGCGCGTGGCAGGTCGTTCAGCAGCAGATCACCACGAACATGATCACACGCTCACAGGAAGCGGGGGCGAAGTAGATGAAGCGGGAGACGATCGCGGACGCTGCAACCATCGAAGAGGCTCTTGGCGCGGCGCTCATCGAACTGGGCGCTGAGGCGGGCGACGTCGAGTACGAAGTGCTCGATGAGCCCGGCAAGCGCCTGTTCGGCGCGGTGCGACAGGCGCGGGTCCGTGTATGGATGAAGGAAGAGGACGAGACGGCAGACATCGAGCTCCCCGAAGAGGCACTTCCCGAGGAGCTCGTCGAAGAGACGCTTCCGGAACCGGTGGTCGCCGAGGCCGAGGCCGAGATCCTCACAGACGAGCAACTCGACGAGATCGCGGACGCGGGTGTCGCGGCCACCCAGGCGATCCTTGCCGGGTTCGGCATCGAGGCGACCATTGACGAGTACGAGGGTGACGATGGCGAGATCATCCTGGACGTGGTGGGTGGCGACCTCGGTATATTGATCGGCAGGCACGGGAAGACCCTGGACGCGATGCAGACGCTTGTATCGGCCCTCACGAATCGGGTAGTCAACAGACGCTACCCGGTGCTCGTGGACGTCGAAGGATACCGGTCCCGCAGGCGCGTCAAACTCGAGGACATCGCGAAGAGGACGGCCGAGCGCGTCGCACGCCAGGGCCGGCCGGTGAAGTTGCGCCCGATGAGCAGCTACGAGCGCAAGGTCGTACACGTCGCCCTCCGTGAAGACGGTCGAGTGGTCACGGTCAGCGAGGGCGAAGAGCCCTTTCGCCAAGTGGTCGTGTCCCCCAAGTAGCCCGACGCCGCACAAAGCGACCGGGGAGGGTGCCGTTGGCATCCTCCCCTTCTTGTGTCGGCTCGAGGGAATCCTCGCGACCTCACGTACAAAGGAAGCACGTTCTTCGGGGGCGACGCCTGGTCTTCGCGCCCGACTGGTCTTGGGCGAGAGGTGGCTTCCGGTGGCGGCGCGGGCGCTGCGGCGCGCATCAAACGTGTCCCATGTTTCACGTGAAACATCGAGGTTGGTTCTTGGTGCGATTTGGGTTAGGTTTCACGTGAAACATGGCGAGGGAGGACTGAACGGATGGATCCCACACGCAGCGTACGCCGGTCGGCCCGTGCCTTCGGACTGGACCTGTCCGCTGAAGCCGCGGCGAAGATGCTGGAGCACCTCGAACTGCTCGCGATCGCCAACGAGAAGTTCAACCTCACTACGATACCGCGCGACGAGTGGCTCTGCGCCCACGTTCTCGACTCGCTCTCCTGCGCACCAGAGGTGAATGACTCGGTTCCAGGGGACTTCGCCGACCTGGGGTCAGGGGGCGGGTTCCCGGGGATCCCGCTGTCGATCGCGACCGGGCGCGAGGTTGTGCTCGTGGAGTCCGTCAAGAAGAAGGCCGTGTTCCTCGCTGAGGTGCTCACTGAGATTCGGATCGGGGGCCGCGTAGCGCCCGTCCGAGCTGAGGAGCTCGCGCTTCAGGAGCCGGGAGTGTTCGCAGTTGTGACAGCGCGGGCCGTGAGCTCCCTGCCTTCTCTCGTTGAGCTCGCCGCTCCGCTCCTGAAGCCGGGCGGACGCCTGATATGCCTGAAGGGCGACCCTCGGGCAGAAGAGCTGCAATCCGGTGCTCGCGCCGGCCGCATATGCGGTCTCGCGGAAGTATGCTGCAGGCGCGTAGAAGTGCCTTTGACGGAGGCGATTCGGACGATCGTGGTCTACGAGAGAACAGGCCGACCGCAGGTGCATCTTCCCCGTCGGCCGGGCACCGCGCAGAAACAGCCGCTGGGGTAGGGTACCGCGAGTCCAGCGGCTACCGTATACTCCACTCACGAAGCTAGCACTCTGGAAGGGGGCAGGGGCGGCAAATGGGCGGACATGCAGGAAGGCATGAGGGTCCGGCTCGCGTGCTGGCGGTCGTCAACCAGAAGGGCGGAGTCGGCAAGAGCACGACGTCGGTGAACCTCTCCGCCGCTTTAGGAGATCTCGGGCAGCGCGTTCTCCTTGTGGATCTGGACCCTCAGGGGAACGCGAGCTCCGGCTTCGGACTCAATCGACACCAGCGCGAGCTGTGCATCTACAACGCGCTGCTGGAGGACACCCCCCTTGCGGACATCATCGAGCCCGTGGAAGTGGAGAACGTGTTCATCGCGCCGGCGACGATACAACTTGCCGGCGCGGAGATCGAGCTGGTGTCGGCCATGAGCCGGGAAACACGTCTCCAAGTGATTCTCGCCCCCGTTCGAGACGACTTCGACTTCGTGATCATCGACTGCCCTCCCTCGCTTGGACTGCTGACGATCAACGCGCTCACGGCCGCTGATGGCCTCGTCGTCCCGGTCCAGTGCGAGTACTACGCGCTGGAGGGGCTCTCGAAGCTTCTGGACAGCGTTCGTCTGGTCAAGACGCATCTGAACCCGCGGCTGGAGATCTTCGGCGCCGTCATGACGATGTACGATTCGCGAACCAAGCTCTCGCAGCAGGTGGTTGACGAGGTGCGTGACTTCTTCGAGGAGAAGGTGTTCTCGACACTCATTCCTCGAAGCGTGCGTCTGTCGGAGGCTCCGAGCTTCGGGCAGCCCATTACGATGTACGATCCTAACGGCAAGGGCGCTGTGGCCTACCGCAGCCTGGCGAAGGAAGTGATGGATCGTGTCTAGGGGAGGACTCGGCCGCGGCCTGGGGGCACTCATACCCAACGCGACGCAGGCGTCGTCGGATGAGATACGCGAGTTGCCGACTGACGCGATAGCACCGAACCCGCATCAGCCGCGCACGGTGATCGACCAGGACTCCATCGAAGAGCTCACCGACTCGATCAAGAAGGTCGGAGTGCTGCAGGCGATCATCGTCCGACCGTACTCCGATGGGTACCAGATCATCGCCGGCGAGCGCCGGTGGCGCGCTGCGAGGGCCGCCGGGCTGGAGAAGGTCCCTGTCAGGGTGATGGCATCGTCCGAGACAGAGTCGCTGGAGCTGGCTCTTATCGAGAACCTGCAGCGCCAGGACCTGAACTCGATGGAAGAGGCGCGGGGTTACAAGCGGCTGCTCTCTGAGTATCAGATGACGCAGGCGGAGCTGGCCGAGAAGGTGTCGAAGTCCCGCTCCGCGATCACCAACACTCTCCGCTTACTGGACCTGCCCGATGAGGTTCAGGATATGCTCAGCGGAGACAAGCTCACTGCCGGGCACGCGCGGGCCATACTCTCCGTGTCCGAGGAGGACCGAAGGATACGACTCGCCGAGAAGATCGTGGCCGAGGGCCTTTCTGTGAGGGAGGCGGAGGCGTTGGCGCGCCTGTACCAGGCCGGGCAGACGGAGCGGACGCCGCGACCGGTGTCGCCGAAGTCGTTCAAGGTGGTGGCACGGAAGCTTCGCCGGATGCTGGGCACGAACGTCCGCGTCCGGCTGACTGCGAAGAAAGGGAAGATAGAGATCGACTTCCAGGGCGAGGACGAACTCGAACGGATCTTCCGAGCCCTAACGGAAAGCGAGACGGCGGCGGCAGGAGAACAGGCGTGAGCAGGCGAGTGGAATATTTTGTCATTGGCACCGTGACCGGAGTGGCGATCGGGATCGTGATCGGCCTCCTTGTCGCGCCCGACAGCGGCGCACGGACGCGCCATCGTCTTGCGGAGGAAGCTCGCCGAGTCGCGGAGGCCGCTCGGATCGTTGCGGAGCGAGCCGAGCGAACGGCAGAAGTGCTGGGCGAGCGGGTCGACCACTACTTCGGCAGGGACGAGGAAGTGGCTTGGCGCAAGGTGCGCGAGATCCGCGAAGGCGTCCAGCGCTACACGGAGGCCCAGGTCTAGTCATCGATGTCGTAGTGGCACGGTAGGCTGACCCCGTAGGCACGAAAAGGGGAGGACCGAAGTGCCGCTGACGCTCGTCTCGGGGCGTGCCAACGCCGGCAAGACCGGCATCATCTACGGAGCAATGCGTCGCGCCCTGGAGGACGGGCGAGGGCCGGTGCTCCTTCTTCCGACGCGCCCGGACGTGGTTCGCGCGCGCGGGGAGCTGGGCGACAGCGGACTCCTCGGACTCGAGATCGCGCAGTTCGACAAGTACCTCGAGTCATTGTGGGACATCCTCGGTGACGGTCGTCGCATCGTGTCGCACGTGGAACGCGACATGATGTTGCGCCGGGCGCTGGCAGCAGAGGCGCCCGACAGATTGGAAATATCTGGGAATGGCCGAGGTCTGCGGCACCTCCTTTCGCGACTCGTCGAACGCAGGGCGGAAGAAGGTGTCGCGATCCCCGGGCTTGTCCCGGGACCCGGCGCCGCGGTGGTTGGGATAGTGCGTTCGTACGAACGGCTGATCGCTGACCACGGGCTGGTCGAACGCGAGGAGGCCTTCCGGGTGCTGGCAGACTCCGAAGCCACGCGGCTCGGCGACCCGGTCGCGGTGCATCGTTTCTCGGACCTCACGAGGTCGCAGGAGCGTTTCGTGACGGCGGCGGCGGGTGCGGGAGTGGATGTGTGGGTCAGCCTCCCATGGGAGACCGGGCTGCCGGCGGCGGCAGCGGTCGAGCCGCTTGCATCGAGGCTGGCGCTGGTCGCCACGGTCCTGAAGGCTCCACCGGGCTCGTATACCACAGTGCCGGAGCTCGCTCGACTCGAGAAGGGACTCTTCGCGCAGCCTGCTCCGGCCGCGGCAGACGGGGCCGTGGACCTGGTGGTTGCGCAGGGCCCCGACGCGGAGGCGGTCGCCATCGCACGGACCGTGGCGGGCCACATCGCGGCCGGCATCCGTCCGGAAGAGATCGCTGTGGCGTTCCGAGACCCGCTCCGCCACGTCCGGGTGGTCCGACGCGCGCTGGACCGGGCCGGAATCCAAGCGGACTACGACGTGCGCCTTCCGGCGGCGGGATCGCCGCTCGGGCGGGCGCTCCTGCACCTCTGGGCGTTCGCGGCCGAAGGCACGTCGCGTGTCGATCTCGTCGCGTTCCTTCGCACGCCGTTCTCCGGGGCCGACCCGGAGGCCGTGGACGCGATCGACGCTCGGTGGCGGGCGGGCCGGATCGACGCCGGAAGGGTCCTGCTGGCGAGTCTGGTGGCGTGTCCAGTGGCTCTGTCGCGGGTGCGGCTCGCGCAGTCGCTCCTGGACCGGCGCCTCGACGCCGCAGCGGTAGAGCGCTGGCGGGAGCTCGCCGACGGCCTGCTTGCGTCCGCGTATCCTGGCGATGCGCCGCTACTGCGCAGTGATGCAGCGCTCGACACACGGGTGCACGGAGCGCTGCTGGCAGCGGTATCGAGCCTCGCCGGGCTGGAAGGCGAAGCCCGCTCCGAGGACGTGATCGAGACCATGCGCGAGGCCCTTGTGGCGCCCGATGCGGTGGAGCGCGCCGGGCGGGTGCAGATCATGGGCGTCGAACGACTGAGGTCCCGGCGATTCGAGGCAGTGGTGCTCGGGGGGCTGACCGCTTCCGAGTTCCCGCAGAGCGAGGGCGAGGACGGATCGGCGAGCGAGACGTTGGGCGGCGCGATCTCGGCCCTCGGTCTGACGCCCAAGGTGCAGTCGGCCGCGGCTCGTGAGCGTCTGCTGTACTACGAGGCGGTCACGCGTGCCAGGCGACGCCTCACGCTTGTACGGCAGGAGTCCGACGACGAGGGGGCTGAGCTGGCCCCATCCGTGTTCTGGGACGAGACGCTCGACCTGTACCGTGATCCACTCGGCGATCCCGGGTCCGACAGTCTGCCGGAACAGCGGCGAGTGACGGCGGCCGACATGGGCGACCTGGCTCCCGCCGCCTCGGCGATGCCTCACAGGAGCGCACCTCAAGGCGTCATCGTGGACGAGGTGATTCGTACCGGGCTGGCGCGGGCGGTCGTCAGCGTCAGCGACATCGAGACCTATCTGGCCTGCCCGTACCGGTGGTTCCAAGCGCGGGTCGTCGCGCCCGGGACGCTCGACCTCGAGATCGACGCCCGCACCAGGGGGACGCTTGCCCACGAGGCGCTCGCGGAGTTCTACCGCCGGCTTCCCGGGGCGCTCGGCGTGGAGCGCGTGACACCGGGGGTCGTCGGGGACGCGGTGGAGCTGGCGGAGCGAGTCACGACCGAGGTGCTGGCGGGCGCCGGACGGCCCCGGACGCTGGACGAGGAGATGGCGCTGTCCACGATCCGGCCGCTGGTGAGCAGGCTCGTCGCCAGGGACGCGACGTTCCTCCCGGACTGGCGTCCGGTCAAGGTCGAGTGGTCGTTCGGCATGGACGACGAGCCGTATGACTTCGGAGGCTTCCTTCTGCGCGGACGCGTCGACCGCATCGATGACGGGCCCGCCGGACTTGTGGTCATCGACTACAAGACGGGCTCGTCGAGCGTCACGCCGCAGGCGAAGATGCTGTCGGACGGCAAGGTGCAGATGCCGCTCTATGCCGCGGTCGCATCGGCTCGGCTGGGCGGACGGATAGCCGGCGGACTGTACCGCAGCCTGTCGAAGCGGCTCGACCGCGGCTTCTTGTTGAACGACGCCTCCGGCGGCGCGTTCACGCGTACCGACGCGCTCGCGGCCGAGGACATCGAGAAGCTGGTCGAAGGCGCCGTGGCGCTAGCCGGCGAGGCCGTCGAGGGCATGAGGAACGGCCGCATCGCGCCGAGACCGTCTCCCGAAGCGTGCAGACTCTGCATCGCCTCGGGGTTCTGCGCGGAGGCGATCCGGTGAACCGGCCCGAGCTCAACGTCCAGCAAGACTCGGTCGTCTCGACACGCGGAGGAGAGCTGTTCGTCAGCGCCGGCGCCGGCTCGGGCAAGACCCGGGTGCTTGCCGAGCGGTTCGCTGCCATGGTCTTGGCGGGCGAGGAGCCCGGCAGCTCCGCCGCGCTCGACCGCATCCTGCTGATCACCTACACCGACAAGGCGGCCGCGGAGCTGTCGCAGCGCGTGCGCCGCGTCTTCCTAGAACACGGGAGACCTGACCTGGCGCGTCGCGTCGACGAGGCCTGGATATCGACGATCCACGGATTCTGTGCTCGGATCGTGCGGCGGCACGCACTGGATCTGGGGATCGACCCCGGGTTCGCGGTGCTGGCAGACCCAGACGTCGGGGTCGTCCGGTCCGCGGCGTTCGACGCGGCGGTCAGGCGGGCGATGGACGGGGAGCGGGTCGCGGAGCTCGTGGCCGCCTACTCGCTCGAAGCGGTCCGGAACGCGGCCATGTCCGCGTACGACCAAGTGCGAGCGATGGGTCGCGACACTGAGGACCTTCGGCTCCCACCGGAGCCGGATCTGACGGGAGCTGTGCGTACCTTCGCCTCCGAAGCACGGAAGCTCATAGACGACCTGCGCCTTATGGAGCCGACAGCCACCATCGACGGGAACGTCGCCGCACTGGAGGTGCTGACACTCGTCCTGCGCGACCTCCAGGCGCCCCGAGGACTCTCCTTGCAAGAGGCAGCGGGGGCGATCCACGAGGCGGCGTCCGCGAGTTCGTTCGCGAAGCGGGGGTCAGCGGAGGCGAAGGCGCTAGCCGAAGCCGCCGCGGAGTCGGTCGCCGCGCTCGACGGCCAGGCTGCCGAGACGCTGGCGCGGGGATATGCGGCCGCACTCGTCGACCTGACGCGCGCGTTCGCGGAGACGTACGACGGGATGAAGGCGGCGCGGGGTGTGCTCGACTTCGAGGACCTGCAGCTGCTGACTCGGGGCCTGTTCACGTCCAGGCCTGAGGTCGCCCGGCGCTATGCCGCCGCCTTCGACACCGTGATGGTCGACGAGTTCCAGGATGCCAACGAGCTGCAGCTCGAAGCACTGCTGCCGGTGGCGCGCGACACTCTGTGCACCGTCGGCGACGACAAGCAGTCGATCTATGGGTTCCGCTTCGCGGACGTCGGCTTGTTCCGATCGCGGCGCGAGCGCCTTGCCGCGACGGGTGCGCCGTGCGTCGCGCTGCCGGTGAACTACCGCTCGCATCCGGAGTTGCTGGAGACGTTCAACGCGCTATTCGGCTCGCCTGCGTTCTTCGGCGACGACTTCCTGTGCCTCGAGGCCGGTCGGGACCGGGGATGGCTGACCCAGTGGCCGGAGGGCCGGCCGCGAACCGAGGTGCTGCTCGTCGAACATGACGGATGGGACGTGCCGTGGCGCGAGGCGGAGGCTACCGTGCTGGCGCGTCGCCTCCACTCGCTGGTACGCGAAAGTGTGGCCGAGGCGGGGGACATCGTCGTGCTGTTACGGCAGATGACGCAGGCACAGGTGTACGCCGCGGCCCTCCGCCGGGAGGGACTCGACGTGCTGGTGGAGTCGGGCGGCGGGTTCTTCGAGTCGCGGGAGGTGGACGACCTGCGGGCGCTCGTGCGCATGCTTGGCAACCCCGGCGACGACGAGGCCGTCCTTGGGGTCCTGGCTGGGGGCTTCGGAGCCGTCTCCGACGATGCCCTGTGCCTGCTTGCCAAGAGGCAAGGGCGGCTCTGGAGCGCGACCGCCGAACCGGAGGCGGCCGGGCTGAGCGGCCGCGACGCTCGCGTCGTCGCACTCATCCACGAGACCCTCGCGAGGCTGCGTGCCGAGCAGGGCCGCAGGAGCCTCGCGGACTCGCTGCTGGACGCCTGCGAGACCTTGGGATACACGGCGGACGCCGATCGAGCCCACGAAAGACCGACGGTATGGGCCAACGTCCGCAAGTTCGTCCGCATCGCGGACGAGTTCGAGCGGACCTCACCGGGAGATCCTGGTGCGTTCCTGGAGTACCTGAAGGTGCGCGAGCTGCACATGAAGCGCGAGAAGCAGGGCAGCATCGCCGACGGGCGGACAGGAGCCGTGCGCATCATGTCGGTGCACGCGGCCAAGGGGCTTGAGTTTCCCGTCGTCGTGTTCGCGGACCTGGCGCACAAGGCACGGACCCGGACGGAGCCCTCGATCGTCTTGAAGGACGGCGGCGGTCCGGTGCTGGCGATGAAGCTCCCGGCGGACAACGAGGGGAAGCGCGCCGCCACACCGAGCTTCGAGCGCCTCGTGGCGGTCGACGACGCCTTGGGCGAGGAGGAGGCCAAGCGCTTGTTCTACGTGGCGTGCACGCGCGCTGAGGAGGCTCTGATCATGTGCGGAACGGCCGCGCTGGACAAGCCGCCGGCAGGATCGACAGCATTGGACCGCCTGCGACGTGCGCTGGGCAACCTTCAGTCCCCGCTGCTGCCGAACACGGCGGTCACGTTGGTTCGCCCCGGAGACGAGGGGGCGCGGCCCGTCGTGGTCAGCACGGGAGGGCGGGTCCCTCCGGCGACGCGGGCCGCGGCGGATGCGGCTTCGGTCGAGATGGAGTGGGCAGCAAGGCGCGGTCCGTCTGCGGGCAACGAGACGACACCCCCGCCGACGGAACTGTCGTTCACGACCCTGTCTCAGTACGAGTCGTGCCCGTATCGGTTCTACGCGCAGCGGGTGCTCGGAGTTGGGTCGGCCGTCCGGTCGCGGGAGGCGGGACCCCTCGATCTCGGCAACGCGGTGCACGCGGCGCTGAGGCTGCTCGCCATCTTCGGTGAGGTCGACGACGCTCGGGCGGAGGCGATCTGCCGCAGGCAAGGGCTGGCCGACGCGGCCCGAGTCAGGGTCCGGGCCGCCTTGGACGCCTTCGCCACGATGCCGATCTCGCGCCGCGCCCGGGAGGCCGAGCGGTCTTGGCCTGAGGTCCCGTTCGCCGTACGGATCGGCGGTGGAACGCTCGTGGGAAGTCTCGACCTCCTGTTCCGCGAGGGAGAGACAGCCGTGGTCGTCGACTACAAGACCGGAGAGAGCGAGTTGACCGAGGCCGAGGCTTCGCAGCGCTACCGGCGACAGGCCGAGTGCTACGCGCTCGCGGCCATGGCGAGCGGCGCGGTCCGGGCGGAGGTGCACTTCGTGGAGGTGGAGCGTGGCGCGCGCACCACGTCCTTCGCGTTCGACGGCGATGATGCGGCCGCGAGCGAGCAGGCGATCGCAAGCGTCTTCGCCCGAGTGGAGGCTGGAGAGTTCGGTCGGCGGGGAGCATACGAGCCGCACATCTGCGGCGACTGCCCGGTCTCCGGGAGTCTGTGCCCGGTCACGCCTCCACGTCGTGGCGCTGCTTCAGCTGACCGCACGCCGCGTCGATGTCCGCCCCCCGCTCGACCCTGACGGATGCCTCGATCCCGGCATCGGCCAGCGCTCGCCGGAACTCCTCGATGCGCCTCGCGCCGGGCTTGGCCGAGTCAGTGCCCGCGACAGGGTTCACGGGGATCAGGTTCACATGGAACGGCATACCGCGGCAGAAGCCCACGAGAGCGCTGAGTTCGTCGTCGGTGTCGTTGATGCCACCGATGAGCGCGTATTCCAAAGTCGGCCTTCGCCCGCTGGTGGCGAAATAGTCGGAAAGCGCGGAGCGCAGCGACGCCAGTGGGTAGGTCCGCACTCCGGGCATGAGGCGGTCGCGCGTGACCTGCAGTGCCGAATGCAGAGAGACGGCCAGCGTGAACTGCTCCGGCTCGCGGGCGAGCCGCCGGATGCCGGGAAGCAGGCCGCAGGTCGAGACCGTGATGTGACGTGCGCCGATCCCCAGGGCGTCCGGGTCGTTGAGAAGGCGGAGCCCCCCGATCGTGGCGTCGTAGTCGGCGAAAGGCTCGCCCTGTCCCATCGCCACGGCGTTCGTCACGCGGCGATCGTAGTCGGAGGCCACCAGCAGCACCTGGACGGCCATCTCGCCCGATCGCAGGCCACGGACCAAGCCGCCCTGCCCCGTGGCGCAGAAGGCACACCCCATGGCGCAGCCGGCCTGTGTGGAGAAGCACACGGTGAGACGGTCTCCCGCGGGAAGGCCCACCATCTCGACCGGGACGCCGTCGGCGAAACGGACGAGGTACTTACGCGTGCCGTCGGACGACTCCTGCCGGGCGACCACCACCGGGAGCGCGAAGGAGTAGCGTCGCCCGAGCTCCTCGCGTAGGCCCTTTGGCAGGTCGGTCATCTCCTCGAACGAGGAGGCGCCCCGCTGGTAGAGCCGACGGACGACCTGGGAGACGCGGAAGGCCGGCTGCCCGAGAGCGCCCATGGCGCCCTCGAGGCCGGCCCGGTCCAGCGTCAGTATGTCGATGCGCTCGTCCGGCAAACCGGAAGAACCTAGCCCTCGAGGTCTTTGAGCGCCGCCTCGTACTGCTCCTTGTGCTTCTTCTCGAAGCCGCCGACGTTGCGGAAGAAGTATGCGATCTCCGCGAAGCCCTCGGCTTCCGCCTCCTCGGCGAACGTGGGGTACATGTCGATGAACTCGTACGACTCGCCCTGGATCGAGGCCTTCAGGTTCTCGACGGTCGATCCGACCATCCCGGCGTACGCCAGGTGGCCGAGCGCGTGGGCGGTCTCCTCACCCGAGGCGTGATCGAACGCTGCCACGGCGGACGGGGCGCCCTCAAGCTCCGCGACACGCGAGAAGATCGTGTAGCGGCGGTTGGCCTGCGACTCACCGGCGATGGCCGACTTGAGGTTCTCGAGCGTCTTCGTGCCGGTCAGGTCTCCCGGGCCCTCGTAGGGCAGGAAGAACGACTGGGGCGAGCCGCACACCGGGCACCGCTCGGGCGCCGGGCCGACGTGGTAGTAGCCGCACCCCTTGCAGCGGAATCTCTGGACCATTACGGCTCCTTTCGGGCGTCAACGGCGCGCGCGTCCCCCGCGCTTGCAGCAGCGCCCCGCAGGTGCGAGGCGCTGCGTCGAGAGTATATGCCCAAGCCGCAGCGCCCGGTTTGCGGGCGGCGGGCGGCTTACAGCTTCGGCTTGTCTCCGACCGTCATCGTGAGGGTGGTCTTCTTGTTGTCTCGGTAGATGCCGAGCTTGACGGTCTGGCCCACTTTCGTCTGGCGTACCGCCAGCAGCAGGTCGTCCATCGAGCGGATCGGCGTGCTGTCGAGCGACACGACGATGTCGCCTGGCTTGAGGCCCGCCTTCTCGGCACCGGTGCCCTTCGTGACCTCGATGACGAGAGCGCCGACCTTGACCGGCAGCTTCTTCGCGGCGGCGAGCTGGTCGTCGATGGTCTGCCCGACGATGCCGAGGAACGGATGCTTGACGCTACCGCCCGCGATCAGCTCATCCGCGATCCGGGTAGCTGTGTCGACGGGGATCGCGAAGCCGATGCCGGCGTTGGACCCGGTGTCGGTGTAGATGGCCGAGTTCACGCCTACAAGGCGTCCGGACCGGTCGACGAGCGCGCCACCGGAGTTGCCCGGGTTGATGGCGGCGTCCGTCTGGATGACGTCGACCAGGGGGTAGACGCCGGCCGAGCTGGTGCCGGCGTTGTCGGGAAGCGACCTGTGGGTCCCAGAGATCACGCCTGACGTCACCGAGTGCTGCAGGCCGAACGGCGAGCCGATAGCGACCGCCATCTGTCCGACGGCCAGCGCGGTGCCCTTGGGTTCGAGCGCGATGAGCGGGACCTTCGCGGCGATGGAGATCACGGCGATGTCCGTGTCCGGGTCGGTCCCGATCAATTTGGCGGTGCGGTTCACGCCATCGGCGGCGGTGACGACGATGGCCGAGGCGCCTTGAACGACGTGGTCGTTCGTGATGATGTACGTGCCGCCGCCCGGCGCGGACTTGTACGCCACACCCGACGCCTGCCCGCTGAAAGGCGTCTGCGTCGCGGGGAGGCTGGGGTGCCCGGGAGGCAGAGCCGAGCCGGATGCGGCCTCGGTCCCCGACACGTCGATGTTGACGACCGACGGGAGCGCCGCCACAGCTGCTGCCGCGACGGGCTCAGAGGAGGACGTGACGGCGGTGGTCGGGCCGGTGGCGAAGGATGTGGGGTTGAGCGCCGCGCGGGCCCCGATGTAGCCACCCGCCAGCCCGACGACCGCGGCCACGGCGAACGAGACGAGCACGGTGAGGCAGCCCGTCGTCAGCGTCGTGCGCTTGCGCTCCTTGGCCTGTTCGATGACCGTCGTGGGACTCTCGTCAGGCTCAGGCTGGTAGGGCGCGCTCGGATACGTGTGACCCGCCCAACCCGGCCGCTCGTCTTCGGGCGGAGGAGCGTCCGATCCGGATCCGATGACGCTGGTCTCGGGCGCAGGGGTGGCGTCAGCGTCCTCGGAGCGGGGGAGCGCCGACAGCGGATCGTTGCCCTGGGGAGAGGTGATGTCGTTGTCCATGGTCGACCTTCCGGTATCAAAGGGGTGTCTCGTGCGATCGTGCTTCATCACGTATACCACCAGCACGGCGCATGCCGCGCTGTTTGCTCGCAGGATGCGCCTCTAATAGACTGGCCGACAGGACAAAGCCACCCGGAGGTGCGCATGGACGAGTTCGATCAGGACGGCGTCGGCCAGGATGATGCGGACGAACAGGCCCCTGTGACGCCCGATGCCGCGGACGAGCAGGCCCATGTGACGGCTGACGAGCCGGAGCCGGTCGAGCCGACGGTCCAGGAGAGCATGACCTTCGACGACATCGTTGCGACCGCAGCCGCGGAAGCCGGCGCTTCGGCGGCCGCCGAAGCGCAGACGGAGCATGCCGTCGCCGAGGAAGCGGCCGCCGGCGAGACCGCTGTGGTCGCGAGTACCGAGGAACTGGACGACATGGTCGAGGCCCTCAAGGAG
>Ga0066793_10000361_pt1 | contig 17436 bp, 17 predicted proteins | sample PersoiDNA2013189_FD_83876 | JGI IMG/M metagenome (GOLD analysis project Ga0066793, IMG submission 83876) | Permafrost soil microbial communities from the Arctic, to analyse light accelerated degradation of dissolved organic matter (DOM) -... | ecosystem: Environmental > Terrestrial > Soil >... | reverse complement strand
GGTTTCCTTGTGCTCGGTGTGCTTGTGGCACCACTTGCAGTATTTGCTCAGCTCGATCCGGTCCGGATCGTTCTTCTTGTTCTTCACGGTGGTGTAGTTGCGCCGCTTACACACGCCGCAAGCTAGGGTGATGATGTCTTCCATAGTTGGCTCTTTGGTGGGGCTGAAAAGAAAAAAGCCTAGGTTACCTAGGCGCTGTCAATAGTAGCAGCCCCGCCACTTACGAGAGCAGGATTCGGGTCAGGCTGTCCCGCAGCCAGGCCGCGTAGCGCTCCGGAGACCACCCCCGCCCGACGCGCAGCAGGCCGTGAACCTCCGGGCTGGTCATCGTCCAGACGATCGCGGCCGCGTCGTCTTCGGTGAGCCCCGCGCGCAGCGGCCCGTTGGCGGTCAGCCATGAGATCAGCTGCCGCATGTTGCCGTAGCGATAGGCCTGCGCTTTGGCCCTGAAGCCTGCGACGCCGGCGTCGACCGCCGCGGCCCCGCGGATGATGTCGTCGACCGGCCGGGCCCGCTCGATGATGGCGCTGATGTCCGCTGCGAAGGCGGCCAGCTGGACCTCTTGGTCCCTCTCTCGCCGAACCGCTTGCGGTCCGGCCCGGTCCAGTAGGTCGATCCTGGCCTCGTCGCCCCCCACCCGCACGTCCAGCAGCGCCTGCAGCACGCCACGTTTGCTGCCAAAACCCGCGTACACGGTGTCGACCGCCACGCCGGCTGCCGCGGCGATTGCTTCGACAGTGCTGGCCGCATAGCCGCGCTCGGCAAACAGGCCCTGGGCCGCGTCCAGGATCCGCATCCGGGTCTGGCTCGCCTGCTGCTTGCGGAGCGCCGAGTCGTAAGTGCGCTTTCTCTTGACTTTGGGCACGGTTTCATCCTACTATGCCGGTAGTCATCCTAGTATACCTCGGATGAATTGAATCAAGGAGCTGCGACGTATGACGATTTCCAATGAGGCGATCTACCGCCGGCTGATCGAAGAGGGCTTCAACCAGGGCAACCTGGCGGTCGTCGACGAGCTCGTGGCGCCCGGCGCTCGCGAGCACCAGCGCGGCGCGCGTGACGGAATCGAGGGGACAAAGGAGACGATCAAATACCTTCGCTCGGCGTTCCCCGACTTCAAGATCACGATTGACGAGGTCGTGGTGTCCGGCGACAAGGTGTGGGCCCGACAGAAAGGCGGCGGCACCAACCTCGGCAGCTTCGCCGGCCACCCCCCGACCGGGATCAAGGCATTCACCGACGTGATCGACCTGGTCCGAATCGAGGACGGAAAGATCGTCGAGCACTGGGGCGTCCCCGACCAGCTCGGCATGATGATGCAGCTCGGCCACATCACCCCACCGGCGCGGCCGGCGCCCGTCACGGCTTAGTCTCCGGGCCCGGTTCGCAGCGGACCGGGCCATATGATTCGATCAATGCCTGCACCAACAACCATCGCTGTGCTGCACGGCGACCAGACCGGGGAGGAGCTGCTCCGCGAGGCGCTGCGCCTGCTCGAGCCCGCCGTGCTCGGATTCGAGATCGAGCAGCGCGACTTCGACCTCTCCGTCGAAGAGCGCCGGAGGACTCGGAACCAGGCCGTCCTCGAGGCCGCCGAGGCCCTTCGCGAGCTCGGATTTGGGATCAAGGCCGCCACCATCACCCCCGAAGGGGCGGGTGACGTGGGCAGCCCGAACGCCATCCTGCGCAAGGAGATCGACGGCCGTGTGATCGTGCGGACCGGCCGCCGCATCCCGGGCGTCCGGCCGCTGGCCGGCGTCCACGCCCCCATCTCGGTGATCCGGATGGCCGTGGACGACGCGTACGGCGCCAAGGAGTGGCGGGAGGGCCACGAGCTCGACGAGTGGGCCTACCGGACGGAGAAGATCAGCCGGCGGACCTGCCGCATCGTGGCCGAGTACGCCTTCAACCACGCAAAGCGCATCGAGGCCAAGGTGTTCGGCGGCCCTAAGTTCACCGTCAGCCCCGTCTACGAGGGCATGTTCAAAGAGGAACTCGATGCGGCGGCCAAGAGGCATCCGGACGTCCGCTACGACCCGCAGCTGATCGACGCCACCTACGCGCTCCTCGTCGCCACCACCGGGGAGTCGCTGGTCGTGCCGGCCCTCAATCGCGACGGGGACACCCTCTCCGACCTCGTGATCCAGATGTTCGGCACCATCGCCGGCGCGGAATCGACGCTGCTCGCTTTCGATGACCAGGGGGCGGTCAAGGTCGCGATGACCGAGGCTCCCCACGGGACGGCGCCTTCGCTTCAGGGCAAGAACGTGGCGAACCCGATGGCCATGATCCTCGCTGTCGCCTCCCTGCTCGGCTACATGAAGGAAGACCAGGCGCGCAACGCGTCGCGCACGATCTACGAGGCGGCGCTGGAGGCGGTTTCCGACGGCATCCGGACCGCCGACCTCGGCGGCGACGCCTCGACCACAGATTTCACAGACGAAGTGATCCGCCGAGTCCGGACGAAGGTAGACGTCTGGAGCGCACTGGCGGACGTCGAGCGATAGCGAGAGTATCTCGCCTCCCCAACATGTGGGGAGGTGGCGCGAAGCGCCGGAGGGGGGACGGACCTGGCAATCAGCTATCTGGCACTGGGCGACTCGTACACGATCGGCACCGGCTCATCCTCCCCGGCGCACAGCTGGCCCTCGATCATCGCCGAGCGCTTGAAGCAGAAGACCGGCCAGGACGTCGAGCTCACCAACCCCGCCGTCAACGGGTTCACGACCCTGGACCTGATCACCCGCGAGCTTCCGCTCGTGATTGACCTGAAGCCCGACCTGGTCACGATCTTGATCGGCGTCAACGACCTGGTCCGCGGACGCACGCCGAACGACTACCGCGTCTCTCTCGCCAGGATCTACGACGAGGTCGGCGTGCAAATGCAGCCTGACGGCCGGGCGTTCGCGATCTCGATCCCCAACTGGTCGGTCGTGCCGGCCGCCCGCGAGTTCGGCGATCCGGAGCAGATCCGCGACCTCACGGACACCTACAACGACATCGCGCGTGAGGAGGCGACAGCGCGACGGTTCGGGTGGATCGACATCACGACGGCCGGCATCTCCGGGTTGGGTACGGCTGGATGGATCTCCCCCGACGGCCTCCACCCGGGCGACAGGCAGTACGCAGCATGGGCCGAGGTGATCTGGCACGGGACCAAGTAATTCACCTCCCCACCTTGTGGGGAGGTCGGCCCGTTAGGGCCGGGTGGGGAGGTGCCGCCCGCTTAAACGGTGATTCTCTTAAAAGACTCCGCGTAGCGGAAGCCGCCCTTCTTCCCCACCTCGCGGTGCCGCTTGCGCATGAACTTCTCGAAGTCCCACTCGCGACCAGGCTTGGCAACCTGGCTCTTGTGCTTGCGCAGCGCCGCGATCTTCTGGTCGAGCGTCGAGCTGATATCGACGAGGTGGTCGCCCGAGGTCCAGAAGGGGATCCAGACCTCCTTCACCTCGTGCGGCTGCAGCCCTTCTTTGAGCAGGCTTCGAAACGCGCGCGGATTTCGCGAGTCGGGGTAGACGGCCGCCATAGTGGCCTCGCCGACCGCCAGGTGATCCGGGTGCGACCCGCCCATCGGCGCATCCAGCACGCGCCCGGGGAGGTGGGTGATCACGAGCTCGGGCTTGTACTTGCGGATCATCCGCACGATGTCGTGGCGCAGCTTGAGGTCAGGCGAAAGGTGTCCGTCCTTGTAGCCCAGGAACTCGACCTTCCTGACTCCCAGAACGCGCGCGGCCGCTTTCTGCTCCTTTTCGCGAATCGCGATCAGCTCGGAGTCCTTTTGGTTGGGGTCCTCCCCACCCTGCGAGCCGTCGGTGACGATCGCGTAAGTCACGCGCGCACCGTCCTTAGCGAGCTTCGCGATCGTGCCGCCGGCGCCGAAGTCCGGGTCGTCCGGGTGCGCGGACACGACAAGCACGCTCTTGAACTTCGGTGAGTGGGAGTTGCTGGCACTTGTCGTCGCGGGCCTCTTCGTAGCTTTCATGGTGGTCGCCATCTCTCTTTGAATGTAAGCGATTGAGGAATCTAGCTGTTCCGTTCCCTGAGGCAATTTCACCTCCCCACCATGTGGGGAGGTGGCGCGAAGCGCCGGAGAGACGCTGGAGTGAAAGGGCCGGTGGCCTGGTTGGCCCTTGCCTAGCGCCTGACCCTGGCCGGCGCGCCCAGCGATGCGAGCGGGATCGCCGCCTGTATCGGCTTCCAAAGCGCCTCCAGCTGCTCCGCCGTGAGCCGGGAGCGCGACGCGATCACCCGGCCGCCGAACGCCGCCGTCTTCACCGCCGCCCACCCCACGTTCCCGGCCATCCGCATCGGAACCGTCACGACTGCTGACAGCGCGGCGGCCTCCTCGGCCGGCCTGGCGGCGCCGTCGATGGTCGCCTTCGACAGCGCGTTGGCGGCTTCTTCGTCGACCTCCCACTGCCGGGCCAGCACCGTGCACTGGCTCGCACCGAGGCGACCCACGGCCGTGATGTACCGCGAAACCATGGCCCCGAGCGCGCGTGGATTGGTGACCGGGATCGCGGACGCGAATGGCGCATACGAGGCGGCGAACTTGATCGGGGTCAGGTGGTGCCGGCGAACCAGCGCCGACACCGCGTGCCACGCCGCCACCGCCTCGTCATCCGACCGGCCGCCGAAGAAGTCGACCAGCGCGTCGCCCGCATTGACGAGCGGCGCGACCGCCTCCTCGTTGGCCGCGGGAGCGGCCGCCGCGATCCTCTCCCAGTCGTGCTTGTGCAGCGACGCCAGCCGCCGTGCGAAGCCGCTTTCGTTCGCCTCATCGAGCGGGATCGAATGGGCGAAGGGCGCGTACATCTGCGTCGCCTGCTCGTCAGTCATTCGACCGTGCGACTCGATTGCGTAGCCTGCACGCTCGACCGCGGCGAAAGCGCGGCAGCGCGTGAATGTGTCGAGCTCTCGAGTCCCCTCGATGGTGGTCAGGATCGACCGCACCACGCCGGCGGGCTCGTCGCTGCTGTCGCGGGCGACGCTGGCCACCAGCGTGCGGCGGTCCAGCACGCGAAGCCACTGGATCGGCGTCAGGTCCGTGACCGCCCTGATGAAGATCGCCACCTCGGCGCTGTTGGCTCCATAAGGGGTGGCGGCCTTCGCCGGGACCGCCGCCGGGAGGCGCTTCCTCGGCGCTTTGATCGTGCGGATCGCGCTGCTCACCGCGGCCTTAACCCTCTCCGCGGCGGGTTGGTTTTCGTCTTCCGCGAGGGAGCCGAAAGGAATCACGGCTTCCAGGGGCGCCCAGAGTGCGGCGACCTCTTCGGGCGACAGGTCCGAGACGCATCCGAGCACGCGCCCGCCGTGGACTGCCGTGCGGACCGCGGCCCAGCCCGAGTCGCCGGTGATGTGGGCGGGGATCACCGTGAGGGCGGCCAACGCAACCGCCTCCTCACTCTTGACCTCAGGATGATTGGCCACCGACTGGAGCAGGGCGCGGGAGGCGGCCGGCTCGACGCGCCACCTCCGGGCCAGGCCCTCGCACTGCGCGGCGGAGATGCCCTCGAGCTCGGCCATGAAGCGCCGCGTCAGGGGGTCGAGCACGTCCGAGCCGGACACGGGGATCAGCGCCGAGAACGGCGCGTAGTGGGCGGCGAACTTCAGAGCCGAGAGCTGGTGCCGCGTCACCAGGGCCGACATCGCCTGCCAGGCCGCGACCTGCTTTTCCTCGCTCTTCCTCGCGAGCGAATCGAACAGGATCTCGCCCGCTTTGGACATCGGCTCGGACATCCGCCCGTCGCTGCTCCGGATCGCGGTCTGGATCGAGCGCGAAGACTCGCCTGCGCCCTCTTTGGTCACCGAAGCCACCAGGCGCCGTGCCGCGAGGACCTGGCGCCACTGCCAGGGGGTGAGCTGGGCGACCGCGTTGATGAACGCCTCCACCTCGGCGGTGTTCAGGCCGAAACGCCGCGACGCGTCATCGTTGGCGCGCTGAATCCGGCCGAGCAGCCCATGCGAAGCCCCCATGTCCTCAATTTTGGCGGGGCGAGGGCCCTTTAAGGCCCGCTTAGACAGTCTCGACCTTGAGCAGGTTGGTCTGGCCGGCCAGGCCGACCGGCACGCCGGCCACGACCACCACGGTGTCGCCCGCCCGGACCAGGCCGCTCAGCCGCGCGGCCTCGGTGGCGTTCGCGACCATCTGGTCGGTGTCCTTGCCCGGGCTGACCAGGAGCGGGATGACCCCCGAGTACAGGGCGGTCTTGCGGAGGACCTCCGGGTGTGGGCTGGCGGCCACCACCGGCACGCGGGGCCTTGCCTTGCTGCACCGAAGCGCGGTCGTCCCGGACTCTGTGAAGGCGATAATCACACGCGCGCCGAGCTCGTCCGCCGCGGCTGCCGCGGCGTGGGCGATCGCGCTTCCGACCTGGCCCGGCTCGCGCCAGGGCTGCCGAGCGCGCTCGAAGGTCGGATGGCGCTGCGCCGAGAGGCAGATCCTCGCCATCGCGCGCACCGCCTCGACCGGGTGCGCCCCCACCGAGGTCTCCTGCGAGAGCATGACCGCGTCGGTCCCGTCCCAGATGGCGTTGGCCACGTCGGACGCTTCAGCGCGAGTCGGGCGGTTCGAGGTGACCATCGACTCGAGCATTTCCGTGGCCGTGATGACCGGGACGCCCACGCGGTTCGCGCGGTCGATCACATCCTTCTGCACCGCAGGAAGATCGCCCAGCTTAAGCTCCACGCCCAGGTCGCCACGGGCCACCATCACGGCGTCCGCGACCTCGAGGATCTTGCTCAGGTTGCGGATCGCCTCCAGCTTTTCGAGCTTGGCGATCACCGGCGTCTTGCAGGCAAGCTCGCGGAGGTGCTTCTGGCACAAAAGAATGTCGTCCGGACGCCGGACGAACGACAGCGCGACGTAGTCCACCTGGAGCTCGACCGCGAGCTTCAGGTCCTCGAGGTCTTTTTCGGTCAGCGCCGGCATCGGCAGCGGGCGGCCGGGCACGCTGACACCCTTGCGTTCGCCCAGCAAGCCTCCCCGTATCACGGAGCATTCGGCTTGACCGCCGTCGACGCTACGCACCACCAGCTCGATGCGGCCGTCGTCCAGCAACACGTGGTCGCCGCGCTGGAGCGCCTCGACGAGCTCACGGTGGCTGATCTCGATGTGATTGTCCGCCTGTGCCGCGCCCTCGATCGAATGTGCGTCTTGCGCGCGCCTGGTCCGAGATTCACCGGTCAGGATCACCGTGCGCCCGCGCACGAGGCGCTGGAAAGCGGCCTCGAGCGGACCGGTACGGATCTTCGGGCCCTGCAGGTCACCCAAAAGCGCGATCGGCCGGCCCGCGGCCTCGGCCGCCTCGCGCACGTCGGCGGCGACCTGGCGGTGCGTCGCATGCTCCCCGTGGGAGAAGTTCAGGCGGGCGACGTCCATGCCGGCCTGGATCATCGTGCGCAGGATCGCCGGCGAAGCGCTCGCGGGCCCGATGGTGCAGACGATTCGCGTGCGCCGGACGTGAGTCACTGGTAACGCTTCACCCGGCGGTCCATCTCCGCTTCGGCGTCGACGACCCGACGCTCCAGCTCGAGCGCGCTGATCACGGCCCCGCCCATGCCGCGCACCAGGTCGCGCTGAACCCGATCTGAGGTGGCCACCGTGATCACGTCGCCCACCTGGGAGGCCCCGTACGCGATGCGCTCGATGACGTGGTCGGCCGAATGTCCCTTGCGCGTGAACAGCACGTGCACGCCCTCGACCAGCTCCTCGCTGTTGGAGCGCGCGGCGGAATGGTGGGCGTCGAACACGACCGTCACGTCGGCTCCGGCCACCATGCCGAACACGGAAAGGCGCTCTATCAGCTTGTCGCGCGCGGCCTCCAGCGACGCAGTGTCGAGCACCCGTTTGAGCTCAGGCCACGCGTGCACCACGTTGTAGCCGTCGACGACCACCCTTTCCATCAGCGCAGGCGAAAGAATTCTGAACGGCCGACCTGGATGAAGAATTGGGGGATGCCTGCGACGTCCGTGATCTGCAGCACCGACTGAAAGAAAGCCTGGCTGACCGGTGTCACAAACCACAGCACAGCGAACACCGCGAGGATGCCGAGCTGGCCGTACTGGTTTGCCAGGCCCTGCAGCGAGTAGGGCAGCCACGGCCGGATGATGCCGAAGCCGTCGAGCCCGGGCACGGGGAGAAGGTTCAAAACCAGGGCGATGGCCTCGATGAACCCCAGAAACGCGAGGGCGCCGTAAAAGCTCGCGCTGGTCGGAGTGAGCAACCCGCCATTGGGCGGAAACAAAAATGGAATCGCGACAAGAACGAAACAGGCGAGCGTGCCCACCGGGCCCGCGACAGACACGGCCGAGTCCCAGGCCCGGCTCCGCAGTGCCGCGCGATCGATATAGACCGCTCCGCCCGGCAGACCGATTCCGCCGAGCACCAGGAAAAGAACAGGCATAACGAGGCTGAGCAGCACGTTGGTGTAGCGCAGCGGGTTCAAGTCAAGGTAGCCGGAGGCGCGCACGCTGCGATCGCCGCCGAGATAAGCGACCAGTGCGTGCGCGAACTCGTGGATGCAGACCGACGTGATCCATCCGGCGACGACAAACAGCGTGATGAGCACTCCGACGTAGGAGCTGAGGGTTCCAAACCACAGGAGCGCGGCCGAGCCGATCGTGGTCGCGACCAGTCCCAGGAACACGGGGCTCACCCGGATCACCCCTCGCAGCGAGGGCAGAGGCTTCCGGCGCAAAGCCGCATCGGGACGAGACCGGGCAGGCGGGGCCGCCTGATCGGGCCGCGCACGCTGGGGTTGTCCCCTGTTGCCCTGCAGACGGTCGGACTCGCCCGGCTGGAAGTCCACCTTGGTTCCCGCCTGCAAGTGGCGGCGCAGGTCGTAGAGCGTCAGACCGGCCTTCTGGAGCGGCCCCGAAGTTTCCCGCGTGTCGCTGTAGAGCATCGCGAGCAGGAGATGGATCGAGTCGACCTGATAGTGGCCCAGCACCTGGGCCTCGCGATTGGCGTTCACAAGGAGCTGGCGGATCGGGATCGTTTCCGCGCCGGTTCCATCGGGGACAAGCAGCTGCGCCGCGATGGTCGAAGGGTCGATGCCCAGGCCCTGGATCGATTCGTAGGCCAGGCTGCCCCGGCTTGAAAGAATCGCCTGCAGCACATCGGTGGGGCTGGCGCTCGCCCCCCGCGCCTTCGCCGAGGCGGCGGCGCGTTCGAGAATGTCGCGCGCGGAGCGCGTCAGCGGAATGTCCGCTGCTGCGCGCTCGAGCTCCAAGGTGGCGTCAGGCATAACGAACCAGTCTAGGAACGGCCAATGGTCCGCTGTCTTTCGACCTCGTACAGCAGGGCAGCCGCCGCGGCCGACGCGTTGAGACTCGCGATGTGGCCTTTCACCGGCAGGCGCACCCGCGCGTCGCACCGCTCCTTGACCAGCCGGTGCACGCCTTCCCCCTCGCTGCCGACCACGATGCAGACCCGCTGGGTGAAGTCGAATTCCCACGCGTACATCTCGCCTCGCGGGTCGAGAGCCACGCACCAGATGCCCGACCGCTTGACCTCCGCGACCGCGGACGGCATGCCCGACACCATCGAGATGCGGAGCAGCTCGCTTGCACCGGAGCTCGCCTTGACCGCCGCCGGTGACAGAGGCGCGCTGCGGTGCTCGGGGATGATCGCACCGTCGGCGCCGGCGACCTCGGCGCTCCGGAGGATGGCCCCCAGGTTCTGCGGGTCCATGATCGAATCGAGCGCGACCAGCAACGACGGATCGGAAGCAAGCAGCTCCTTCAACGGCCACTCCTTGCGAGGCTTGAGCTCCGCGGCCACGCCCTGGTGCACGCCCGGGGCGATCACATCGAGCCGCTCGGCCGGGACCACCTCGACCCGTGCCAGGCGCGCCAGCTCGTCTAGGCGCGGATCATGACCAAGGCCGGCGGCCTGGTAGACCCTGACCACCCGCCCGGCGCGCGCCGCCTCGAGCACAGCGTTGCGTCCGTGGATGAGCGCAGTCGCCGCCGCCAGGACGTCTCGCGCGCCGTTATTTGCACCGCGGCGCGCGGTGACGTTCCCCGCCGGACGGTTTGGGCCGCGAGGGATCCGGCGCTTCATCGGGCGCGGCGCCACCGCACGCCGTCCTTAGAGTCTTCCAGCGCGATGCCCTTGTCGCGCAGCTCCTCCCGAATCTGGTCGGCCCGCCCGAAGTCACGCCCTTTGCGTGCAGCCTCGCGCTCGGCGATCAGCCGCTCCACCTCCTGTGCAAGGCCAGGTTCCTCCGAGCGGACGATGTCGAGGTGTGCGTCGAAATCGTCAATCAGCTGCAGCAGCGCATCCCGGCCCCGCTCGCCGATGCGCCCTGAGTCCATCGCGGCGTTGGCCTCACGGGCCAGCTCGAACACCAGGCCCACGCCCTGCGGCAGGTTGAGGTCGTCGTCCAGCGCTTCACGATAGCCGGCGCGAACCTCGCCGATCCGCCGCAGCAAATCGTCATCGTCGATCGGGCCGGGCGCCGACCGCCGCACCCGGTCCGCAAACTCACGCAGTCGCCGCACCTGCTCGGACGCCGCGTGAAGCGCCTCTGTGCTCAAGCGCAAGCGCGTCCGGTAATGGGCGCTGGCCAGCAGGAAGAAGCGGACGGCGACCGGGTCGTGGCCCGCATCGCTGAGGTCTCTCAGCGTCGTGAACCCGCCCGCACTCTTCGACATCTTCTCGCCGGTTGCGTCCGCCAGGTGCTCGGAGTGCAGCCAGAAGCGGGCGAACTGCTTGTGGTTCGCGGCCTCCGATTGCGCGATCTCGTTCTCGTGGTGCGGGAACATCAGGTCGACGCCGCCGGCATGGATGTCGAGCGTCTCGCCCAGGTAGCGCTTGCTCATCGCCGAGCACTCGATGTGCCAGCCGGGCCGGCCGCGGCCGAACGGCGCATCCCACGCCGCCCCCAGCTTTTCGTCCATCGGCTGCGCCTTCTTCCAGAGCGCGAAGTCGCTGACCGACTCCTTGTCATATTTGTCTGCTGCTATGCGGGCACCGGCGCGCAGACCGCCGCGGTCGAGGTGCGAGAGAGCTCCGTAGGTGGGAAAGCTCGCGATCCGGAAGTAGACGTCGCCGTCGGCGACGTACGCGTTCTGATTCTCGATGAGCTCGGTGATCATCTCGACCATCTCGGGAATGTGCTCGGTCGCGCGCGGATAGTGCGTGGCCGGCTGCGCCCGGAGGGCGCCGATGTCCTCGAAGAATGCGGCGACGTAAGGCTTCACGTACTCGCCGATCGTGACCCCGGCGTGCATCGCCTGGTCGAGGATGCGATCGTCGATGTCGGTCAGGTTCATCACATGCGTGACGTCATAGCCGCTGACCTGCAGATGGCGCCGCACCAGGTCGTAGACGAGAAAGGCGCGCAGGTTGCCGGCGTGGGCGTAGTTCCACACCGTCGGCCCGCAGGTGTACATTCCGGCGCGACCTGCCTCGATCGGCTCGAAGACATCCTTGGTTGCGGTCAGTGTGTTGTGAAGCCTGAGGGTCACGTTTCTTCCGTTTGATCGTCGAGGCGGTGAACCGCCTCGATGAGCGCGACAGCCTGCGCGGCGATGCCGTCCTTGCGGCCCAGCGCGCCGAGCCCTTCGGGTGAGGTGGCCTTGACGCTGACGCGGTCGATCCCGAGCTTCAATGAGTTCGCGATGTTATCCCGCATCTGATGCAGGTGCGGGTGCAGCCGTGGTTCCTCGGCAATTACCGTGGCGTCGACGTTCCCGATTCGATAACCCGCCGAGCGCACCGCCTCAGCCGTCGTCGACAGCAGGCCAAGGCTCGAAGTGCCTTTGTATTTCGGGTCGGTGGACGGAAACAGCTTGCCTATGTCCCCAAGACCCGCGGCGCCGAGCAGGGCGTCGATCACTGCGTGCGTGAGCACGTCCGCATCCGAATGACCCTCCAGTCCCACGGGGTGACCGATCGGCACTCCGCCGAGGACGAGATCGCGGCCGGCTTTCAGCCGGTGAATGTCATAGCCGATGCCGACCTTCAATTGGCGGCGGCATTGGCGGCGGCATTGGCGGCGGTATTGGCGGCGGCTTCCTGCTCTTTGATCAGAGCCTCCACGACGCCAAGGTCCTCCCGGGTGGTGAGCTTGATGTTGGCCTGCTCGCCTTCGACGACCGTGACCGCATGACCGGTGGCGGCCACCAGCTGGGCGTCGTCGTCGCCGACCAGCCCCGCGTCGGCGGCCTCGCGATGGGCGCGGGCGAGGAGCTCGTAAGCAAACGCCTGGGGCGTCTGCGCGAGGACGATGCGCGAGCGGTCGAGGCTCTCGACCAGGCGGTTGCCCTCGACACGCTTCACCGCGTCGCGAGGTGAGATCGCGGGAAACGCCGCCCCCGATTCCATCGCGGCGGCGAGCACCCTGCGGACGAGCGTCGCGGTGGCCAGCGGCCGCGCCGCATCGTGCACGAGCACGAAGTCGCACTCACCGAGCGCGGCGAGGCCCGCGCGGACAGACTCCTGGCGGCTCTCGCCGCCGGCCTTGACGATCACCGGCTTGCGCGGATGAAGCGATTGCACCTCGCGCTCGGCGTTCTCGAGGCGGCTCGGCGGACCCACGACAACGATCCGATCCACCTCGTCCAGGGCAAGGAACAGCTCGAGCACGCGGGCGAGCGTGGTGCGGCCGTTCAGCTGGACCAACGCCTTGCTGCCGCGTCCGAGCCGCGAGCCTGAGCCCGCGGCCGCGACGATGGCTCCCACGATCATGCCGGGTCCTCGCGTTTGGGGCGACCGTTCGAGCGGCGGCCTTCCATTCCGGCCGGCTCGGCGAAGATCATCCGGCCGGCCGCAGTCTGGATCACGGACGTGACGACGGCGGTGATGGTCTGGTTGAGGAGGCGGCGGCCGTTCTGGATCACGACCATCGTGCCGTCGTCGAGGCTCCCGACGCCCTGGCCCTGCTCCTTGCCCTCACGCGCGACCGTCACGACGATCTCCTCTCCGGGGATCGCGACCGGCCGCATCGCCTGCGCGAGCTCGTTGAGGTTCAGCACGGCGACGCCTTCCAGGCGCGCGATGCGGTTGAGGTTGAAGTCGTTGGTCATGATCGCCCAGCCTTTTTGCTTCGCCGTGCGCACGAGGTGCGCATCGATCTCCGTGCCCGGCGCCGTTTCGTCTTCCGTCACCTGCAGGTTGATCGAGGTGTCCTTCTGCATCTCGGTCAGCACGTCCAATCCGCGGCGTCCACGACGGCGGCGCGTTGCGTCCGCCGAATCCGCGACCATCTGGAGCTCGCGCAGCACCGAGCTGAGGATCACCAGCGGCATATCGATGAAACCGGTCTTGGCGATGTCCTGGATGCGTCCGTCGATGATCACTGACGTGTCGAGCAGCACTGCGCTGAGGCGATGCTCGTCCGATGCGCGCGAGGCGCCCAAGAACAGAGAGGCCAGCTCCGCGCGGCGCGTGAGCCCAATCGACGCGCCCTGTGCCGCGAGCAGGAGGGCGAGCACGAACGAAAGCGCGATCCCATAGGGAGCGACAAGGTCGCGAATGAACACGCCGATGAGAACGGCGATGAGGAGGCCGAGGACCATGCCGAGAAGGCCGCTCAACAGGTCGGGCAGCGGAGTGCTCGTCAGCCGGAAGTTGAACGTTCGCCATCCGCCGAGCAGGTAAGGCGTGCCCAGGTAGGCGAAGATCAATCCTTCCAGCGTGGTCAGCCCGATGATGATGTATCCGGGGTGCGGGTTACCCACACTGCGGACCATGAAATAACCGAGCGCAAAACCACCGACCACTCCGAGCCCCGCCCCTAACCACCGGGCGAGATACTCGGAACGCTTCACGGGTTACCTCCTCAAGAGACCGATACCTCGGTTCCTGCGATGAATGCGCCAGACCTCATGGGTGTAGAAAACGCGGCGGAGACGGCCTCCGCCAGAGTCCCGACCTCGATGACCTCGAGGCCGGAATGACGGCCGGCTTTGGCGCCGGCCGGAATCAAAGCGCGAGTGAGTCCATGCCGAGCCGCCTCCTGGAGGCGGCGCTCGAGCTGGCCCACGCGGCGCACCTCACCCGTCAACCCCAGCTCACCTATGACAACCAGGCCGTCTGGCAATGGCCTGTTGTTCTGGTTGCTGACGATCGACAGGGCGAGACCGAGATCTGCGGCCGGCTCCGTGACCCGGATGCCGCCCGCGACGCTGACGAAGATGTCCGACTTCCCGAATTTGTAGGTGAGGCGCTTTTCCAGGACCGCGAGGATCATGTGGAGGCGGTTGACGTCGATTCCGTTCGCGATCCTCCTCACCATGCTGTTCTCTGTGCTGTTCACGAGGCTCTGGATCTCGACCAGCAGGGGCCTCGTGCCCTCGAGCGCGGCCACGATGGCGGTGCCCGGCGACGAGGTGGCGGCCGAACCGAGCAGCGCGGCCGACGGGTCTGGCACCTCCTCCAGACCGGCCTCGCCCATCGCGAAGACACCGATCTCCTCGGCCGAGCCGAAACGGTTTTTCATCGCGCGCAGGATGCGAAGCTCCTGCCTCCGGTCGCCTTCCAGGTACAGCACGGTGTCAACGATATGCTCCAGGACCCTGGGTCCGGCGATTGAGCCGTCTTTGGTCACGTGTCCCACCAGGAAAATCGGGACCCCGATCTCCTTGGCCAGGCGCATCAATCGGGCGGCGGACTCGCGGACCTGGGTCACGCTGCCGGCGCTGCCTTCGAAGCCGGCGTCGGTCACGGTCTGGATCGAGTCGATGATCACCAGGGCGGGCGGCTCGGCCGAGATGGCGTCGCAGATCACGTCGAGGTCGTTCTCGGCCAGGAGAAAGATGCCCGCCTCCAGTGCGCCCAGCCGTTGCGCGCGCATGCGGATCTGCTGGGCCGACTCCTCGCCGGAGACGTAGAGCACCGCGTCGCCAAGCTGTGCGACCTGGGCCGCCGCGTGCATCAGCAAGGTCGATTTGCCAACTCCCGGCTCGCCACCCACCAGCACCAGGCTGCCCGGCACGATCCCGCCCCCGAGCACGCGGTTCAGCTCGTCCCACGCCAGCGTCCGGCGCGGGGCCGCCTCGCTTGCGATCTCGCTCAGGGCGACCGGTTTCGAGGGCCCCGCTCGCTTGGCCTGCGACGCCGACTTACCCGCGGCCGCCTTGCGGACCTGGAACTCCTGGAGGGTGTTCCAGGCCTGGCAGTGCGGGCACTGACCGGACCAGCGAAGGCTTTCGCCACCGCATTCCGTGCACACAAAAGTGATCGTGGATTTGACCATGGGAAGGGCTTACTCTCCCACCCACGGTAGGGATTTACAAGTGCGCGCGTAGCCTTTTACAGGCTCAGGCGTTTTATCTGTTGAGAGGAACGGAACCAGACCCCCCGGCTCCTCGAAGCGTGAAGGCGCCGCCCCGACTACCCCCGGGGCGGCGTCTCGTTTTCTTCCCTCTCCCCCTCGGGGAGCAGTCAGTAAGTCCCATCCTGCTCGCCGCTTGCGCGCAGGGGCTTAAGCCCGCATCACCGGCTACCCCCGCTCGAGATCGGCCAGGCGATCGAGGGCGGCAAGGGGCCCGCTCTCCGCGAAGACGTCAGGCAGCGCCGTCCGAAGGCTCGACTGCACCTGGGTCGCAAGCTGGACTCGCACCTGGAGCGAGAGCTCGGGCCGCCGCCTCGCATATGAGGTCACAAAGCGACGCAGCTCGGGGTCGAGGCGGCGCAGCGTGAGCTCTGCGGCCGAGGCCGGGGCGTAAGCGACGGTGGGAGGCGGCGGAAGCCCCATCGGTGAACCCGCAACCGGCGGTGGAGGCGGGACCCTTGCCCCCGGGAGCTGCCAGAGCCACACATGGTCTGAGTCCTTGACCACGATGGTCCCCGCCGCAAGGTCGCCCAGCCGTTTGCCCTTGCCGTTCGCGAACAGGACGATCAGCCCGACGCCATATGCATAAGGAAGAAAGTCGACGATCCGAACGATGTTGCGGATCCCGGCCTGTGCGAAGGTGAGCGGCTCGCCTCGATCGCCCACGGCCCGCAGCCGGAACGCCTTCTTGCCGACGGTTTGCCCGGACCAGAGCGATTCGCTCAGCCAGAAGTAGCCGAAGATGACGACGAATCCGCCGATCGCAAGGACCAGCGTGGCGATGCTTGAGCCGACGACCAGCAGTGCGCTGGCGACGATGTAGACGGCCGTCAGGATGGAGCCGACGATGAGGAGGTCCAGGAGCTGCGCGATGGCTCGAGTCCCCAGACCGGCGATCTGGTAATCGAAAGAGACGCGCTCAGGCGTCGCGACGACGAGATCGGTGTCCGGCAACGGCAGCATGTCAGGTAATTTTGGGCATGAAATGCGGCCACTGCTTTGAGAGCTGAAGATTTCGTGGCCCTGCGGCGCGACGACTGGAACCGCCTCGAGGACCTGCTCGCAGCAGCAGCTGGCGGCCGCCTCAACAGTCTTGCGCCGGCGCAGGTGCTGACACTGGCCGCGCTCTACCGGCGCGCCACAGCGGACCTGGCGCGTGCTCAGCGCGACTGGCCGGGTGAGCCCGTCCACCGCTACCTGAACGGCCTGGTCGCCCGCGGTCACGGAACCGTTTACCGGCGCGGCGGCGAGGTCTGGAAGCGGATTCGCGCCTTCTACACCGAAACCCTTCCGCGCACGTATCGGGATTCGGCGCCGTACCTGCTTGCGGCTGGGGCGCTTTTGTTCGTGCCCGCGATGGTCAGCTATTTCGTAGTGATGGCCAACCCGGACGCGGCTAATGCAATCGCGTCTCCGCAGCTGATCGATTCGGTGCATCACCACCAGCTGTGGACTCACATCCCCGCCGGAACCCGAGTCGAGGCGGGCGGCCTGATCACGATCAACAACATCTGGGTCTCGATGGTTGCGTTCGCGTTCGGCATTTTCTTCGGCCTGCCGGTGATGTGGGTGATGATCTCGAACGGGATCAGTCTCGGCGGATTGTTCGGGTTGACCCAGGCTTATGGATTGAGCGGCGGCCTGTTCGATTTCGTGATCGGCCACGGCGTGCTCGAGCTCTCGATCGTCATCGCGCAGGGCGCGGGCGGCCTGATGCTGGGCTGGGCGCTCATCTCTCCTGGCAATCGCAGACGGTCCGACGCGCTCGCCATGGCGGCCCCGCGGGCCTTCACGCTGCTGCTCGGCCTCGCGCCGCTGCTGGTGATCGCGGGCACGATCGAGGGCAACATCTCACCGTCGAGTGCCCCGTTCGCCGTCAAACTGACGATCGGTCTGACGACAGGATTGCTCTTCTATTCATATCTCCTGCTCGCCGGACGCCGGCGCACTCGCCGGGCGCGCGCAGGGCGCATAGTCAATTAGAGAAGGGCTCGTTCCTTCAGCTCCAGGTAGCGCTCGACCAAAGCGGGGCTGAGGCTCCCGGCGACGACGTCGAGGGCGAGCACGCCGCCGCGCCGGAGTAGCTCGAAGCTCTCGCGCCGGCTGGCCACGAACTGCTCCGCGGCGGCCCATTCGTAAGCCCGGGCCGACG
>Ga0066793_10000358_pt1 | contig 17467 bp, 14 predicted proteins | sample PersoiDNA2013189_FD_83876 | JGI IMG/M metagenome (GOLD analysis project Ga0066793, IMG submission 83876) | Permafrost soil microbial communities from the Arctic, to analyse light accelerated degradation of dissolved organic matter (DOM) -... | ecosystem: Environmental > Terrestrial > Soil >... | reverse complement strand
GGCGCCGTAAGCCTCCACCAGGGAGTCGGGGGCAACCACGTTACCCCGGCTCTTCGACATTTTTTCAGAATCTTCACCCAGTACAATCCCCTGGTTGCGCAGTTGGGTCATCGGTTCCCGGCCCTGCATAATGCCCATGTCGCGGCCGGCTTTGTGGAAGAAGCGAGTGTAGATCAGATGCATATTGGCGTGTTCAATACCCCCTGTGTAAGTGTCCACCGGCATCCAGTAATTATATTCTTCCGGATCAAAAGGCCCCTGGTCGTATTTGGGGCTCAGGTAGCGCAGGTGATACCAGGAAGAACACATAAAGGTGTCCATGGTATCGGTTTCCCGTTCTGCCGGTCCACCGCACTTTGGGCAGGTCGTGAACCGCCAGGTGGGGTGCAGCTTTAATGGGCTTTCACCGGTCGGCAGCCATTCAACGTCATCTGGCAGCAGCACGGGTAGCTGGTCGTCTGGCACGGTTACAATACCGCAATGCTTGCAATACAGTATGGGGATCGGGGCGCCCCAATAACGCTGGCGTGAAATCAACCAATCGCGCAGGCGGTAATTGATCGTTCCTTTTCCATAAGCGCGTTTTTCCAGCCAGGCGATCATTTCTTTTTTAGCCTGGTCGCCGGGCGTTCCGGAAAAATCACCCGAGTGAATCAACGTTCCATATTCGGGATGGAACAACACATCCCGATAGAATGGCAGGTGGTTGAGCATTTCCATCGTGGTGCGGTTTGATGCCACAGGAGGGTAAATAGCTTTACATTTTGCCAGGATAGCCCGGTCCGAGTCGACAGAATCCAATTCTTGCATCCCATCACTAAAAATGAACAGCCAGCGTCCGCCGACCATCTCATTCCAGTTGTTGGGAAGCAAGAAGCGCTGCATCAGGTCGATGTAAACCTGCACCTGGTCACGAGTGAGGGTAACGTACAGGCCATCGCCAGCGCTGCCCACCGGAGCCGCGTAGAATTCGATCCCCGCCGCTTTCAGCTCGCTGGCAAAACCATCTTTTACTGAGCCGGGGAAAACCAGACTCTTACTTTTTCCATCTGGGCGATCGATCACCGGGAGGATGGGCAGGCCAAACTTAATCGCGAAGGTGAAGTCGCGCTCATCATGTGCGGGGACGGCCATAATGGCACCCGTTCCATAAGTCATCAGGACATAATCGGCGATCCAGATAGGGATACGCTGTCCATTGACCGGGTTGATCGCATACCCGCCGGTGAAGGCGCCGGTCTTATCTTTATCTGCAGATTCGCGCTGCAGATCGGACTGGCGCAGCGTTTCCGCCAGGTAAGCCCCCACCGACTCTTTATAATCGGACGTAGTGATTTTCGCGACCAGCGGATGTTCCGGCGCCAGCACCATGAAGGTTGCCCCGAACAGTGTATCGGGACGGGTGGTAAACACTTCAATTTCGTCACCGCGCTCGGAATGGAAGATAACCGATGCGCCTTCTGAACGCCCGATCCAGTTTGTCTGCAGCACCTGCACCCGCTCTGGCCAATCAATGCCTTCATAGTTCAGCAGATCATCCGCGTATTGGGTCGTGCGAAAAAACCACTGCTCCAGGTTCTTTTTGATTACCGGTGTGCCGCAGCGCTCACAGTGGCGGTCATCGCCCCACACTTGCTCGCGCGCCAGGGTTGTATTGCAATGCGGGCACCAATCGACCGGCGACATTTTGCGGTACGCCAGGCCGTGGTTGAAGAGCTGGGTGAAGAACCACTGGGTCCAGCGGTAGTATTCCGGATCGGCAGATACGGCCTCACGCCGCCAGTCAAACATGGCGCCCATGCTGTGCAACTGCTTACGCATACGCTCGATATTGGCGTAAGTCCATGTTTTAGGGTGGATATTGCGCTTGATGGCGGCATTCTCGGCAGGCAGACCAAAGGCATCGAAACCCATGGGAAAAAGCACATTGTAACCGCGCATGCGCATATAGCGCGCGCGGGCATCAGAAGGGGTGATTGCATACCAATGGCCGATGTGTAATTCCCCAGATGGATAGGGAAGCATGGTCAAAGCATAATGTTTCGGCCGGGATGGATCGATATTTGAATGATACAGGCCATCCGCGTCCCATTTGGTCTGCCATTTGGGCTCGATTTCGGATGGATTGTAAACAGGCAAAACTGCGTTCGTCATTTATCCTCCAACATCAAAAGAATACCCTAAAACACAAAGTCGCTACCTAGTCACGAGAAGAAAGATACTGAATTTGAAATATTTGCGGGTGCTTCGTACCCACAAATATCTCAAATTCGGGACTCTTCCTTACCATCTTTAGCAGTAACAAACAAAAACCCTTCGCCCAAATCAGGGACGAAGGGTTCCTCCGTGGTACCACCCTGCTTGCCTGTCGCTTGTTCAGAATTCGAACAAGAAGGCAGACCGCTCAATTCCGCGGTAACGGGCGACCCCGTCACTGGCTGTGAGAGCCTGCATCCAGGCCATCTGTTCACCTGTGAAGTTAGCTCTCTTTTTATGAGAGCGGCAGGCGAGTTCAACCCCGGCGCTCCGCGGGCGCTCACCGGGTTCACACCTCAATCTCCCGGCTCACTGGCGGATGGTTTACTACTCCTGCCATACTTTTTTATTACTGCTCATGTGAGTGAGGCCCGAATTCGAGGACTCTCTCTGAAACAACAAGTGATTAGTCAACGAGTCCCAAAGACTCAGTGCTAATCACTCATTGACTGGCTGTGTGGACCCAGAGAGATTCGAACTCTCGACCTTCTCAATGCCATTGAGACGCGCTCCCAACTGCGCTATGGGCCCATACAAATTGAGTTAATCTGTGTCGCTTGGCCCCTTGCTTTTCAAGGGCCCAGGCGACACATCTTACAAACCCTGGTGGACCTGGAGAGATTCGAACTCTCGACCTCCTCAGTGCGATTGAGGCGCGCTCCCAACTGCGCTACAGGCCCCTTCTTGAAGGGTTTCTCGATTCTAACTGAGAGGAGATGAACTGTCAAGCAGATCGACAACCTTGTTATCAGCAACCTCGTTGTCATCCACCACTACTCACGCCCATTGCTTCGGACTATAATCTAAAAGTAGGGAGATTACGAATTTGAGTTGTTTACGAGTGCCCCGCACGCGTAAACAACTCAAATTCGGGTCTTTTTCTATTCATGTATTGAGGAGGATCTATGGCAGTTGAGCGAATTTCTAGATTATCCCAACCCATGCAAGCGGCTGGATTGGATGCCCTTGTGTTGAACCCTGGCCCGAGTATGGTCTACTTGACCGGATTACATTTTCATTTGAGTGAGCGACCTTACGTGATGATCGTTTGCCCCGGTAAGGAACCGGTGTTAATTCTACCCGAGCTAGAATTGATCAAGGCCAAGGCATGCCTTATTCCCTTTAAATTATTTGCGTACGGCGATAACCCTGCGACCTGGGGAACTGCATTTAAACAGGCCTGCGCGGAAGTTTCACTCGACCATAAAAAAGTTGGGGTTGAGCCGAACCAACTGCGCGTGATGGAGCTGCGCTATCTGGAAAGCGCGGCCTCGCATGCCCGTTTTGAATCGGCCTCAGCGATCCTGGCCTCCTTGAGGATGGCGAAAGATCCGGCTGAACTGGCGGCGATGGGCAAAGCGGTGGATGTGGCCCAGCGCGGGTTGAAGGCGACCCTTCCTAGCATCCGTGCCGGGGTCACGGAACGCGAAGCCGCGGCTGAACTGACCCTGCAGCTTCTGCGGGCCGGTTGCGACTCCAGCCTGCCTTTTGCGCCCATTGTGGCAGGTGGGCCGAACAGCGCCAATCCGCACGCTGTGCCAACTGACCGCCCTCTGGCCGAAGGAGATTTATTGGTCATCGATTGGGGAGCCAGTGTCGATGGCTATTTTTCTGACCTGACCCGCACCTTTGGGATTGGGAAAGTGGAACCAGAGCTGGCAACGATTGCTCAGGTGGTTTTAGCCGCCAACACCGCTGGCCGGGCGGCTGGCCATCCGGGTCTAGCGGCTGGGCAGGTCGATCGCGCTGCCCGTGAGGTGATCACCCGGGCAGGTTACGGGGTTTACTTCACCCACCGGGTCGGGCATGGTTTGGGTATGGAAGGTCATGAAGATCCGTATATGTTCGGCGAGAATGAAATGCCGTTGGCGGTTGGCATGACTTATACGGTTGAACCGGGCATCTATTTGCCAGGGCGCGGGGGCGTCCGGATCGAGGATGATGTTTATGTCACGGCGGACGGTAGCGCAAGTTTTAGCAATTACCCGCGCGAGCTGGCCATTTTATAGGCGCAGTGATGCCCATCGAAGTCGTTCGCCTGGCCCTGGGGCCATTAGATAACAACACCTACTTGTTGGCGGATAGTGACCAAAAAGTGGCTGTGGTAGTCGATCCTTCTTTTGGAAGCCAGGCTGTTCTGGACGAGGTCGCCATGCGCGGCTGGAGCCTGCGGCAGATCTGGCTGACGCATGCCCATTTCGATCACCTGGCGGGTATTTATGAGATTGAAGCGGCTTACCAGCCGGCTTTACTCGTCGGGCTTCATCCGGCTGACCTGCCCCTGTGGGAAAATCGAGGTGACGCGGATCAGTTTGGCCTCACGCTCGATCCGGGCCCGCGCCCAACGTTGTGGTTTGAACATGGCCAACACCTGTCTCTGGGTAACGAGGTGATCGAAGTGCGCCATGTCCCCGGCCACACACCGGGGCACGTGGCCTTTTACCATGCCAGTGGCATTCTTTGGGTGGGCGATCTTATTTTTAAAAATTCTGTCGGCCGTACCGATTTGGCTGGCGGCAATTTTGATGTCTTGCTGGCATCCATCCGAAGCCAGGTATTTAGCTTCCCAGATGCGACCCGCCTTCTGCCCGGGCATGGACCAGAAACCAACGTGGGCGCTGAACGCGCAGGGAACCCATTTGTGTCATAAAAAAAACGAGAGGTGGAATTTCACCTCTCGTTTTTTATCGATCCATATGTCCGCTATTTGGCGTATTCGACGGAACGCGTTTCGCGGATAACCGTCACTTTAATCTGTCCTGGGTACTGCATAGTTTCTTCAATCTTTTTGGCGATGTCGCGGGCCAGACGGGTGGCGGCCAGGTCATCGATGTCTTCGGGGCGGACGATAATGCGCACTTCGCGCCCTGCCTGAATGGCGTAGCTCTGGCTGACGCCCTGGTAAGAATTGGCGATATCCTCTAAAGCGCGCAGGCGTTTGATGTATTGTTCCAGGTCTTCACGGCGGGCGCCTGGTCGTGCGCCTGAGATTGCGTCGGCACACTCGGCAATTACCGCTTCCACACTTTCCTGATCGACCTCGTGGTGGTGAGAGGCGATGATGTTGACAATTTTGGCCGATACACCGTAGCGTTTAGCAAATTCAGCGCCGATAGAGGCGTGCGTGCCTTCTGTGTTGTGATCCATGGCCTTGCCGAGATCGTGCAGCAGTGCGCCTGCTTTTGAGATACCGACGTCTGCGCCCAATTCAGCCGCCAGCACGGCAGCCAGCTTGGCCACTTCAACCGCGTGACCGAGTTGATTTTGGCCATACGAGGTGCGATATTTCAATCGACCGAGCACCCTGAGCACTTCTGGATGGAGACCAGGCACTCCGACCTCAAAAGCGGCCTGTTCGCCGGCTTCGATGATATCGAGTTCCACCTGGCGCTGCTCATCGATCAGGATCTTTTCGATGTGAGCCGGATGGATGCGTCCATCCAGGATCAGGCGCGCTAACGAGCGCCGGGCGACTTCACGCCGCACCGGGTCGAAGCATGAGATGGTCACCGCTTCAGGGGTGTCATCCACTATGACGTCGACACCGGCGGCCTGCTCAAACGCACGGATATTGCGTCCATTGCGTCCAACAATGCGTCCCTTCATTTCTTCGTTGGGCAAAGGTACGACCGATGTGGTCACTTCTGCCACGTGATCGGAGGCCACGCGTTGGATGGCGTCAGCAATGAGTTCACGGGCGCGGCTTTCACCTTCTTCACGCGCTTCAGCTTCAATCTGGCGGATGATGCGCGCCATATCCCCGCGGGCTTCTTTCTCCGCTTCTGCCAGCAAAACTTCGCGGGCCTCAGCCACGGTCATCTCCCCGATGCGCTGCAATTCGGCCATCTCCTGCGAGTATAACTTATCAATCTCACTCGTGCGTTTATCCAGAATACCCTGGCGCTTATTGATGGTTTGTTCGCGTTGTTCGAGGCGCTCAAGCCGGTGATCGAGTTCGGCTCGTCGTTTTTGAATGCGGTCTTCTTCGCGGCTTAACTCATTCCGCCGGTGGGCGGCGTCTGTTTCAACCGCTTGTTGGGCCTTGAGCGCATCATCTTTGGCTTGCAGCTCGATCAAACGCGCCGTCTCCTGTGCAGCTTGAATGATACTGTCGGCTTTTAACTGCTGTTCCTTGAGTGCTTTTTCGACCAGGTTCTTTTTATATTGATACCCGGCCAGGCCTCCTCCTACAAGGCCCACTAAGATGCCCAGTATGATCAAAATGATCCACAAATAGATTTCCATTCTTCATCCTCATTTACCAAGTATTTTTAAAATCCTATGCCTCTGGCCCATCCTCATTAATTCCCGTTTTCGTAACTACTCATGCATAGAAAGAAAGTTGCCGAATTTGAGGTGCTTGCGGGTGCTTTGCACCCGCAAGCACCTCAAATTCGGGTCTTTTTTAAAGGAACCTGAGCAGTTACCCGTTTTCTTCCATATGGATCTCGTTCCATAAACGATTGATAACGGGAGAGATGGTGTCATAAGAGAAGCCGCGGCGGCCCAGGAAGGCGCCTAATTTGTTACGAAATTCAAACCGTTCCAACCCGGCCAGCTTTCGGGCCTGGCGTTGGGCTGCGTGGTATGCCATCTCTTCTTCGTTTCCGGTTTCGCCCAGAGTCTGGTCAATTACCTCGTCTGTCACTCCCTTTCGATGTAATTCCATGGTCAAAGCCCGCCGGCTGCGCGGGTGAAAAGCAGAACGGTTTTCTACCCAGGATTGGGCAAATTGAGCGTCATTTAAAAGTCCGCTTTGCGTCATGCGTTCAATGACCCTGTCCATCACGGCTTCGGAGTATCCCTTGGCCTCCATTTTTTGGCGCAATTCAACAACCGATCGTGGACGGTAGCTGAGGACCAAAATAGCGTATTGATAGGCCCCTTCCTGGTAATCCTTTTCCTGCAAGGTGGCAATCTCATCATCGCTGAGAACCTGATCGATGCTCAGCCAGGCGGCCACGATGCGAGCCAGGCCAAATGCAAACTCACCGTCCAGGTAAAGTGCCAGTCGGTTGGGGTTGCGTTTTTGAACCTTGATAGATGTGATCGTATGGTCCATCTTAAAAACAAACAACCGTAGGTCTGCCTTGTGAGGCCACGGCTGTAGACGACGATCAATCCATCACATGGGCGGTATTTCTTTTATAAAGAAGAAACCGACCCTTTATGAAGACAGGTTTAGGTGATTTTTAGCTTGCAGTTCACACAACATCGATGGCGAAGCCAGTTGATTGGTTTTTGATTTCTCGAATTATCTCTCCAAAGATAAGCCTGGCAAGGTGCTACTGGCTCGTTGATTTCTCGAAGCTTTTTCTTGACGATCACCCTGCACGACAGCTATCACAGCGGGCCTAACTGCACAATGAACTGAGCCCTCTGATTTCCCAACCAATTATCTGCGCCAGTTTACTATCCGGCACATAAAGCAATACTCACCAATACCATTTTTTGTCTCACAGACTGCATGACTCGTGCAGCCTGTGGAAGCCATGTTTTCCATGGCAGTCATCTAAAACCGCGGCCGCGCCAAATAAAAGAAAAATTTAAAGGAGCGACAAGCGATCGCAATTAATAACCAATTATTAACATTATACATGAAAAATTAACGCATTGGTATAGATCAGGAAAGCAATTTGCAAAACTGCTCATATTTAGAGCATTTTCAACCGGATTTTGGCAAATTTGAATTTTGTTTTTGTAAAAAAATTTTCAAAAGCTAGAACTATTCTTTGAGTAATTTTAAATTGGGCCATTATTTAATGTGTAAGGCCTGTGATTGAGTATAATTATTATTAAGTGTTATCATAACTTTCAATTTTACGGTCATTGACTTAGGATTTATGGGGAAATACCAAATTCTATCAAAAAAATAAATCAGGGCTATGGAATATATAAATATTGGGGAATGTAGGTTTAAACGCGGCGTTTTACTTTATGAGAGGGATAACCACCACCATCGACTTCACCAACTTATTCCCCCACGTTATCGTCTGGAGTTGGTTATCCCCCTATGCCTGAAGATCAACTTGCCGTTAATGCAGTTTCTAAAGGGCACGATCTATCACTCGATTCAATGATTATTACCAATCGTCATCAACGTGATTACCCGCTGTGGAAAAGCCCCGAATTTGAGGTATTTGCGGGTGCTCCGCACCCGCAAATACCTCAAATTCGGGCACTTTCTTTACATGGCTGAGTAGATACGTATATTCAATCAATAAAGGCACTTATACGGCATGAACCAGCTATCTAGAGTCCGAATAAATAATAGTTAGCCAGCCATTCTTGAGGCAGCGGATGTAAGGTGAGATTTGAATAACACATATCTTGAGAAAGAGTATACCCGCACCATTACCGCTTTGAACCGAACAAGAATTTTAACCCTTCTTCCACGATCGGAAAATTTAGGCGTGATTGGAATTGACGGAAAAGAGTATCCTGTACCAACCCAAGCACAGGTTGTAGAACTATTTGCATATAATAGAGAGCTTGTAGGCAGAAAAGTTCCACAAGGGTTTGATCGTTTAGAATTAACACCCATGGCGATGCCACTACCGTATCTTTTTGACCTCATGAAAGACGCTATTCTTAAACACGCAGCTGAAGGAAAAATATATCAAGCCAGACGTTCAGCCTCTGAACCTCATACGCCTGTTCGTGTCAATAAAGAAAAACAGGTCTGGATATGGGACACCTTGAGACAGGCAATAGAAACGGACGAGCTTGTATATTTTCCTCAAGAATATTCAAGCAATCATCAGGGGCAAACTAAATTTGGAGTCATTAATCATAGGCGTATTTGCGCCTTTCCAGGCTGGTCTGTGGGATTAGTTGAAAGTTTCCCCATTATGCCCGAGCAAGGCCAGGGAAGGACATTGGGAGGCAGAAGACAATTAGAAATAGGCTCTTCCCCTAATGAATACTTACAAACATTACAGTCGGAAGCTTATCAAGGAGAAACAGGAAAAACACTTGAAGATTTTATTACAAAGTTTGTTATCCACCTCGAAACCACCCATGAAGTAAGTAATGACGTAGATGACCACAACGCCTTATGGTGTCTTGCTCAATATCTAAAAGTATCCTACGCGGAGCTTGTGCCGACCGGACGCTGGCATCGTAGTGTTGGGCGGACTCGCCTGGATATGCACCGAACAAACAATAAGCTTTGCACCAAGAGCTGGGGTGGGTCTACCACGGTGAGACTTGGCACTTAAGGTCGGCTGACTAACACGGGCGTGCAGCGGACGGCTGGGAATATGCGCGATTTACTAGCATTATTCTACGCCTCGAAAGAATCCTGCTCTCAAGCAGAGTCCATGCCCGCCCAGCCGCCGCTAACGCAAACCGTTGGGCTGATAATCGCAAAGAATCATAGTAATGCCAAAACATCGTAAATCTACTTGCTATGGAACTATTACCAGTTTTTAAAAATAGATTGTTTCCTATGGCTTTTTCTAACACACTCGGAGCTACATTTATCACTGACTCATGCTAAAATAGGTGCATGGTCAAATTCCCAGGCAATAACCCACCTTCTATACCTGCTCAAGGGCCGACCCCGGTGACCCTGGCTGCCCATCGCAACCAGACGATCTGGCAGATATGGCTTCCCTTGGGGCTCACGGTTGCGGTTATCCTGGCGTTGATCGTCGGCGTCATTCTTTCCGCGGCCGCGCCCACCCCAGACGTGACGACCCTGTCCCATTGGTCGGATGTTTCGCTGATTGTCTTGGTCCTCCCTGTCATTGTGGGAAGTTTTTTCGTCATGATCATCGCTTCGGGTTTGGTTTACCTGCTGGCGCGTTTGTTGAAGCTCTTACCACCTTACACGCAGTTGGGCCAGGCTTATGTGCATTATGCTTCAGCTTTGATCGCATCCTGGTGTGACCGGGTTGTGGCTCCCATCATTCGCTTGCGTGGATATTGGGCAGGGATTCAAGCGGGTTTTGAAACCCTGCGAAAATAAGTTTTACAGCTCAGCCGTTATCGAACCAACTATCTTGTCTGCGTTTTGAAGCTAATCGTAACCGGATGGGATGGGTCAATCATTGTGAAATGATCATAAGAGGGTTGTATGAAAGAAAACTGGAAAATTAAGCTCATGGTGATGGGGGGAATTCTGGGAGTTCTGACTGGAGTCGGGGCAGCCTATTTATTAATCCAGCGCGCTGAAGCGGAAAATGACCGGCCGCGCCTGACTGCCGGTGAGGGTGTTTCGATCGGATTAGGCGTACTGGGTTTATTGCGCCAGGTGGCCAACATGGGCCAACAAAAATAAGTGTAATTGCCCAGACATGCTGAAAAAGTTGCCGAATTTGAGTTGTTTGCGGGTGCTCAACACCCGCAAACAACTCAAATTCGGGCTTTTTTCAAAGAATATATGATTAAGGAAATATTTTTTGTTTGAAATAATATTCCTTGGCACTTCCGCGTCGGCCCCATCTGCCCGGCGCGGTCTTTCTGCTCAAGTGGTTAAACATGATGAATACCGGTTCTTAATCGATTGCGGGGAAGGCACACAACGCCAGATCCTGCAATCTGGAATTGGCTTCAAACGATTAAACAAGATCTTAATCACCCATGGGCATCTTGACCATATCCTTGGATTGGCTGGACTGCTGTCCACCTATATGCGCTGGGAAGCTATCGATGAATTACGCATCTTCGCTGCCCGTGGAGCGATAGACCGCATCCGTGACCTGTTGTATGGGGTTGTTTTACGCGGGACCAGTGCGCCAATGCCTATTTATTTTCAAGAGGTGGGCAACGGACCGTTCTTTGAAGCCAGTGATTTTACCATCAGTGCTTTCCCTGTCGTTCACCGCGGCCCGGATTGCCTTGGTTTTATCTTCGAGGAAAAATCTCGTCGGCCTTTTCTGGCTGAGAAAGCTGAAAGCCTGGGTATACCCCAGGGTCCGTGGCGGCGGGATCTGGTCGCGGGGCTGCCTGCCACGCTGCCGGACGGCAGAACCATCAACCCGGAAGATATACTTGGCCCGGCCCGCCCGGGGACACGCCTGGTCCATATTGGCGATGTGGGGCACACGGAGAACCTGGTAGAGATCGTCAGAGATGCGGATGCTTTGGTGATTGAATCCACCTATCTTGAAGAAGAGGCCGAGATGGCGCGCCAGTTTTCACACATGACTGCCCGGCGCGCCGCTGAACTGGCCGTTCAAGCGAACGTCAAGCAGCTCATCCTGACGCATATATCAAGGCGTTACCGCGAAAAAGACGTTCAAACAGAGGCTCAGGCCGTATTTACAAACGTGGTCGTGGCGCGAGACTTTGACTCTTTTCAAATTAAACGCGACGAGTCTATCCCGTAATTCGTTTTAAAAGCGATCGGATTTCTTCACGGCTGATAGCCCCCGCGGCCAATTCTTCGTCGCCCATTGCCAGCAAACGCTGGTAAAAAACTCTCGCCCGAGATGTCAATTCGGGATCGATCCCGGTCGAGTCGATCAGGTTCTCAAGTGCCCTGGTGGCAGCGGAGAATTGCTGCGTCTGTTCGTAATAAAAGAACAGGCGATAGACTAATTCATCTGACAGGGTTTGGGCGGCCAATACCCTTAGAATTTCTTCAATTTTATCAACCAAAACTTCGATTGGGATGTGGGCCGGGTCAAAGAAAAGGTCCAGGTAGAAATTGATTGCCCGGTAATAAAAAGTGCGGCTTTCACCGGGTTGGTCGATGGCCGCATAAATATCTCCTCTTTCTTTAAACAGACCTGCCAGGATCAGCAACTTATCTACCTCCAAGCCGTCTGGCGTGGTCAGCAGGTTAATCAGGCTGTCGTCATCCAGGTTATTGATCAGCGCAGGGTTCATACCGAAAATCATTTCAATCGCCTGGTCAATTATCGCCAGAGCATCCTGGTAGCTGGCTATCTGTTTCAGCCCGATGATGTGGGCAAACACTGTGGTTGCCAGCCTGATCATGCGCATTAAATAATCGTCTTGCAACATCATTGATTTATTGTAACTGATCGCGCCCGAGTGGAAAAGACCCTAATTTTAGGTGTACGCGGGTGCTTCACACCCGCGTACACCTAAAATTAGGCAACTTTCACTTCATAGCTGCCAAATCAAACGAGCAGACATTTCAATTTATGATATAATCGATCTCAACAATTCAATAGCCCCTAACGGCACTCTTATCCAGAGAGGTGGAGGGACCGGCCCTATGAAACCTCGGCAACCCGGATGAGCCCAATTTGTGGGCAGTCCAAGGTGCCAATTCCGTCAGATGGATGTTCTGGGAGATGAGAGGGCAGCCGATATTTATTATTGCCCCTCTTTGATTACCGGTAAGGGGTGATTTTTTTTAACAAGGAGGTACTAAATGAATTCGACTTTTATGGACTCGCCAAAGTATCTGTTCACCTCTGAATCTGTTACCGAAGGCCATCCCGATAAGCTGTGTGATCAGGTCAGTGACGGCGTGTTAGACGCCTGCCTTGAACAGGATCCCTACTCTCGCGTGGCCTGTGAAGCGGCGACCAAGACTGGTTTCGTGATGGTGTTAGGCGAAATCACCACCCGTGCCCAGATCAATTTTGACCAGCTGGTGCGCCAGGTGGTCAAAGACATCGGTTACGATGATGGCGCCAAGGGTTTCGATGGAAACACTTGCGCCGTCCAGGTGGCAATCGCGCAGCAGTCTGGCGATATTGCCATGGGTGTTGATAATGCTATGGAAGCCAAGGCGGGTGAAATGACCGATGCCCAAATTGAGTCGATCGGCGCCGGCGATCAGGGGATGATGTTCGGTTATGCCTGCAATGAAACCCCAACCTTGATGCCAATGCCCATTTACATGGCACACAAGCTGGCTCGACAGTTGAGCGTGGTGCGGAAATCGGGGACCTTGCCCTGGCTGCGCCCGGATGGCAAGACCCAGGTGACGGTTGAATACCAGTATGGAAAACCGGCCCGGATCGATACGGTGTTGGTCAGCACCCAACATGCCCCAGAAATCAGCCACGCGGATATCGCCGAAGCGGTGATGGAGCATATCATTTTCCCAATCCTCCCGCGTGAGATGGTAGATGACAAGATGAAGATTTTTGTTAATCCTACCGGACGCTTTGTCATCGGCGGCCCAATGGGAGACGCTGGGGTAACCGGGCGTAAAATTATTGTCGATTCTTACGGCGGCATGGGTCGCCATGGGGGTGGCGCCTTTAGTGGTAAAGACCCGACCAAAGTGGACCGGTCGGGGGCTTATGCTGCTCGCTGGGTTGCCAAGAATATCGTGGCGGCTGGATTAGCGGATCGCTGCGAAATTCAGGTGGCTTACGCCATTGGGGTTGCCCATCCGATAAGCATCAATGTCGAGACCTTTGGCACAGGGGTCATTCCGGATCAGAAGATATCTGACCTGGTGAGAGATATCTTTGACCTTCGACCGGGTGCGATCATTCACGATCTTAACCTGCGCCGGCCTATTTTCCGTCAGACGGCTGCCTATGGCCATTTTGGACGGGATGACCTGGATCTGACCTGGGAACACACCGATCGGGCGGCGAAACTTCGCCAGGCAGCCGGATTGTAATTAATGATGAAAAGTGGTCGAATTTAAGGTATTTGCGGGTGTTTCGCACCCGCAAATACCTTAAATTCGACCACTTTATTTTTCTTTGCGATAGAAATAATAAGCCGCCAGAGCCAGGGTCACACCTGCCATCACCAGACCCGCTTCGATCCATCCCCAGATTGGTACGGGTGCATTGGGCGGTTCTTGAGCCGGGATCATGACGGTAGGTTCCGGTGTGTTTTGTTCGCCTGGGGGTTGAACGCCTAAAATGGGGCTGCCACTGAGAGTTGCATTCTCTGTAGGTGTGGCCTGGGCGCTGTTTTCGGAAGGTGCTTGAGGTGCAGCTGGTAGAGGCGCTTCAGTTGCTTCTTCGGTCGGGTTGCCCATTGGCGTTTGAGTCGACTCTGGTTGGAGATATACAGGCGGGCTGTTATGATCGGCTGGGGCACTGGGCGTCACTGCCATAGGTTGTGCTGTGGATAGGACACCTGCTTTCTGGGTAGACGCTTTCGAGGCGGTTCCACTATTGCTGGCGTTGGCGGAATTATTCGTTTCAGGAGCGCTTGCATTGAATCCCGGGCCCCCACCCCCGCGGGCTCCACCCAAACCTTCCGCTATGGAGGGATCGGTTGGCGTCCCCCACAGGATGATGATGGCCGCTTTGTTTGCCGTATCTGCCTGCGCAGATGTCGCCATCATATTATTACCTGATACTGCAAAAGCCGCTGGGGCGGCATTCTGAGAAGTTGAGGTCCTGCCACCCAGGACATATTGACCCAAAAAGGCGGCAACTAACAGCACACCGGCCAGCGCCGAAGCAAAACGAAACACCGGGAAAAATTGTGGCATGGGCCGGCGAGGCGCCATGGCGGGCGAGAGGGTGAAATTATGCGGCGCGCGGCGTTTGGGAAGCGCACGCAGCATTAATCGCGTTTGTTTCAGAGCTTCCAGCTCATCGCGAAGCTCGCTTTGCTGTTGCAGGCGAGCTTCCAGATAGGCCTTTTCTCTGGGGGATAGGCGATCATCCAGGTAAGCCGTTAACGTCTGCGAATCTTGAGGTGTGAGTTTATCTTTCATGTGGTGCGCTCATGATCCAGACGGAAAATGGCGGGTATAAGTTCCCAGTAACCCTGCAGACAGTTTCTCATTCTCAATCGAGCTCTGGCCAGCCGGCTTTTGATAGTTCCCAATGGATTGCCGGTAGCTGCCGCTGCCTGCTCATAACCCAGGCCCTCAACGTCGACCAGCACCACGATGATGCGAAAATCATCCGGAAGATCACTCAAGCAATTTTGGATAGCATCTTCCAGCTCAGCACGTTCGACCGATTCTTCAGGGGATGGACTATTATCCGCTAACCAGCGTGGTGACTCGATTTCCTCATCATCGTCCAGCTCGGGTTCCAGCGGAGTAGTCGGATGGCGTTTGCGCTGGCGCAGTTCATCATAGCTGGCATTGGTGACCATTTTGAGCACCCACGAGCGGAAAGACCCGCCGCGGTACCCCGTAAGCCCCCGATATGCAGAGATGAAAGCCTTCTGGGTAACATCTTTGGCGGAGCTGTCATCGCCAAGCATGCGATAAGCCAGGTTAAAGGCCATATCCTGGTAGGCCAGGACCAGGCGGTTAAACGCATCCAGATCGCCGCCCAGGGCGTCTTTTACCAGTGCCTGTTCATCCATTTTGACCCCTTATCCTGGTTTGTCCCCACCAGCGGGCGCTCACCAGGAACAAACCGCGCCAGATCAACAGCCCGAAAGCCGCCGTTACGCCTAAGGCAAGCACGAATACGGGGATGACCGGCGCACCCAGCATCAGACCGCGCAGCCAACCGGCCATGGGTGCAGACAACAACATAGCCAGGACCGGGCGCCACAATTCAAGCGGAGCCTGGGTGTATTTCAGGTTAAATACACCCAACCAGGGAGCGATCAAGACCCAGGCTGCCACCAGGGGAATTAAAGTGGTCAATAAACGCGGTCCTAAACGGGTTAATTCACCATGCGTGGCAAAGCCAATCAGCGTCACCAGGCCTAATGCGACCAAATCGCCGGCACAAATGACAACAAGCCTGAGGGAAGGTTGAGCTTGCATGACTTTATTTTACACGATTTTGGGCCGCATCATACTGGATCGCTGGCGGTATGCGGGGAACTATGGAACCCCGCATACCTGCCAAGAACCTTATTCTTCGTCGTTCTTTCGCAAGGGTGGGAAGAGAATGACTTCGCGGATGCTGTGATGATCGGTGAGCAGCATGAGCAGACGGTCAACCCCCATTCCAAAACCACCCGTGGGGGGCATGCCGTAGCTCAATGCGCGCAGGTAATCTTCATCCATAGGATGGCGTTCTTCGTCGTCAGCGGCATAAGCCCGACCCATTTCGAGGAAGCGAGCTTCCTGTTCGAGCGGGTCGTTTAACTCAGAAAAAGCATTGCACAGCTCAAAGCCAGCCACAAAGCCTTCAAAACGTTCAACCGTTGATGGGTCTCCAGGTTTGTTTTTTGCCAGTGGAGAGATATCACGGGGGTAATCATACAGGAAAGTGGGTTGGATCAAAATGGGTTCGAGGAAATCTCCAATCATGCCGTCGATTAACTTTCCCCGAGAAGTACCGGGTTTGAATTTTAGCCCTTTTTGGGTCATTGCGTCAGCCAGGCTCTCGCTGGTTTGGGTTGAATCGATATCGATGCCTGTGGCGTCAATCAACGCCTGGCGCAACTCTAGCCGTCGCCAGGGCGGGGTCAGGTCGAGCTCTTGACCTTGAAAAGAGAATTTACGGCGGCCATACACCTTGTCAGCTACATAGGCAATCATGTTTTCAGTCATCACCATGATCCCATGGTAATCGGTGTACGCCATGTAAAATTCAAGTTGGGTGAATTCAGGGTTGTGTTTGAAGGAAACACCCTCATTGCGAAAATCGCGCCCAATTTCATACACCCTATCGAGCCCGCCAACCAGCAGGCGTTTCAGATACAATTCGAAGGAGATGCGCAGGTACAACTCTTGTTTGAGTTGGTTGTGAAAGGTCACAAAAGGACGGGCCGCCGCACCGCCATAAATGGGCTGCAGGATGGGCGTCTCGACTTCCAGGAAATCCTGGTCGTCCAGGAACTGGCGCAGGGCTTTAATCACCGCGGCCCGCTCGCGAAAGATCTGGCGGACTTCCGGATTGGCGGCCAGGTCGGCATATCGTTGGCGGTAACGTGTTTCCGCATCGGTTAAAACGGCATGACGGACAATTTTCCCGTCGATAACTTCATCTTTGGCCGCAGGCAGTGGGATCAGGGATTTCGCCAGCATGTTAAACGCATGCACGTGCAGGGTAATCTCGCCTGTGCGGGTGCGAAAGAGGGTGCCTGTGGCCTGAATAAAATCGCCCAGGTCAAATTCGCGGGTGAAGAAATCCATCTGGTCAGGTCCCAGATCGTTAACGCGGAAGAAGAGCTGTATGCGCCCGCTGCGGTCTTCGATGTGGGCGAAGATTAGTTTTCCCATTGGGCGAATGGCGCGCAGCCGGCCAGCCAGGGTGGCCTCAATTGAGGTTGGGGGCACTGCGCTGTCTTTGGCCGCGGCTTCGCTCGCCTCAAATGCCTTAATGGCTTCTGCCGAGGTATGGGTCACCGCTGAACGAGGCGGGTAAGGATCGATTCCAGCCGCCTG
>Ga0066793_10000357_pt1 | contig 17472 bp, 6 predicted proteins | sample PersoiDNA2013189_FD_83876 | JGI IMG/M metagenome (GOLD analysis project Ga0066793, IMG submission 83876) | Permafrost soil microbial communities from the Arctic, to analyse light accelerated degradation of dissolved organic matter (DOM) -... | ecosystem: Environmental > Terrestrial > Soil >... | reverse complement strand
TTCCTTTGCTCGTTAGGGCAGGTGCCATTGCTGGTTGGTGCCGCCGCCACAGGACCAGATATCGAGCTGGGTGCCGTTGGCGGTATTGGAGTTGGGGTCGTCCCGACGGCTTCCCGCGCTGGCCGCGGGGCGCGGCCGGCGCAGGAGCCCGGCGGATCGGGTCAGCTACAGCTGGCGCCGTTGAGGGTGAAGCTGGTGGGTGAGGTGTCGTTGGCGGTCCAGGTGCCCTGGAAGCCCATGGAGGCGCTGGCGCCTGGGCTGATCGTGCCGTCGTAACTGGCGTTGGTGGCGGTCACGGCGGTTCCGCTCTGGGTGACGGTCGCGTTCCAGGCGTTGGTGACATGCTGGTCGCCGGGGAAGGTGAACTTCAGCGTCCAGCCGTTGATCGCCGCGGTGCCGGTATTGCTGATCGTGATGTTGGCCACGAACCCGCCCTGCCACTCGCTGGCTTTGGTGTAGGTGACATGGCAGGTTCCGCCGGTGTTGCTGGAGGTGATCGTCCAGGTGAAGGTGGCTGATCCGGTGGCGCCGGTGCCGTCCCGGGCAGTCACGGTGACGGTGGAGCTGCCCGCCGCGGTAGGGCTGCCGGAGATCAGGCCGGTGGCCGTGCTGATCGACAGGCCGGCGGGCAGGCCGGTGGCGCTGTAGGTCAGGGTCTGGCCGGATGCCGAGTCGCTCGCGTGGATCTGCAGGCTGGCGGCGGTGCCGACGGTCCCTGTCTGGTTACCGGGGCCGGTCACCGTGACGGTGTTCCCGCTGCTGACCGTTGAGCCGTAGCCGGCGGCGACGATGTTGGCCTGGACGGCGCTCGCGGTGGCGGCCGACGGGAAGCCGGAGGTCATCACGCCTTCGTAGAAGGTCCCGTCCGAGCCTTTGCTGTTGTCACCGCCGGTGCCCAGGATGATCGCGCCCTGCTTGTGCATCGGGTTGTAACCCGACACGTTGGGGCGCGCGCCGTCGTAGAACGTGGACACGCCGCCGGACTGGGCATTGCCGCCCAGGATCTGCCAGTGGTTCGGCCCGCCATTGATCATGGCGGTGGTGTAGCGGTCGGCGATGGTGGGGTCGTTGGCGTTGAAGCCGGCGTTGACCCCGGAGTACAGGCCGTTCTCCATGTCGGCCATGATCCACGGGCCGTTGCCGGTGCCAAATCCCCAGACCTTGATGTTGCCGAAGTAGATGGCCTCCATGGTGCCGTTGCCGTCGTCGTTGTTGTTGGTCTCGGCGTTGCCGTAGTCGAAGCAGCAGCCGCCGTTGAAATGCGTGCCGTCGAAGATCGCGTACTCGCCTTCGGAGTTGTCACCGGTCGCGATGCCCGAGGTGCTGTCATCGCGGTACCCGGTGCCGGGCGCCACGTACACCCCATAGGCCTTCTGACCGTTGAGGGTGGTCGGCGCGGCAGTGGCATTGGCGAGGTTGTCAGGGCCGCCCGCCGCGCCGCCCCCGGGAGCCTGGGTGAGGTTGTTGCCGCGACCGGACTGGTCGTAGATCTCGGTGATGACGCAGGTCGTGCCGGCGCAGAAAGAATCCTGGGCCGCGGCGTTGGCAACCCCGCCCGCGCTCAGCGGGCTGATGTTCAGCGTGGCGTTGTCCGAGGAACGCCGCAGCTGATACAGCGGCCCGCTGTAGGCGGCATACAGCGCCCGGGTCGTGCTGTGCGCAGCTACGCACGGCGTGCCGCCGGCCGCGTAAATATCACACGGCCCCTGCGACGCCGCCGCTGCCGGCGGCGCGCCACCGGCAGCCAGGCTGCCGGCGGCCAGGCTGCCGGCGGCCAGGCCACCGGCGGCCAGCGCCGCCGCGCCCAGCGTCAGTGATGCGTGCCGCAAGTATCGTAGTGCTGACCGGACGGTCATGGTGAAACCTGCCTTCCTCATCCGAGGCTCCATTGCTGGTTGGATTGGCCGTTGCAGGTCCATAGCTCGGCCAGAGCGCCGTTGGCGGTGCTGGCGCCGGTGACGTCCAGGCACAGGCCGGACTGGGTGCCAGTGATGGTGCCGTTGGCGTTGAGGCTCCATTGCTGGTTGGCCCCGCCGTTACAGGGCCAGATCTCCACCTTCGTGCCCGGCGAGGTCTGGCTGTTGAAAGCGTCCAGGCACCTCTGGCTGCTGCCGCTGTAGACCGTCAGCTGCCCGGAGGAGGTACGGGTCCAGATCTGGTTCGCCCCGCCACTGCAGGACCAGATGTCCGGCTGAGTACCCGCCGCGGTCGTCGAACCAGGCACGTCCAGGCACTTCCCCGCCCCCACCGCATGGATCTCGCCGGAGGTGACAGTGCCGGTGCTGCCGCCGGAAACCCGGAACATGACGGTGCCGTGCGCGGGGACGGATGCGCTGATCGGCCCGGTGGTGACCGAGGTGGCTCCGGTCCATAGGTTGTCCAGCGTGTAGCTGGACGCTCCTGTCTTGCCGATCGCCGCCGCCGTGGTAGAGATCGTGGCGGTGGACCCGGTCTCGTTGAACAGAGCCACCGACACGTCCCCGTTGGCGAGGGGCCTGGCCAGCACATCGAGGCCACCCGACGAGGACACCTCGGTGCCCTGCCTGCCGAGCGAATCCTGGTCGACCGCGATCACGGCCTTGTTGGTCAGGATGGACAACGTGGCCGAGCTCGCGCTGGTCAGGTTGCTTCCCTCGATCAGCGGGGCGGCCATCTCCGCCCACAAGCTGAACTCAGACTGGTTCTCGGTCGCGCTCATCCCGTTGCCGATCTCAAGCATGTCCGGGTCGTTCCATGCCCCGGGGCTGGCGAACGAGGCCAGCGCCACGTTGATGTGGAAGTTGTTGAGCATGCTGGAGAAGGTGGGCTGGATGTCGGTGGTGGTGCGCCACAGGTTCGCCACCGGGCCGGCCCAGGTCCATGGCTGGACGCTGGAATCCCACCCGTTGCACATGCTGAACACAATCGGGCGGCCCGTGGCCGCCAGCGCGTTGCTCATCCGGGTGTACAGCGTCTGCGCGACCTGCTCGTGCGACTGGCCGGGGAAGCTGCTGAACGGGATGTTGCACCAGTCGTACTTGAGGTAGTCGACTCCCCAGGAGGCGAACAGGTTCGCGTCCTGCTGCTCATGCCCGTAACTGCCGGGATACCCAGCGCAGGTCGCCGTGCCAGCGTCCTCATAGATGCCGAGCTTCAGGCCGAGCGAGTGCACATAGCTGGCCACGGCGGCGATGCCATCGGGGAACTTGGCGGAATTCGCGGTCAGGTTGCCGCTGGCGGCCCGGCTGGAGGACATCCAGCAGTCGTCGATGTTGACGTACTGGTACCCCGCTGCCTGCAGCCCGTCGTTGTGCATGGCCAGTGCGGTCTGCTCCACTAGCTGCTCGCTGACGTTGCAGCCGTAGGCGTTCCAGTCGTTCCAGCCCATCGGTGGCGTCGCCGCCAGCCCGTTGGTCAGCGCCAGGGCGGGGGACGCCGACGCGACCGCGATCAGCGGTATCACCGGCACGATCAGCGCGGCAGCCAGCCACAGCCTGGCCAGGCCGGGGACGCGGCGCGCGGTCTGCCGCGAGGATGCGGGAAGGTTCTGGTACATGAGTCCGTTCCTCCGGGCGATGGCAGGAAGCGATCCAGGCGGCCCGGGCCGGCGCTGGCGGGCTGGCCCGGGGCCAGTGCGGGCTCTATGCCCGGTATCCCGGGCCGGCCCGTGGACTGGTGAACGGCAGGTCAAGTGCATGGCTGCGCTGTCGAATTGGTCAGCTTCGCGCGCCTCCTTCCGGCGGCCTTGTGAGCGCTAACATGTGAGCGGCCACAAGGCCGGTGTATCGCGGCACCGGTTGCCCGGTTAGGGAGTGCCGTCATGGTGAGCGCCTCGAATAAGCCGGGTCAAGGGGCGGCGCTCCCGGCATCGGGCCGATCCGGGCCGTTTTCCCGTTACCTGGCGATACGCGCGGTGGCGGCCTGGAGCGCCGGGCAGGCCTAGTGAAACTTTCGCGCTGCGCGGGACCGCCGGGAGTTCACTCGCTCACCGCTGGTGAAGAGCCAGCCCACCGGGGGGTCCGGCCTGCGCTGAGCGGGCGGCCTTCGGATGAACCGCCCCGGAGTTTCCGGAGCACCGCCGGGTTCCTGGCCCGGCTGGCGTATGAGAAGCATGTGCTGGGCCGGCCGGTGCACCGGATCGTGCAGGCGCTGGCCGCCGACGGGCTTCGACGTGGCGCCGGGCGCCTTGTGCGGAGCGCTGAAGCAGGTCGCGCCGCTGATCGCGCCGTGGGCGGAGGCGATCGCCGCGCACGGCCGGACCGCCGGGCACGTGCATGCCGGTGAAACCAGCTGGCAGGTGTTCGGGGACATCGAGGATAAGGACGGCCACCGGTGGTGGCTGCGGACTTTCGTCACCGGTGCCACGACCGTGTTCGTGATGGGCACCTCACGCAGCGCCGGAGCCGCCGCCGGCCAGCTGGGCACCGGCCGGGAGCATACCGCGCTGCAGGCCGGCCGGCGGCTGGTCATCTCCTCGGACTTCCGCAAGGCGTATCAGTCGCTGGCCTGCATCGACGGCGTCGACCCGCTGTGGTGCCGGGCTCATATCCGGCGGTATTCCCTGCGGGCCGGGGCCGCGCACCCCGAGGCGCCCGGCGACTGGTGCGATGCGTGGACCGGGCGGATCGCGGCGCTGTACCGGGCCCGCCACGCCCTGGCCGCCACCACACCCGCCACCACACCCGGCACCGGGCACGCGAGCACGCCCAGGGCTGCTGGCCCGCGCCGAGCCGCCGGACGACGCGCGCTTTAACTACGCCCCGGCGGCGCCGGAACTGATCGCCCGGGCCCGCGCGCTGGCCGGCATCTGCGCCCGGCACGGAGTGGAACTGCCGGCCGCGGCGGTCCAGTTCCCGCTGCGCCATCCCGCGGTGGCGTCGGTGGTCAGCGGGATGCGCACCGGCCAGCAGGTGGACTCCACCCTCGCCCGCTTCACTACCGTGGTGCCTGACGAGGCGTGGCTGGAGCTGGATGGGCGATAACGGGCGGCTGGACGTGGACGCGGCCCGGTGGCGGTCTGCCGCTGGCCGAAGTCAGCCGAAGACGCGGCGCTGGATCTCGCGACGGTAGTCCTCGAGAGTCTTGTCCAGGTGAATGGCGGCCGCCCGGGCTGCCGCCTCCGCGTCGCCGTCCCGGATCGCGCGGTAAATCGCGGCGTGTTCCGCGATCGCCTCCTCCGCATGGCCACCGACGGTGCCGTGCAGCCCGATGGTGCTGGACTGGCGTTGCAGGCGGCGTGCCTCGCGTACCGCGGTGACCAGGAACGGGTTGTGCGAGGCGGCGGCGATACCAAGGTGGAAGTCGTCGTCACCGCTGTCGAAGCGCGCGGACTGCCCGGTCACATGGCCCTCCCGGCACAACTCGGCGGCGGCTTCGATGGCCCGTAGCTCGGCAGGAGTGGCCCGGGTTGCGGCCAGCCTGCTGGCCGCAGCCTCCTGGACCCGGCGGAACTCGAAGAGCATGTAGATGTGGTCGAGGTCGGTCGGCAGGAAAAAGCCGCTCCAGCGCGAGGAACCGAGCATGCCATCGTCGTTGGCGACGTAGAGCCCCCGGCCCTTCTGTGCCCGCACCCGCCCGATCGCGGAAAGGATCTTGATAGCCTCCCGCACCACGGTCCGGCTGGTGCCCAGTCGCGAGGCGAGCTGGTTCTCGGTCGGCATGCGGTCCCCGGGCTGCAGCCGCAGCTCGGTGATGAGCTGCAGGAGCTGCTCGGCCACCAGCTCGTACCCGGGCCGGTATGAGCCGGCCGGCGGCGTGGCGTCCTGCTGCTGGGCCGGCATGCCCGTTGCCTCCAGCGAGGGCGTGCCGTCCACCGGCGGCCTCCTTGATCGCGGGCCCACCCCGACAGCGGCCCATACTGTCCCGTTTCGGAGAGCATATCTCTCCACGTTCGCAGTACCAAGATGAATCTTACTCATCGATCCGCATCGCGGCGGCAAGCGCAGCGACTCAGACCCAAAGCTGGTGGCGGGGCTTCGCGGCCGGGTTCACCCAGAGTCCATGCGCGTACTGCGCCGGGCGCGTGCGGAGCTGCGCCCGGCGGTACAAGCGCGGGCATTGGATCAGGGCTCACTACGATCTGGCGCCCGTCCGGACAGCCGCCAGATCGGTGACGGTTCCTGGCTCAGCCTGACCGCCCAGCCCTCGCACGCGGGATGGCCGCCCACACGGGGGCGGACAACGTGTATGACTCTTCCTCACAAGAATCAGAAATAAGAATGCTCATACTCTTGACTCGGGCCTGCTCCGGCCGTTCTCATAAGGGACCAAAGCAATCGCCTGGTCTGCGGCGTCCAGAGGCCTACGGCCGTCGCTGACCTCCCAGGTGCCCGGCTGCGGGCGCCCAGATAAGCCCGACCAATCTTGGATGTTCCGCCGCCCGGGCCTCCGGCCGGCGGGCGCCACAACGCAGTGGAGTCGTTCATGAGAGCGGAAGTCCGCGCCGTGCGCGCGAAGAGATCAGGCAAGGGCCGCAGGCGCGCCGGGCTGCTGGCCGCTGGCGGCGCGCTCGCCCTGGCGGCCGTCACGGCTTGTGGCGGCGGCACCAGCAGCGGGAGCGCGGCCCCGCAGCAGGGTTTCACGGAGGCGCCGCAGGCCGGCGGCGCGCTGACGGTGTGGGTCGACTCGACGCGCCTGGCCGCCGCGCAGCTGTACCACAAGGAGCACCCCTCGGTGAAGATGACCATCGTCACCTACGACGGGGACGCCAACGGCTCCAATTACCTGCAGACCAAGGTGGACCTGTTCGACCGGACCGGCAGCGGCTGGCCGGACGTGGTCTTCAGCACGCAGAACAACGAGGTTTCCTGGGCCGTGCACGCAGGCTTCACCGCGCCGCTGAACAAAGGCCTGATCCCGCAGTCGACCCTGGCCGGCTGGGCGACCGGAGCCAACAATCCCTGCCTGGTCAACGGCACGCTCTACTGCCTGCGCAACGACCTGGCCCAGACGGTGCTGTGGTATAACTCGGCCCTGATGAAGCGGTGGGGCTATCAGGTCCCCGCCACCTGGGAGCAGTACGAGGCACTGGGCCAGAAGGTCGCCGCCCAGCATCCCGGCTACCTGGTCGGCTCCGCGGGCGACACCTTCACCCCCGAGATCTTCATGTGGGCGAGCAAGTGCGGCGCCAACCAGATCACCGGCCCGAAGAAAGTCACCGTGAACACCACCAGCGCGAACTGCACGCGGATGGCCTCACTGCTGGACACCTTGATCAAGGACAAGACCATGTCCACCAGCAGCGTATTCAGCTCCGATTTCGATAAGAACGACGCTGGCAAGATCCTGATGCTGCCCGGCCCGGCGTGGTACGGCGGCGCGCTGTTCCAGGGCACGTTCAAGACCCCCAAGGGCCAGATCGCGGTCGCCCCGATGCCCCAGTGGTCCGGCGATTCGGCCCCCTCGGTCGGCAACGTCGGCGGCGGCACCTGGCTCCTGTCCGCGCACAGTAAGAACCTCAAGGCCGCCACGGCTTTCCTGACCTGGGTGACCACCTCGAACGATTATCAGGCCAAAGTAGCGCCCGGCTATCCGGCGTACGCGCCTGCGGCCAAGACCTGGCTGGCGAACCAGGCCTCCTCCGGGTACTACACCGGCGACATCACCGCGCCGCTGCAGGCCGCGGCGAACCAGGTGTGGCCCGGCTGGGGCTACGGGCAGTTCAGCCAGGAGGCGATCTGGGCATCCACCGTCACCCCGGGCCTGAACGCGGGCAAGGCCATCGTCTCGATGCTTCCAGCCTGGCAGAAGGCGATCGTGAACTACGCGAGCTCTGACGGGTACCAGGTCAAGCAGTGAGCTCGACGTCCACCAGGGCCGGCCGGACCGGGGCGCCGTTCAGCAGACGGATCGCGCCCCGGGCCGGCCACGGCTTCGTCGCCGCTTACGTGGTGCTGCTGATCGCCTTCGGCGTCGTGCCGACCGTCTACGCGATCTACTTCGCCTTCACCAACGCGGGCAACAGGTTCACCGGCCTGTCCAACTTCACCGCGGCCGCGGCCGACTTCCGGTTCATCCCCGCCGTCGAACACGTGGCGCTTTACCTGGTCTTCTGGCTGGCCGCGCTGGTGGTATTCGTGGTCGGGCTCGCGCTGCTGCTGCACCGCCTGGCCGTGCGCGGGGTCAGCAGGTCGCTGCGCTTCCTGTATTACATCCCCGGCGCGCTGGCGGGGGCCGCGAGCGTGATGGTCTGGCTGTTCCTGCTCGACCCGACGGTCAGCCCCATCGGCTTCCTGCTGCGGGCCCTCGGCTACGACACCTTCGGCCAGGTCATCGCCCCCGGGCACCTGGCGGTCCTGTTCACCTGCATCGCGTTCTGGACCGGCGCGGGTGGCTGGATCGTGGTGATGTACGGGGCGCTCAACAATATTTCCTCCGACATCCTGGAAGCGGCCCGGATCGACGGGGCCGGACCGTGGCGTACCGCTCGGCAGATCGAGATCCCGCTGCTCCGCAAGTGGATCGTCTACATGGTGATCCTCGCCTTCGCCGGCGGCACCCAGCTGTTCGTCGAGCCGCAGCTGCTGTCGCAGGCGAGCAACGGGGTAGCCGGCCGCGATTACTCGCTCAACCAGCTCTCCTACGACTTCGCCTTCCAGAACAACAACGTCAACGCCGCCGCCGCCATCTCAGTCGAGCTGATGCTGATCGGGCTCCTCGTCGCGGCGGTGTTCGTCGCCAGATCGGGGTTCTTCGATGCCGACTGACACCAGGCAGCCCGCGCTGCCCGTCCCCTTGGGCACCGCCCGGGGAGCGCGGCCGCGCTCCCCGGGCGGTGCCCAAGGGGACGGGCAGCGCGGGCTGCCTGGTGTCAGTCGGCATCGAAGAACCCCGATCTGGCGACGAACACCGCCGCGACGAGGAGCCCGATCAGCATCAGCTCGACTGAGATGGCGGCGGCGGCGTTGACGTTGTTGTTCTGGAAGGCGAAGTCGTAGGAGAGCTGGTTGAGCGAGTAATCGCGGCCGGCTACCCCGTTGCTCGCCTGCGACAGCAGCTGCGGCTCGACGAACAGCTGGGTGCCGCCGGCGAAGGCGAGGATCACCATGTAGACGATCCACTTGCGGAGCAGCGGGATCTCGATCTGCCGAGCGGTACGCCACGGTCCGGCCCCGTCGATCCGGGCCGCTTCCAGGATGTCGGAGGAAATATTGTTGAGCGCCCCGTACATCACCACGATCCAGCCACCCGCGCCGGTCCAGAACGCGATGCAGGTGAACAGGACCGCCAGGTGCCCGGGGGCGATGACCTGGCCGAAGGTGTCGTAGCCGAGGGCCCGCAGCAGGAAGCCGATGGGGCTGACCGTCGGGTCGAGCAGGAACAGCCAGACCATCACGCTCGCGGCCCCCGCCAGCGCGCCGGGGATGTAATACAGGAAGCGCAGCGACCTGCTGACCCCGCGCACGGCCAGGCGGTGCAGCAGCAGCGCGAGCCCGACCACGAATACCACCAGCGCGGCCAGCCAGAAGACCAGGTAAAGCGCCACGTGTTCGACGGCGGGGATGAACCGGAAGTCGGCCGCGGCCGCGGTGAAGTTGGACAGGCCGGTGAACCTGTTGCCCGCGTTGGTGAAGGCGAAGTAGATCGCGTAGACGGTCGGCACGACGCCGAAGGCGATCAGCAGCACCACGTAAGCGGCGACGAAGCCGTGGCCGGCCCGGGGCGCGATCCGTCTGCTGAACGGCGCCCCGGTCCGGCCGGCCCTGGTGGACGTCGAGCTCACTGCTTGACCTGGTACCCGTCAGAGCTCGCGTAGTTCACGATCGCCTTCTGCCAGGCTGGAAGCATCGAGACGATGGCCTTGCCCGCGTTCAGGCCCGGGGTGACGGTGGATGCCCAGATCGCCTCCTGGCTGAACTGCCCGTAGCCCCAGCCGGGCCACACCTGGTTCGCCGCGGCCTGCAGCGGCGCGGTGATGTCGCCGGTGTAGTACCCGGAGGAGGCCTGGTTCGCCAGCCAGGTCTTGGCCGCAGGCGCGTACGCCGGATAGCCGGGCGCTACTTTGGCCTGATAATCGTTCGAGGTGGTCACCCAGGTCAGGAAAGCCGTGGCGGCCTTGAGGTTCTTACTGTGCGCGGACAGGAGCCAGGTGCCGCCGCCGACGTTGCCGACCGAGGGGGCCGAATCGCCGGACCACTGGGGCATCGGGGCGACCGCGATCTGGCCCTTGGGGGTCTTGAACGTGCCCTGGAACAGCGCGCCGCCGTACCACGCCGGGCCGGGCAGCATCAGGATCTTGCCAGCGTCGTTCTTATCGAAATCGGAGCTGAATACGCTGCTGGTGGACATGGTCTTGTCCTTGATCAAGGTGTCCAGCAGTGAGGCCATCCGCGTGCAGTTCGCGCTGGTGGTGTTCACGGTGACTTTCTTCGGGCCGGTGATCTGGTTGGCGCCGCACTTGCTCGCCCACATGAAGATCTCGGGGGTGAAGGTGTCGCCCGCGGAGCCGACCAGGTAGCCGGGATGCTGGGCGGCGACCTTCTGGCCCAGTGCCTCGTACTGCTCCCAGGTGGCGGGGACCTGATAGCCCCACCGCTTCATCAGGGCCGAGTTATACCACAGCACCGTCTGGGCCAGGTCGTTGCGCAGGCAGTAGAGCGTGCCGTTGACCAGGCAGGGATTGTTGGCTCCGGTCGCCCAGCCGGCCAGGGTCGACTGCGGGATCAGGCCTTTGTTCAGCGGCGCGGTGAAGCCTGCGTGCACGGCCCAGGAAACCTCGTTGTTCTGCGTGCTGAAGACCACGTCCGGCCAGCCGCTGCCGGTCCGGTCGAACAGGTCCACCTTGGTCTGCAGGTAATTGGAGCCGTTGGCGTCCCCGTCGTAGGTGACGATGGTCATCTTCACCGAGGGGTGCTCCTTGTGGTACAGCTGCGCGGCGGCCAGGCGCGTCGAGTCGACCCACACCGTCAGCGCGCCGCCGGCCTGCGGCGCCTCCGTGAAACCCTGCTGCGGGGCCGCGCTCCCGCTGCTGGTGCCGCCGCCACAAGCCGTGACGGCCGCCAGGGCGAGCGCGCCGCCAGCGGCCAGCAGCCCGGCGCGCCTGCGGCCCTTGCCTGATCTCTTCGCGCGCACGGCGCGGACTTCCGCTCTCATGAACGACTCCACTGCGTTGTGGCGCCCGCCGGCCGGAGGCCCGGGCGGCGGAACATCCAAGATTGGTCGGGCTTATCTGGGCGCCCGCAGCCGGGCACCTGGGAGGTCAGCGACGGCCGTAGGCCTCTGGACGCCGCAGACCAGGCGATTGCTTTGGTCCCTTATGAGAACGGCCGGAGCAGGCCCGAGTCAAGAGTATGAGCATTCTTATTTCTGATTCTTGTGAGGAAGAGTCATACACGTTGTCCGCCCCCGTGTGGGCGGCCATCCCGCGTGCGAGGGCTGGGCGGTCAGGCTGAGCCAGGAACCGTCACCGATCTGGCGGCTGTCCGGACGGGCGCCAGATCGTAGTGAGCCCTGATCCAATGCCCGCGCTTGTACCGCCGGGCGCAGCTCCGCACGCGCCCGGCGCAGTACGCGCATGGACTCTGGGTGAACCCGGCCGCGAAGCCCCGCCACCAGCTTTGGGTCTGAGTCGCTGCGCTTGCCGCCGCGATGCGGATCGATGAGTAAGATTCATCTTGGTACTGCGAACGTGGAGAGATATGCTCTCCGAAACGGGACAGTATGGGCCGCTGTCGGGGTGGGCCCGCGATCAAGGAGGCCGCCGGTGGACGGCACGCCCTCGCTGGAGGCAACGGGCATGCCGGCCCAGCAGCAGGACGCCACGCCGCCGGCCGGCTCATACCGGCCCGGGTACGAGCTGGTGGCCGAGCAGCTCCTGCAGCTCATCACCGAGCTGCGGCTGCAGCCCGGGGACCGCATGCCGACCGAGAACCAGCTCGCCTCGCGACTGGGCACCAGCCGGACCGTGGTGCGGGAGGCTATCAAGATCCTTTCCGCGATCGGGCGGGTGCGGGCACAGAAGGGCCGGGGGCTCTACGTCGCCAACGACGATGGCATGCTCGGTTCCTCGCGCTGGAGCGGCTTTTTCCTGCCGACCGACCTCGACCACATCTACATGCTCTTCGAGTTCCGCCGGGTCCAGGAGGCTGCGGCCAGCAGGCTGGCCGCAACCCGGGCCACTCCTGCCGAGCTACGGGCCATCGAAGCCGCCGCCGAGTTGTGCCGGGAGGGCCATGTGACCGGGCAGTCCGCGCGCTTCGACAGCGGTGACGACGACTTCCACCTTGGTATCGCCGCCGCCTCGCACAACCCGTTCCTGGTCACCGCGGTACGCGAGGCACGCCGCCTGCAACGCCAGTCCAGCACCATCGGGCTGCACGGCACCGTCGGTGGCCATGCGGAGGAGGCGATCGCGGAACACGCCGCGATTTACCGCGCGATCCGGGACGGCGACGCGGAGGCGGCAGCCCGGGCGGCCGCCATTCACCTGGACAAGACTCTCGAGGACTACCGTCGCGAGATCCAGCGCCGCGTCTTCGGCTGACTTCGGCCAGCGGCAGACCGCCACCGGGCCGCGTCCACGTCCAGCCGCCCGTTATCGCCCATCCAGCTCCAGCCACGCCTCGTCAGGCACCACGGTAGTGAAGCGGGCGAGGGTGGAGTCCACCTGCTGGCCGGTGCGCATCCCGCTGACCACCGACGCCACCGCGGGATGGCGCAGCGGGAACTGGACCGCCGCGGCCGGCAGTTCCACTCCGTGCCGGGCGCAGATGCCGGCCAGCGCGCGGGCCCGGGCGATCAGTTCCGGCGCCGCCGGGGCGTAGTTAAAGCGCGCGTCGTCCGGCGGCTCGGCGCGGGCCAGCAGCCCTGGGCGTGCTCGCGTGCCCGGTGCCGGGTGTGGTGGCGGGTGTGGTGGCGGCCAGGGCGTGGCGGGCCCGGTACAGCGCCGCGATCCGCCCGGTCCACGCATCGCACCAGTCGCCGGGCGCCTCGGGGTGCGCGGCCCCGGCCCGCAGGGAATACCGCCGGATATGAGCCCGGCACCACAGCGGGTCGACGCCGTCGATGCAGGCCAGCGACTGATACGCCTTGCGGAAGTCCGAGGAGATGACCAGCCGCCGGCCGGCCTGCAGCGCGGTATGCTCCCGGCCGGTGCCCAGCTGGCCGGCGGCGGCTCCGGCGCTGCGTGAGGTGCCCATCACGAACACGGTCGTGGCACCGGTGACGAAAGTCCGCAGCCACCACCGGTGGCCGTCCTTATCCTCGATGTCCCCGAACACCTGCCAGCTGGTTTCACCGGCATGCACGTGCCCGGCGGTCCGGCCGTGCGCGGCGATCGCCTCCGCCCACGGCGCGATCAGCGGCGCGACCTGCTTCAGCGCTCCGCACAAGGCGCCCGGCGCCACGTCGAAGCCCGTCGGCGGCCAGCGCCTGCACGATCCGGTGCACCGGCCGGCCCAGCACATGCTTCTCATACGCCAGCCGGGCCAGGAACCCGGCGGTGCTCCGGAAACTCCGGGGCGGTTCATCCGAAGGCCGCCCGCTCAGCGCAGGCCGGACCCCCCGGTGGGCTGGCTCTTCACCAGCGGTGAGCGAGTGAACTCCCGGCGGTCCCGCGCAGCGCGAAAGTTTCACTAGGCCTGCCCGGCGCTCCAGGCCGCCACCGCGCGTATCGCCAGGTAACGGGAAAACGGCCCGGATCGGCCCGATGCCGGGAGCGCCGCCCCTTGACCCGGCTTATTCGAGGCGCTCACCATGACGGCACTCCCTAACCGGGCAACCGGTGCCGCGATACACCGGCCTTGTGGCCGCTCACATGTTAGCGCTCACAAGGCCGCCGGAAGGAGGCGCGCGAAGCTGACCAATTCGACAGCGCAGCCATGCACTTGACCTGCCGTTCACCAGTCCACGGGCCGGCCCGGGATACCGGGCATAGAGCCCGCACTGGCCCCGGGCCAGCCCGCCAGCGCCGGCCCGGGCCGCCTGGATCGCTTCCTGCCATCGCCCGGAGGAACGGACTCATGTACCAGAACCTTCCCGCATCCTCGCGGCAGACCGCGCGCCGCGTCCCCGGCCTGGCCAGGCTGTGGCTGGCTGCCGCGCTGATCGTGCCGGTGATACCGCTGATCGCGGTCGCGTCGGCGTCCCCCGCCCTGGCGCTGACCAACGGGCTGGCGGCGACGCCACCGATGGGCTGGAACGACTGGAACGCCTACGGCTGCAACGTCAGCGAGCAGCTAGTGGAGCAGACCGCACTGGCCATGCACAACGACGGGCTGCAGGCAGCGGGGTACCAGTACGTCAACATCGACGACTGCTGGATGTCCTCCAGCCGGGCCGCCAGCGGCAACCTGACCGCGAATTCCGCCAAGTTCCCCGATGGCATCGCCGCCGTGGCCAGCTATGTGCACTCGCTCGGCCTGAAGCTCGGCATCTATGAGGACGCTGGCACGGCGACCTGCGCTGGGTATCCCGGCAGTTACGGGCATGAGCAGCAGGACGCGAACCTGTTCGCCTCCTGGGGAGTCGACTACCTCAAGTACGACTGGTGCAACATCCCGTTCAGCAGCTTCCCCGGCCAGTCGCACGAGCAGGTCGCGCAGACGCTGTACACCCGGATGAGCAACGCGCTGGCGGCCACGGGCCGCCCGATTGTGTTCAGCATGTGCAACGGGTGGGATTCCAGCGTCCAGCCATGGACCTGGGCCGGCCCGGTGGCGAACCTGTGGCGCACCACCACCGACATCCAGCCCACCTTCTCCAGCATGCTCAACAACTTCCACATCAACGTGGCGCTGGCCTCGTTCGCCAGCCCCGGGGCATGGAACGACCCGGACATGCTTGAGATCGGCAACGGGATGAGCGCGACCGAGAACCAGTCTGAGTTCAGCTTGTGGGCGGAGATGGCCGCCCCGCTGATCGAGGGAAGCAACCTGACCAGCGCGAGCTCGGCCACGTTGTCCATCCTGACCAACAAGGCCGTGATCGCGGTCGACCAGGATTCGCTCGGCAGGCAGGGCACCGAGGTGTCCTCGTCGGGTGGCCTCGATGTGCTGGCCAGGCCCCTCGCCAACGGGGACGTGTCGGTGGCTCTGTTCAACGAGACCGGGTCCACCGCCACGATCTCTACCACGGCGGCGGCGATCGGCAAGACAGGAGCGTCCAGCTACACGCTGGACAACCTATGGACCGGAGCCACCTCGGTCACCACCGGGCCGATCAGCGCATCCGTCCCCGCGCACGGCACCGTCATGTTCCGGGTTTCCGGCGGCAGCACCGGCACTGTCACCTCCGGCGAGATCCATGCGGTGGGGGCGGGGAAGTGCCTGGACGTGCCTGGTTCGACGACCGCGGCGGGTACTCAGCCGGACATCTGGTCCTGCAGTGGCGGGGCGAACCAGATCTGGACCCGTACCTCCTCCGGGCAGCTGACGGTCTACAGCGGCAGCAGCCAGAGGTGCCTGGACGCTTTCAACAGCCAGACCTCGCCGGGCACGAAGGTGGAGATCTGGCCCTGTAACGGCGGGGCCAACCAGCAATGGAGCCTCAACGCCAACGGCACCATCACTGGCACCCAGTCCGGCCTGTGCCTGGACGTCACCGGCGCCAGCACCGCCAACGGCGCTCTGGCCGAGCTATGGACCTGCAACGGCCAATCCAACCAGCAATGGAGCCTCGGATGAGGAAGGCAGGTTTCACCATGACCGTCCGGTCAGCACTACGATACTTGCGGCACGCATCACTGACGCTGGGCGCGGCGGCGCTGGCCGCCGGTGGCCTGGCCGCCGGCAGCCTGGCCGCCGGCAGCCTGGCTGCCGGTGGCGCGCCGCCGGCAGCGGCGGCGTCGCAGGGGCCGTGTGATATTTACGCGGCCGGCGGCACGCCGTGCGTAGCTGCGCACAGCACGACCCGGGCGCTGTATGCCGCCTACAGCGGGCCGCTGTATCAGCTGCGGCGTTCCTCGGACAACGCCACGCTGAACATCAGCCCGCTGAGCGCGGGCGGGGTTGCCAACGCCGCGGCCCAGGATTCTTTCTGCGCCGGCACGACCTGCGTCATCACCGAGATCTACGACCAGTCCGGTCGCGGCAACAACCTCACCCAGGCTCCCGGGGGCGGCGCGGCGGGCGGCCCTGACAACCTCGCCAATGCCACTGCCGCGCCGACCACCCTCAACGGTCAGAAGGCCTATGGGGTGTACGTGGCGCCCGGCACCGGGTACCGCGATGACAGCACCTCGGGCATCGCGACCGGTGACAACTCCGAAGGCGAGTACGCGATCTTCGACGGCACGCATTTCAACGGCGGCTGCTGCTTCGACTACGGCAACGCCGAGACCAACAACAACGACGACGGCAACGGCACCATGGAGGCCATCTACTTCGGCAACATCAAGGTCTGGGGATTTGGCACCGGCAACGGCCCGTGGATCATGGCCGACATGGAGAACGGCCTGTACTCCGGGGTCAACGCCGGCTTCAACGCCAACGACCCCACCATCGCCGACCGCTACACCACCGCCATGATCAATGGCGGGCCGAACCACTGGCAGATCCTGGGCGGCAATGCCCAGTCCGGCGGCGTGTCCACGTTCTACGACGGCGCGCGCCCCAACGTGTCGGGTTACAACCCGATGCACAAGCAGGGCGCGATCATCCTGGGCACCGGCGGTGACAACAGCAAAGGCTCGGACGGGACCTTCTACGAAGGCGTGATGACCTCCGGCTTCCCGTCGGCCGCCACCGCGAGCGCCGTCCAGGCCAACATCGTCGCCGCCGGCTACGGCTCAACGGTCAGCAGCGGGAACACCGTCACGGTGACCGGCCCCGGTAACCAGACAGGGACCGTCGGCACCGCCGCCAGCCTGCAGATCCACGCGAGCGACTCGGCATCCGGCCAGACCCTGACCTACAGCGCCACCGGCCTGCCCGCCGGCCTGTCGATCAGCACGGCCACCGGCCTGATCTCCGGCAGCCCTACCGCGGCGGGCAGCTCCACCGTCACCGTGACTGCCCGGGACGGCACCGGCGCCACCGGATCAGCCACCTTCACCTGGACGATCACCTCCAGCAACACCGGCGGAACCTGCCATGTCACCTACACCAAAGCCAGCGAGTGGCAGGGCGGGTTCGTGGCCAACATCACGATCAGCAATACCGGCACCGCGGCGATCAACGGCTGGACGCTGAAGTTCACCTTCCCCGGCGACCAGCATGTCACCAACGCCTGGAACGCGACCGTCACCCAGAGCGGAACCGCCGTGACCGCCACCAACGCCAGTTACGACGGCACGATCAGCCCAGGCGCCAGCGCCTCCATGGGCTTCCAGGGCACCTGGACCGCCAACGACACCTCACCCACCAGCTTCACCCTCAACGGCGCCAGCTGTAGCTGACCCGATCCGCCGGGCTCCTGCGCCGGCCGCGCCCCGCGGCCAGCGCGGGAAGCCGTCGGGACGACCCCAACTCCAATACCGCCAACGGCACCCAGCTCGATATCTGGTCCTGTGGCGGCGGCACCAACCAGCAATGGCACCTGCCCTAACGAGCAAAGGAA
>Ga0066793_10000356_pt1 | contig 17472 bp, 18 predicted proteins | sample PersoiDNA2013189_FD_83876 | JGI IMG/M metagenome (GOLD analysis project Ga0066793, IMG submission 83876) | Permafrost soil microbial communities from the Arctic, to analyse light accelerated degradation of dissolved organic matter (DOM) -... | ecosystem: Environmental > Terrestrial > Soil >... | reverse complement strand
CCTGACCGGGGACTCGTGCGCTCCGCCGTCGAGTCCCTCAACCAGGACAACGAGGTCGTGTTGTCGTTCACCGCGATGAACTTCTTCGCCCGACGACCCAGGTCGTGAGCGGCGGCCAGTTCCAGATGTAGGGGTAGGCCGGGAAATAGGGCTCCATCTGTTCACAATGCGCACGATGGTATGCAAAACGAACTCGTTAACACGTCAGAGTCGAGCGCGCTCGACTCTGACCTCATGCAAGGGACGATGTCTTGGCCAAACTATTCGAACCGATCACGCTGCGCGGCATGACCTTTCGCAACCGGGTCTGGGTGTCACCGATGTGCCAGTACTCGGCCAACTCGGACGGAGTGGCTGACAGCTGGCACCTCGTTCATCTAGGCCAGTTTGCCGTGGGTGGAGCGGGTTTGGTCATGACCGAGGCGACGGCCGTGACACCCGAGGGTCGGATTTCCCCGTTTGACACCGGCTTATGGGCCGACCAGCACATCGAGGCATGGAAGCCGATCGTCCGTTTCATTCAGGAACAGGGTGCCCGGGCGGGCATCCAGTTGGCTCACTCCGGCCGTAAGGGGTCCACCGCGCCGCCGTGGGTCAGGCAGACTTACGTAACACCCGCCGACGGTGGTTGGACCACTGTGGCGCCGTCTGAGGTGGCCTTCGGTACCTTGCCGACGCCAGCGGCGCTTCACCGGGACGGCATCGCTGAGGTGATCGACAACTTCCGGCAGGCTGCGATCAGGGCTTCGGCGGCGGGATTCGACGTCATCGAGCTGCACGCCGCACACGGGTACCTCTTGCATCAGTTCCTGTCGCCGCTATCCAACCGTCGGACCGACAGTTACGGCGGCGATTTCGTTGGACGCACCCGATTGTTGCTCGAAGTCTTCGACGCCGTGCGAGGGGTGTGGCCAGCCGATCGCCCCATCTTCGTGCGCGTTTCGGCCACTGACTGGGTCGAGGGCGGATGGGATGTCGACGACACCGTCCAGCTGTCCAGGCTCCTGGCCGAACGTGGTGCAGATCTGATCGACTGTTCAAGCGGAGGTAACGCCTCCGACGCCAAGATCCCTTTGGCGCCCGGCTATCAGGTCGGCTTCGCTGAGCGAGTTCGCGGGGACGCGAGCATACGGACCGGCGCCGTTGGCTTGATTGAGCATCCTCAACAGGCAGAAGGGATTCTCGCCGACGGCGCGGCAGACGCAATCTTCCTCGGGCGCGCAATGTTGCGGGAACCGCATTGGGCTCTGCTGGCAGCCAACACACTCGGCGTCGAGCTCGACTGGCCTGCCCAGTACGCGCGGGCCAAGCCCCATAGCTGATCACGCGGTGGGAGGGTTTCACACGTATCAGGCGGGCCAAGCCTCACCGCGTGATCAGCTGGACTACTGGGCAGGCGGGGAGGTAACCGGGACCGTGGGAAGACTCGCAGCACGAGCTTCGTCACCGACGTACTTGTTCCACAGTCCGGAAAGCACGCCGTACGTGGTCTGGTAACGGAGCCAGTTGTCCACCCAAGCCTGTGTCACGAGTTCCCCTGCCGGCATGAAGAAGGTATGCACGTCGACGAAGACCGGTGGGCCGTTGAAGGTCGTTATGCCGGGATGTTGAGAGCGTTTACATGATGTTGAACTCACTGAGTAGGGTGGCCGACGACCGTCGGGATGGCGACGTCCTCGATGTCGGCCTGGTTGTCCAGGCTCTTGAGCGTGGCCTTAGGGCTCGCGCGAGAACCAGTTCTGTCATGTCTATCAGGTTTGTTCAGGTTGCCTCGCGAGCCCCGCGATCTCGTCGTAGCGGGTTGGCGGATGGCTGCTCTTGGGCCCAGCCGGGCCTGGAATGCGGCCATCGGGGTGCGCCGGCGATGGAAACAGAATATGACGTACTCATCGAGGCTCCGGAAGTCCGGCCTGATAACCTCGATGCAGGTAACTGTCTGACAAAGGACGCTGTGTCCAAGATACTAACTGTGTGTGAAAGGCAATGAGTTGACTGAAGTCGCCACGACGCGTGCGGGGGGCAATGCCGATGGGCTGCGGCACATCGGGCGCAAGGTGCTTCGGCCACGTCAGCAAGTCGAAGATCGGGTCCGCTCCGCCATTCTCAGCGGTGAGTTGCGCAGCGGCGAGCGTCTCCCGTCTGAAGCAGAGCTCGCAAGGCAGTTCGATGTCAGCCGCAACACGGTCCGCGAAGCCCTCCAAGGGCTCGCTACACAGAACCTGATCAAGAAGGTCCCTGGTGCAGGCGGTGGCAGTTTCGTCCGATCGGTCGATTACGAATCTCTCGGGACGGTCCTGTCCGAGTCTATGCAAAGCCTGTTGGCCTTGGGACGGATCGAGTTCGAAGAGGTCGCACAAGTGCGACAGCACCTTGAGGTTCCTGCCGTCCGTTTGGCAGCTGCTCGCAGGACCGAAGAAGATGTGGAGAAGCTTCGTGGCATCGTCGATAGTCAGAAGTCAATCTCCATCGAAGACCCCGGTGTCCCTGAGTTGGATGCGCAGTTCCACACAGAGATCGCGAAGGCCTCGCGCAATCGGGTCCTTGCGGCTTTCGTGGCTGCGCTTCATCAGCAAACAGAGCCCGTCGGCTACCTCGACCTATCTCCGGAAGTCGGGCAGATGACCGTGCGCCAGCACGGGGCAATCGTCGCTGCGATCGCCGAGGGGGACGCCGACGCCGGCGAGCGAGCGATCATTGAGCACCTGACGTATCTGCGCCAGAACTTGCTGGCCTATGAGCAAGAGAGTGAGTTGCGATCGAGTCGCTGACTGTCCGACATTGACCTTTGGACGAATGTCGGATATTTTCTTCTCGTGATCCTGGCTTCCACGAGGAGTGGCATATGAACGTCAACAGACGACCCGTCCAGCCCGCTATCGGCGCGGCAACACCGCCGCTCCACGGCGTGTTGGTGGTCGATCTGTCAACCTCCTACGCAGGTCCCACTGCGTCGATGTACCTGGCTGATCTGGGTGCCACGGTCATCAAGGTCGAAAGGCCCGGCGGTGGCGATGACGCCCGTTCGTGGGGCCCCCCGTTCGTCGACGGCGCTTCAGTGTGGTTCGCCTCGGCGAATCGGAACAAGCGGAGCATCGTGCTGAACCTGCGCTCCGAGGGTGGCCGCCGTGTTCTGCATCGCATGCTGGGATCGGCCGATGTCTTCATCGAGAACCTCAACCCATCCAAACTGGTCAGTCTGGATCTCGGGCCCGACGCCACCCGCATCCGCTACCCGAGCCTTGTCTACTGCGCCATGTCAGGTGTCGGACTTACCGGTCCGGACTCCGCCTTACCTGGATACGACCTCGTAGCCCAGGCCAGGTCGGGGCTCATGTCCGTGACCGGAGCGGCCGGGGGCAGCCCACAACGTGTGTCCACTGCCCTTTCCGACATCGTGACCGGCATGGCAGCCGCTCTCGCGATCTCGGCGGCGCTGGTCCGACAGCGTGCTTCGGGACTAGGTGAACTCATCGACGTGTCTCTGCTGGACTCCGACCTAGCGCTGCTCGCGCCGAGAATGGCCGCATATCTGGCCGGCGACTCAGAGCCTGCCCCCAGCGGTGGCACGGACTCCGTCCTCGCGGTGTACCAAGCGTTCGCAACTGCCGACCGCGAGATCGTGGTGGCCATCGGCAACGACGCGATCTGGCAACGATTCTGTGCTGCAATGGAGATGACCGAAGTCGGTGGGGACGTTAGGTTCAAGGACAATGCCGGACGTCGCGCACACCGAACCGAAATCATCCCTGTGATCAGTGACCTGCTCGCTGGCAGAACTGCGCATGAGTGGATGGAGATCCTCCGTGAGGCGGGGGTTCCGGCGTCCTTAGTTCATGGCCTGTCGGAGGTCACGACGGACGCTCATATCCGGGCGCGACGATCGGTGCTTCCCGTCCCGGATTCAGGTGGCCAACTGAACGGTGTCCGCAGCCCCTTCCGGCTGGCATCTCAGCCCGAGCCGCGCAACGAACGTTTTCCAGATCTCGGTGAGCACACCATCGACATCCTTGGGGAGCACGGGTTCAGTGACGTCGAGATCGACGAACTGCTCGGCATCGGAGCCGTCGGGGGACCGCAGCAGTATGCACGAGGGGCGGCGCTGCTTTGAGCTCGGATCGCACCCTGGTCGTCGAACGACACGGCGCCGTGGCTACGCTGCGGATCAATCGCCCTAGCGTGCACAACGCCCTCAACGCACGTGTCTTGGCCGAGCTGGACAGTGCTCTGACCCAGCTACGAAGCGACGGTGTTCGAGCTCTGGTTGTGACCGGTACAGGTGTTCGGGCCTTTAGCGCAGGGGCGGATCTGGATGAACTCGCCGGCCTCAGTGCCGAGCGAGCGTATGAAGTGCTCTGCGTCGGCCAGGCGGTCCTCAGCCGACTTGAGCGTTCACCTGTTCCCGTCATTGCCGCCGTTAACGGGCTCGCTCTGGGAGGAGGTTTCGAACTCGTGCTGGCCTGCACCTTCGCCGTGATGGCCGAACATGCCGAATTTGGCCTGCCCGAGTCCGGGCTGGGGTTGATCCCGGGTTATGGCGGCACACAGCGACTCGCCCGTCGAGTCGGCCAGCCGGTCGCCGCATACACGATGTTGACAGGAGAACGGATCAAGGCGGAGCGTGCGTACGCGCTCGGATTGACTCCGGTACGTCCGGTTGCTGCCGACCAACTCCAGTCCGCGGCGTTGGGCCTGGCGCAGCAGATCGTCCTCCGTGGCCCGAATGCGGTCAGGGCCATCCTGCTGGCGCTGCGTCATGGCGCCGACGTCCCCCTTGAGGCAGGTCTGGCGCTGGAAAGCGCTTTGGCAGGGCTCGCTACGGGTAGCACGGAGGCGACTGAAGGGATCTCAGCGTTCAAGGCCCGCCGCGCAGCCGACTTCAATACACCCGAATGACTGGAGGACCAATCTCATGAATCCGTCGACGACGGCCACGCGGGATCTCCTTGGGCCACTCGCGCTGGACACAGACCCTGCCGCATATCTGGCAGTCCACGGCGCCTTGGACGAACCGGCAGCCGACGCGCTACTCGATGACCGGGAACGGCATGTGCGTGCCGAGGTGCGCGACCTCGTCGCCCACGTCGTGGCCCCGGCTGCTGCTGCGATTGACCGCAACCACACGTTTGCTCATGACAGCTACAAGGCGCTTGCCGCGGCTGGTCTCGCCGGCTTGCTCGTTCCGCGTGAGTTCGGCGGCACGGGGGACTCCACGGTGGCTTATGCGGCAGCCATGGAGGAAATCACGGCCGGGTGCGCGGCAACGAGCCTGATCTACATGACCCAGATGCACGCCGCCTACCCGATCCTGTACGCCGGATCTCCGGAACTGGCGCAACGGTATGTACCCGGTCTCGTGAACGGCAGCTTATTGGGCTCCCTCGCTGTGACCGAGCCGGCAGCCGGCAGCGACGCCTCCGCCTTGCGCACGCGAGCAGTTCCGGACGAGGACCCGGATGGACACCGCCGCGGATACCTCCTGAGCGGTTCGAAGACGTTCATCACGACCGGCGACCGCGCGGACGTAATGATCTGCTTCGCAACGGTCGACCCGAAAGCAGGGCGGCGAGGCATCACCGCGTTCGTTGTCGATGGAGATGCCCACGGTCTCACGCGCGGTGTGCCGTTCGCGAAGATGGGAATGCACGGGTCCAGTACCGCCGAGGTCTTCCTCGACCGAACCCCCGTCCCGACCACCAGTCGTCTCGGCTCGGAGGGCAGCGGTTGGAAGATCCTCCTGAGTTCGGTCACCAAGTCGCGGATAAGCGCGGCTGCTCAGGGCGTCGGGCTCGCCCGGGGCGCGTACGCACACGCCCTCGCGGCGTTGCACCGAACGCACGGAGCCACGTTGCCGCAAGATGCTGCGCTCGCACTCGCGCAGCTCCGCGGTCGGATCCTGGCCGGTCGGCTGCTGCTCTTGTCGGTGGCTCGCGAGGTGGATCGGGCAGGGGACGCCGCCTCCGGGCAGGTCGCCATCACGAAGCAAAGCTGCACCGACCTCGGATGGCAGGTCTCGGTCGAGGCCGTCAGAGTCCTAGGCCGTCACGGTGACCTCGCAGTACTCGGTGCCGAACGATATCTGCGCGACGCAAAGGTGACTCAGATCTACGACGGCACGAACGAGGTGCAAAGGCTGATCGTGGCCAGAGATACCAACGCACGACTCGAGGGGGTCTTGTGGTGACCGGCATCGAGCAGACGTTGACGGGCAAGGTCGCGGTCGTCACCGGGGCAGGGCGAGGCTTGGGGCGGGCGATGGCTCTGGCGCTCGCCGCAGCGGGCGCCGATATCGCGCTCGCATCGCGAACTCGAGACCAGTTGGACGCGGTTGCCAGCGATGTCGAGGCCATCGGGCGGCGTGCCCTCGCTGTGCCGACGGACGTCACCGATCCCGAGGCCGTCAGTTCTCTTGTCGATGCCGTACTGCATCAGTTCGGCCACGTCGACGTGCTGGTCAACAACTCAGGCGTCATCTCAAGCACGCCACTGCTCGAGCAAGAACCCGATGACTGGGACCGCGTCATCACCACGAACGTACGGGGCACCTTCTTGATGACGCGCGCCATCGGCCGACACCTTGTCGCGCAAGGCTCAGGAAAGATCATCAACATTGCTTCGAACTTCGCCTTCAAGGGTGTGGCGAACCATGCTGCGTACTGCACCTCAAAAGCGGCAGTTGTCGCGTTCACGAGGTCGATGGCCGTGGAATGGGCACGTCACGGCGTTCAGGTGAACGCTTTGGCACCGGGCTACTTCGCCACCGATCTGAACGCCGACCTACGCGCCGATCCGGACGCCCTTGCTCGGGTGGTCAAGGCCATCCCGGCCCGGCGGATGGGCACCCCCGACGAACTCTCCGCCTGGTTGCTCCTGCTCGCCGGGCCCGCCTCGGACTTCATGACCGGCGAAACGATCATCGTCGACGGTGGCCAGACCGCTCGGTGAGGTCGCCGATATACCGCGCCCGACTTCCCTCCACGACATCCGAAGTTAGAGGAAATGATGACAACGAAGACCTTGAACGTCGCCGTCCTAGGAGCCGGGACAATGGGCGCGGGTATCGCGGTCGTTGCGGCCCGCGCGGGGCACCAAACCGTCATCCGCGACATTGACGACAAGGCCGTCGGGCGGGGTCTAGACGCCGCCCACGGGTTCCTTCGCAAGAGCGCATCGCTGGGCAAGCTTTCCCAGAGCGACGCGGACCGCGCCATGGCGAACCTCTCCGGAACAACGGAACTGAGCGACTTAGCGTCCGCCGACGTGGTGATCGAAGCGGTCTACGAGAACCTCGAACTCAAGCAGCAGTTGTTTGCCGAACTCGACGAGGTCGTGTCCCCGCAGACGCTCTTGCACACCAACACCTCCACGTTGTCGGTGACCGCGATCGCCTCAGGTGCGCGGCATCCCGAGCGGGTCGTTGGCACGCATTACTGCAACCCGGCCGCGCTGATGAAGCTGGTCGAGGTCGCCAACGGCAGGCACACCTCGACACAGGCCAGCGCGCGTTCCATCGATTTCCTCCAGGGCCTCGGCAAGACAACTGTCGTGACCAAGGACCGGCCAGGATTCATTGTCAACCGGTTCCTCATCCCATGGGAAAACAACTGCATCCGCGCCCTCGAAGCCGGCATGGGCACGGTTGAGTCCATCGACGCTGCTGTCACAGGAGCGTTGCGACACCCGATGGGACCATTCCGCCTTCTGGACATAGTCGGCCTTGACATCCATCGCGAAGTCTCCCTAAGGCTCTACGAGCAACTGCGCGACACGCGCTTCGCCCCGCCGCCAATGGTCGATCAGATGATCGCCGCCGGGGATCTGGGCCGAAAGGCCGGTCGAGGCTTCTACACCTACGAGGACACGCGGTCGTTCGGTTCCTGAGCAGATTGCCGTTCCCGACGTTACCCACCCCGCGAGGAGAACCATGCAAAGTTACCGCACGATCGCCGTCCTGGGCTACGGCACGATGGGCAGCGGAATAGCCCAGGTTGTGGCGCAATCCGGTCGCGACGTAGTCGTTCTGGAGACTGATTCCAGCCGCATCAAGGTCGGCCAGGGCACAGCCGCTGCGTTCCTGGACGAAGGCGTGAAACGAGGCAAGCTGACCGCTGCCGACCGCGATCAAGTCCTGAGCCGAATCACCGCCACTACCAACGTGGCTGACCTTGCAGGAGTCGACCTTGTCATTGAGGCGGTCAGTGAGCAGCGAGAAGTCAAGGCCGAGGTCTTGGCGCGAGTTGCAGAGGCGGTAGGTGACGACACTGTCATCACCACGAACACCTCAGCGCTCTCGGTGACCGACCTTGCTGCCGGGCTGCCGCGGCCGGAACGGGTAGCAGGTCTGCACTTCTTCAACCCGGCACCTGTCATGGCAGTTGTCGAGGTGGTGCAGGCCCTGCAGACGGCTCCCGACGTACTGAACTCTCTCGTCCGGTTCGTCGAGAATCTCGGCAAGACCGCCGTCGAGGTGAAGGACCGACCAGGCTTCCTCGTCAACCGCCTGCTCATGCCCTACCTCAACGATGTCGTCCAGGCCTACGACGACCAGCTGGCGACGGCCGAGGACATCGACGTCGCGCTTGAACTGGGACTCGGATACAAGCTCGGACCTCTCGCATTGCTCGACCTGATCGGGATCGACGTGCACCGCCACGCAACGCTGTCCGCGTACGAAGCCACGCTCGACCCTCAGTTCGCACCTCCGCCACTTCTAGGTCAAATGGTCTCGGCAGGGTTCTTGGGGCGGAAGAGCGGTCAGGGATTCCGTACTCGTACGAGGACGGAGGAGACACCGTGAATGACTACACCGACATCACAGCCGAGGCGTCGGAGAGCATCCTGACCCTCACCATCAACCGCCCCGACGCCGGCAACAAACTTCGGGTTCAGACGTGCTTGGAGTTGATGGACGCTCTGCAACGGTTCCGTACCGACCCGGATCTGCGGGTGGCCATCCTCACCGGCGCCGGGAGCAAGTTCTTCTGCATCGGCGGTGAGCACGACGAGACCACCTCGCGTGACTACTCCCAGGTGCTGCCGCTCGTCGACGTCTACCAGGCCATCGACACCATCGCTAAGCCTGTGATCGCAGCGGTGAACGGGTTCGCGGTGGGAGGTGGGAACGTCCTGCATACCGTCTGTGATCTGACGATCGCGGCCGAGCACGCCGCCTTCCGTCAGGTCGGTCCCATGGTCGGCAGCTTCGACGCCGGGTACGGCACGTGGTACCTGGAGGACACGATCGGCCGCAAGCGCGCCAAGGAGATGTGGTATCTGAACCGCAAGTACTCGGCCGCACAGGCCCTGGAAATAGGGCTCGTCAACGAGATCGTGCCAGGCGATGAGCTGTCCGCGAGGGCACGAGCGCTGGCAATGGAACTGGCTACGCGGAGTCCAATGGCCTTGGGTGCTCTGAAGTCGGCATTCTCGGCCAGGCACAACGGAGTCAGCGGCCGAGCTCGAATGGCTCACGATCAGTTGCTCACCTTGTACTTGGTAACCAATGAGGCTCACGAACTCAGTGAGTCCTTCGCGGAGCGTCGTGCACCAGAGTCCGATCGGTTCTGGTCGTGAGCGGCTTTTGGGCGGGTCTGCCAGCGGATGCTGACCAGCAGTTCGTCCGCCAACTCGTCGACGACCTGACAACGAATCGCTTTGCGCGTGTCGGCGACGACGAGCCAGATGTGATCGATGAAGCCCGACTCGCGTTGTCCGAACACGGCTTGTGGACGCTGGGCGCATCGGAGTCCGGAGGCGGTGGTGGAGCCGACCTACCGACCACCCTGTTGGCTCTGGCCCGGCTCGGCGGCACTTGGCCGGCAATGGCGTGGGCCTCCGTCCAGGCGCATGCAGCGGCACTGGTTCTTGATGGCCTCCCGGCATGGGCCGAGCAACTCGCCGCCATCCACGCTGGTGCACCCGTGGCCGTTGTGCAGGTTCAACCCGAAGACCTTGAAGTTGACCTCGAGGAAGGCCGAGTGATCGGATCCGTTGCCCGGATTGATCCCGCAGGACGGCGCCCTCATCTTGTGCTGCTGACAGGCCCCAGGACTGCTGTGGTCCTGCAGCCCGACGAGGTCGAGTTTGGCGCGCCAGTCCGCCGCACAGGCTTGGATGGTGCACTTACCGTGGGGGTGCGCGTCGCCGCTCGAATCACCGATGAAGCCGTCGTTCAGGGATCACAGGTGGTGACGGCCTGGACGATGATGTTCGTGGGTGGTGCGGCCGTGGCTTCAGGGATCGCTGGCGCTGCAGCGGACGCCGCGCTCGCGTACAGCGCAGGACGGGTTCAGTTCGGCGCCCCGCTGACCGCGCTGGTAGCGGTTCGGACATCATTGCTGGCCCAGGTCGGCGCAGCGCGTGCGGCATTGGCCGCCTCGCTGACCACAAGCTTGGCCCAGCCCATGGAGGCCGCTGCCACCCTGAGCACGGCCTGCGACCTCGCGATCGACGCCGCAGCATCATCCCTTCAGTCCCACGGCGGCTACGGGTACATGTCTGAGTACGTCATCGAAGGGCTGCTACGCGACGCGGTCTCCCTGCGTGCTGCCTCGGGGGCGCTCGATGCCGGCCGGCTCGCGGCACAGGAACTTGTCGGTGGGGTGTCGGGATGACCGTGAGCCCGAACGCGTCGCTGCCACTGGCCGGGGTGCGCGTACTCGACTTCTCCAGTCTGCTTCCAGGGCCGATGGCAACACTGCTCCTAGCCGAAGCGGGCGCCGAGATACTCCAGGTGGAGCGGCCCCCACGCGGCGACGAGATGCGTAGCTACTCCCCACGGGTGGGGGAGAGCAGCGCCAACTATGCCCTATTGAATCGCGGCAAGCGGGCGGTAGCCGTTGATCTCAAGGACCCGAGGGTGCACGGGCGGCTGCTGGCGCTCGCTGCTGACGTGGACGTGGTTGTTGAGCAGTTTCGACCCGGGGTGATGGACCGGCTGGGTCTTGGGTACGAGGCCGTCAGGGAGGTCAACCCGTCAGTGATCTACTGCTCGATCACAGGCTACGGTCAGGAAGGCCCGCGCGCTTCCCGTGCCGGGCATGACTTGAACTATCTGGCAGACGCCGGGCTCCTGGACGCGGTCGTGGACGACCAAGGAGACCCGCAGCTGCCGCCGACGGTAATAGCCGACATTGCGGGAGGGAGTTATCCGGCCGTGATCAACATCCTGCTTGCCCTGCTCCGTCGCAACACGACCGGCCTGGGCTGCTATCTCGACGTCGGGATGACACCGAACCTTCAAACACTGGCCTACGGCTATCTCGCGACCTACCAGGGAAGCGGGAAGTGGCCGACACCTGGCCGAGACCTTCTTACCGGCGGCAGCCCCCGGTACCGCATCTACCGGACTTCGGACCATCGACACGTGGCCGCGGCGCCACTGGAGGATCGCTTCTGGGCCCGTTTCTGTGAACTCGTCGGACTGCCAATAGAACTGCGCGACGACGCTGGCCGGGAGTCCGAGGTCATCGATGGTGTTGCTCAGTGCATCGCGGCTCAGCCGTCGGAACACTGGCGCACGCTCTTCGAGGGCGAGGACGTGTGCTGCAATGTCGTCGCCTCCTTCGAGGAGGCCAGGCGAAGCAGGGTGCTGCAGACTGCGTCGCCTCACCGCGTCGCCGGTGAGCAATTCGACATCGGCGCACTGCCGGTGCCGCTGGCGGAGGGACTGCGGCGCGCGCCGGGGCGGCTGCCGTACCCACCGCTGGCCACATCCCACGCCGCCCTAACGTTCGAGGACCACCTGTCGCGCCCGCCCGGAGTTCCACGGCCCGGAGTTCCACGGCCCGTCAACCAAGATCCACAGGAGTGCTGAATGAAAGCGGCAGTGATCGAGTCCTTCGGGGGCCCCGAGGTTCTCGTTGTGCGCGAGGTCGCTGTACCGACTCCTGACGCAGGCGAGGTCGTTGTCGAGGTGTCGGCGGCTGGGGTGAACTTCCCTGACCTGCTGGTGGTGGAGGGAAGTTATCAAAATCTCCCGAAGCTGCCGTTCAGCCCTGGCAAGGAGATCGCCGGGATCGTCTGCGAGGTCGGTCCCGGCGTCGAGCGGACCAAGCCGGGTGACCGAGTGATGGCGCAGATCGAGTACGGCGGGTACGCCGAGCGCGTCACCGTGCCGGAAGCCCAACTGGTCCCCTTGACTGACGACATTCCGTTCACCGACGCTGCCGCATTCGGGCTCGGCTACATCACCGCGCATTTCGCGCTAGTGAGGCGGGCTCGCGTGCGGCCCGGGGAAACCGTGCTGGTCACCGGGGCCGGAGGAGGCGTGGGACTAGCCGGAGTTCAGCTCGCCAAGGCGCTGGGGGCTATCGTGATCGCCGCGACGCGTGACGGCAACCGTGCCAGGCTCGCAAAGGAGTTAGGTGCCGACCACATCGTCACGCCCGGCCCCCAGATGCGTGATGAGGTCCGAGAGCTAACGGGCGGTCGGGGGGCCGATGTTGTCCTCGAACTCGTTGGTGGGGACGTGTTCGCGGCAGCACTACGAGCGACCGCTTGGGAGGGCCGCTTGGTGGTCATCGGTTTCGCGTCCGGCGACCTTCCCGTGGTCAAGGCCGGCCACGTCCTGGTCAAGAACATAGCCGTCATGGGGCTGCAGGTCAGCGACTATCGCGACAGGGAGCCGGAGTCGGTGCGGTCGGCGCTGGAGTCGATGTTGGAGCTGTACCGCGAAGGTCGATTGCGCGTGCACGTCGACCGGACTTATCCGCTCGAAGCGGCCGGTGAGGCTCTCAGGGCTCTGCGGTCAGGCGCAGTCTTGGGGAAGGTCGTGCTCATTCCCGGCCAGCCGTAGCAGTCAGGGGAGCGGCGCCGTGGTAATGTCCAACAATTGCAGAGCGCGCAGATTGGGCAGTGCTCCTAACGTCCAAGATTATGAGGCATCATGGCAACTGAACCCTCGGTGGCTAGTCCTGGCGACACGGCAGTGTCGACGCCAACCCACGCCACTGCCCTCACCCGCGGTGCGCACTACCTACACCGCAGGTTCCCATGACAGAGCGCTCAACGACAGCCACCGCCGCGATCGACCACCCTGTTGTTCGTGACGACAGTCGCCTGACCCCAGAGTTGGCGCAGCAGTATGTTGACACCGGGGGCTGGGAGTCCATCACCCTTTGCTCGATGCTTACAGCGGCTGCTAAAGAGTTTCCCGACCGTGTGGCTGCGGTCGACCAAAGCGTCGGTGGGCAGACAACGGAAAGGCTCACCTACGCCCAGCTGGCGGATCGATCATCCCGGTTCGCGTTCGGGCTGCACGACCTCGGCGTTCGCGCTGGAGACTCGGTCGCCGTGATGCTTCCCAACTGCATTGACTTCGCCGCTCTCATCTTTGCTATCAACCAACTGGGGGCGATCTACACCGGGATCCCGGTCGGCTACGGAAAGCTCGAGGTCGAAGTGATCCTGCGGCGGACCGGTGCCGGCGTCATCGTGGCCGTTGAGAGCTTCGGGAGCAGCAGCCCGATCTCGCTGGTAAGAGAGCTGCGTCCTAGCCTGCCCAGTTTGCGGCACGTCGTCGTCAGTGGGCCGTCGCCGTTGGCGGAAGGCGAACGCACTCTCACCTCACTGCTCGAGGTATTACCGGTGGACCTCCCCGACGTCGACCCGCGCGCGCTGTGCCACGTCGGCTTCACGTCTGGTACGACCGGTGAGCCCAAGGGTGTGATGAATACTCACCAGACTCTTTACGCCGTGCTCCGCAACTGGGTAGCGCATGTGCGTCTTGAGACGCTCGGTGAACCCTTTGTCAACCTCGTTGCCTCTCCCATCGGCCACCACACCGGCTTCCTATGGGGCGTCCTGCTTACGACTTACCTGCGGGGTACTGCCATCTACTTGGACCGCTGGAATCCTGATCGCGCGGCGGACATTGTGCGCGAGGAGGGTGTGACCACGATCTTCGGAGCCCCAACGTTCGTTCAGGACCTGCTGTTGACCAACCTGGCTAACGACCGGCGCTGCACCCTTCGGACCGTCATCATCGCGGGCTCGCCGGTGCCGAGGACGTTGCCGACCGTGGCCGGGGATGCATTCAGCTGTTACGTCTGCCCGGCTTGGGGGATGACGGAACTCGGCATCGGAATCTCCTGCGCGAGCCATCTGCCGGACTCAGTCCAAGCCACTGACGGCGTCGTCGTGCCCGGGTCTGATTTGCGCGTCGTTAACCCGGAGGGGGGCAAGGCCCTGCTTGCCGGTGCTACTGGTTTGTTGCAGATTCGGGGGCCTGGCCTCTTCTTGGGCTACCTCGAGCGCCCGGACGCTACAGCGGAGGCCATCAACACCGACGGTTGGTTCAATACCGGCGACACCGCCAGGTTAACTCCAGAGGGCTACGTCATCTTGGAAGGCCGAACCAAAGACATCGTGATCCGCGGGGGCGAGAACATCCCAGTGGTTGTGGTGGAGAGTCTGCTTTTCCAGCACCCCCAGATCCTTGAAGCATCGGTCGTCGGTTTGCCTGATCCTCGGTTCGGGGAGCGAGCCTGCGCCGTCGTCGTGCCCAGCGGAGACATCGTCCCAACACTCGACGAACTGTGCATGTACCTGCTTGAGCAGGGTCTCTCAAAGCACTTCCTGCCCGAGCGGCTGGAGGTTGTTTCCTCCCTCCCCAAGACTCCCAGCGGCAAGATCCGCAAGGCCGAGTTGCGAAACTTGTACACGCCGTGAGGGTTCACGACGGGTTGGAGCATTCTGTGCGGGCGCGACAGTCGGCTACAGATCTGTTGGGCGCCGCACTAGTTGCGTCGCGCACGTGAACAACGGCCTCTGTGTTACCGATCCGCCGTTGCTCGTTACCGAGCTGCGCGACCGCGTCATCGCTCACGCTCACTGGGCCAGGCTCGCAGGCGGCTGGGTATGAGTGCTGCCGCGCGGCATACCTTGTCTCCGGCGTCCGCACGCCGATCGGCCGGTACGGCGGTGCGCTGGCTGGCATCCGGCCGGACGATCTGGCCGCCCACGTCATCCGTGAGCTGACCGGACGGCACCCGAACGTCGACTGGGCCAATGTCGACGAGGTCGTGCTCGGCTGCGCCAACCAAGCCGGTGAGGACAATCGCAACGTGGCGCGGATGTCCGCGCTGCTGGCGGGACTGCCGGTCGACGTTCCGGGTGTGACGCTCAACCGCCTGTGTGCCTCTGGCCTCGATGCGGTGGGTTACGCCGCCCGCACGATCATCGCTGGAGACGCCGACCTGATCATCGCTGGCGGCGTCGAGAGCATGAGCCGCGCGCCGTTCGTGCAGCCAAAGGCGCAGACGCCGTATGCGCGCTCGGCGGAGATCTTTGACACGACGATCGGGTGGCGCTTCGTGAACCCGGCGATGAGCAGCCAGTACGGTACCGACTCGATGCCGCAGACAGCCCAGAACATCGCCGACGACTACGCGGTCAGCCGTGAGGACCAAGACGCCTTTGCACTGCGTTCGCAGGATCGGGCTGCCAAGGCACAGGCGGGCGGGCGCTTGGCCCGCGAGATCGTGCCCGTGCCGGTGCCCCAGAGAAAGGGCGGCCCGGTCCTTGTTTCGGCGGACGAACACCCACGCGAGACCTCGGCAGAGACCCTGGCCGGCTTGCGACCGCTGTTCCCGGGTGGGTCGGTCACCGCGGGCAACTCCTCCGGCGTCAACGATGGAGCCGCCGCACTGCTCGTCGCATCTGCAGAGACCGTCGAGCGTTTCGATCTCCAGCCCCTGGCGCGCATCATCTCGACGGCCAGCGCCGGAGTGCAGCCCCGGGTCATGGGGATCGGCCCCATCCCGGCCGTGAACCGGCTGCTTGAGCGCACGGGCGTGTTGTTGAGCGATGTGGGGACGATCGAGCTCAATGAGGCCTTCGCCTCGCAGTCGCTCGCAGTCCTGCGCGGGCTTGACCTCGCCGACGACGCCCCAAACGTCAACCCGCACGGAGGTGCGATCGCCTTCGGTCACCCGCTCGGTATGAGCGGTGCGCGGCTGGCGCTCACGGCCGCGCAGACTCTGGCCGACGAGGACCTCGACCATGCCGTTGCGATGCTGTGCGTCGGGGTCGGTCAGGGTGTCGCGATGCTGCTGAGCCGCGCCTGACGCGCCTCCGGCTGTCCCTTCAGTGGGCGCTCGAGGATCCAGCTGCTCGACGTATGGACATCCTCGCACACCTGGCATTTACCTCCCATCTGCGTTGGAACTACAAATTGTGAGCGAGCGACCTGACCCTGGCCGAGGACACGACCTGACCATGGCGTTGGGCCGTGACGGCTGGCGGGTGGTCTATGAGGAGCGCGCCAAGGCCTGGACCGAAGCGCCGCCTCCCTGAGCACCCTATGGCGGCAGCGTTACTGCTGGTGCTACGGCACCTTGCATGCCATGTGGAAACACCGAGGTGCCCTCCTGCAGTCAGGCTCGTCGGGCAAGCTGGGTCGCCGCGGCCGGGGAACCTGCTGCTCTTCCAGGTCCTCCTTCCGCTGCTCGCCCCGGTGATCGACGTGTTCGCGGCATACGGTCTGATTATCTGGATCCGCTGCGGATCATCGGACTCCTAGGGTGGAAACCCGGTCGTTCAGGGCCGGGAGGAAACCCTTCCGCCAATCGGTGAAAGGCTGTACGTTCGTTCCTGTTGGGCGATAACCAAGCCCGGCACTGTTTGGCAGTTGCAGTGAACCGCGGCAGGGCATGCCGTGGCAGCGCGTGGAGACTTGGGAGTTTTGGCCCTGTCTGTGAAGCGCGAACCTCAACACGTTACCTCCGGGTAGCAGTTGGAATCCTGGCCGTTCACGGCCGGGAGGATGTCAAGGGGCTATGGCTGGGCTTCCTGCTGCTCCAGGTCGCGATGGGCCTATATGCGTTCCACCTCTACGGTGAGCGGCCCACGGCACTGTGGAGCCTCCACTGCAGCAGTTCGTCTACCGCCAGCTCATGTATCTCGCAGTCATCCAGTCGGTGTGGACCGCGCTGGCTGGATCACGCCTGCGGTGGCAACGGATGGAGCGCTACGGCAGCCTGCATGCACCAGACGCTTCGACCTCCAAGTCGCCTGTCGCTCCGTAATCCGCCAGCCCGTCAGGGCTCTTGGCAGATCGCTCATCGGCACTTGTGCGGTGTGGAATGCCGCGAGCCCCAGACCTGCGCGGAGCGATGAGGTGGAAAAGGTCGGGTCCGATAATGTCTGACCAGATCTCTGACCGAGACGTGGTGAGACGGGGCGGGAGACCTGGAAGCTCTGGAGCCAGTCAGGCACGATCGTCGGAGGAGAACGAAGACAAATAGGACGCGCAGGAACCCCTTGGATGTGGCCTTGTGTGCTCATAACCCGGAGGTCGCAGGTTCAAATCCTGCCCCCGCTACCAACGTCGTCGCAGGTCAGAGGCCCTTTCCCATTGGGATAGGGCCTCTTGCGATGTGTGGCCCGTGACCAGATCCGTGACCAGGGACGTCTCAGCCGTTGCGCTCCGTCTCATACCGAGACGTATCGCGACTGGTCGGGACATCTGAGATG
>Ga0066793_10000354_pt1 | contig 17484 bp, 16 predicted proteins | sample PersoiDNA2013189_FD_83876 | JGI IMG/M metagenome (GOLD analysis project Ga0066793, IMG submission 83876) | Permafrost soil microbial communities from the Arctic, to analyse light accelerated degradation of dissolved organic matter (DOM) -... | ecosystem: Environmental > Terrestrial > Soil >... | reverse complement strand
GCAGTCGTTCCAGATAAGCAGTGCACGCTTCTTCGGACGAAAACCAATCGAGAAACTCGCTCCAAGTGCGCGGATAGTCTTGACTGGATGGGGGCGTCATGCTGTATATAATACCAGGTCCACTAGCTTTGTGGAGCTAAGTGGATACGTCTTATAAATATACAGCCCCTGATCATCCAGATTCAAGTGACCTACTGGCGCGAGCGAAATCGCAATCCAATCAGTGGCCTGGGAACCGGTCGACCGAACGCAGCGCGGGAAACCAACGCATCCAAAGGACTGCGACCAAGAGCGTCGCGACCCCGCCGATCACGACCGCCGGCACGAGTCCGAACCATGCTGCGGTAAGGCCCGACTCGAACTCGCCGAGCTCGTTCGAGGCGCCAATGAAAACCCCGTTCACCGCGCTCACGCGGCCGCGGATGGCATCAGGCGTTTCGAGCTGCACGAGCATATGACGGATGTAGACGCTTGCCATGTCGCCCAAGCCAAGTAGCAGAAGCGCGCACAGGGAGACCACAAAAAGGTGTGAGACACCAAATATGATGGTCGCAACACCAAACAAGACAACGCCGGCAAACATCCAGCGCCCGACGTGGCGCGCCATCGGTGTGACGGCAAGAGCAATCGCCGTCAGCGCCGCGCCGACGCCCGGCGCCGTGCGCAAAAGCCCAAGTCCGGTGGGCCCAACGTGCAATATATCGTGCGCGTAGGCAGGCAGAAGCGCCGTAGCGCCGCCTAAGAGCACGGCGAATAAATCAAGCGAAATCGCCCCGAGCACCACCGGCCGCGAACGCACGAACCGTATTCCTTCAAGCACAGCGTGCCAGGACTCCGACGCTGCAGGGTCGCGCAGCTCGCTTCCCCGCTGGGAAGTTGCCGCGACGCTCGCTTGCCGCACTCTTGCTAGGCTCATCAGGATTGCGGCAATCGCAAGCAGTACCGCTACAACCGTGTAAACCGTCTCTGGTCCACTCAAATAAAGAAGCCCGCCCAACGTCGGGCCTGCGATCGTTGCCACCTGAAAGCTTGACGAACTCAGTGCCACAGCATTGCCAAAGCTTTCGATCGGCACGAGAGTCGGAACGATCGCCTGCGAGGAAGGCATGCCGAAGGCGCGTGCGATGCCAAACAGCACCATGACGACAAACACCGGCCAAACAACACGCAGGCCCGTCAGCGTGAACGCGAGCAGCAGGAGCGCGCATAACACCTGGATTGAATAACAGAGCGCGAGGATCTTGCGGCGATTGAAACGATCTGCGGCGTGTCCGGCAATCAGGACCAAGGGTATGAACGGCAGGAACTGCGAAAGGCCCACGAGCCCCAGGTCGAGTGGGTCGTGCGTGAGCGAGTACACCTGCCAGCCCACGGCCACCGTTTGCATCTGGATCGCAAAGGTGGCAAGAAATCTCGCGGCAAGAAATCCAGCGAATCCCGCATGGCGCAGCGCGGCGAGCGGCCGCTTCGATTGTGCGAGTGCGGTGGATGGTGGCACGTGAGCGGCAAAGCTTAGCAGCTGATTGACGATCGGGGCGCGTTGCGGGCATGATTCGTTCAGATGGTTCCCTTCGGGGATCAAATGGGAACGCGGTAGGATTCATTTCTCATCCGCGGCTGTCCCCGCAACTGTAAGCGACGAGCCGAGCGACACTTGAGCCACTGGGCAACCGGGAAGGCGACGCCAGGCACTGACTCGCGAGCCAGGAGACCTGCCATCGACCGTGGTCACGCACGAACACATTGGGCGGGGTGCCCCGATGGCGAACGGAATTCCGCGCAGCACTGACTGCGGAACTTCCGCGCTTTGGTTCGTAGTGACGTGTCACGACACTACGAGGCCGTCTCATGCTCCGCCATCCTCTTCCCCGCGCTCAGCGCCGCGTGCGCGCTTTTTTATTTGTTATTGATCTTCTTGGGCTGCATGCCGCTGTGGCGTTTGCCAACGATGGCACTGCGCCCAGCGATGCTCTGGCACGCGTGATCGTCAGCGCCACGCGCCTGCCGACTCCGGAGGACGAAGTCGCCAGCAGCGTGACGCTCATTACCGCGACGGATATCGAGGCCGAGCAAGCCCGTACGCTGCCGGATATATTGCAGCAAGTTCCGGGGCTCAACATCATTCAGACCGGTGGCATCGGCGGCCAGACTTCGCTCTTCATGCGCGGCACGAATTCGAACCACGTCAAGATCTATGTTGATGGCATCGACGTCGCAAATCCGAGCACGCCTACGAACACGTTCGATCTTGCGCATCTGCAGTTGGCCGACGTCGAGCGCATCGAAGTGCTGCGCGGGCCGCAGAGCGGTCTTTACGGATCCGACGCGATCGGTGGCGCCATCTCCATCGTCACGAAACCGGGCGCAGGTCCGGCACAGCTCGTCGGCAGCCTCGAGGGCGGATCGTTTGGCACCTTCAATCAGACGGCATCCTTGAGCGGCTCCTTCACGGGCTTCAATTACGTCGTCAACGCCGATCACCTGCGCTCGACCGACACGCCGGTCACACCGCTGGATCTTCTGGCGCCCGGCGAACAGCGCAATCCCGACTCTTACGACAATAAATCGTTCTCCACCAAGCTGGGGGCGCAACTGACAAGCGATCTCGATGTCACTGCGGTTGCGCGCTACGTCGATACGACACTCTTCTTCACCGGCGACAACTTTGACTCATTTTTTAACTTCTTTCCGGATGCAACACGCAGCGAGTCAGACACGCAACAGCTCTTCACGCGCGCGAGCGCACATCTGGCGCTGTTTGAGGGCCGCTTCGATCAGACTTTCGGCGTCGGCTACACCCATGACCGCACCAGCGACTCCGGACCGGAAGCTGCTCCCAGTTTGACACGCGGAGATCGTCTGAAGGTCGACTGGCAGGGCAACATCACGCTTGCCACGGCGGAAGTTCTCACCATCGGAGCCGAGCACGACCGCGACGCGATCGAGGCAAGCCCCGTCTCCGCCTCCAGCACCACGAACGCGGGCTTCGTGCAGTTGCAATCAGGATTCGGCAAGCGCTTCTTCAACGCCGTGAGCGTGCGTTACGACAATAATGATCGCTTCGGCAGCAAAACGACCTATCGGCTCGCGCCTGAATTCAGAGTCACAGAAACCGGGACGACCTTTAAAGGCAGCATCGGCAGCGGTTTCAAAGCACCGACGCTTAATCAGCTCTTTGTCAGCCTTCCCGACTTTGGCTTCTTTGCCAATCCCAATCTCAAACCCGAGACAAGTGTCGGCTTCGACGTGGGGTTCGAGCAGGCGTTGTTTGCGAAGAAGCTCAACTACGGTGCAACCTATTTCCACAATCACATCCGCGATCTGATCAACGACAACAGTACCTTCACGACCGATGTGAACGTGGGCCGCGCGACGACCTACGGTACCGAAAGCTTCATCGCCTATACGCCGATCGCGCAGCTCACGCTGCGCGCCGACTATACGCACACGATCGCGCGCGATGACATCCTTGACACTGAACTCCTGCGACGGCCCAAGAACAAGGCGAGCTTCAACGGCACCTGGCAGGCGAGCGACGCACTCGCGCTTTCCACTACTGTCGTCTACGTGAGCCCCTGGGCCGACGGCAGCCGCGGCTCGTTCACTCCATTGACAGCCGGCGGCTATGCGACCACCAATGTAGCGGCAGGCTACGCGGTCTCGCCTAAACTGTCGTTCTTCGCGCGCATCAATAACCTGTTCGATCACCGTTACGAGGACCCGACTGGCTTTGGGCACCCCGGCTTTGGCGTGTTCGCCGGCATCAAAGCGACTCTATAGGCATCGACACCGCCGGAAGTTGCATGTACGCATGCGAGCGTCATAATTGGGCAGACGCTGTTTTGCGCACCGAGGCCTGCCGTGAATCGCACCGATCCTGGTACCGACCCGACCGCACTGCCGACGCCGGACGAGCGCACCTGGGGCATGCTTGCGCACCTAACGGCGCTCGCCGGCTTCATCGTGCCGTTCGGCAACATCCTGGGGCCACTCGTTGTGTGGCTCGTGAAGCGCGATCACTCCGTATTCGTCGCCGTAGAAGCGAAAGAGGCGCTGAATTTCAACATCACGCTCGCAAGCGGTGGCATCGTTTGCTTGCTGCTGCTGCAGTTCTTCATCGGCGTTCTGTTCGGCGCGGTACTCGCTCTCTTCTGGCTCATCATGACCATCATCGCGGCGTTGAAGGCCAATGAAGGCATCGCCTACCGCTACCCCTTTAGCTTGCGGCTCGTGAAATAGCGGCGCGGCGTTTACGCGCCGAGGAACATCTTGTAGGCGGGATTCTGGGTTTCTTCGACGTATGCGTAGTGCAGCTCGCGCAGGTGGTCGACAAACTGCGCGCGCTCGGTGGGTGCCACCTGAATGCCCGCCAGGACGCGGCCGTAGTCCGAGCCGTGATTGCGGTAGTGGAAAAGACTGATGTTCCAGCGCGTGCCGATGGCCCGCAGGAACTTCAAGAGCGCACCGGGGCGTTCGGGAAACTCGAAGCGATATAACAGCTCGTGCTCGATGGCGCGCGCATGACCGCCGACCATGTAGCGCACGTGCAGCTTCGCCATTTCATTGTCCGTCATGTCCGTGATGCTGTAGCCCGCCTCGCGCAGCTGGCTTACGACTGCATTGTGCTCGGTGCGGCCCTGCGAGAGCCCGAAGCCGACGAAAATCTGCGCCGCGCGGGAATCTTCATAGCGGTAGTTGAACTCGGTGACGTTGTGCTGACCGAGCGCTTCGCAGAAGTGCAAGAAACTACCGGGCTCCTCAGGAATCTCCACGGCGAGCAAAGCCTCGCGTTCGGCACCCAGGTCGGCGCGCTCGGCGACGTGCCGCAAGCGGTCGAAATTCATGTTTGCGCCGCTGTTGATCGCAACCAGCCGCTGACCGCTCATGCCGGTGCGCGCCGCATACTTTTTGATGCCTGCCACCGCCAATGCACCGGCCGGCTCGACAATCGAACGCGTGTCCTCGAACACATCCTGAATCGCCGCACAGATCTCGTCCGTATCGACGAGCACGATCTCATCGACGTACTCGCGGGCGAGCGCAAAGCATTCCTCGCCGACGCGTTTCACGGCGACCCCATCGGCGAATATGCCGACGCGTTCAAGGGTGACGCGCCGTCCGGCGCGCAGCGATTCGTACATGGCGGCCGCGTCTTCGGGCTCGACGCCGATGACTTTTACTTGCGGGTAGAGGCTCTTCACGTATACGGCAATGCCGCCAATCAGGCCGCCACCGCCTACCGGCACGAAGATCGCGTCCAACTCTCCGCCGCTCTGCCGCAGGATCTCGAGGCCGACAGTCCCCTGCCCCGCGATCACATCGGAGTCGTCGAACGGATGCACGAACACGAGATGGCGCTCGCGCGCGAGTACCAGCGCCCGTTCGGCCGCGCTGTCGTAGTCATCGCCGTGGAGCACAACCTCGCCGCCCAAATCGAGCACCGCTTGAACCTTGATCTGCGGCGTAGTCTGCGGCATGACGATGACCGCCGGAATCGAGCGGCGGCGCGCCGCCAGCGCCACGCCCTGCGCGTGATTGCCGGCGGATGCGCAGATGACGCCGCGCTGCGCGACAGCCGCGGACAGATGAGCGATCTTGTTATAGGCGCCGCGCAGCTTGAAGGAGAAAACGGGCTGCAAGTCTTCGCGCTTCAAAAGCACGCGATTTCCGATGCGACGCGACAGACGTGGGGCTTCCTCGAGCGGCGTTTCGCTGGCGACGTCGTATACGCGTGCTCTTAGAATTCTCTCGATGTAGGGGCTTGCCATGTTCGTCCTCGCCGCCGGGAATCGCCAAGCTTAGCGATTCGGAGACAGCTTGCGAACTGCCGGTACAGCCGGCAGCGCAACCCGACGCGGGCAGAATCCGTCAGCGCCGCTCAGTCATCGGGCGCACGGCGAAGCGGAATTGCGCCTTGCCGACGAGCACGATGTCGCCATCCTTGAGGGTCTGGCGAGTAATCCGACGACTATTCACGAGCACGCCGTTCGTGCTCTTCAGGTCCTCGATGATCGTGTGCGTGGGACCCGCAAGAATCACCGCGTGATGGCGGCTGATGAACTTCGCGTCGATCGACAGATCGTTGTCGGGCGTACGCCCGATGGTGGTTTTCCTGCCGAGCATGTGTACGACTTCCGATTCACCGTCGCCGATGCGGATTAAGAGGCGTGCGGCGCCCTCGGGCGCGGCCTCGTGGGTGCCGCTCGAAGCGTTAGGATCAAGCCGTGTGATGCCTTGCTGAATATTGCCAAGGAGCGCCTGGCTATTGGCGGCTTCGGTTTCGAGGCGGTTCATAAGGAGTTCGCGTTCGGCGAGCGTGCGGCGCGCCTTCTCGACGAGTCCGCGGGAGTCGTCATGCGTCTTGGTCAGCTCATCGAGGCGCGCGTTCTTGCCGCGCAGATCGGCTTCAAGCCGATGAATCGCGTCTTCAGCCGCGTGCATATCGCCCTCGAGCTCGTGCGCGCGCTCAACACTAGCGCGCAGCTCATCCTGCAGGGTGCTGATGGTTTGGGCTTGGTCGACGCGCGCGGTTTCAAGCTCGAGAACACGAGCATCCGCCGCCGTGAGAAGTGCCGCCTGCCGATCGTGCTCGGCTTCCAGAGTCTGGAAGGCCACAAGCCGCTCATCACGCTCGCTCGTAATGGTGGCAAGCTCCGCTTCGAGCCGCGCCAGCCGCTGGCGCTGCACGCCAATTGCAGTCTCCATCGTAGTGCGCAACGCAAGCGCCGCAAGAGCTGCCGCTGCCTCCTCGGCGATGCGCAGGTTCGCTGCGGCGAGGGCCGCTTCGACCGTGCTCAGTTCCTTTGCCTGTGCCCGCGCTGCCGCCACGGCATGATCAAATTCGCGTTGCCGCTCGGCGAGGTTTTCGGTCTGCGCAAGCGCCGCGGCCGCAAGCGCCGAAATGCTTGCATCGCGGGCTGCAACAGTCGCCGTCAATGTCGCGATGCTCTCGTTGCGCTCAACGGCGAGGCTCGTCTTGTCTCCTAATTGCTCGTCGCGTTGAGCAAGCGCTGTACTGAGCTCGTTGACGTCTTTTTCGAGCAGCGTCACGCGCCCGTTGCGCCCTTCAAGCTGCGCGCGCAGGTCGCTGACGTCCTGAGTTCGGCCGGCGAGCTCGCGTTGCACACGCGTCAGCCGCGCATCCCGGTCGCTGACATCGTGATCGAGGCCTCGGAGCAAGCCGTCAAAAATCGAGCGGCGGCCCTCAAGCGAACGCAGCGTCTCCAAATAGCCGGTGCTGCGCGTCTTGAGATCGCGCACCTCCTGCTGTGCTGCGCTCACTGCACGATCGCGCGCTGCAAGCCGGGCATCGAGGTCAATTTCACGCGCGCGCAGAGCGCGAGTGGAGGCATCCTGGGTCTCGATAGCGAGCCGCAGCTCTTCGCTGCGTGCTTCGGTCGCGGCCAGTGACGACTGAGTTTGCGCAAGTTCCTGGGTGAGTGCGAGCGCACGCTCATCAGCCGCGGCACGCTCACCGCGAGTGGACGCAAGCTCGCGCTCGAGTTCGTTGAGGCGCTCGCCTTTGCGTGTGAGGCGCTCCTCGACATCCTTCAATGACGTCGATAACGCGCGAAGATTGATCTCAAGCTGAATGCTGCGGTCTTCAGCTGATGGATCAGCTGGCTCCGCGGCGAGAGCGGCTAATCCTGAGGGCATGATCCAGGTATCGGTACTGGCGACGTGCTCCGTTGCCAGATCGGCAACCTCGAGCACCGGCAGCTCCGCGGTAGAGTCGAGGTCCTCGTCGTTCGATGGAACCGCTTGGCGCTGCACGCTCATGTTTAGCGCACCCCTTATTCCTTTATAGATATGCGCTCAAAGTGTAGCGCGCGGCGCCGGGCGCGCGCGGATCAGCCTAACAAAATGTGAGCGAAGTCCGCTGCCATTACATAAGCCAGCTGCGACTCTAGCCATGCAAGAACTTGGAGACCGCGTCCACCAAAGCTTCAGGTGCGGCTTCGCACCATCCCGCGCCCAGTGTCGGAAAATCAATGCAGCGTGCGTTCGGCAGCAGATTGCGCACGCGCGCCGTGGCTTCCCAAAACTCATCCTTGGGGCGCAATACCAATGCAGGCTGAGTAATCAGGCGCAGGCGCTCGTAGGCGGGATATTGTGCTGCAGCGTGCATGCCCCATGACGCGTGCGGTCCGTTATCCAGGGCTGCAGCAATGCGGCGCGCCGCAACCTCGAGCCGTAAAGGCTTCACATGCGCCGTCGTGCGCCGCCACTCTGCCAAGAGATAGCTTCCGTCCTCGCATGGCGCTGCCGGCCACGGCGTGCGCAGGAAATCGGCCCGCTCCGCGTCGTTCAGGGCGGGTATCGTCGCCATAACGACGCGGCGAATCTGCGCAGGCCGCAAAATGGCAAGCTCCGCCGCGACGAGCGCGCCTGTCTGGCATCCCAACAAGTCGACCTGCCGAAACCTCATGGTATCGAGAAAGTCGCCAATCGCAGCGGCATAATCCGGAATCGTCGGTGGCGCAGCGGATGAATCCGACCCCCCAAAGCCCGGCATATCGGGCGCATACACTGACCGCTCGCGGCCCAGGAGGCCGAGCACGCCGGAAAACATGCGCCCGGTCATCGGCGTCTCGTGCAGACATAGAAGAGTCGTGCCCTCCTCGAACCCACCCCCAGGCGGCATCGCGTTGTACACGTGCAGCTGTCCGTAGCGACACTCAAAATAGGAACGCCGCACGCGGGGCTGTGTACTGACATCACGGTTCGCGCGCGATCGAACTGCCATAGTGTGCTCCTGGCGCGGCGCGAGGTTGGTACGCGCCTTGTCCGATCGACTATATGGATCTCCGAGAGGTGATGTCATGATCCGGTTAGCAGCCTTGATGATGCTGGTGGTGTCGACCGCCGGGTGCGGGCTTGTGGAAACCGTCGGTTCGGGCGCAACCGAAGCGAGCGCGAAGGCCCAGGAACTGAAGCAGGCGAAGGCGGCCGAAGCACGCGCACAGAACGAGCTCGATGCTGCAGCTCGCGCCGCCGCCGATCAACGTCAGGAAGCCGAAAAAGCCTCGCAATAGCAGCAGACGAAAAGTTTTCGGCGCACCGGCTTCAGAGGTGCCGGATCGGACGCGCCTCTGATCTCTGGCGCGTCCGATCCGCTCAACCGTCAGCGGTGCTTTTTGCCGCGCTTCTTCAAGCTCTTGCGCTTGACCGCGGCTTTGCGCGTCGCCCTTTTCGCTGCCTTCTTCGACTTTCGCTGCGGACGTTTCTTGGCAGCGGACTTCTTGGTGACAGCTTTCTTTGCGGCGGCCTTCTTTTTAGCGGGTGCCTTTCTGGCGGCTGCCTTTTTAGCCGACGTCTTCTTGACCGGTGTCTTCTTGACCGGTGCCTTCTTCGCAGCCAACTTCGAGCTTGCGGCGGGTTTCTTAGCAGCTGCGCTAACTGTGGCAGGCGCCTGCGGCTTCGTCAGCGCCGCGCTCGTCGGGCCAGCGGACGTTGCCGCTTTCAGGGTTGGCGGCTGGGGCTTCGCTGCCGGAGGCGTGGAGACACTCTTGGGTGGTGCCGCCTTCGGCTGTGCGGCCGGCGTGGCTGCCGCTGCCCTCTTGTCCGCGTGCAGTGCAAAAGGTGCGCCTTGCGGATCGGCGAGATGCGCGATCCAGGTGCCGCCCGGAACCTCCATCGGGCCGTGCTGCAGCTTGCCGCCCGCAGCCTTCGCCGCATTGGCCGCCTTATCGATGTCCGCGACGTGCACATAGCACAGCCAGTGCGGTGGTATCGGTCTATCGGGAGTTGGCGTGAACATGCCGATGGATGCAACACCCGCAAGACCAACCAGGTGGTAAACGCCCATGGCGCCCATGTCGTGGGTTGCGACTTCCGTCCAGCCGAAAAGCGCGGAATAGAAGCGCAATGCCGCGATGGGATCCGAGGTTGAAAGCTCATGCCAGGAAAATTCCTGCGGCATGGATGAGCCTTCGCCCGGCTTCGCGCCGGCGGGCGGGCTGAAGATCGCAAATACCGCACCCTGCGGATCGGCAAGCATCGCGAACCGGCCGGTATCGGGGATGTCGGTTGCTCCCATGTAAACGCGCGCGCCCAGGGTCTGCGCGGCCTGCACCGCCGCGTCTACGTCAGGGGTGCCTATATAGGGAAGCCAATGAGGACCTGCCGCGCGCGCGGCATCACTAAGCGTGCGCACACCGCCGAACGCCCCTTTTGCACCCGCCCACATGGTGTAGCTCGGGTCCTTATCCCAGCTTTGCGTTTTCCAGCTCGTAAACTTGGGATAGAAGGCGCCCGCAGCCTTGATGTCCGTAGTCATCAATTCATGCCAGACGAATCGGCCCCGAATGTCAGCGTTGCTCATATGGTTTTCCTTTTAGTTAAGCGACTACCACTCACCGGTATTAGGCATCGATTTCCAAGGCTCGGCGGGTTTGAGCGCCGCGCCCGTTTGTAAGAGTTCGACTGAAATATTCTCGGGCGAGCGCACAAACGCCATGTGCCCGTCACGCGGCGGCCGATTGATGGTCACGCCGTGTTCAGCAAGACGCTTGCAGGTGGCGTAGATGTCGTCCACGGCGTAGGCGACGTGGCCGAAATTACGGCCGCCCGTATAATTTTCGGGATCCCAATTGTGGGTAAGCTCAATCTGCGCCGACTCGTCTCCTTGCGCTGCGAGATAGACGAGCGTGAAGCGTCCCGCTGAATAGTCGCGGCGCTTCAGCTCGCGCAGGCCGAGCGCATCGCGATAGAACCGGAGCGACGCTTCAAGGTCGCTCACGCGCACCATCGTGTGCAGGTACTTCATAGCAATCAGAACATCTCAGCGGGCCCCGGCGTCTTGATGTCGACGTCGTGGCGCGAGGCAATAAAGTCGCCTGTAATCATCTGCTCGTAGGTCTGGCCGGGGCCGACCATCGGATAGACCCCGGCGTCCGGATCAATCATCACCTCGACAAACGCCGGTCCGTCGAACTCAATCAGCTCGCGGATCACTCGCGGTACGTCTGCCTTGCTGTCCAGCCGCACCGCATAGCGAAAGCCATCCGCCTGCGCGGCCTTCACGAAATCCTTCTTGTGCAAAGAGCGATCACTTGCCGATAGCCGGCCTTTGAAGAAGAGCTTTTGCCACTGCTTGACCATGCCGTCGCCGAAATTATTGAGGACCACGATCTTCACCGGCAATTCGTAGGTCGTCACCGTCTCAAGCTCGCCAATGTTCATGCGGATGCTCGAGTCGCCGTCGATATCGATGACCAGCCGGTCGGGGTTTGCGATCTGCGCGCCGATGGCGGCGGGCAGCCCAAAACCCATCGTGCCCATGCTGCCCGAGGTGAGCCACAGGCGCGGCGTGCGAAAATCGCAGTATTGCGCAGCCCACATCTGGTGCTGTCCGACTCCCGTCGAGATGATAGCTTCCCCGCGCGTGTGACGGTTGATCTCCTCGATCACGTAATAGGGCTGGATGAGCGGGCTTTCGCGGTCATAGTTCATCGCATGCACGCGCTTCAGCGCAGCGGCTTCGGCCTGCCAGGCTGCGTAGTCGGGACGAAAGCTGATGTCCCGTCCATACGCCGTCAGCGCACGCAGCGCGTCCGAGAGCGCACCCACATGGCTCCAGTCGGCGTGCTTCACCTTGTTGATTTCGGCGCGATCAATGTCGAGATGCGCAATGCGCTTGGCTTTGCCGGCGAATTTCGCCGGCACACCGGCGACGCGATCATCAAAGCGCGCCCCCACGGCAATCAGGAAATCACAGTCGTCCACCGCGTAGTTCGCAAAGGCGGCGCCATGCATGCCGGGCATGCGCATCGACAGCGCGTGCGTCGTATCGAATGCGCCGATGCCCATGAGCGTCGTCACGACCGGAATCCCCAAAGTCATTGCGAATTCCTGCAACGCATCGGCCGCGCCTGCGTTGATGACGCCGCCGCCGGCGTAGATCAGCGGCCGGGAGGCGCAAGCGAGCATTTCGAAGAGTTTCGCTGCCTCGTGGGCGTTCAGTGTCTGGCTCGTGAGCTCCTGCATGCGGCGGCGGTAACCCGGCACCGGCAGCGTGCCGCTTCCCTGGAATTCGCCCTCCCAGGTCTGCACATCCTTCGGCACATCGACCACGACAGGTCCCGGCCGCCCGGTGCGCGCGATCTCGAACGCGGTGCGCAAGGTCGCTTCGAGCTTCTTCGGGTCGGTAATGAGAAAGATGTGCTTCGCGACCGCGCCCATGATCGAAGGAACCGGCGCCTCCTGGAACGCGTCCGTGCCGATGGCGCCCGTCGGTACCTGACCGCAGATGACGACGATCGGCACCGAATCGGCCATGCAGTCGCGTACCGGGGTGACGGTATTCGTAGCCCCCGGGCCCGAGGTTACGAGGCACACGCCGACCCGCCCGGTCGCGCGTGCGTATCCCGCAGCCATGAAGCCCGCGCCCTGCTCATTGGCCGGCACGTAGAGCGGCAGCGGCTCTTCGCCCGCAACACCCTTGCGCTGGTTGTAGAGAAATACCGCATCGTAAGTCGGCAGGATCGCACCGCCGCTGTAGCCGAATATGGCGGAGACGCCCTCATCGGCCAGTACCTGCACGATCATGTCGGCACCGCTCATGCGTTGTCCCGCCAGCGGGTGGGCAGCGCTGCGCGGCTGGATTACCGTGTCGTTCATCAGATCTGCCGTGGTCGAGATACAGGAGGGATAGCCCATCGAAGACTAGCAGCTTAAAGGCGCGGTGCAAGCGGGCGAGAAGACCGCACGCCAGCGCGGCACCGGGCGATCCATTATTCTTGAGCGGCACCCGTTATCGGCGGCCATTTATGCGTCACATCATTGCCATACTCCTGCAAAATGAGGCAGGCGCCCTGTCAAGGGTCGCGGGCCTGTTCTCAACCCGCGGCTACAACATCGAATCGTTATCCGTAGCGCCGACTGAGGATGCAACCGTCTCCCGCATCACGCTCGTGACGAAAGGCTCGGAGGCGGTAATCCAGCAGATCGTCAGTCACCTCAACAAACTGGTCGACGTGGTAAGCGTCGAGGACATGACGCTTGGCGAGCATCTAGAGCGCGAGCTCGTCCTCTTGAAGTTGAAAGTCCGTACCGGGCAAGCCGACGCGGTGCGCGGCTACGTGGTCCGCACCGGCGGGCGGGTTCTGGATCCGGCGCCCGATGGCTTCGTGGTAGAGCTCACGGCGAGTGAAGCCGAGGTCACCGCGTTCGTTGCCGACCTTGCACGCCAGGCCCAGATTCTGGAGGTGGCGAGGAGCGGCGCCTTGGGGATGGGCAGGAGCGCACGCGCGCTGCGCATCGTGCGCTAGTCAGCCGGGCAGCGGCGCCGTCGCCATGGCAAGCTCACGCACCGCTCGGCCGCCCACGAGATGCTCCTGAATGATCCGCTCGAGATTCTCAGGCGTGCAGTCCCGGTACCAGACGCCCTCCGGGTACACGACCGCGATGGGGCCTGCGACGCAGACACGCAGACAGTCGGCCTTGGTACGCAAAACCGAGCCTTGCGGTGCGACGAGACCCAACTCTTTCAGGCGGCGCTTCAAGAACTTCCAGGATTCCTGCTGCGCCTCTTCCGAGGCGCACTTGCCGCCGGTGCAGAGGAATATGTGCCGCCGTGCGAGGCCAAGGCCAATCTCGTCGATCGCCCGACGAAGTGATTTCGCCTCGCTCATCGCCCCGCAGGATGCGCTGCGCTACAGCGCCGCGTCGTCCGTCTCCCCGGTGCGGATGCGAATCACACGCCCGATGTCGGTAATGAAAATTTTGCCATCACCGACCTTGCCGGTCTTCGCCGCTTTGATGATCGACTCAATGACTTGATCCAGGAGATCGTTGCGGACCGCGACCTCTATGCGCGTCTTGGGCACGAAGTCCACCACGTACTCCGCCCCGCGGTAGAGTTCGGTGTGGCCGCGCTGCCGGCCGAAGCCTTTTACCTCGGTGACGGTCATACCCGAGACCCCGATATCGGACAACGCAGCGCGCACGTCATCCAGCTTGAAGGGCTTAATTATCGCGGTGACGAGTTTCATGCACGAGCTCTCCGTCGGAACGTCGAAGTTGGGTCTGGCAAGCAGCGGCGTTTTGCAGCTTTCGTGCCACACCTCAGCCGGCAATAAATGGCGGGCTTTAGCGTGACGACAACGGCTCTTGTGCCGCGCGCCGCACCATTCTAGCGCAGTTCTGCACCCAAACCGCTTAGGCTTGGTGCACCAGAAGTGAGCCCGCTATCCTCGCCACCCATGCAACCATCCAGAATTGTCATCGTCGGTGCGGGCCAAGCGGCCGTGCAAACCATCGATACGCTGCGCCGCAAGAGCTTCACCGGGTCGATTGCGCTCGTCGGTGACGAAAACTACTGGCCGTACCAGCGGCCGCCGCTGTCGAAGAAATACTTGGCGGGCGCATTGGAAGAGGCGCGCCTGCTCATCCGTCCGCCGCACTTTTATGCCGAGCACGCGGTCGAGGTGCATTTGGGCCGGCGCGTGGCCGAGATCGAGCGCGGCGCGCAGCGTATTCGCCTCGATGACGGCGCGCTGCTCGCCTATGACGAACTTGTGCTCGCAACGGGCAGCCGACCGCGTGCACTCGCTGTTCCCGGGGCGGAGTTAGGCGGCGTGCATTTCCTGCGCAGCCTGCGGGACGTCGAAGGAATTCGCAATGAGCTCAAAGGCGCGCGGCGTCTCGTCGTCGTCGGCGGGGGATATATTGGCCTTGAGGTAGCAGCGACCTGCTGCGAGCTCGGGATCGAAACGACGGTGCTTGAGATGACCGAGCGCGCAATGAATCGCGTGACCTGCGCCGAAGTCTCCGCTTACTTTCAAGCTGAGCACGCGCGTCACGGCGTCAATATCCTCTGCAATACGCGGGTACGTGCGATCGCCGGCGAAATCTCATCCGGACGAGTGCGCGCCGTCGTGTGCGACGATGGCACCGAGTGTCCGGCCGACCTTGTCATTGTCGGCGTCGGCGTCGCCCCGGCCGATGAGCTTGCGAGCGCCGCGGGACTTGCATGCGCGAATGGAATTACGGTGGATGAGTTCTGCCGCACGTCAGATCCGCGCATCCTCGCCGCGGGTGACTGCACGATACATCCGAGCCCCCATTACGGACGCCTGTTGCGTCTGGAATCGGTCGACAATGCATTTGAGCAGGGCACGAGCGCAGCGCTCAGCATCCTTGGCACGCCGGTTAAGCATGACAAGGTTCCGTGGTTCTGGTCCGACCAATACGATTTAAAGCTCATCATCATCGGATTGAATCACGGCCACGACACGTTGGTGATGCGCGGCAACGCGGCGGCGCGCAGTTTCAGCGCCTGCTATCTTTTAGAGGGTGAGCTCATCGCAATCGACACCGTCAACAATGCCAAGGATCAGATGGCCGCACGCAAATTGATTGCCGCGCGCGCGCGCCCGAACCTCGACAAGCTCGGCGATCCCAATTTGCCGCTGCGCGATTGCGTTTGAATATGCATGCGCTCGCAATTCATGGCGGGGCAGGCGCGATGCCGCGAAACGGCGCCGCTGACGAGCGTGCCAAGGAGTATCGAGCGAGTCTCGCGCTCGCACTTGATGCGGGCTTTGCGATTCTCGATCGTGGCGGCGCAAGCTTGGATGCGGTAACGACCTGCGTGCGCATGCTTGAAGATGATCCGCTCTTTAATGCCGGGCGCGGTGCGGCGCTGACGTGCGATGGCTGGGCGGAGCTGGATGCCGCGGTCATGACGGGCGCGAAGCAGAAGGCCGGAGCCGTGGCCGCCGTGCGCCATGTGAAAAATCCCATCGAGCTTGCGCGGCGCGTCATGGAGAAGTCACGCCATGTGTTGCTCGTCGGTGCGGGCGCTGAGGAGTTTGCGCTCGAAGAGGGCTTTGCTCTGACCCCGAATCTGTATTTCCGCACTGATGAGCGGCGCCGCCAACTCGAGCAGGAGAAGCTCGGCCACAGCGTCTCGGATTTGATGCCGAGGCCGCAAGGTACAGTAGGCGCGGTGGCGCTCGACGGCAGAGGCGATCTCGCCGCAGCAACTTCCACTGGCGGCATGACCAACAAGCGCCAGGGCCGGGTGGGCGACTCGCCGATCATCGGCGCGGGCACCTATGCCAAGAACGGCGTTTGCGCGGTGTCAGCAACCGGCCATGGCGAATACTTCATCCGCGCGGTCGCGGCGTATCACATCTGCGCAGCGGTCGAATATCGGGGCCTGTCATTGGCAGACGCGGCGCGGGAGGCCGTGCACGTCAACATCGGCGCATTGGGCGGCAGCGGCGGCGTCATCGCCGTCGATGCGCACGGAGCGCTCGTCATGGAATTCAGCACCGAGGGCATGTTCCGCGGCGCGCGCGACTGCACGGGCCGGCGAGAAATTTCGATGTACCGCGACGCGGACAACGCCGCGAAGTAGCGTCCAATGCGCCGCTCGCTCTGCGCAACATCCGTGAGCAACGGCTTTGCAGCTTTGACTGCGCGCCTCACTCGGTTCCTTAGCGTTCGCCCGGTTCGCGCTCGAACTTGGCGCACGCGTCGACGCCAAGTGCCGCCATTAGACTCGGACAGCTAAGCGCGCCCTATTAGCGCGTCGCGACACTCCGCCTGTGGCTCGCCGCTACGGGATGTACCGAGGCTCCATGCATAGAGTCTTAGGAATACGTGAGTCACTACTCGAACTAGTGCCATGATTGTTTCTGTCGCGCGCAGACGGTGGCGCGTCCCAAGCTTAAACGTACCCCAACTTAATCGCGCCGACGCATGGCGGATTGTCGCCGCGGCACCCGGGCATTGTTGCTAGCCGGCGCCTCCTGTGCGCGCCTCGGCGGCCAGAATCTGCAGCCCTCGTAGGCGCACCTGCTGCAGCGACGGTCCCTCGCCGGCTATCGCGGCCAGCAGCAGCTCCCGCCAGATCCGCACGCGCTGCGGCCAACGCGGCTGCAGCCATGCCGGGTGCTTCTCGGCCAGGTCGTCAAGTTGGCTCAAAGTGCAGGAACCCACTAGTTTCACGCACGGCGCCGACATGCCGAGGAACAGCCGCGCCGCCGCCTCGCGGCTTTGGGCCAGATGCCAGCCGTAAGTCAGGACCTTACGCATGACGGCCGATGCTCGCGGCAAGGTGAAAAACGGCACTGCAGGCCCTCGTTGCCGCTCCAGCACCTGGTGACCGTGCGCCCACATCCAGCGGGACGGATCGGCGAACCCGATATCCAAAAGCAGGTACGGGCATGCTGCTGCGCGCTTGAGTGCGCCCGCGTCGAGCTTGGGCCATAGCTGCGCCAGATCACGCAGCAGCGGCTGTGCACACGCCGGGCCGCGTGCCGCGGCCTCTTCCACCAACAGGCCAAGACATTGTTCGTTGAGCGCCGCGAGCGCGCTCAATGTCTCGTCGCCGAGCCAAGGCTGAGCCGATAACGGCTGCCCCGCCAGCGCTCCTTCGACCCCGTTACCTGCGTTCTTCATGGCATTTACTCCGAATCTCACAAAATTCGCATCCCTTTAGCACTTGCAATTTCTTTGGAAATTTGGGATTTT
>Ga0066793_10000353_pt1 | contig 17492 bp, 12 predicted proteins | sample PersoiDNA2013189_FD_83876 | JGI IMG/M metagenome (GOLD analysis project Ga0066793, IMG submission 83876) | Permafrost soil microbial communities from the Arctic, to analyse light accelerated degradation of dissolved organic matter (DOM) -... | ecosystem: Environmental > Terrestrial > Soil >... | reverse complement strand
GCTATCTACCCGCACGTCTACTTCGATCTTTCATATACCATTCCCTTTTTAGAGAAGCTAGAAATGCTGCATTTCACACGTCAGGCTTTGAGTATAGCGCCCGTGAGCAAATTGATGTATAGTTCAGATGGTATCCACGTGCCTGAGATGCACTGGGCAGCGGCTATACGCGGGCGCAAAGTCGTCGGGCAGGTTCTGCAGGAGATGATCGATGCCGACGAGCTTGATGAGCCGCAGGCGTATCGTCTGGCGCAACAGCTTTTGCGCGATACCGCGTACACTGTGTATAGGCTATAGTGCAGGGCTGGAATATAACATGCGAAAAAAACATTACATTATGTAGTTTCTAGTACCCTCAAGCGGGTCGAGAGCGGAAATGCAGCAGGGGGGTAGTATCATGGCAGAGTTCGTCAGTGTGCCAGGCGATCTGGCGCAGTTCCGTATAGGTGTCAATGCCCTTATTTTTGATGAGGGACACGTTCTTCTGGCGCATCGACGCGATATCGACTGGTGGAATCTGCCCGGCGGTGGCATGGAACTCAATGAGACGGTCGAAGAGGCAATCCATCGCGAGGTGCGCGAGGAGACTGGTTTAGAGATCGTTGTTGAGTACCTGGTGGGTGTCTATTCGAAGCCGCAGAAGCGGGAGGTTGTGTTGACATTTCGTTGCCGCGTCATCGGCGGAACGCTCACGTCGACCGAGGAGTCGCGCGCTTGCCGCTACTTCGCTCCCAACGCCCTGCCGCTCAATACGCTGCCCAAGCACCGACAACGCGTAGAGGATGCGCTCCTGAACGAGCCGCACGCAGTCCTGCGCGCCCAACTCACGCGCTCGGAGGCCGATCAACAGCCACCTTCCGATGCAGCCAGGTAGCGCTCTCCCATCATTTTGGACGCCGCTAGATAAGATCACGAGCAATGCCTGCTTCAATAGAGCAGGGGATAGGACGTTTATATGACACAGTACGATGTAATCATAATCGGCGCTGGACAGTCCGGCGGTCCGCTCTCCAGCGCGTTCGCCCAGGCTGGCCGCAAGACCGCGCTGATCGAGCGCGAACATATAGGAGGCACCTGCATCAACGAGGGGTGTACGCCCACGAAAACTATGGTCGCCAGCGCCCGCGTCGCCTACCTTGCAGGCAGGAGTGCCGATTACGGCGTGCATACCGGCCCCATCAGCATAGATATGACCACGGTGAGAAAGCGCAAACGCGATATCGTTGACAGCTTTCGCAGCGGCAGCGAGCGGCGTATTAAGGAGACCGAGGGGCTTGATCTCTTTATGGGCGAGGCCACATTTACCGGCCCCAAAACGGTGCAGGTACGCCTGAATGATGGCGGAACGCTCGAACTGAGCGCCGATACGATCTGCATCAATACCGGTGAGCGACCGGCGCAACCACGCCTGGAAGGGAGCGACAACGTTCCCTGGCTTAACTCCACATCAATTATGGAGCTTGATAGCGTGCCGGAGCACCTGCTGATCCTGGGTGGTGGCTACGTCGGTCTGGAGTTCGGGCAGATGTTTCGCCGCTTCGGCAGCCAGGTCACTATCGTACAGCGCGGCACCCAGCTGCTCGCTCGTGAAGATCAGGATGTAGCCGAGGCCGTCGCTGAGATACTGCGCCAGGACGGTATCGAGGTTCTTCTCCATACCTCAGCCGAGCGCGTGCGTAAGACAGACGATGGTCATATCGCATTGACGGTCAAGAGCGGTAATGAAGAGCGCGTCATTCCCGGTTCGCATCTCCTGGCCGCTGCGGGACGCACGCCCAATTCCGCGAAGCTGAACCTCGCCGCAACCGGAGTCGAGGTAGACAAACGCGGCTACATTCTGACCAACGACCGCCTGGAGACCAACGTTCCCGGCATCTACGCGCTCGGCGATATCAAGGGGCCACCCGCGTTCACCCACATCTCCTACGACGACTTCCGCATTCTGCGCACCAACCTGATCGAAAACGGTAACGCCAGTATCAAGAACCGTCTCGTCCCCTATACCGTCTTCATCGATCCGCAGCTTGGGCGTGTGGGCCTCACAGAAGCGGAGGCGCGCAAGCAGAATAAAAACATCAAAATCGCCAAGATGCCGATGGATTACGTCGCCCGCGCCCTGGAGGTCGACGAGTCGCGTGGCCTGATGAAGGTTATCGTCGACGTCGACACGAAGAAGATCCTGGGGGCCGCGATTCTGGGCATCGAAGGCGGCGAGATCATGTCCATGCTGGAGATCGCCATGCTCGGCAAGCTTCCATACACGACGCTGCAGGAGGCCGTGTTTGCCCATCCCACGCTCGCCGAGTCGCTAAATAATTTGTTCGGTTCCCTGGCTTAAGCTGAAGCAGCGAACGTCGTTAGGATGCCATGTTCGCTGCCTTTCGTATAATGCTATAATCGAGTTGCGAAATACTTCGCATAAACATCCATAAAATTTCAAGAACCGTGCTATGAGATTTGCGAAGATCCACCTTGAGAACTGGCGAAACTTTACGCGTGTAGATGTTCCGCTGCAACAGCGCATGTTTCTTATCGGGCCTAACGCATCGGGAAAATCTAATTTGTTAGATGCTTTCCGCTTTCTCCGTGATCTCGTACGCGTTGGTGGAGGGCTGGAAAAGGCTGTGGCAGATCGGGGTGGGGTCTCGCGTTTACGCAGCCTCGCTGCCCGCCGTCATCCCGATATCGTCATTGATGTTGTTATCGATGACGGGGCAGATAGAAATTGGCGCTACCGGATCGGTATAGCACAAGATACTAATGCCAGAGCGTATCTTCTTAAAGAGGAGAAGGTTTGGAAGGCAGGGAAGCTCATTCTTAATCGTCCCGATAAACGCGATGAAGAGGATAAAGAATTACTCACTCAAACTCATCTGGAACAAATAAACTCAAATCGTGCATTCCGTGAGATAGCTGACTTTTTTAATACAATTCGTTATTACCATATTATTCCTCAATTGATCCGCGATCCAGAGCGATCGGTCGGAAGAAAGTTTGATCCTTACGGAGGAGATTTTCTCGAACAGCTAGCGGATGCGCTGGAGAACCCTCAAGAGTCTCGTCTCCATCGCATACAGGAAGCACTACGTGTTGCAGTGCCTCAGCTAGAGGAGCTGACACTCTATAGAGATAACCGCGGAGTTCCGCATCTAAAAGCGAAATACGACCATTGGCGCAGTAAGGGGGCATGGCAAACAGAGGTAGATTTTTCCGATGGTACTCTGCGGCTCATAGGATTGCTCTGGGCCTTACTTGATGGCGATGGTCCCTTAATACTAGAAGAACCTGAACTTTCATTGCATGCAGAGGTTGCCAGGTATATACCGGAAATGATGGCGTCTATGCAAAAAGGGCAAAAAAAACAGGCGCGACAGATTTTAATAAGTACTCATAGTAGTGATCTTTTGAGTGATCCTGGCATTGCTGCTGATGAAGTGTTACTACTTCGTCCTACTAATGATGGCACAAAAGTTGAAGTAGGCATAAAGGTTGCTGAAATAAAACCCTTGTTAGATGCCGGGTTGCCTATAGTAGAGGCGATTATGCCACACACACGACCGCCCAGGGCAGAACAGCTTTCATCTTTTGGAGAGTAGTTGGATCAGAAGCTCTCGCACAGTGGTTGCCTGAGCCTGCTAACGGAACGCGCTTTCGTATCGCCGTAAGAGCTGTTGAAGCCTGGTTGATGGCAGATAGAGAAAGTATAGCGGATTTTCTGTCTGTAAACCTTGCCAAGATTCCTCATCAAGTGGATCTTGATCCTCATCCAAAGCAGACTTTCATCAATATTGCTCGCACAAGTCGCAATAAAAGTATGCGTGAAGACATTGTGCCACGCGATGGAAGTGGAGCGAAAGTTGGCCCGCTCTATATGGCTCGTTTAACTGATTTTACTGAAAACCATTGGAGGCCCGGTGAGGGCCAAAAGCACTCAAAGAGCCTCCATCGCTGTATAAATGCCCTTTCAACACTAAAAACATTTAGTGTATAGATGCGATTACTCCCCTAGCACCACTACACCCCTCGCCTCAACCTCAACCTCACCTTGCACAACTTTCCCATCCAGCAGCGAGCGGAACGTTCCTGTGGGGAGCTTGACACTCTGAGCTTGCTTGTTGTAATTGAGGAGGAAGTAGATTGCGCGGCCATCGTCCCGGACGCGCTTTGTGACCTCGACGCCCTCGGGCGACTCCAGCACGGCCTCGACGCCCGCTTCATGACAGAGGTACGCGGCCAATTTGTCTAGCAGCTCGTCGTTGCCCTGCGTGGCGATGTAGTATGCGCGGCCATTGCCAGAGTGATTGACCGTCAGGGCGGGCTGGTCCGCGTAGTAGTCGTGGACGAAGGTGCCCAGGACCTGCGCGCCTTCGGCATGCACCAGTTCGCCCCACAATGTGCAGGGGTAGGTGCCGCTGAACGTTCCCTCTTTCACGACTACTTCGTTGCTCATCTCTGCTGTCCAGGGATCGAACTCCTCGACGTGGATGCCTAGCAGCTTGCGCAATTCGGCAGGATAGCCGCCCGGCACAACATGACCGTACTGATCGACGATGCCACTGAAAAAGGTGGTGAGCAGCGTGCCACCACTCCCGACGTACTGCTGTAGATTCTGGGCCACGCCGGGACGCAGCATAAAAAGCAAGGGAACGATGACGAGGCGGTACTGGCTCAGATCGCTTTCAGGTGCGACGGTATCTACGGCGACGTTGAGCCTGTGGAAGGGACGGTAGCACGCGCTAACCTGCTCCCAGTAGCGCAGACGGTTGCTGGGACCGGGCTGGTACTCGACGGCCCACCAGTTCTCCCAATCCATCAGGATGGCGACCTGTGCTTTTACGCGCGAATTAGCTACTTCAGGGGCGAGCTGTTTGAGATCAGCGCCCACCTGCGCGACGTGCTGGAAGACGCGTGTATGCTCGCTGCCTTCGTGCGAGACAACGGCACCGTGGAACTGTTCCGCGCCACCCAGCGATTGACGCCACTGGAAGAACATCGCTCCGTTCGCTCCATGAGCGACCGCCTGCATAATTTGTAGACGCAGTATGCCTGGCCGCTTCTGAGGATTTTGTGGCATCCAGTTCACCTGGCTCGGACTCATCTCCATCACCAGATGCGGGTTGCCTCCTTTAAGGGAGCGCATATGATCGTGCGACATTGCAACCTGCCATGCAGGCAGCGTATTGGGCGGATACATATCGAACGAGATGACATCCATGTCCGGAGCCCAGGCAAAATCATCGACCGGTTTGAAGGCGACCATAAGGTTGGTGGTCAGCGGCGTCTGCGGAGTGACTGTGCGCAGAATATTCTCTTCGACGTGGTAACAGGCCAGGAGGGAGTCGGACATAAAACGCCAGTAGTCAAGTACTTGCCCTGGATTGTTCTGCGCGGGCGAGATGCGCGGAGGCAGAACGTCTTCCCAGTGATAGTAGTGCTGGCTCCAGAACGTCGTGCTCCAGGCAGCGTTGAGCGTTTCGAGAGAGTGATAGCGTTCCTGTAGCCACGCCCGAAACGCCTCGGCACAGTTGTCGCAGTAGCACTTACTTATATGACAGCCATACTCGTTATTGATGTGCCACATCTTGAGCGCCGGATGCTTCCCGTAGCGCTCGGCGAGGCGCTGTACGAGTTCCGCCGTTTTGCTCCGGTAGTCGGGACTGTTGGGGCAATAGTGCTGCCGCGAGCCGTGGCTCATGCGTATTCCTTCGCGTGTGACGGGCAGCATCGTGGGATAGAGTCGGCTCATCCACGTTGGCGGCGATGCGGTCGCGGTTGCCAGGTCCGCCATAATGCCATGTTCTGCCAACATATCCATAATGCGATCGAGCTGCCCGAACTGATACTGTCCTGGCTTAGGCTCCAACTGCGCCCAGGAGAAGATGTTGATCGAAGCCATGTTGACATTCGCCAGCTTCATCAAGCGCATATCTTCGCGCCAGGTCTCCTCGGACCATTGCTCGGGATTGTAGTCCCCGCCAAAGAGAAACGTATCAGGGAAATACTGTTGCATCAGGCATCACTCCTATCAGATAGAGAAGGTAAAAGGTAGCTTTACAAAAGAGTATCGCGGATAGCATCCTGCATAGCGCGCTCGACTTCCAGCGTATAGCGCGCGTAGAGCTGAGCGGCCCATGCCTCATCCCACATCCCCTGTTCCTGTAAATACTGCTGGCAGCGCGCCAGTGGATCAGCCTCATCTCCATCGTGCGCATCTTCTACGCAGGAGGCGTGCTCAGCAGGAGTGGAGCGCGTCACAGACAATTCCAGCAGTATGGGACCGTGGCCCTCGCGTGTGTGCTGCATAGCTGCCTGCATCGTCGTATACACCTCGATAATATCGGCACCATCAATGCGTTGTCGCGCCAGGCCGTCTGGAAGGTCGATCTTTTGCATGCATGAGTATGCAGATGACGCCCGCGTACCATCCTCTTCGCAGACGAAGATGACCGGGAGTTGATGGAGCGCGGCGAAGCGGATGCCCTCGCGGAAATCGGCTTCGGCGATAACGCCGTCGCTGCAATAGGCGATCGTGACGACGTGGGCCTTGCGGAGCTTGCAGGCGAAGGCGATTCCTGCCGCGTGGAGGATCTGGGTCGCCATCGGCGTCGGACCCGTCACGGTATTATGTTTATGATAGCCCCAGTGGAGTTCCTGCGCGTGATCGGTCGCTTTTCCACAACCGTATGTCTGAAGATAGTTGCGGAAAACCTCGTAGGGCGTCATCCCTATCGTCAACATAACACCCAGATCGCGGTAGTATGGCAGCGTAAAGTCTTTGCCAACCTCGATACAGATCGCGCTCCCGACCTGAGCCGCCTCGTGGCCGCGACAACTGGCGCTAAAATCAATGTAGCTCAGATCATGCATCCTCCACGCGCAGTCATCGACGATTCGCGTCAAGAGCATGCGCGCGTACAGATCTTTTAGAAGGAGAGCAGATGGAGACGCGCTCATCATCTGCCCATATATTTCATCGTCTTGCCCACTAACTACGGCCTTGTTTACCAGCGTCCTACCTGACTGCATAGCACATCCTATGATTTCATTGTTTCGGCTTATTATACTCCCCAGATTGAAGTTGTAGCAACAGCCAGAGGAAACCAGAGCTATGTGTTTGTGCGCGTAGACGAAGTGGCTCAATCGGAACTACTTTATTCCTGAAAAATGCCGATGAATAGAAAGAACTGGGATTATTCCCCGCTAACATTGCATTTCGTTGTCAGCAATTTTATAATGGTTTTGAATCAAACGTCTAATTTTACTATGCTAATGCCTTGCGGTTTTAAAAAGCTGTTTTTTGGAGGGAAATTGACCGATGACAATTGAAATGAGAGCTACGGAAGCTGGTGCTCCGGCAACGACGCTGGATGTCATTGCACTCTACCGTACTATGGTGACGGCAAGAGTTACTAACGACCTGCTCAAGACCCGTAAGACGCAGGGACGTTTCCCTTTTTATATCGGATGCGCCGGACATGAAAGCATGGCGGCGGTGGTCGCTGCACTGGACGAGGAAGACTGGCTCGCCCTGTACTACCGCGACCTGGCCGCGTGGCTACAACGCACCGGCGATATGTATGGCCCGCTACGCGAGGCGTATTCGCGCACGACCGGACCCATGTGCGCGGGCCGCAATATGCCCTCGCACTATAGTAGCAAGCGCCACCGTATCCTGCCCGTCTTTAGCGAGGTCGCTGCATTATGTCCATTCGCTGGTGGCGTCGGCTTTTCAATCAAGCAGCACCAGGGCAAAGAGCTGGTGATGTGCTCAACCGGAGACGGGGGTTCAGCGACCAATGATTTTAGCGTGTTGGTACGGCAGGCGTCGGTGCATCAACTGCCTGTGTTGATAATCATCGAGGATAATGGCTGGGCAATCACCACGCCTTCCTCCGTGCAGTGGGGTGGCTCCCTTGTCGAGTGGGTAGGAGGGAACGGCATCTATGCTGAAGAGGTCGATGGGTCGGATGCATTGCAGACCTACGAGGCGACGCGCCGCCTCGCGCAGCATATTCACTCCGGGCAGGGACCGGCCTTTATGCACCTGCGCCTGGGCCTGCTTGATGCCCATTCCAGTAGTACCGACATCAAGACCTATCGTAATAAAGAAGAGATCGAGCTGACAGCCGCCACCAAAGATCCCGTAAAGAACCTTGGCCGCTGGCTCGTCGAGCAAGGCCAGCTCGCAAGTGACGATATCGAGCGTATGCGCAAGGAGATTCGCAAAGAGCTAGAGCAGATCGAGCAGGAGGTACTGCAAGAGCCGGAGCCGGAGCCGGAACGCGTGCTACAGCATGTGGTCTACGTGCCCGAATGGCGCGAGAATACACCCCGTGGCACAAAGCGCCAATTGACCATGCTCGGCGCAATCAACGAGGCATTGACCGAACAGGCGAAGCGCGATCCCGACTTCTTCGTCTATGGACAGGATGTCGGCAGCGCGAAGGGCGGCGTCTTTGGCGCGACCGCCGCGCTGGTCACGCAGTTTCCCGGACAGGCGATCAATAGCCCGCTTAATGAGCAAGTGATCGTCGGCATTGTCTCGGGCGCTGGCATGAAGGATGGCAAGGCGCGCTGTGCCGAGATCCAGTTCGTCGACTATCACCAGTCAGCGACCCAGACGATTCGCCTGGCGGCCCGTATTCCTTATCAGAGCTTTGGCGGTTGGCAAACGCCGATGATTATCCGCACGAAATCGGGGAGTGGCGGCGGTGGCCCCATCTCATCCAGCTCTGCGGGCGGCGGCGGGTTTGGCCACTCCAATACCGGTGAGCAGTGGTTCACCAGCATTCCCGGCATGATCACCATCTGCCCGGCAACCCCTTTCGACGCAAAGGGCCTGTTATTGGAAGCCGCGCGCGCCCAGTCGCCTGTCACTTTCCTTGAGCGTGGACGCCTGTACCGCTCGGAGCCGCCGAAGGATAGCGAAGGCAACCTTATCGCCGCTCTGGCGGAGTACTGGAATGTGCCCGACGGCTACTACACGCTCCCGATCGGCAAGGCGCGTCGCGTGCGTATCGGTGACGGCCCGGTCGGTGCTGTAATCGTTGCCTGGGGCACGATGGTCCTGGAGTCTTGCACGGCGGCTGCCAACATCAACAAGCGTACAGGTAGCACCGTCGAGATCGTCGACCTGCGCTCCCTCGCTCCTTTCGATGAGGAGACCGTGGCGGCGGCTGTCAAAGAGGCGAACCGCGTGCTTGTCGTGACCGAGGAATCGGACCTGACCAGCTTTGGACGCCATGTCCACTCGTGGATTGTGGAGCACTGCTTCTACGATCTGGATGGGCTGCCCGTCTTCGTCTCAGCGCTCCCATCGCCCGCTGCGCCATACAATGGCATAGAGGAAACGGCGTTTCTCCCATCGGCAAAGAACATTGAGGCGAAGCTTGAGGCTCTGCTCATCGAGTAATAATACAAGGAGGCCGGATTAAAGCATGTATCCGGTCTCCTCGTCGTTGTTTTTATCACTGCCTCTCCGCGTAAAAATGAATGTGAACGTGTATAGATATCCTCGACGAATTGGGGAAACTATGCTAAACTGCGTATGAAAGAGGTAATGAGAAACCTGAAGCGCACATATATCACTATGTCTATATTGGGAGGGTGAACAGAATGATAACCTGTCTGTCTTGTGGCAGCGATGTCACCGGCAAGAAGTTTTGTCCTCGTTGTGGAAGCGCGGTGCAAGCCGTAGCGCCAGCCGCTTCTGGCCTCGCGACCTGCCCGCAATGTCATGTGGAGGTAAAGCCCGGCGCGGCATTTTGTATGCATTGTGGCGCGTCGTTACAGGCGCAGAGCGCTGCGGCACCCCCTCCGTCAGCACCAGCGGTCCATCTCTGCCCGTCCTGCAATACGGAGGTGTCCACGAGCACAGCGTTTTGTACCAACTGCGGCCATGATATGCACGCCGCTGCAGCTCCACAGCAAACCTTTTGTACAAACTGTGGCACGCAGAACGCGGCGGGCGTACACTTCTGCGCCAGCTGCGGCCACCAGCTCGGTGCCCAGCAAAACTACGCGCCGACGGGGCAGTATACCCAATATCCGCAGTCGCAGTACCCACAGCAGAATCCGCAACAGCAATACCCACAATATCAGCAGCAGTACGCTCAATCTCCCTATCCACAGCAGCAATACCCGCAACAGTACGCTCAGGGTGGCTATCAGCCGCAGCCGATGATGGGCCAGCAGCCGATGGTGCTTCGTTGCCCGGTCTGTATGTCGATCGCTCCATTAAATACGCCCGCGTGCATCAGCTGTCATACCAGTCTGGCGGGCGTCGTGCCCACACCGGCTGACATGGCTTACCAGGGACAGCAGGCAGGTGGATTGGGAGGCTTCATGCAGGGCAATGGCGGCAAGTATGCTATGGGCGCGCTCGGAGGCGCGGCTGCCGTGCTTGGTGGGGAAATGATGCTCAACGGGCTAGTCAATGGCGTTGAGAATCGCGTCGATGGGGATATGGGCTATGGTGGCTATCATCATCATCGTCATCACCGCGATGAAGGGCTGCTTGGTGGCCTGGGTGAGCTGGCGGACGACATCGGCCTCTAATCAACTTATGAAGAACAGGGGCAGGTATTGAGCACTGTCTCTGTTCTCCGCTGTGTTGCAACGTAACTCATCGCACCTACCCAAATGGGCTATGTTTCCTCCCTCTCTTTCAGCATCCTGTTGCGACAGCACAGGAAACCGTCTATAATAGTGCCTGACCGAGATGGGCTTTGTATGGTAGAAAAAGAAATCTTATTGGGTTTTTTGTATTGAGAGTATTTAATCAGGAATTATAAGGAGACATGGCACCCCTTTTCAGGTGTTTTCGCGAAAAGGTCCGTGTCAGGTGTGCGAATGAATTACGCGCGAACTACTTTAAATAATGGTCTACGTTTACTTACTACCCATATGCCTGGTATGCGTTCTGCCAGCATTGCCTTTTTCTTTCATGTCGGCTCTCGCTATGAGCAGGAGCAGAATGTGGGCGTCTCGCATTTCATCGAGCATATGCTCTTTAAGGGTTCTCAGCACTATCCCACCGCTCGCTTTATCTCAGAGGCGATAGAGGGTGTCGGTGGCGTTTTTAATGCCAGTACCGGCAAAGAACTGACCAGCTATACCGCGCGCGTTCCCGGCGAGTACCTCGCGCCAGTGATGAATGTCCTGGCCGATATGGCCCGCTTCCCGCTTTTTGCTGCCGAGGAGATCGAGAAGGAGCGTGGAGTCATCATCGAAGAGCTGAGTTCGACGCAGGACGATCCGCAAGAGTGGGTCAATCTGTTGATCGATGAGGTGATGTGGCCGGGGCTACCGCTGGGACGCGACGACGCGGGAGACATAGAGACGGTTGCACGGCTAAAACGAGTGCAGATGCTCGACTACCTGCATACATACTACCGTCCAAACTCCCTGGTCGTCAGTATCGCTGGCAATATCGATCCACAGGAGGTCATCAGGCTAACGGAGCAGCTGTTCGGAGACTGGGAGCCAGGGGATCAACCCCGCTGGACCGAGAGTCTACCGCCGCGCAATGCGCCCCCTGTGCGCATTATCGATAAAGCGACTGAACAGACTAATATCTGCCTCGCGACTGCCGGAGCCGCCTACACCTCCGACGACTATTATCCGTTGTGGCTCATCAATGGTGTACTCGGCGACGGCATGAGTTCCCGCCTCTTTCAATCTATTCGCGAGGAGCAGGGCTTGGCCTACGATATTGGCAGTTACTTTAATAGTTATGCCGAGACGGGCAATCTAGTAATCAACGCCGGTGTCGACCCTTCGCGTACGCAGGAGACGGTGCGTGCTATTCTTACAGAGCTGCTGCGGCTCTGCGACGCGCCTGTACCTGCCGACGAGCTGGAGCGCATCAAAGCCTACACGTGTGGTGGCATTGTGTTGGGCCTTGAAGGAACGCAGCAGGTCGCCTCCTGGCTTGGGAGCCAGGAATGCCTGCACAACCGCGTGCAAGATGTAGACGAGATTCTCGCGCGCATCAATACGGTCACTGTAGAGGATATTCAGCGTGTGGCGCAGGCTTGCTTTGTTCCCGAATGGCGGCGTCTGGCCATCATCGGACCGGAAGAGACGCAGCGCGTAGAGTACTTTGGAAAGTTGCTTACAGGTGTGTAAAGCGGGAAGAGGAGAACATATTTTATGGCACAAGTAACGCTTCGTGAGTATTTGCAAGAGACCGAAGATGCGATCAGCGCTGAGCGTGTCGATGATGCTCTCACTCATTGTCAGACCATTCTAGCTCAATTTCCAGAGTCGCTTGAGGCGCAGCGCCTGATCGGCGAGGTCTACCTGGCCCTTGAACGGTTGAGCGATGCTCAGCAGAACTTCGATTGGGTGTTGACCAATGATCCAGAGAACGTTGTGGCTTATTGTGATCGCGCTTTAATCAGCGAGCATATGTCGGACTACGATACCGCCCTGGATTGTTATCAACAGGCATACGAGCTGAGTCGCGGCAATAGCCACATCCGGCAGGAGTTCAACCAGCTGAGCGCAAAAGCAGGCCAGCAAGGCTTTATGCTCTCGCGCGCTGGCCTTGCTCGTTTGTATATGCGCGGCGATCTGTTGACGCAGGCCATGCAGGAGTGGGAGGCGGTGCTCGCGGTGAGTCCGGAGCGCCTTGACGCCCGTACCGGCCTGCTTGAAACCTACTGGCGCGAGGGCCTCTACGATCGCGTCGAGCAGCTTGCGTCACAGATACTGCAAGATGTGCCAGGCTGCCTGAAAGCGCTCCTCTTGCTCGCTTACGTGACCGCCGCGAAGAATATGCAGAAGGCTCAAGAATTGCTGCAGCGCGCCGAGGTGCTGGACCCGGATCACACGATGGCGCAGGAGCTTTTCTCCGATGCGCTTGCGAGCCAGCCCGCCGAACCATTTTTGCAGTTGCTGCGCAAGCCTCCGACACTTGTAGAAACTTCGCTTTCATCGTCACCTGCCACGGCGTATGCTCTTCCCAGGCAGGAAGAGGCGCTCGCCCAGTATGCTACACATGCATCTACAGCTACAGGGGCTAACTGGAATGGGGCCGAATGGCCGAGTGGGCCGACCTGGGATAGCGATACACTGGTCGGTGCTTCTTCGGGGGCGCAGCCCGAGCGCAATGCCGCGCCGATAGACGATGTGTGGAGCGCGCTAGAAAGGCAGCCGGAGATGCCTCAGCCCGTCGCCGAGGTGCAGCATGCTGATACATGGAGCATGTATGGGCAGCCAATGCAGGATGACGGGCAACCTCAAAATACCTGGCAGCAGGAACTCCAGTCTGCTCCTTCCAATGAGCAGAAGCAGGCTGAGCCGATAGCCTGGGATAGCGGGGCCTTCGATAGATACAAAGAGCCGAGTCTCGGTGGACTGGATAGCTGGGAGGCTCTCAAGGGGAACGGTAGCGCGGATGTGGCGAGTGCCTGGTCTTCCTCCTCAAAAGAAGAAGCGGCACCCGCGCCACCTGCATGGCTCAATATGCTTACTCAGAGCGAAGGAAAACAGGCCAGCGGCCCACTGCCAACAGGTACCGCCCAGCCGCCATCTACGCCGGTTCAGCCGCTACCAACACCAGTCCAGCCGCCGGTTCAACCCGCTGCGAGCGTGCAGCCAGTTTCTATAGAGAAGCCAGTGCAGAAAGCAGAGCCGATAGCTGCGGTACCTGAGTCGCTGGATGACGAGCCCTTCTCATTCGGTCCCGAGTGGCTGAAGTCATTGGGGGCCGCGAGCATCGATATGGCGTTTCCTGTCGAATCCTCACCGGTTGCTGAGAAGGCTCCCGCGCCAGAACCTGTTGCCTATGAGCCGCCGCCTGAAGCGCCGCGCCAGGAAGTGCGGGAGCCTCGTGATGAGCCGCCGGTCGTGCAGACTCCGGAAAGTACTGAGGATCAGCGTCTGCTGAGGACGCTGGAGAAGCTGGAGTCAGATCTGCGCTTGCAGGGCTTTGTGCCTTTGCAGCCCAACTCGCTCTCTTCCCTGTCCCAGAACCCGGAACCAGGCGCTGATGGAGCACTTCCAGAGCACGGAGCCGATGTGCAAGAAGTGCCTCAGAGGCCGAGAGAGGCTTATAGGGGTGAGGCCGCGCTCTCATCAGCATTGGCCGAACTGGGCAACTATATTCATCAGTCGTCGTCGCTGCTAAACACCTCGCCCGCGCAGGATGTTACGACCGAGCCTGCTCAGCCCGCGCCAGAGTCCACCATGCCCTCTGTGCCCGCTGAAGAGCCGTCCTGGCTGGCCGCGCTGGGACGTGATGCGGCATTTTCTCCCGCTGAAGAGCCATCCTGGATCACGTCGCTGAATAGCGTTCCATCCCCCAGCGCCTCCACGGACCAGATCACACAGGATGAGACGATGGCGAACCTCTTTTCCTCGCCTGATCAGCCATTCTGGGCGGGACTGGATGTGCCGCAGAAGCAACCGACACAGGAACAACCAACACAGGAGCAGCCGTTACAAGAAAGCGTAGCGGAGGAGATAACGGAGTCCGCTGCGCCTGCCTGGTCATGGAATGATGCGCTGCAAGGAAGTTCGGAGGAGCAACTCGCGCAGGATGGTGCCAGCGAAGATGTTGTCGCCAGTCCAATCTGGCCCGTCTCGATCGCAAGCAATGAGCCACTCCAGGAAGCGCCAGCCGCCCAATCCCCTGCACCTTTCGTAAGCGCAACTACACCGTCAGGACAGCTCCCACCGGTGCCAGCGCCATCTGTGCAGATGAATGGCGGCCAGGAAGCGCGCCAGTCACCAGCTGCGCGCAGTGAGGCGCTGTTCGATAGCGAATTAGAGGCCACTATGAAGCGCCCGGCAGTACGCCTGCAGCCTATGCAGCAGCGCTCCGCATCTCAGAAAGATATTATGCCGCCTTCTGGTGGCAGAATGCGCGCAACGGAACGGGCCTCCGGCGGCAACGCAGTTGGCACCATGAGCTACCAGGAACGCCTGTCGAAGGGCTACCAGCATCAGCTCTTCGGCGACTACGATGAGGCGATGCAGGAGTATCGTATAGTCATAAGGAACGCGCCGGAATTGTTGACCGATATTGTCAGTAACGTGCGCGCGCTCTTGAAGCTAGCACCTAAATATGCGACAGGCTACCGCGTTTTAGGCGATGCCTATATGCGCCAGGGCGAGTACCTGCAGGCGATGGAGGCATACAACAAGGCTCTCACCATGGCGAAGAGGGCGAAGAACTAAGCAGGCAATCTTTTCATGTGCGCTCTTGACATGAAATAGTAGAGATACATAAAGGAGTCGTTTTGTGGAGACTATTCTGCAACGGTTGACCGATCTGGATGAGGTCTATGACGCTATTCTGGTAGGGAGAGATGGCCTGATCGTCTCTGGCATACTGCATAGTGAGGATGAAGAGGTGATCGGCGCGATGGCCGCGGCTGCCTTTGGCTCTATCACCAGCTTTACCGCCCAGATCAATAACGGCGAGACGCGCCACGTCGTGATCGAGACGAAAAACAACACCATCCAGATGGAAGAAGCAGGGGATATGATCCTGATCGTGACGACGCATGCCATCGGCAATCTAGGTCGCGTGCGCCTGGAGATGAAGAAGGCCTGCCGCCAATTGACACAATTGGTCGCCAGCTATTAATAAAGGAGATCTTTTAACAATGGAACGTACTCTGGTATTACTGAAACCCGATGCTATACAGCGAGACCTCGTCGGCGAGATTATCTCCCGTCTCGAGCGCAAAGGTTTGAAACTGATTGGCTTAAAGCTGATGCGCCTCTCCGACGAACTGCTCAATGAGCACTACAGCCACCTCGTGGGGCGCGACTTCTTCGCGGAAGTGAAGTCATTCATGCAGCTCACCCCTGTTATCGCCTGCTGCTGGGAGGGGACTGATGCCGTCAACACCGTGCGCTTGCTAACTGGCATTACGAAGGCGCGCGAGGCTGCTCCTGGAACGATTCGCGGTGATTTCGCCATGAGCGTGCAGGCAAACCTGATCCATTGCTCCGATTCGCTGGAGACGGCAGGTGCCGAGGTGAAGCGTTTCTTCAAGGCGGAGGAATTGTTCTCGTACGAAGACGTTCTGGAAGGCTATGTGTACTCCTCGCGTGAAAGAGGCTAATACTATTTGCCTGTCTAGAAATGCTATGAGGTAGCAAAAAACGCCAGCGAGATATCCTATCGATATTCGCTGGCGTTTTTTGCTACCGTGACGCGGCTGACGCCTCTTCGGGCGCTTCGCTCGTAGACTCACAGGTGGAGTGTTTTTTATTGGCGAGCCGCCAGCAGGCCGTCTTGCTACGGAAACACTTCTCTTGCTCCTCGGCGGTGATAGGAGGGGTACCCTTCATGCAGAAGACCTGGTACATCGGTTCGCCTGCTGCGGCATCGTTACAGGGGAACCAGCGTTCCCTATAGAATGGGCAGGCATTTTTATGCTTCCGCCAATTTGAATTTTCAGATGGATGGGTTTCGATTGTGCCTGCCAAACAGGATTTCCTTCCTAAACTAAGTATGCGACGTTGAGTGTAGTATACCATATCTCCCTGATAAGAATATGGGTCTGATTACAGACAAGAAGACACAGCCTATGGTATAATAATGTGCGAAAAAGCAGTTGGAGAAGACCTTGTTCGACCAGAAACTCGAAGATGCTCCATGGACTCTACAGCAAACATTCATTGGTTTTTTTCTCTCACTGATCCCTAGAGTAGTGTTTACCCTCGGACTGTCTCTGCTCAGCGGTGGCTCCGTTGCGGCAACGGGTGCCATCGCTCCCAGCGTGGATCTGGCGAACGCGCTTATCCTGTTTATCCTCAATGGATTGGTGGAGGTAACGTTCTTAATTGGGCCGATCTACATGGCGCGGCGGGTATTGCAGGAGCTGAAGATTGTCCCCCACCTGCGCACCGTCCTGGAAGTTTTGAGTTTTCGCCGCTTCAAAGCCAGCACGGCGCTCCCTCTTGTCGTATTTAGCTTCCTGGCCATCTTTGCTATCAACTGGCTCTATCAGCTTCTCATTGTAGCCTTGCACCTCAAATTGCAGACAAACGATCAGACAGTTTTGCAACTGGGCAAGGTCGCTCCGATCAGCATGTATAGCCTGCTCTTCCTGGCAGTGTTTGCGGCCCCCTTCTGCGAGGAGGTGCTCTTCCGAGGCTTTATGTTCGCGGGCTTTCTGCGTGCTATGCCGTTGGGCCTGGCCGTTGTCTTGAGCGCCTTTATCTTTGCGGCGGCACACGGCGATCTGGCCTCATTCCCCGTATTGTTCTGCATTGGCGTGCTGCTGGCCTTCCTACGCTGGCGTACAGGGTCGCTCTGGCCCGGCATCCTCCTCCACCTGCTGAACAACGCGTGGAGCGCGATCTCTATTATTCTGGTTCTGCATGGAGTGGGGTAACTTTAACAGCAACTATGTATATGCTCTCGTAAATGGCATCCAGGCATCCAGAGTACGAATTTTTCGCTGATGCTATCATAGTAAAGAGAGCTATAGCACAAAAAAGTTGTAAAATTGCTACTTATCTTATAT
>Ga0066793_10000352_pt1 | contig 17496 bp, 15 predicted proteins | sample PersoiDNA2013189_FD_83876 | JGI IMG/M metagenome (GOLD analysis project Ga0066793, IMG submission 83876) | Permafrost soil microbial communities from the Arctic, to analyse light accelerated degradation of dissolved organic matter (DOM) -... | ecosystem: Environmental > Terrestrial > Soil >... | reverse complement strand
GTGGGACTTCTGCGCGAACTTCACGCGCTGACAGGCAGCGGGCGCTATGTGTTTCCGGGGGCGCGCACCGATGACAGGCCGATGAGTGATAACGCCGTGCTGGACGCTTTGCGGCGCATGGGCTTTGCCAGGGATGAAATGAGCGGGCACGGCTTCCGGGCGATGGCGCGCACCATCCTTGATGAAGTGCTGGGGGTGCGCCCGGACTTCATCGAACACCAGCTTGCCCATGCCGTGCGCGATCCGAACGGGCGCGCATACAACCGCACCGCGCATCTCGCAGAACGTCGAAAAATGATGCAGCTATGGTCGGATTATCTGGATAAGTTGAAGGCCGGTGCGGAAGTAATACCGCTGCACGGCCAAGTGGCCTGACGTTCGCCGCATTATCCGGGCTTCTGTCGGCTTCCTGAGGTGTAATAGCGCTACGTCACGATTGAATCTTTTAGGTAGTCAAAATTTTCCAACCTACAAAATTTTCATTGCCCGAAAGCTGTCGTTCGCCAATTGAAGCTATCGACACAGAGCAAACCTTCAGGAGAATCGCCATGAAGGTCTGTTCCTCGCCCCAAAGCTGACGTTTAGATTAACCGTGTAAAACATCACTATTCCCTATGTCTTGACGTTCCATATTCAACAATTGGCGCATTCGGTTAAGAATTTTCCGCTCGGAATCGTATAATTAAAGCAGGATGAGCAGAATTAAACTAACTAAAGAAAATGTGAACAATCGGCTTTCAAGCCGAGGCATCGTGATGCTAGATGAATATGTTCATCAAACAGTTAAGGCGCGATTCCAATGCAGCCACGGCCACATCTGGGCAGCAAGACCAAACAATGTGCTGTTTGGTAAAGGTTGCCCAACGTGCAGTAACATCTCTACAGCGAACAGAATGAGGCTTTCTGCGGACACTGTACGCGATCGGCTGGCTAGTCGAGGAATTAGCCTGGTGGGCAAATACATCAACTCCCAGACTAAGGCTCAATTTCAATGTAATGAAGGCCATCTTTGGGAAACGACGCCGAGCAGCGTAATGAGTGGTAGAGGGTGCCCTCATTGCTACGAAAAGAATCAGCCCTTAACCAAAGAGATTGTTAACAACCGGATTGCTGATCGCGGTATTAGCCTGCTGGGCGACTATATGGGCGCACATGCCAGCACCCTGTTCCAGTGTAGTGAGGGTCATACCTGGGAAGCACGGCCAGGAAACATTATGCAGGGTAAAAACTGTCCACACTGTGATGGTCAGTTTCCGCTATCTAAAGAGATTGTGAACGAGCGGATCGCCGATCGGGGCCTCGTTTTGCTGGGTGAGTATACGAATAGCGTAACCAAGACCTTATTCCAGTGTGGTGAGGGGCATACGTGGGAAGCGTCGCCGGGTAATGTCATGGCCGGTACCAGCTGTGGAATCTGTGCCGGAAAATTTCCACTAACCTCAGAAATCGTAAACGATCGGATTGCCGATCGGGGTCTCGTCCTTCTGGATGAGTACATAAACAATGCGGTTAAACGTCGGTTCCAATGCAGCGAGGGGCATGTTTGGGAAACCGCACCGGCTAACGTACTAAGCGGCCGAGGTTGTCCTACCTGTGCTGAACGGTACTCTGACAATGATGTTTTCTACTTGTGGATAGCAGGTCCACAACAACTTGTGCGGTTAAGACATGGCGAATTCCTGCTCAAGTATGGTGTTACTAGTGAGCGTCGGGAAGATTTTCGCATCAAAGAGATCGGTTGGGCCTGGAACACCAAGCCAAACGTGCTTGCATTAGTCAAAACAAAAGTGCCAGCCATTTGGGCTGAGAAAGCTGCCACCAGAATTGGCCAAGGTTTAACATCTGACTATTCACACTTGGATGGCTGGACAGAGTTTCGCATCGTGAATGATACTGAGTTGGCTCAGCTCGTGGCGATTGCGGCCGAGGCGGCTGAGTATAAGATTGTCTGGAATAACCCGGTTCCGCACATTAATGAATACCACTTAGATCAATTGAGGCTTGATCCCCAATGGTAATCTCCGCTTGTTAGGACATAACAGACCTAATTCCCTCCAGGCCTAATGGCAGTTAAGGCCGATTTTCAGACTGTCTCCAATTCGGCCTTAGCGGACTCTGGCGATTTTATGAAAATGGTATCGGTTCGGAATGCTGGAAGGTCCGCTTTCAAATTTTACGAACCGTCACTTTCGACACGTTGCAGATGTTCACTTAGGCCAACAACAAACGTTATGTTTGCTTACAAACCATCACAATCATTCTTATTAACTGTCAATCAACGGAGGCCTCTTCGTGCACTATAATTACAATGGCATGTTTGTTTGCACTGAATGCCATTCATCCGACTCAAGCCAATTGGCTTCACGATTTAGATCAAAACGAGATTGGGCAGACTTGAAATAGTTGTTGTGGGAATAGGTACGTCCATTTTCCGCAAGTTGCAATTGAAATGCCTGACAAATCCTATCAATTCTTTCAAAGACAAAGTCATACACCTCTTTCATAGCAGGTGCGTCAAGTTCAACCGCCTTTTGATTCATCGAGGTCAGATGCTTATATATCCCGTAGCAAAGTATTTCATCAGCATGTTGAATCAGATCTGGCGTAGTTTCGGAAGATTCGTTTCGCTCTAACACAACATAATAATGAATTGCGTAGACATTGAGGATTTGTTCATAAAGTGGAGAATTAATATCCCCACCAAAGTAAGCATGCAAGGGATCATTTTCATCACTAGTAGCATCGTATAACTGTTGCAGCACTTGCGTTTTTGAAGCCTTGGAGATTTCAGGGCGTTCATAATATGTTGCATACCAAAACTTAAGCAATGTTTCACTGGAAATTGATTGCTGCAAATTTCTGCTTAATTTATTTTCAAAACTATCACCACGCTTGGTGATGTACCCGATCCCTCTATTTTCGAAGAGCAATTTTAGATGTTGGTTAAAGTCACGGTTGCTCATCTTATCTCGTACATTAATACTAGTTTGTGTATTTGTGGCAGTTGTTATTTTGTCAGCCAGCTCTTCATCTTTAGTATCATAAAGCCGGATCATGACATCAACGTCGTCAAGCTTTTCAGGAGTTGATTTATATACATCATATATAACTTGAGTAGATTGCAGTCCATTAACAATTACTGGATTAATTGTTTGAATAGGATACATATTGGCTTGCGGTGCATTCGGCAATTTCAAAGTTTCAGCAATCATTGTTATTCCATTATTCATAAATGGAAAATACGCTGAATCATCTCCAGTCAATGTTTTCTTGATTTGTTGATTGGTACGAACAGCCCCCAAAAAACCACGAATATTTTGACCATACAAATGATCATCATTTCCGTTAATACGTATTTCTTCTTCAATCAAAAGACAAAGCTCCTTCGCCTTTAGCCTAAACCCTACCGAGCGTACATTACCTTTGGCATATGTAATTAAAGCCTGAGGATCATTGGACGATGCAATATTAGATTTTTCCGCCATGAAGGTGAAACTGACTGTTTTACGTTTTCGTTGAGCCGCTTGTAAGCTTTCAATTCTCGAGAATAAATCGTCTGCGCCTAAAACTTCTAACATCGGGTGTTGCATCTTGTGGCGATCTGCAACCGTCTTGTTTTGGCCCTCCATTTTTCCATTAAAGGTAAAAAATAATTTAGGTGTATAAGTTATACCTTGCCGAGGAATATCCCAAATTTGTTGAAGTTTTGCAGTCACGTTTTGATTTAGTGGGAGTTGTGCGCTATTCATACGCTCAAACAAATTCTGATAATCACTTACAAACTTAGTAACTTCATTATCTCCAATATATTCTGAATTTTTTGACTGAAAAACCGTGAGGATAGCTGTAGACTCGTCATAATATATTCCATCTACTCCGCCATCATTAGTTCCGCTATGCGCAGCATTAGCATCTTTTACAAGCGTAGAAATATCGCTATATATTTCATCGAAAGGTTTATCGAGAATGGCGGCAATAGAAAAGATTTCAAACGCATAGCCGAGATTTCCATTGAAGCCAAAGCGGTCGTTTATTTTATTCAGATAACTATCAATAAAAAGCGAGTGGTTCATTCCTTCAGTCCCTAAGAGATCAATACTTTCGTAATTTAGCAGCAAATCTACTTTATTACTAATACCTGACAACAAAACCACCCTGGCGGATTGGTATGCTGAAGTTCCGCAATTGGCAAAGTGCCCGCCTAGCGAAAACACCAGATAACGGTCATCCAGATGCTGGTGGAATTTACCATATAATGCTTTAGTTTATTAACCGACCGCCACTTTTCGGCCTTACCGGACTGTGGCGGTTTGCTGAAACGGCTGTCGGTACTACCTGTTTCAATGTCTGTTTCCGAAAATTTCGAGGGGCACTTTCGAAGCCGTCTTTGGATTTACCCTAGAGCAACAATTTAATAATGACTATTAATGAGGATCACCGTCGATATCCTCACTTTCGAAATCCGCACCTTCGAGATTTACACCTATAAGATTAACGCCTTCGAGATTTACACCCTTTAGTTTTGCGCCTTTTAGTTTTGCGCCCTCGAGATTTACACCCTTTAGTTTTGCTCCTTTTAGTTTTGCGCCTTCGAGATTTACACCTATTAGTTTTGCGCCTTCGAAATTGGCGCATTCCAGAGTGGCGCCTTCCAGATTTGAATTTTCGAGATTCGCAAAACTGCAATCCGCACCTCCGAGATCAGCATTTTTTAGATTTACCCCAATTAATTGTGCTCCACCTAAATCAGCGTTGGTAAAGTTGGCACGTTCAAGATTTGCTCCGTTGAAATTGGCGTATCTACAATCTGACTCGACAAAATTTACTTTCTGAAGATTTGATTTTTTGAAAATTGCATGATAGATATCGCAGCTAATTAAAGAGCAGCCTTGTAAATCAAGATAGCTTAAACATTCTAGTGATATTGATTGCCTTCCGAAATTCATTCTTTGCTCACAAAGACGTGATAACCAAGTACCAAAGGCCCCTTCGTGTTCCCAGTGGATTTTAGAATCTGATCCTGTCAAACGAGCGCAAGCGTTCAGTACAATCAACAATGCTTCCTCTGCGTTTCGCGAAAGACGATTTTCTTCCTGTAAATCAGGTCTTGGATTCAACCGTTCCAACGGCATCCCGTGACGAAGCATAAATTCAATCAGATGGCAGAAGGTCTGCCGCCAACTGGCGACGTGAGATAAGTTTTGCAAGCGAGCTTCATCGAGAACAAAATCGAATAGGTAACTGTCTATGGCGGTTGAACCACAAATCAGAGTCCAACGGTATAAGGCTTCGCGTTCGTCCCACCCTTCATCTGGATCGCACTTTCGCGCCTCAAGTTTTTTATGGATTAATCGAACCTCTCGAAAAATTCGCCTTGCTGTCAGGTATTCACCAAAACTTTTGTGTGTAAATTCAAAAGTTTGTTCCCCTAAATTATTTTGCCCACTCTGGCGAAAGTAGAATGCAGTTAATAGTTTCGTTACGCCGGTACTAGAGTATTTTTCAAGACCTGATTGAAATCGAGCGAGTAAATTATCTAGCCCGCTATTATTGCAATGTGTTGTTATATCTTTTACTGTCGTGGTACGACCATCGCCATGCCATGCGGCTAATGCAACTTCTTCAAGAATTCGGACAAAATCTTTTTCCTCAATGTCTTCGATGGCGATATGTTGGTAGCCGGCCCAACCTCGCTCATAAATTGCTTTAAGTAAATCGGCATACACAACGTTGAGGTTCGTTTCTTCGGAAAACTTCAACTGACCTCGTAGAAGGCTGAGTGCAACCAAATAGTTGAGAAGAGGCTGTGCAGTAATCTCTGTCAGATTTTTCTTGTCTAGTTCGGTTGGCAACCCTACATAACTATTTCCTGTTGCTTTGCCATAAAGTCGCCACCAAGTTTGCCGTTGATCTTGCGCTAACAGTTCATCTGGATCAACATATTTAGCGCGATCTGCTTCAGATACAAAGTAGGGAAGAACATGCAGGATCTGCCCCTCTTTTCGGAAGGTTGTTTCATTTGCTTGAATAACCAATTCTCGACCACTAATTAAAACTTGCACAGTAATTTTCTGTTGGTTAAATCGCTCCACTTTACGCTGCACCTCACGGACAAAATCTTGAGTTATTCTTTCGGCAATCTTCCCCTGCATAGCAAGCTCATCCAAGCCATCAAAGATAATCAGCAGGCGTGCTTCACGATGATCAGCATCCAATGGGTTGTGTTGCAAGAATCCATCTATTCGCAGGAATTTACCGACTGCATCAATCAGGTCTTCTGAGAGTTCAAAATGGTGTAACGGAATAAATAATAGTGGGATAGTGCCCTTCTCTGCGATGGTCGCAGCAAAAACCTTAGCAAAGGAAGATTTGCCGCTCCCTGGTCCACCGCTAACGAGTCGAATTGCATCGTCCTTGTCGGCCCATTCTACCCACTTCTCTAACTCGCTTTGCAGGTCAATTACAATTCGCTGTGGTTCAACGGTGGTTAGAATTCCTCCCTCTGTTTCGCTAAAGTTCTTTTCGCCAAATTTGCGTTCGTAGTAAGCACGGAGCGGCACAAAGACTTGCTTCAAACTGAAGGCTTCAAGAAACATAGGCTCATCTACATGATGTCGCAGCCAAGTTGTGTAGCGTAACCAGCCCTGCGCACGATCATTTGCTTGAGTAAATGGCGTGTCCAAAGTTTCTCTAAGAATTGCATAGTCTTTGGGTCGATGGCTCCATTCTTCATGCAATGCCATCGCAAAGTAGATCGGCATCCGCTCACTGATTGCAGCCGCTTCAGCCTTCTTCAGGCCAGAACTTCCTAGCCAAGCAACGAAAAGCGGCTTGATTACGCCAAGGAGTGCGATTTTTTCCGGCTGTTCAAAAAAGTCTGTATTCAGCGATAACTCACGATTTTCCAAAGCTTGGTCAATCAGTGTTTTTAATTCCTCGTAATTAAACTTCTCACTATCCTGCTTCGTTCTTTCGTCAACCAACTGCTTCATTGCTTGGAACAATGACCGGTAAACTAGTAGCCATGCAATTTCTTCAGTGCGAGCTGCCAGACCTAATGCGCTGAGAGCGTCAAATCCATCGCTTGCAAGACTATCCCAATTGCAGAAAAAGAGACTCGCACTTGCTTTCCCTAGTGCTTTGGAGAATTCTCCAAAATTGGCATTTATCGATTTCTTGAGTAATGGAAGGGGTTTGCTGATAACTACACCGGGCTTACTGCTCATAATCTGCCACCTTTATACAAATTAGAATAGTTTTGAAAGTTGATATCGGAGTGCCAGCCAAAACTTGAAAGTTGAGCTTCTGGTATTGGCACAAAGTACCCTCCCAGCTTAGGCTCCACAAAGCGGGCATTCGGATGTTGTCGGAATTTACCATGTAAAGGTCCGCTTAAGTTTAGAACCTGACCGTCATTTTCCCGGCCATAGCAGCCGTTTATGGCTATTACACAAACGATTGCTTCTGAGCGTTAAGCCGCTGCTAACTTTTACGGGCGTTACCTTTTTGTATCGCAATCCACTCAAGAAACTTCTTAATATCATCTTCTGGATTTTCGATATTCTTGTACTCATCAAGCTGAAGGGTGAAATGGATTATCTTAAGGCCACTAACCGAACTGCCGCCTATCTGAGTCTACCAAAAAGCGACAATCACTGGTATTGGTGACCGAGAACCAATTAGCCTCAAATTTCAAAGGGCCGTTCAGAAGAATATTCAGAATATTCTATTTTCAGACCGCTCTTAGGCATATTATCGTCTCGTCCCTATAATCGTTCATTGGCCTTAGCACCTCCTGCCCTGTTATGACTTTAGAAATCTCGTTTGCCGATAAATTGCTCCGGCAGCTTTGTGAGAATGAGGCTATCGCAAAGCGTAAACTTGGCACAAAGGTGGCAGAGAAACTTAAACGACGCCTAGCCGATTTGCGTGCAGCTACGTGCATCAAAGACCTTGCGACTGTTAGGCCATATGAACTTGAAGGAATACACCAAAAACAAATTGCTTTAGATTTATGCGATGATTATCGTATCGTTCTATGTGCAAACCACAATTCAGTCCCACTTCTTGATTCTGGGGCCATAGATTGGTCTATGGTTAATCGAGTCAAAATATTAAGAATCGAGGGCACTCATGATTGATAACATCACATTCCAGCCTAACTGGTCATCACCACCAGGCGATACTGTGGCTGATCTTCTGGAGGAGAGGAAGCTATCACTTCGAGAGTTCTCGAAACAAATTGGATTGACTGTTGATTATATAAGCGACCTACTGCATGGCAACGCACCTATCACAATTGATATAGCGCTACGACTTGAACAGGCTCTTGGTGTGTCTGCTGCGTTCTGGATGAAACGTGAATTTCAATACCGCGAAGACGTAAATCATCTTCTACAGGAAGAACCAAGTACCACGACTGAGGAATGGCTCAAGGAGCTTCCAATAAAAGATATGATTAAATTTGGGTGGCTAAATCCAGTCCAAAATACCGCAGAGAAAATTACGGCGTGCCTTAGATATTTTGGCGTTCCAAATGTGGCAGCATGGCACGATACCTACAGTAATGTACTGGAGACAACTGCCTTTAGATCGTCATCTTCATTCGATTCTAAATCAGGAGCAGTTGCTGCTTGGCTTCGGCAAGGCGAAATAGAAAGCACATGGATTGAATGTAAAAATTGGAGTGCGGCAAACTTTCGTAATGCCCTTGAAGATATTCGTGCTCTAACCCGAAAACGGGACCCAAACATTTTCATACCGGCAGTAAAAAAGTTATGTGCTGAGTGCGGTGTCGCTGTGGTCATTGCACGTGCGCCAACAGGTTGCAGTGCAAGTGGTGCCACGCTCTTTCTTTCACCGAACAAAGCACTCTTGTTGCTTAGCTTCCGGTATCTCTCTGATGATCAATTCTGGTTTTCCTTTTTTCATGAGGCTGGCCATCTCTTATTGCATGGAAAAGATGGTTTGTTCTTAGAAGGCATGGAGTCATGTACAAACAAAGAGGAAAAAGAGGCTAATAGTTTTTCTGCTAGCACGCTCATACCTGAACAATTCCAAACAGAACTTGCAAAGCTACCTCTTGATGGGCGAGAAGTGATTAGATTTGCCAGAAAGGTAGGTGTAGCTCCTGGGATTGTTGTTGGGCAACTCCAACATCTCGGTTTAATCACTCGAAGGCAATTGAATAATCTTAAAACAAGATTTAGCTGGACGGACTAATAAACTACCCTCGAAAAGCGATAAAGATACTGGGGCTCTTCTGCCAATTGCACAAGGCATCTTCCATTGGCTGCATGCCAACATTCAAGTACCCTTCAAGTTGAATCAACCACGCATCAAGTTTGGAGCGATTCAAATTTGCGGTTGCAGCATTTCCAAACAAGAGTTTCGCACCTTTGAAAGGGCCAGTTGCACCTTGCATATATGTTGAACCTGGTTCAATTGGGGCCAATCCTAATTTTCCAACCATTGTTAAATAGTCAAATTTCGCGGTTCGACCAAAACGGATTACATCCCCCATTGAGCGATAGAGGTAGTCAAACATGGCACGCGGTGTACTATCAGTTTTTGTGATCGCCTCTTGAATAAGCAAACCGTGTGTGCCAAAACTGGCAACCCAATTCACGTAACTTTCAATAGCTGTTCCAGTCCCATGTTCCGAGTATGGGTGAAGACTTTCATATTTACGATGATTGCCGAACCGGCGAATGACACCATCACCACCATTCAAGGTTGTTAAATTTGTCGATAGCCATTGCCGGAACACGGAGGGATTAGTGCTGGTTTGTGCCCAATCCCAATAACCCCCACCACCCAATCGCCCATACACATCGCGCACTAATCGCCAACCACTCCTTCGTGGTTTGCCGAAGTGAACCGAAAGAAAAATCAGCCAGAATGCCTCGTCAAGATTACCATGGCGATAGTGCAGCACTGCAGCACGCTCTGGGTCGAATAAGTCGCTGGATGGATCAGCCCGGCTGTTGCTCACGTCGCGCTGAGCTATCCGTGTAACGTATCTAACCCTTCTCAGACTCTGGACAAACTGTTTAATTAAAGTATCGCGACATGCCGCATCTTGGATACCAACAAGTGGGCGTACCTGCAGTTCGTATAAAGATAGGCCTTGTCTGAGTTGTTGAGCATTTAATACATCTTGCGGGCTCATGAAAATATTTCCTCTGCCGATGCTGAGACCCAATTCCTAATAGCAGTTTTTACTTGTGTGGTTACACCGAAGCTGCTTTGAATGTTGTGATTGAATCCGAGTATATGAACCTTTCGACTAAGGTGAACACCAGCAACTTCTTTGATCGTTCCTCTATATGAGAATCCTTTCACGCCTATTCCTGACTTTCTTGGGAGCAGCCAATTAGTAATAGTGTCTTTCTCAAAATTCGCACCAGTGATTCTTTGCAAATTATCAATGACTGTTTGCCCGTTGAGTATTAAGAGACGAACTGGAGAATCTTTAAGCAAGAGGCCAAGGGTGTCGCCAACCAACGACAAAAGTAGCGAGCGCTGTTGAGGAGAAAGTTCGGTCCACTTACATGCGGTTGCATAAGGAATGAGGTCGAGATGGCATGCCTTTAACGATGTGTCGTAGTAAGAGGCTTTGGTACCGGAAATAATTTTATCCAATCCCTTGAACCAACCATCGTACGGGTTTTGATGGAAGTACCGTTGACATGAATCAATAATTAACTTCCGGTGTTGAGCATTTGCGTCGGACCATTTTCGAAGTCCAAGTGATTTTAATGTGTGGAATCGTCGGAGTTCTCCGACGAGCTCCTTTCCCTTTACATCAACAAATTCCCGATTGCTCGGGTTTAAGCCAAGCGTAGCAACAGATGAGCGAGTTAGATCGCCAAAGGAAGGAATGGGGCTGCTCCATGGGATAACTTTTGCAGAAGAGAGAGCCTTGTTATCCAAGCGCTCTAAGAGGGATTTCAGTGTAGTGTGCATCAAACACCCTGCAGTGGTTAAATAAAGAAGTCTTTTTGTTCAGGAATATTATTCTTGGCTAATTTTGCGGCATGACGTTTATTAATGTAAGGGTTGTAAATTTGGGAATTCATTTGTTTTTTAATTTGGGGCACTTTTCCAATCTTGTTTTTGTTATTGGTATATTGAAAAATTTGAAGGATACGCACTAAGTCAACCCAATAAGGATCAATTTTCAATGTGTCAAAATTGATTTCCTGCCCTCTGCGGATTTTAGATTCTGCTGACAACAGCGTAGAAATGGCGTGCCATGGATCGCCAACAGGCATGGGGGGCATTGGCACCTTCGACTGCCAACCCTCATCCAGGAACTGCTGTGCACTATTTCGGTTTTTGTCGTATAAGTGAAGACTACCAACAGCGTGTTTATATGTCCCCATTTCTACACCGAGTGTTCTGGCAATAATTTCTTGGAGCATAGTAAATGCAAAAATGTCATGCGGGAGGCCAAGGAATGCATCATTCGACCTCATGTTTGTGATCATGTTTAAACGGCGTTGGCGAATTAAGAATTGCAGTGTGCATGTACAAGGGATGTCCTTGTGTACTTCGACAATATCAGATGCGTCAAACAACTGTATGACCGCCTGACGTGACTCACTTTTCTTCTTTAGTAGGTTAATTACATTGTCGATCTGACGAATTCCTACCTTGCTGCACATTCGTGGACCGTATGCACCATAAATCGTTTTGCCATCATCTGAATACTCTTTATAGTATGGCAAATAGTAACTAATAAACCTAACATCATGCGATCCAGCCAAATACCACAATAGCTCACCAAGACAGCTAAACAAAGTGCCCTTTTGCTCAGTTCGACTAAGCCGCATTCTTGGGTTGGCAATCTTAAGCAAGACACCGGAAAGTTCAGTCGCAGGGCCCTTAGTTGGGTTAATACGATTTTTGCTATTTAGGAGTTTTTCGTAAATACGTCTCAACAGATCATCAAGTGTAGGCGCGGGTATATACATTATTGGCCTACGGGTAAATGGTGGTTAGATAAATGCAATTCTGCTTTCAAGCATTGGTTCAGCATGATTGAAAGAGAGGCAGTTGCTCGGCTTGGCGGGGTGCGGTTTCTATATGCAACTGAGCTTTCAGTTTACGGGCACACGTAATAATCCTAATCCTGTCACCTTCTATTGCGCCTATGTTTAGTGCTTTCTCACGTACCTCCACAGTCACGTCATAGTGCGGGTACGAGGCAGTATGTTGAAACCAGTGCCTCTGTAAACCTAATTGATAAGCAAATTCATGTAATTCTTCGATTGAGTCGGCAACTAGATGGCACCACTGTCTGCCGCGCCATTTCACCTTTACATTGTCAACGTAAACGGCCATTTTTTAATTATGTAATTTAGTATGCCTGCAATATTAAAGGAAATTAAAGTGGCTATGTTCGAATTGTTTTACTGCATCTACAATTTACTCATTGATAAAACGTTACAACGATTCCGCTGCACGTATAATGCTCATCTCAGGGAATAACAACAATAGCCCATGCAACTTCCCAAATTATTACTGGCAATGTCTGCTAACGAGAGCAGGATAGGCCGGTGCAATTTCTGATGCCGGAAAGCTGTCGCTCGCCACGGTCTCTTTTGTGTCGGAAGTGACAATTCGAAAAAGTTGGAAGCGGACATTGCGTCAGGATCGGCCAACAGCCTTTTCAGGAAATCGCGAGCGTCCGGTATGGCCTGATTATGTGACGGTCAGAAATGTCGGCCATTCCGGACTGTCGCTCTAGTCTGGACTTAATTGACTATGGGAGTCTGCTTTGTGGCATGCTGTTAGCGTTGCGCTACAGCCGCAGCATGCCATATATAGTCCTTCCAAACACCTACCAATTAATACTCACAGGTACGGCTCATCATTGCCGAGATATGTAATTTTCCTTGTTGTGCAAGGAGATTAGGTGTTAGATTTAGTGCGCTGTCTCTGTCCGTACTATTAATGCATATGCGAACAGGAAGAATTAATGGGCGTTTAAATAAATCAATAGGTTAACGGAAATATGCCTTCCACACTATTTTTAATAGTACTGACCGATGGGTCCGTCTAATCACTGTTAGACCTGCCATGACTATTGAGCGAAGCGACAAAATTCACGAAAGTTGGAGGCTAGCCACTGAGAAATTTGATTACTTCGTTCTTGGTGTAACTGGCGCTTTATGTGCATACATTTCTCAAAAATATGTGCCAGAAAAATTCGGCTTCAATCCCGGGACGTTTGAGTTATTAGCGCTTGTAATTCTTGTTGTGGCAGCTGTGTATGGATTCCGTCGTATTGAGAAAACAATGCAGCTCACCCTACTCAATCATCAACGATTGCGCACAAAAGAAGAGAGAGGGTCGCTAATATCAGAAGGACCTGGGCCGCTCTTGAACAAGGCAACAGGGGATGTTTTTTCACCTGAAAAGATTCAGGCGATGATTCAACAAAAAACAGCCGAGATTCCTTTAATCGAAAAACAAATTGAGGAGCTTGGTTCGCAAGCTCTCTTTGCATACAAGGCTCGCAACTATCTTATCTTGATTGGGTTTTGTACGTTGGTATTTGCCAAGCTCTATTCCGCTTATGTTTAGGTCTAACCTTTCATTCAAGCGGGACGCGCTGAAGCGCGCCCATTAATTTAACGTTAGGCGTATAAGAGCATGGCAAAGCCGCATGACCTAAGTTTTTGGGACTGGAATACCATGTTGGAGTCGTTCCACAATGAATCCGACCGTGGGGCAGCAGTACTAGTTGGCGGTTTCGTTGAAAACTACCTTGGTATCTACTTGCGGTCATTCGTTGTGGATTCAAAGGTCGCAAATGACCTCTTTCAAGCGGTCGGTCCGCTTTCAAGCTTCAGTCAGCGAATTGCTGTCGCACGTGCCTTCGGATTCATTTCAAAGAAACAATATGACGATCTCACATTGATCCGCAAAATCCGGAACCATTTTGCTCATCACCCACTTGACGCGTCATTCTCGGATCCACCTATCGCGCAGCTGGCCACGAAGCTCTCGGAGCTGAAAACCGCTATCAAATCTCAACCCAAGGATGAAGCTGAACGTAATCGCAGGGCATATCTTTTTAGTTGCGGTATGTTCTGTGGTGGCGCTTACCAAACAATGAAAAAGCGAGTGGGCGTGATTGATTCAAAGACCAAGGATACTGATAATGCGGATAAGGCCTAACCTTTCATTCAAGAGGGACGCGCTAAAGCGCGCCCCTTAATTTTACGTTAGGCTCAATTTAGTAGGGTGAATTTCTTAATGGAAGCATGGAAGAAATATCAAGAGGAGGCTGCGGAATATTTTCGGTCAATAGGCCTTAATACCGAAACTGATGTAACAATTAAAGGAGTTCGAACTAGTCACGACGTAGATGTGCTGGTTACATCTCACTATGTTGGCTTTGATATCACTTGGATCGTTGAGTGCAAGCACTGGAAAAATCCGGTAAACAAGCTCCATGTTTTGGGATTACGAGAAATAGTTTCAGACGTAGGTGCTGACAGGGGAATATTGCTCTCAGAGTCAGGCTTCCAAAGTGGGGCAATAGAAGCTGCCAATTTGACAAATATCCAAGTCACGTCGATAGAGGATATGCGGAATAATGCCAGTAGCAGTATCTATGCAATGCGACTCAGAGATTTATATGATCGTGTGGGTGTATGCAAGGATCGCTATTGGAATATTCCAAAGGAATTACGAATTGAATATGGATTAAGGTCAGATGTAGGAGAGCATGACTACTCGGGTGCGAGAGTCGTCGAAATGTGCGTTGATCTATTGACTAGAGCTTTTCGCGGAGTGTATCCATTCCAAAGCGAAGACGTTCAGGCTTTTTTCTTGTTTGGTAAAGACAAGCTATTTGAATCACCACAGGAAGTTGTGGAGCTAGTCGAGCAGCAGGTATTAATACTTGAAGAAAAGTTAAATCATTATGAACGTGCAACTAAAAAAGCCTAACCAGTACATCAAGCGGACCCGCTAAACCGGGCCGCTTATGTCCAACGTTGAAGGTCTGCTTTCCGGAAAGTCGGATGGCCAGTTGTGTCGAAAGTGACTGTTCAAAAAAGCTGAAAGCGGACTTCCCAGCAAGTACTACCGACAGCCATTTCAGGAAATCGCCAGCGTCTCCTTAGGCCGACAACCGGTCGGCCACAGTGCCCATCCTGACATTCTGCTCCTGGCACGGTCCAGCCCTCCGTTCATGCTTATTGCCTTCCTCAGAGCGGTCGTTGAAACTTCGCGCTTGTGCAAATTTATTCAGCTTACCCTTGGTTATATCAGCTTGGTTGAAATTTTGCAGTGCGGTGCCGAACTGGACTTGTACTGGCAGCCTCGCAAGCTGAGCGAAATCTGAACGACTAACTGGCCTCCTGTTATGGTTGCAAAAGGTTGCCTTTTTGTGTATTATACATCCTTAATCATTAAGGAGAAAACCATGTCCGTTGCACTGAAATTATCTGATGAGTTGATTGATCTGGCGAAACCCCACGCCGCAGCCATGCAACGTTCAATTCCAAAGCAAATTGAATACTGGGCGCGGCTGGGTAAGGTTGTCGAGGACAATCCAGAGCTACCCTTGCAGTTCATCCAGGATACGCTGCTGGGTCTTGAAGAGGCAAAAGCCGGACAGACTTCTGATTACAAGTTTGGTGTGTGATGGCTTTGAAAATAAAGACCACCCCAACCTTTGCCAAGATAGTAAAGAAATTACATGACAAGGATAAAAAGACGGTTGATGACGCGGTGCGCGAAATACTGGCCAAGCCCACAATCGGGGAGGCAAAAAAAGGTGATTTGTCAGGCGTGAGTGTTTATAAATTCAAAATCAACAAGCAAGAAATTCTTTTGTCGTATGGCGTTGGCTCCAAGGAATTGTTGCTGATTGCGCTATGCACACATGAGAATTTTTACCGGGACATGAAGCGATAACAGCAAACTGTGGGGGATTAAGGCACCTCCCTTTCTGGGGGGAGTTGGCCATGAAAAGCTGACTTCGTAAACGCCCATGGCCAAACACACAAAAGAAGCCTGCGACACGCAGCCGCCTCAATAAAAAAACAAGTTTGAACGCCTTTCAGGCCGCTTTCAGCGGTTCAATTTTCGTACGAAAAATACTTTCGTACGAAAAACCTGTATTTCTTTACTCTGTGGGTTAATTACATGTAAGATTACATATAATTGTTCGATATTCTATTTAGTATCTGATGGTTAGCCAGGAAAAACGTGCAAGGTTTGTCGCGGAACTCGGGTCAAATTAAGGTTGCTGCGCAACGTGCTGCGCACCTCAATTTGTCGCCTCGACGCAAAACCTGTCCGGTGAAACTGGACAAGTTTTTAGCGGCTTACCTGATGAGTCTTCGGTAAGCTCGCGCGTCGATTCCCTCGTTCCGCAGTTCCGGGAGTGGTGCTCCGTAGTCACCTTTTGGTGGTAGCCTGAACGGTTTGTAAAGATCAAAAACAGAAAAGCTGACTTCGTCTTGCGGGAGGCAAAGGAGTGTCGCTAACACTGATGGACTCTTCCTGACCCGCAAACCGCCTCCGGCACAATACCCATAAACCCAACCCGTCACGCCCTTCAGGCCTCCTTCAGCGGTGACAGTTTCCGTAGGAAACTCCGGTTTCCTTCGGAAACATTTCCGTTTTCTGGCTGTAGGCAATATTCCACCTAATATGCCATCTTGTCGCCTTGCAGGCCTTGCCCTGCTTAAAAATCGCTCGGAAACAAAACAGGTCTTTGTAGACCGAACTCGGGTCAAATTAAGGCTGCTGCGCAACGTGCTGCGCACCTCAATTTGTCGCCTCGACGCAAAACCTGCCCGGTGAAACCGGACAAGTTTTTAGCGGCTTACCTGATGAATCGTCGGTAAGCTCGCGCGTCGATTCCCTCGTTCCGCAGTTCCAAGAGTTGTGCTCTGTAGTCACTGTTTGGTGGTAGCTTGGACGGTTTGTAAAGATCAAAAACAGAAGAGCAGGGTGCGGAATGACCAGCTGTGCCAAGATGGTCGCCGCATATTCCTGGTATGCCGGTGCGTCACGATTTTGGCTCACACCTCTAATGTGGCTGCCTTGCGGTCAGCTTCCAGCTTAATCACCAGCGCGCGGATTTCCTCGTCAGTTTTCCCGGCAATTCGGGCAGCAATTAGCGTATCGACTTCATAGTCAGGTGTGCCAGTTGCTCGCAATCCGATCAGCACCGGTTTTACAAAAAGCCCTGCTTTGATGTCCGCGTAATGTGAACTGCGTGACCTTCCTCGGCGTTCGAGAACAGCAGGGATTCGCAGGATAGTAATATGTTGTTTGTTCTGGTGCGTTGTCATCTTCTTTTCTTTCTGGGTTGCTTTCAAAGTGATGCTGTTGTGGAGCTCGCTGCCGCAGGCGGTGTTGTTTTCGGTGGTGTTGGTTTGTTGATCGCGCATCTGTCTTCTCCTTGTCGTTGTGTAGTGGGTCATGCCGTCGTATCGCTCGCCCAGGGTGGCGTTAAGGCGG